>Ga0209572_1000319_pt1 | contig 82374 bp, 80 predicted proteins | sample EBPBio232012_DNA_FD_185867 | JGI IMG/M metagenome (GOLD analysis project Ga0209572, IMG submission 185867) | Wastewater treatment Type I Accumulibacter community from EBPR Bioreactor in Madison, WI, USA - Reactor 1_1/23/2012_ DNA (SPAdes)... | ecosystem: Engineered > Bioreactor > EBPR >...
AGGGCATCACTTTGGGCGCAGATCACGAGTCTGCTGAGGTGCTGGGTGTCGAGGCCGTCGCACCGGAGAACCTCGGACGCGCCGATTTGATGATTTCCTTCGGCGGCGATGGCACCTTGATCCGCGCGGCCCATGTCTGCGCCGAACATGGAACCCCGATCCTGGGCGTTTACTATGGGCGATTCGGATTTGTCACCCAGTGCATGCCCGATGAAATCGGGGCCGTCATCAGTCAGTTCCTGGATGGAGGTCTGCCCATCGAAGAGCGTTTGATGGTGCAAACCGAACTGATCCGCGACGAAAAGACGGTCGCGACGCTCCACTCACTCAATGAGACGGTGGTGCAGCGTTCGGCAACCACGCGTGTTCTGACCTTTGATGTTCGGGTAGACGGTGCTCGGCTGGCAAGGTATCCGGCCGATGGCATGATGGTCGCAACCCCCACCGGCTCGACCGCCTACAATCTTTCGGCGGGCGGGCCGATTGTGGATCCGAAGATGCGGGCCCTGATGCTCACCGCGATCATGCCTCACACGCTCAATGCCCGACCACTCGTGCTCACCGCAGACTCGCAGATCGAGATCCGGGTTCAAACCCGAGGCGATGCGGTTCTGAGCTGTGACGGGCAGAGCCGGCTGCACCTGCTCAGTGGGGATCTCGTGAAGGTCACGACGTCGCCGCGAGTCACCCGCCTGGTCACCGTGGATGACCAAGATTTTATGCACAAGCTCGCTCATCGCTTCCAATGGAGCCAAGGGGCCCGACAGCAATGAGCGTCGCCACTGATCTTGCTCTGACCGTGAAGAATGCGGTGGTCACTTTCCCCGTGGGATCGGGTCGGATCCACGCGCTCGATGATGTCTCGCTGCATGTTGGGCTGGGGGAAGCCGTCGCCGTGGTGGGTGAGAGCGGATGCGGCAAAACCACGCTCGCCCGCGCGGTTCTCGGACTCCAACCGCTTGATTCGGGGGCCATTGATGTGGCGGGCCGCGCCGTGCGCAAACCAGAGCCTGGTTTAGCAGAGCGGGTCGGGATGGTCTGGCAAGATCCTTTCGCGAGCATCCAGCCAATGTGGCGGATCCGGCGGATTCTGGAAGAGCCGTATCGCCTTGCTAGGAAAACTCCGCAAGTCACGGAGCTGATGGACATGGTGGGGCTGGATCCTAAGCTCGCTGACCGGTATCCGCATCAACTCAGCGGAGGCCAGCGTCAGCGCGCCGCGATCGCCCGGGCCATTTCCCTCCGACCACCTCTCGTGATCTGCGACGAACCCACCGCCGCCCTCGACCTTTCAATCCAGGCGCAGATTCTCAACCTCCTCAAGGATCTGAAAGCGAGCACGAACTGTTCCTACCTCTACATCAGTCACGACCTGCAAACCGTGCGGTACGTCAGCGATCGAATCGTGGTGATGTATATGGGGCAAGTTGTCGAAACGGGGCCGACCGAAGAGGTCTTTCAGAATCCGCGCCATCCCTACACAAAGGCTTTGCTCGACTCGGCCCCAGGGATCGAGAAAATCGGAATGCTCCCCGCAGAAGTCAGCGGCGAAATCCCTGATCCCAAACAGGTGATCCCCGGATGCAAGTTTGCCAGTCGCTGCACGAAGGCGCAGAATCGGTGTCGAGAAGAGCGACCAGAATGGACGGAGCAGGGAACAAGGGGCGAGCGATGCTTCTTCCCGCTCTCCACGATCAATGATTAAGAAGGGATTAAGCCCGATTCATCTACGGTTTTGAGCCAAGCCCTGCTCTTTAGTCGTCATAACAATAGTCCTGCCAATGACCTAAGCAGTTCGACGCTGTGGAACAAGACAGGTAGGCTTCTTAACAATTCGTCATGGATGTCACGCCCGCTCGTCGCACGTTTGCTCAGGAAAAGGAAGCCCTGGAGCACGATGTCATCGAAATGATCGCCCGCGCAGAGGCGATGTTCGATAAGGCCGTGGTTGCGCTCAAGACTCTTGATCGCAAGCTCGCCCATGAGGCGATGAGCCTCGATGACGCCATTGATCGCCAAGACTTGGAAATTGAGGAGCGATGTCTGCGCCTCCTCGCTCTCCAACAGCCCATGGCGGGTGACCTACGAGAAATCGGTACGGTCATCAAGATGATCACCGATATCGAGCGGATCGGTGACTTGAGCGTGGACATCGCCAAGATTGCCCTCAAGATTGAGAAGGAACTGGGGCACGCCGACTACGTTGATATTCCGAAGATGGCGGCGTTCGCCCGCAGCATGTTGAACGAGGTCGTTCAAGCCTTTGCTCGCCGAGACACTTCGCGGTTTGCCTTTATCGCTGAACTTGAAGATCAAGTGGATAACTTGTATCGCGATCTGCGGGATCAAATCCACAACTACATGCGATCCAAGCCCGAGGAAGTGGTGGCTGCCAGCTGGCTCCTTCTTGCGCTGCATCACATCGAGCGTGTCGCCGACCACGCCGTCAATATGACCGAGCGTATCGGATTCATGGTCACCGGCGAGCTTAAGCAGTTAGTTCTTGATCCGGATGAGAACGGATCAGGCAGCGACGAATCGGAACCGACCGACGTCTGATGACTCAGGAGGGTCTCCTGAGATGATTCCTTGGCTCTTTCTCTCGCCCTTTCCCGGTCAATTTGAACCGATGAAATCCGCTGCGACCACGGTGGTGGCCAAGCAGTCTGTTCCGATCAAGACCCTGGAAGTCACCCGAACCGATGGGCCGGGCGCCAAGTTTGGGGATCTGGTCACCGTCGTCTACCGATTGGAGGCCGCAGGGAAGATCCTTGCCGATTCCGAGGAATTTGGCGTTCCGTTCACCTACCGGGTCGGAGATGGCACGGCTCCGACGTTTATCGATCAAGCGGTGAATGGAATCCAGCTGCTGGGCAGTCGGCGTGCGAGCGTGCCGAGCACCGCGATTCGCGAGCGTCAAGGGCTCCCTCCGATCATTCCGCCCGATACCGAGATCATCGTGACGGTGCGCGTGGTCAGCCTCAGCGTCGCCAGTGCGGCCCCGGGCGAGTAGAATAGCCCCCATGCGCGAGAACCTCAAGGAGTTGTGGAAATTCCGCGAACTCCTGTTTGCGATGGTCGAGCGCGAACTCCGCATCCGCTACAAAAACAGCTTTCTCGGATTCTTCTGGAGCCTCCTGAACCCGCTCGTCACCGTCGCAGTGATGACCCTGGTTTTCAAGTATCTCCTCGCCAACCAAACCGACAGCTTCAGCGCGTATATCCTGGCGGCCTATCTGCCATTCATGTTCTTCAACATGGCACTGCTCGATTCCGCGCAATCGGTCTTGGTCGCTCTGCCTGTGGTGAAAAAGGTCTACTTCCCCCGCGAGATTCTGCCCCTTGCTGCGGTGATCAGCAACTTTATCCACCTGGCTCTGGCGATGGTGGTGTTCCTGGTGTATCTGTTCGTGGTGTGGGGAGTCAATGGGTTCCAAGGATTTCCGTTCACGTGGAGGCTTGGATTCCTCCCGTTCCTCCTTGTGATCTACCTGGCCCTCACCACGGGGCTCGCCTTCATTATTTCCGCCCTCAACGTGTTTTACGAGGATGTCAAGTACATCATCAGCGTGCTGCTGTACCTGCTGTTCTTCCTCACGCCGATCATGTATTTCAGCGAAACCGTTTGGTATGCGCTCAAAGATCGGCCTTCTGGTGAGCTGGTCTACACGCTGTATCACCTCAATCCGATTGCCATGATGGCGACCGCGTTCCGAAAGGTCTTGGTGCAGCCGGGGGATATCGAGGTGAAGAGTGGAGCCGAGTCGATCATGGTGGGCTCCCTCCCGTTCAACTGGGGACTCTTCGGGGTGACCTGCCTGGTTTCTCTGTTCCTCCTCGTTTATGGCTACCACGTCTTCAATAAGCTCAAATGGAGGTTCGTGGAGCGGCCATGAGCGAGACTCTCATCGAGATTCGTGGGCTGAAGAAGGAGTTCCTTCTCAGCCACACCGGAGCCGCGTCGCTCAAAACGATGCTCCTTTGGTGGAAGAAGCGCGAACTTGAACACCTGCAGGTGCTCAAGGGTGTGGATCTGGACATCCATCGGGGCGAGTGCGTGGCTCTCGTGGGGCGCAATGGAGCGGGGAAGAGCACGCTCCTCTCGCTGGTCTCTCGGATCTACAAGCCGACATCCGGCACGATTCAGGTGAAAGCGCGTATGGCTCCGCTGCTGGAACTAGGGGCAGGTTTTCACCCTGATCTTACCGGGCTCGAGAACATCCTGTTCAACGGCATGATCCTCGGTCTGACCCGAAAAGAAGTGCTCGAGCGCACCCCGCAGATTGTGGAGTTCAGCGAGCTGGGCTCCCACATCGACACCCCGGTGCGCACCTACTCCAGCGGCATGATGGCCCGGCTTGGGTTCTCCATCGCCGTCCATGTGGATGCAGAGATTCTGATCGTGGATGAAGTGCTCGCGGTGGGCGACTATGCCTTTGAGAAGAAGTGCTACGACTTCATCGATGGCTTCCGGGCCAAAGGGGGCACGATCCTGTTTGTTTCGCACAATCCGGAGTCGGTTTTGCGGGTTGCGGATCGCTGCGTGTGGCTCCAGAGTGGTCTCGTGAAAGAGGATGGCGATCCGTCTACGGTTTTGGCGAGCTATCAGGCGGCAGGGGCGGACCGCTGATCGGGGCGAAAAGCACCCGTTTGAAAATCTCGAACTTCTTTCTCGATTTGCGCCCGAGGGTGAGCAGGGCAATCGGAAGGCTCGTGAGCACCCGGAGAAGTGCTCCGGCTCGGTTCAAGACCAGACAGAGTTTCGCGGCGATCTTCCCGTGGTGAAGCTCAAAGTAGAGTTCCTTGCCCCGGTTGTACCGGGCCACCGATTCCCAGCGCGTTGACTCGCTGCTCGCTCCGAGGTGGTGGATGAACTTCGCCGTGGGGACGTAGAGAATCTTTCCATGCCGGCGGAGCCGTTTACAGAGGTCGGTATCTTCGGTGTAGAGAAAGAAGTCTTCGTTGAACTTTTCGACGGGTCGAAACATGAGGCATGCCCCCATCACCTGCTCGACTTCGTGCGGGCCAGGGCCGAGCTTTTGCAGCCTGCTCGACATCCAGTAGGGGCTGAACTGTTGGCTGTTTGGGAAGAGTTTTTCGAGGAGAAACTGCTCGCAGAAGACCGCCCAGAGAGTGAGTTCTCGGCAGGCAGATTGTTGGAGTCTGCCGTCCGGAAAGTGCAGAGCTCCGCCTGCCGCAATGACCTGATTCTGATCTGGGTTTGGCTCAAACACTGCGGCCAAAGCGCGAATCGCCCCCGGCTCAGGACGGGCGTCGGAGTTTAGCAGGAGGGCAAGGTCACCGGTCATCACGGCAAGCCCCTGATTATTCGCCGCCCCGAATCCCCGATTCGCGGCGTTTTCGACCAAAACCACATGCGGGAATTCCTCGCGCACCGCATCCGCCGAACCATCGCGACTGGCATTGTCCACGACAATCACTTCGAATTCCGTGCCGAGAGCTTCGAGGCACTCGCGGAGCAGCTGCCGAGTGTTGTAGCTCACGATGATGACGGAAATTCGCATCGGGAAACCCTAACCGACTGGGGCGCCAAGAAGTTCATCCACCCACGCCGAAAACGCGGAGCGAGCGGCCGCTAGCTTCAGCGCACGTCGTTCATCCTTCTTCTTCGGATTCTCCGGAGGATCGGGCAGGAGACCCCAGTTGATGTTCATCGGAGCGAATTCTCGCTCAGTCGGGTCTTGAAGGTGGCTGATGAGCGATCCATAGGCGCAGTGTCGCGGGGGTTCGACCATCGGGAGTTCCCTCGCTCGCCGCACGAGCTGCTGGCCGACATAGATTCCCATCGCCGCGCTTTCGACGTATCCTTCCACGCCCGTGATCTGTCCAGCAATAAAGAGCCCCGGGCGATTCTTGAATTCGAGGAACGAAGTGACGACCCGCGGGGATTCGACATAGGTGTTCCGGTGCATCACGCCGAGCCGAACGAACTCCGCATTTTGCAAGCCGGGGATCATCTGCAGGACTTCCTTTTGCACGCCCCACTTCATTCGGGTTTGGCAGGCGACCAGAGAGTAGAGCGTTTTCTCGCGGTTCTCCGGACGAAGTTGGAGCACCGCCCACGGTCGGCGATCGGTGCGTGGGTCGCGCAGGCCGACGGGCTTGAAGTTTCCGAACCGCAGCGAGTCGCGCCCCTTGCTCGCAATCTCCTCAATGGGCTTGCATCCCTCGAAGTACTTGGGATCCTCGAACTCCTTGAGTGGCACTCGATCTGCGGCGAGGAGCGCGGTGATGAAGGCCTCGTACTCCTCTTTGTTGAATGGGCAGTTCAGGTAGTCGTCTCCGCCGCCTTTATCGTAGCGACTTTGGGCAAACACGATCTCATAGTCGATGGTCGAGGCGTCTACCGTCGGGGCCACGGCGTCGTAGAAATACAGATGCTCGCTCTCGGTTTGGGTGGCGAGCCAGGCACCGAGTGGAGAACTGGTGAGAGGGCCGGTGGCGATGACGAGGGTTTCGCCCCGGTTGAGAATGGCCTCCGCTTGCTCGGGAGTGAACTCCTCCCGAATCAAGGTGATGTGGAGGTGATTCTCAATCCGCGCCGTGATCTCCTGGGCGTAGAGGTTTCGATCCACGGCCAGAGCGGATCCGCCGGGAACCGAGTGCTTTTCGCCGGTCGGGATCACGAGTGATCCCAGAGCTTTCATCTCCGTTTTGAGGAGCCCGGCGGGAGTATCGGGATCTTGGCTCTTGAAGCTGTTGCTGCACACCAGCTCGCTGAGGAGGTCGGTTTGGTGAGCCTCCGTGCTGCGCACCGGACGCATTTCGTAGAGGGTCACGTCTATCCCGGCTTCAGCGAGTGCCCACACGCACTCCACCCCGGCAAACCCGCCTCCGACCACCGTAATCATGCCCCCTATTGTGAAGGAGTCGGGAAGATCACGGGTGAGGCCGCATCCGTGGTAGGTCAGGGCGGGGGTTTCGCGGATCGGCATATTTTCTTCCGTCAGGGGATTCTGTCGATCGCTCGTCTCCCCTCGTGAACTCGCGGATGACTCTTGTACTCGCCCTCCACCGATTCCCATCGGGGGTAGGGTGGCCAGAGGCCGGGTGGGGGAATCCGAATCCTCGAAGAGGATTCGGCGGGCCGCAGGCCCGATTCAAAACAAGCAGAGCGCGGGCTCGATTAGGCTACCGCCCAACCGAGTACGGATTCCCCCTCCTGGGCTTTGCCCATCCTCCCCCAAATCGGGAGATTTGAGGGAGGACGTCGCTTGAGAGTTCGTGGTATCCCGACCCTGAAGGGATCGGGGCACCCAATATGGGGCGAGTTTGGGACAATGAACTTCGGAACTGGAGGACGACTCTTGGACTCGCCCTCCACCGATTCCCATCGGGGGTAGGGTGGCCAAAGGCCGGGTGGGGGAAATCCGAATCCTCGAAGAGAATTCGGCGGGCCGCAGGCCCGATTCAGACCAAGTGGCAAGCGGGCTCGATTGGGCTAACGCCCAACCGAGTACGGAACCCCCTCCTGCCCCCTCGGGGCATCCTCCCCCAAATCGGGAGATTTGGGGGAGGACGTCGATTGAGAGTCGGTGGTTCCCGACCCTGAAAAGTCGGGGCACCCAGGGCTCGATAAACCGCCCGACCTTCGACGAACCGGTCACCGAGGGCTCGATTCAAATCCCGACACCCAAGGGTCCGGGCACCCAGGTGTGACGGTCACTCCTCCAAACCTCATCCAGCTCCTACTGCCAGCCCCACACGGTTTTGAACTGCCACTGCCGCGCGAGATCAGCCTGATTGTTGGCAAAGGGGCCGCTCTCTGCGACTCCCGGCGAAGCGACCGACCTGGCCGAGGTCCACAAGTTGAACTCGGTGATGTGGATATACGTGCCCCGATTGTTGTAGGGGATCGGGTCGCCTTGCACGACGGGCATCGTGCCGGCGCGATACTTCCACTGCGCGGGAGCGTTGCCCATGCGCGACTTGAGCACAGGGAGGGCACTCGCCAGAGCCTCGTTCGCGATTTGCGCGTTGCTCCGGCCCTTCCGAACGTCGATCTTGGTGTCTCCCTCAATCGCTCGCAGCATCACTGAGGGCTGGAGCACCTGGTCAAACAGGGATTCGTTGGTGAAGTTGCCGTACACCTCCATGAAGAGCGCGCGGCGGAGTCCGCGAACGGCTTCGCGGTACGCGGCCGCCGAACCCGACCCCTCGACATCCCAGCCATCAAACCCTGCGACCAGACGGGCGAGGGCCCCTGCATCTCCGGTCGATTCAGTGGATTGACGCAGGAAATCCACAAAGCTGGCGTTGTCATCGGCTTCTCGGCGGGCGATCGTCCAGGCGGCTTTCTCCAAGTCCATGCTGCTCAATTTTCCCGCAGGGATCGAATCATTGAGCACCGCGTTTCGGAAAATCCTGCCCCAAACCGGAGTATCTCCGTTCGGCCACCAGGAGACCGGCTTGTTGTTCCAGTTCGTGATGATTCCGGATTCAGGGTTGTCGGTTTTGGGCATCTGCACGCTCGGGACAATGCCCCGCCACTGGTTCTCGGCGGTGTCCGGAGTGGGGAATCGGGGATCGACGCCTTTCGCGCGTAAGGGCATGAACCCGCAGAATCGATAGCCAATATCTCCGCTTTTCGTCGCGAAGAAGAGGTTGAAGGTCATCGGGAAAGCCTGGCTGACCGCCGTGAAATCGCGCGGAGTTTGGGCGGAGTAAAGCCGGTAAAGGCTCGCAATCCCCGCGATTTCGCGCATCCAAAACGAGGATTTGAGGCTGTAAACCGCTTTCGAGGAGGGACTTTTTAGCAGGACTGGCCCGTGGGGAGTGCGTTCTTGGACGAACTCCACCGTATCCTGGCCCTTGACTGGGATCGCGAATGTGATTTTGGTCAGCGGCACCGAAGCACCGTTGGAGAGGATGTTTCCATCCGGTTGCAGCGCGCTCACGAAGACGTCTTCGATATCCGCGACGCCGCTCGTGAATCCCCAGGCGGCGTCCGGGGAATTGCCGATGAGAATGCCGGGGATCCCCGGAACCGCCATTCCTGCGACCTTGACCTCGGGTGATTGGATGGCGGCTTCGTAGACCACATTCGGCAGGGTGTGACCCATCTGCGGGGCGCTGAGGAGCAGAGGGGTGCCGCTGGCGCTTCGTCGAGGGCTGACCGCGATCGCGTAACTTCCGACCTTGTGGGGGACGCCGAGGGATTCTGCGACCAGTTCCTGATCCTCCAGATTTGCCGCCCGGATAGCCGGCATGATCTCGAAAATCGTGGTCGGGGGAAGGGCGGCCACGTGTTTCTCACTCTCGGCACGCGTGAAATCCCAGATTTTCGGAGGATTGAAAACGAGGTCATCCCGCTTGCCGACGGTTGTCGGGGAAAGCGGCTCGTTCTGCCACGCTAAATCGTCGAGGGCGTCGAGTTCCTTACCTTTGAGGGCTGGTCGAGTTTTGAGATACTGGTAGAGAGCAAAATTACGCAGTTCGCCCGCGCCGCCTCGGCCGAATTGGCGGGCGAGTTCGACACTGATCGCACAGGTGTCGATGATCGTCCAGGGCTGAGGCTCGAAGCCGTTCTTCGCGTAGCCCTCGGGGAGCGTTCCCGCAGCTTTGCGCTTGGCGATGGTTTCGTTGACTCCCTCGGCGTAGGCTTCAAAGGCCGCTCGGATCTCCGTCGGGAGTTGGCGGAACATCGCCGCCATTTCTTCCTCGGTGTAGGCATCACGGAGGGCGTCCCGGTCGCTGGCGAGGAAGTTTGGGCCAAGGACTTCGCTGAGCCGGCCCCGGGCCGATCGACGGCTCATTTCCATTTGCCACAGCCGATCTTCGGCAACCGCTCGCCCGAGGCCTCGCATCGAGGCAGTGAACGAGCTTGCGTTGATCATCGGCACGCCGTAGGCGTCGCGCTGTATCGTGATGTCGCTGGTTTGAGTCGCCAGAATCGCGCCGAGAGCCAAGGAGAGCATGGTCGGGGTTTACCCGATTCTCCGGCTCAGCGAGGTGCGGCTCACGGAAGGCGCTTGCGTTCGCCGGGGAGAGCTTTGTCGCCGCCGGTGACCCGGTAGGCCACATAGAGCACGCCGAGAACGAGGGCGACCGGGATCGCGAGCTTGATGACGAGGCCGAGCAAGCCAACCAAGCCAGCGAAGACAAATCCGAGAAGCTGGAAGCCCAGCCAGACCGCGACAATCGCGCCGAGAATGGTGAGGATGGTTTTTCCCGTGGACATCTTGTTGTGATCCTTGTTTGTTGAGACGAGGGCAACGGGCCGAAGTCTCACCGATTGATACGCCAGGCCGCAGTCGGGGTTGCCGGGGCCTATTTTTGTCTTATTCCCAGGCTCGCGGTACCATGAATCTATGCCGATTCCCGTGAAGCGTGCGGATCTTGATCTGTCTTGGCCGCTGAAAATGCTCGATACCGATCCGGTGCTGCTGGAGCGGTATTTGGTCGAGTTTCTGCGGGACGAGGTCGTCCGCCGTCGCAAGATGAGCAAAGCAGTGGTTGGACTCAGCGGTGGGGTTGATTCGGCAGTTACCACTTATCTGGCCGCCAAAGCATTCGGGCCGGAGAATGTGCATGTGATCCGGATGCCGTACAAGATCAGCTCGTCGGCGAGCCTGGATCATGCCCAACTCGCGATCGATGATCTCGGGCTTCCCGCGCAGACCATCGAGATCACGGGGATGGTCGATGGCTACGTGCAGCAGGCTGATCCTGAGATGTCGGGCCACCGGATTGGCAATATCTGCGCTCGGTGCCGGATGACGATTCTCTACGATCAGGGGGCGAAACTAGGCGCGATTCCTCTCGGCACAGGCAACAAGACGGAGCGGTACTTTGGCTACTACACCTGGCATGGCGATGACGCTCCTCCGATCAATCCTCTGGGAGATTTGTTCAAGACTCAGGTCTGGGAACTCGCCCGGCACCTCGGCGTTCCGGCAGAAATCGTCGACAAAGCTCCGACCGCTGATCTCGTCGCGGGACAAACCGATGAAGGCGACTTTGGGATCAGCTATCACAAAGCGGATCAGATTTTGGTGATGCACACCTCGGGTTATCCCGATGCCAAGATCGCCTCATTTGGGTTCACGGAATCCGAAATCGCCATCGTCAAGAAACGCGTGGCGGGAACTCATTGGAAGCGAAAACTCTCGACTGTCGCGATGATCAGCGACACGGCGATCAACGAATTCTATTTGCGCCCGGTTGACTACTGATGCCGACACGCCGCGTTCTCTTTTCCGGTCACGTGCAGGGCGTCGGATTCCGCGCCTATGTGGCGCAGCAGGCAGGGAGGGCATCGGTGCATGGTGAGTGCTGGAATCGGACGGATGGCAAAGTCGAAGCGATTTTTCATCACGAGAAGGACTCAGTCCTCGATGCTCTGGTGGAACGGCTCGCGGGTGGTCGGGGGCGCGTGGACGATGTCGTGACCATGCCCTGCGAGCTTGTTGTCGCGGAAGGTTTCATCATCCGTCCCACCCAGCGCGTGTGAGGGATTTGGCGTTGTAGTTGGAGCAGGCGCGTGAAGCCCAAGCTCCCAACCGAGAAGCTGTCGGGGCAAACCAACGGAATCGGAGCCTAAACGGACGGTGTGAGGCGATCCGCGATCATCGCCTGCATCAGATCAACGCGCAGCACAACACCAATCAGGCGATTCTCCTCCACGACGGGCAAGATTGTCAGGCCGCTATCCAGCATGATGTGAAGGGCGTCACCGATTTCGGTATCCGGGTGGGCGCACGTGGGGTCTTGACTAGCAAATGGCCGAACCGTTTGCGTGGCAAGGTCGGAAAGATTGCCCTGTTGCTGCACCGCGCGCACGATGTCGCCTTCCGTCACCACATGGGTCGGCGCCAGTTCAGGGGTGACCATCACGAGGGCAGGGAACTGGTAGATGTCCATCTTATCGACGGCATCGCGGACAGTGGCCTCCTGGCTCAGGGTCGGGATATGGGCGTGCAAGACCTCACGCAAGGTCATGCCGATCATTGTGACACCGGGGGGCAGAGTCGCGCCGGGGGAATGCCCTCACCAGTAGGGCGGGAAGGTCATGCCGTCCTTGCCGCGATCAAACGAGTCGATGAACTCGTAGGATTTGGGAACCCACTTTCCCTTCTTCTTCACGAGTTCAGCGCGAAGAACACAGCTTTCTGAATCGTTCGTCGTGGTTTTTTCCTTCGCCACGATGATGATCTCGGCGCGACTCTCATCCACCTTGGTCACCCGGAAGAATTTCGCTTCGCCTTTGATCTTGGCTTGCTTCACGGTGCGTTCGACCGCTTTCTCCATGCCTGCGCCATTCATCTTGGTGAGAGATTCGGCGTAAACGTACGGGGCAAACGACACAAGAAGACCAAAGACAACCATGTATCGCCACGAGCGAAAGTTGTCGTGGTTCTTCACCGACCGAAAGATGCTGACGATAAGCGTCAGGATCGCCCCGATGACGAAGCATCCAAACAGGTACGCGATCATGCCCAGTGCGCTCATAGAGTTACCCTTCTCCTGCCCTTGTTCCATGTTTCTTGCCCAAACCATCACAAGTCGCGGAAGGATAGGGCTCGCCGCTGAAAATGTATTGAGGAATCCAGATCCAGCCACCGAAATTTAACAGGAACATGGCGCAAACGAGAGTGACCCCGACGACCCCCGATCTGTTGCTCTGTCGCGCCGAGATTGAACAGTTCATGGTCTGCCCGCTATGCGGCGCGCTCAATGTCTGCGAAAACGAGGAGTGCTTTGTCTGCCGATGGTCGGGCGAGTTTGACCTTACTCCGACCTTGGTGCACTTACGCATTCGCGAGCTGATTGAAGCTTGCCCCGAACTCCAAGATCTGCTTCTTGAGCGAGAGATCATGATTCGACGGGAAGTCCGCCCTGGCTTCGTCGGACGGATGCAGCGATTCTTAGCTCAAATCTTCCGTCGCAAGCTCGATTTCCGAGCCTGACGCAGGCAACGGGTCCCCGCGAACCCGGGGGGTCACCCAGGCGTCGCAGTATCATGCGAATCATGCCTCGCACCGCTTTTCGCGCTGCCCTTTTCGCTCTTTGCGCTTCTCTGCTTGTCGGATCTGCGACCGCGCAGAACCGGATTCCTGCGAAGGAAGCTGACACCACCCGGATGATGACTTACAACATCCAGTGGTTCCACAACGGAGACAACCCAGAACGCATCACGAACCTCAAAACGGTTCTTACCAATGTGGCCCCGGATATCGTCGGAGTGCAGGAAGTGGAAGGTCGCGCGGCTTTGCGGCAGGTTTTTGACACTCAGTGGACGATTGGGATGCTGGACGATCCGCAAGAGTTTCAAGAGCTCGGAATTGCGGTGCGGAAGCCGTACCAGCTGGAGTCGTATGAGATGCTCTTCACAGGGCCGGAGCTGGACTACGCTTTTCCTGGTAAGCGAGATGTTCTGCGCGCGGTTGTGAAGACTCCCCAGGGGAACACCCTGGTGGTATACGTGAATCACTTCAAGAGCCGAAGCGGCGGACGACTCAGCACCGACCTGCAGCGGCAGATGGCTGCCGGCATGCTCGCGAGCTACATTGCCTACAAGAAGGACGAGAACGTGGTTTTGATGGGCGACTTCAATGACTCGCCGAATGATGCGATGGCGAATATCTTGGAGAGTGGGAACATCCTTGCCAAGGGTGGTGAGGCGAATGATTACACCCTGCTCGCGAATACGGTGGAATCACTGTGGGAGCAGGATTACGTCACCATCGGGCTCCATGATCTGTTCTACGGTGATCCGATCTCCCCGATTGTGAAGGGTGCCAAGGAAGACAACGACCGTCTGCGCGGGCGAGACTATCGCTTCCCGCAAGATGTGAAAGTCACCCAGACCATGATGGATCAGATCTTGGTTTCGCCGAAGCTGTGGGCACGGCAGGTGAAGTCCTATGTGTATGTTGGGAACGAGGCCGTGAAGGGTCTCCCCGGTCGCGTGCAGGTCTCCGAAGACGAGCGGACTGGGGCGCGCACGGTCAAGTACCTGGAAAAGGGCACTCGAGCCAGCGACCACGTCCCCGTGGTGGCGGATATCAAGTTGCGGTAGGGCCGTTCCGAGGTTTGCGAGACTGCGGGCGTGGTTTCTGGGTCGGGAGTGCGTGTGTACTCCCGACCCGTTGGCTGTGGCCTCGCTCTCAACGTCCCGACCCTAAAGGGATCGGGGCACGGGAGCCACGTGTTGCTACTCGATCTTCGCTTCTAGGAAGCTTGCGATGTCGGCTTCGTTCACCGCAGGCTCGCCGGGAGAGACATTGCTGAGGCGGCCGTCTTTCATCCAGACCTCCAGCTCATCGACCAGCGAGAAGAGGTGGTCGAACGAATCCACCACGAACAGCAGCGGTTGGTAGTGGTCGATTTCGAAATACTGGTTGACCACCCATTCCAGTTGAACCGGATAGCGCTGGACATCGGGGGAGGTCAGGGAGTATTCGAGTTCGCCGTAGCTGCTCAGAAGGCCGGATCCGTAAGCGCGCAGGCCGCCATCGGGGTGCTTCATCAGGCCGAACTCGATGGTGAACCAGAAGAATCGGGCCATCGCCTTGATGATGCTGCTGAGGCGGTGGACGCGGTCTTCGCCGAGGGGCATCTCTTGGGCAATGATCGCAGCGGTACGGGCGCATTCGCCGAATCGCACCAGGGTATCGGCAAAGGCGCGATCGGTGTGCATCGGCACGTGTCCGGCGATGTCATGGAAGATATCTGGTTCCGGCAGGTAGTCCAGATTGGCGAGTTTGCGCACCGTGATGGTGGTCGGGAAATCGCGCTGGCGCAGGCAATCGAAGAAGAGAAACGCGGGCACATAGCCGCTGACTGGCTTGGCGCGGAACCCAGTGAGGGGGTTCAGGAACTGGTTGACATCATCCAGCAAGGGAACTCGCTTGGGGTTGAGGCACAGGTTTTCGATGCCCTGGAGGAAGTGCTTGTTGGCGTATTTCTCCCATTGCGGGATCATGCGGGCGTAGAGCCGCCGCCAGGCCTCATGGTTTTCGTCGGAGTAGAGCTCGTAGGGCTGCTCAATGTAGAGCTTGCCATCGGCTTGGGCTTTTTCGATGAAAGGGGCTTCGGTGGTGGTCATCCCGATGCCAGGGGGGAAGTCGGCGTTGACTGAACTGGCCATGTTTGGTTGTCCTGTCAGTGTAGACGGGGGAGGGGGTGAAAGGGAAGCTGTCCCAAAAAGACCTCCGGCCCTGGTCGGTTGACCAGGGCCGGAGCGTCCGAGCGGCTGAGTACCTAATTGCCTTGGGGCATAGCTTCCCGTGCCGCCTGTTCACCAGATGGCGGGGGCATACCCGGTACGGCTGGCTGCTGTTGCGCAGCCCCGGTATTCGACTGAGTCATGCCTGCTTGAGCTTCGGCTTGTTTGCGCTGGAGCTCCTGGCTCGGCTCATTGTTCCCGCCGGGGCCCGACCAGAACATGAAGCCAAAGACAATGAGCGCAAGGACTCCAAGGCCGATTGCGGCCCAAGTGACGGCTGGCGGAAGTTCTTTTTTCATGTTGGTAGTCTTCGGGGAGAGAGTTTACTCGCCTGGGATGGTGCAGCGGTTGATGACGCCTGGGCCAGTGAACCAGGCCCAGTCCATGCAGACGACGCCGTTGTCCCAGTAGGTATTGCTCGGCACCCAGTTGCCCGGGCTTGGATAGTAGCCTGGGAGAACCGTTCCGTGGAGCATTCCGTCGCTGGCATAGCCGTTGGTTTTCAGGAACTTAGCCGAGCTGTCGGCGAAGATCCAGACAGAACCGTCCCCGTAGCTGTTCGCAATTTCGCCGTACTGTGCGCGCGGGTCGTTTGCCGGCATATTGTCTCGTCGAGTGTTGTTGATTGACACGCCCCAGAACCACTCGTCTCGCGAGCGGAAGTTTGCCGCCGTCACACCGTTCGTTCCGATGTAGTTCGGTTGTCGCTTTTCACCAAACATCACCGTGCGGCTAACTTCCGGTGCAGAAGTACCCGAGAGGGGAGCCCAACCGTTGTTGCTGCTGTGCTGCACGCCTCGGAAGTAGTTGCCCGCAGGAGCGAAGCCGCGGCGATATTGACCAACGCCCGGAACATCAGCCTTGGCACGGGTATCGGCACCGGAGGTCATGATCGTCCAGTTCTTCGTGTACGGCTGAACGATGTCATCCCAGGTCATGGCAAAGTAAGGATCTCCGCCACCTTGAGCAGGGCCGAAGCCAAATCGAACCTTCGGCGGGGTCATGTCATCGTAGTCCGTCATGTAGATCAGGACTGAGGTACCCACTTGCTTCATTTGCGCGAGAGCTTGGGTCTTCTTGGCAGCTTGCTTCGCTTGAGCGAAGACAGGGAAGAGGATCGCGGCGAGGATCGCGATGATCGCGATCACGACGAGCAGTTCGATAAGCGTGAATGCCTTGTTTTTCATTGTAGAGTCACCAATGACTTTTGAGAATTGCGTGTGAGTAAAGTCGGGTCCGCGTGCGGTCGCAAAAGCGCGGCCGACTTTGGCGGAAGAGTGATGCGAAGAGTGTCGCCCTGAGGAGCAGTGATTGTTCCGTTAACGACATCGTGAAAAGCGTTGACCTTCGGGAGCCCTTTCAGGTTCACAGAGAGGGTGGCGGGTGCATCGGCTCGATTAAAAAGAACCAAAGCAAGATCGTTGCCAAGGACACGACCGAAACCAGAAGTTTGGGTGGTTCCTTGGATGCTCAGCCGAACCGGGTCGCCGGATTGGAGAGCCTGGCTGGCATTCCGCGCGGAAATCAGCCGCTGGTAGAGCCCGAGCAGCTTGTTGGAGTCGGTGGCGCGCTCCCATTCCATGCCGCGACGATTCATCGGATCGGCGCCGCCGGTCATGCCGAGTTCATCGCCGTAATAGATGCAGGGCGTTCCGACCCAGCTCATCAGAGCCACCGCGCCCATCGCGGCGAGCGCAGAATCATCGCCGCACTCGTGCATGAACCGAGGGACATCGTGGGAGCTAATCAGGTTCAGCATATTGCGGCTGACCTGAGGCGGATACCAGGCGTAGACCGTGAACAGTTGATCCAAGAACTGATCGCCCGAGGCAGTGCCTTTGGCGATGTATTCGAGGGTTGCGGTTCGGAACGGGTAGTTCATCGCACTATCCCACTGGTCACCTTGGAGCCATTCGGAGCTGTTGGTCCAGTTCTCGCCGATGATCCATGTATTCGTATTCTTGGACTTAAGATGCGAGCGAAATGTTCGCCAAAACGGCTTGGGCACTTCGTTGGCGACATCGAGTCGCCACCCATCGATTTGAGCTTCGTTGTCCCAGAAGTCCGTGACACCGAGGAGGAACCGCGTGACATCCGGGTTCATCACGTTCAGCTTGGGCATCGACTGGAATCCGAACCAGGCTTCGTAGCTCGGCTTCTCGTTCGCCGGGAGATTCACACGCACCGGGAATTGATTCACGAAGTACCAATTCTTGAATCCGCTGGTCTCGCCATCGCGGCGCACGCCTTGGAAGGCGGGGAAGTCGATGCTGGTGTGGTTGAAAACGCCATCGAGCACCGTGCGGATGCCTCGCTTTTTGAGGTCACCCACCAGGGATTTGAACTCCTCGTTCGATCCCAATCGCCAGTCGATGGTTGTGTACGACGTGGTTTCGTAGCGGTGGTTGCTCGGCCCGTAGAACACGGGATTGAAGTAGATGCCGGTGATTCCCAGCTTGCTCAGGTAGTTGAGGTTCTGGCTCATCCCGGCGAGATCACCCCCGTGGAAGCTCCAGTAATCCGGGCGAGCATCCCACGGGCGAACGTCCATCGGATCGTTGGTGGCATCGCCGTTGGCGAATCGATCGGGGAAGATTTGATAGAAAACGGTCTGTTCGACCCACTTCGGTACTTCGAAGGGTTGGAAGGTTTGGGCATCGACCTTCAGGAGATCGGCGCTGCTGTTGGCGTCGAGCCCGTTGGCCCCGTAGCTCCAGGTTTTGCCGCCATCGCGGATCAGGAATCGATAGGCCAGGGATTCGGTGCGATTCCACGGACGCTTGTATTCGTAGAGCGAGGTGATCTCATCGCCGCTGATGCGAGTGAGGGGGAAATCTTGGTTGCCGATTTGAATCCGAACGGTTTCGGCGTCGTTCGGTCGGAGCCGGAGGCGGAAGGTGAGCTGGCCTCGGTCGTAGTTGAGATCCGGGATCCCAGCTTTGTGAGAAATCGTGCTGGTCGCCAGGGTGCCATCGCCCAGCTTCGCGGGCTTGGCATAGTCTGCGGGGAGGTGGATCAGCACCGTATTGGTGTGTCCGCCGCCATCGGTTTCGGTGGTCTTGACGAGGGGATCGACGATCCATGTTTCGCCATTGATGACGAACTTGTAAAGGTGCTTGCCCCAGCTTAGGTCTCGGCGCAGCTTCCAGGTGCGACCGTCGGCTTGCTTCACCATCGGATCTGCGCTGGCACTCCAGCCATTGAAAGTGCCAGCCACAGAAACCGATTTCGTGCCCTCAGGAGCCGTGAATACGAACTCACGAGCTTGGTCAGCGACGTGAATGGCGTATGCAGGGAGGAGGGCGAGGGACATCATTGAAGTGTGGCCCCGTGGGGAAGTGCGGATCCCCGCACCTTGAGTTCGCAAGGAACGACTTGTCGGCTCGGCTCCACCTCGCCGGGGCGGTCAATCAGAGCCACGAGCTTTTCGATGGCTTGTTTGACAAGTACCGACAGATTCATATTCACCGACGTCAGTCCGCCGGGAACCAGGTGGCAGAGCACCGAATCATTGAAACTGACGATTGCGAGATCCTCAGGAACCTGAAGATTCGCCCGGTGAGCCGACTTGATCACTCCCGTCGCCATGAAGTCATCCATCACGACGAGAGCGCGGGGGCGCTTACGCTCCGAGAGAATTTGGAGCGCGACATTCGCGGCGTCTTCGTGACCGAAAGCGCTGTGCCAGATGCGCGGCGTGAGTCCGCGTTCTCGAATCGCCATTTCGTACCCCGTGATGCGGTCGTCGCTCACTGCCACATTCTTCGGGCCGGCGAGGAAGCCGATATCGTGGAATCCTTGATCGAGGAGGTGCACGGTTGCCATGCGCCCGGCCATCACGTTGTCGTTGTCCACGCTGTGAAGCAGAGTGCCTCGGGGATTGCCAATGACGACGAACGGGAACCTGTCGCGTTGGAGTCGCTGCAGGCGCACGTCGTGCATTTCTGGCTCCACAAGCAAGAGTCCGTCGATCCGGCGCGTGCGAAGGAGTTCGTCGTAGACGCTGCTTTGATGCTTCGCGTCCTTGGCGATGTCGATGCAGAGGTGGAAATCGGTATCGGTGAGGGCCGTGGTGATCTCACTGACAAGGGCCGCGATGAATGGATCGTCCTTGGCTCCGTCTTCGTTGGCGCGCAGGACAATGCCGATCAGATCGGTGCGGCGCTTGCGGAGGGATTGCGCTCGAACATCGGGCCGATAGTTGGCCTGCTCCATGGCGGAGAGGACTCGGTCGCGCTTGTCGTTCTCGACTCGAGAATCACCCGCGAGCACACGGCTGACCGTGGCTTGCGATACGTTCGCTATTCGGGCGATGTCTTGTTGAGTGACCCTCATTGGTCGCAGTTCCTCAGTGAATTGCGCGTGATTACGTATTCACGCTGTGAATAGTCTAACACAACTCAGGCCAGAATGGAGCAATTCACGAAAAAATAAAGATTCACAGCCCGGAGTTAGATTCAAAACAAGACGAAAAAAGTCGTCCCCGGGGGATAACTCCACCCGAGGACGACCTATTCCAAGGCCTCCTTGGCCCCTTTACAGAGATTGATCGCGGAATCCGCCGCTGATCCGATCGAAGACCACAAGGCCAATCCCCGTGAGAATCGGGACGATCAGCATTCCCCAGTAAAGCGCGGTGGTCATGGTGCCGAAGTCGTTCATCGAGGTGTAGAGAACATCACGAAGCAGGCGCTGACCCTGAAGCCCGAGCAGCAGCCCGACGATCAGCGGGGCAAAGCTTGCCCAGCGAGCTCGCGAATCGGGCAGGAGTCGAAGGCCAAAGTAGAGAATGAGGGCGATCACCGACGGCCCCAGAGCAAAAATCGCGGGGGTCGCCCGACCAAACATCTGGAAGAGGCCGATGAAGTTGGGGAAGATTGCGAGCAGTTCCATTGCTGTTAAAAATACCGTGTCTCCATTGTGCACGGTTTCTGTGTTGGTTGGATGAAAACAAGCGGCGTGCCAAAGTGCGCCTGCTGAACGAAATCAGGTGCCGACCGCCTGGCCGACACCTGATCCATGGGTACGGAGACCGAAATTACAGCTCGAATCGCTTCGGGCCGCCATCATCGCTGCCGCCCTGGGCAATCCGCTTGACAAAGCTGATGAGCTCCATCGGGTTAAAGGGCTTGGTCAGGTACATGTCGGCACCATAGTGATAGCCCTCGAAAACGTCCTTATCTTGGGCCTTGGCGGTGAGCATGATGACCGGCAGAGCTTCGGTTGCCGGATCGCGGCGCAGAGCCTTCAGGACTTCAAATCCGTCCATGTACGGCATCATCACGTCCAGAACCATCATGTCCGGCTTTTCGGCCTTGACCTTCTCCAGTCCTTCTTTGCCATCAAAAGCCGTCACCACTGTGTAGCCCTGGCGCTCCAGGTTCACCTGGATCAGTCGGACGATATGGCGCTCGTCATCACATACAAGAATCTTCAGCGGGGGCATAGATGTGTCACCAGTCTCGCTCGCGAGTCGTGGGTCAGATGCTACCACAAGCCTTGCCCCGACGACATCACTCGAACGATTCTCCGACGAAAGAACGGTCCTTTTGGTTCGGTCACCCGGACTTTGTTGGCCTTTGCCGAGGAAACCACGGATTTTCGTTAGGCATGGCCCTTGACAAAGAAAGTAGACAGGCATATACTCAATTCACCGGAGAGCACGGAGACAAAACAGAATGAATGCACAAGAAGTTGGCACCAAGCTCGTTGAGCTGTTTAACAAGGGCGATTTCGCCACGATTTATGGAGAGCTTTATTCACCCGAGATCGAGAGCATCGAAGCAAGCGGTGATGACCGGGTCGCCAAGGGCATGGAGGCCATCAACGCCAAGAACGAATGGTGGGAATCGGCAATGGAAGTCCATTCTTCCACCATGGAGGGCCCGTTCCCGCACGGCGAGGACGAGTTCGCGGTGACGATTGAGATGGATGTCACGGACAAGGCCGGTGGTTTCCGATTCCAAATGAAGGAAGTCGGTGTCTATCGGGTCAACGACGGCAAGGTCGTTCAAGAGAAGTTCTACTACAGCAAGGGCTAAGCAACCTTTCGGGCGGCGGCGAAGCGGAGAGGGCTTCGTCGCCGTATAATCCCGATAAGCTATGACGCCAGATCAACTGCAGACCGAAGTCGTTCGCAAGTACACCGAGTTCGTCAACCCGTACCTTGCCAAGCTCATGAACTTCGCCGGGTTTGGCGTCGAGATGGAGGCCAGCGGCTGCATCATCCGCGATCAGGATGGGACGGAGTACCTCGACTTCCTGGGAGGGTACGGAGTGTTCAGCCTCGGGCACCGGCATCCGGTCGTGATCCAGGCGGTAAAGGATCAGCTTGAGAGGATGCCCCTGAGTGGCAAGACTTTCTTCAACAAGAATCAAGCGGATTTGGCGGAGGCTCTCGCACAGGTCACCCCGGAGGGACTGCAGTTCACGTTCTTCAGCAACAGCGGTGCAGAAGCGGTTGAAGCGGCTCTGAAGTTCGTGAAGGGAAGTACGGGGCGGAGCAAAATTGTCAGCACTCATGGGGGATATCACGGCAAGACCCTCGGCGCCTTGGCCACCACGGGAAGGGAGAAGTACCGCAAGCAGTTTGAGCCCCTGATGCCGGGTGTCGAGTTCGTGGAGTACGGAGACCTGGACGCAGCCAGGGCCGCGATTGACGAGCACACAGCCGCGTTTATCGTCGAGACTCTGCAGGGCGAGGGGGGCATTCATGTGCCACCCCACGGCTATCTCAGCGGCCTGCGCGAGCGCACGCGCGAAGTGGGAGCCCTTCTCATTGCAGACGAGGTTCAGACGGGCCTCGGGCGAACGGGCAAGATGTTTGGCTGCGACCACGAGGGCGTGTCGCCGGATATCCTCACCATGGCAAAGGCTCTTGGTGGCGGCGTTATGCCGATTGGGGCGACGAGCTTTACGGCAGAAATCGGTGAGAAGATCTACAAGCAGAACCCGCTGATGCACACCTCCACCTTTGGCGGGAATCCGCTCGCCTGCGCCGCAGGTCTGGCCACGATTCGGGTAGTCCAGGACGAAGGCCTGGTGGAGCGCTCGGCCGAGATGGGAGAGAAGATGATGCTCGGCTTGCGGGAAATCCAGGCCAGGCACGATCTGCTCTCGGAGGTTCGTGGGCAAGGGCTGATGATCGGTGTGGAATTCGCGATGGATGAGGTGGGTGAGCTCGCGATTGCTCAGATGGTGAAGCGAGGAATGATTGCAGCGTACACGCTCAACAATCCTCGCGTGATCCGGCTTGAGCCGCCTTTGATCGTGACGGAAGCCCAAATTGATCGGGCACTCGGCATTCTGGATGAGGCGGTCACGGAGACCGAAGAGATCCTGGCCGCCTTCGCCTGAACGGGGCATCCCCTGATGAAGGCAAAAAGCCGAACGCTTAGGCGTTCGGCTTTTGCATGAGCTCGATCATGAGGTTCTTCATCTCATCTTGGAATCGATCCGGTTCCTTCACTATTTTTTGACCAAAGTAGGTGACGCCCATGTTGAATCGGATGCTGCTGACCCTGGCGCGGCGGGCGTACTTGCTGATCTTGCCCGCGACAATCCAGTCGGCGGCATCTTCCATGTTGGGCTCAGGTACCGCGTACTTCACGATCGCACGGAGCCATCGATCCACCGGTTGGACATAGATTTTGTCCGCAGGCTCCACGCTGTCCTCGACGTCAAACAGAAACACCACGTCTCGAATGAAGGTCGAGGTGCTCTTCGGACCGACCCCTCGGATGTCGACAATCCGTAAAAACTGGGGCTCGAGGTGGCCTGTTTGCTCGATGCCGTTGCACACCCAGCTTGCAATCGACCCCACCTTGTCGATGGAGTAAATCTCTTGCGCGAGCTCTAGCATTCCTTGAAGCATCCCCCGATTTTGGTTTTCGTTGGGCTTCCGCTTGCGACTCTCGCATTCCTTGAGGAAACTCTCCCACACCGCGACGCCATCTTCCATTTGCAGGACATCGGAGAATTCGTGGTCGCCCTGAACTTTGTCGAGGGAACTCAGCGCGGCTGCGGCGAGATCGTCTCGGTCTTTGCCTCTTCGGGCGAAGGCATAGTGGCCGAAGAATGCCTTGAGGCAGAGCCGGGGATCCTCCAGAGCATCGCGCAGATCGTCGAGTTCCTCGCTCTCCACCTTCATCGCTTTGCGAAGGTGAGCCACCATATAGTCTTCGATGTACCGATCCGCAAAGTCGCCCGCGAACTTGCGGTACATGGCGACAACTCGAGGGTCGAGGGGTTGGACGGGGGTTCTGGGTTTGGGGTTGCCTGATTCCATCTTGGATCAAAAACTCACCGGGCTCGTGCAGGAGCCCGGTGAGAGAAAGGATTTTTTCGAGTTAGAAACCGCTCTTTTCGTCGATGTTCAAGAGGGTGGGGAGAGTCGGGGTTTGAGTCGTACCGCCTCCTCCGCTGCCTCCGAACGAGGTGCCTTGGCGCACCGCGTAGAAGACGCTCCAGCTGAATTCGCCAATGGGGACATCGTTGGTGAAGAATCGCTTGAGCACGTTTCGGTAAGCCAGGGTATAGATCCCGACGTTCTTGCCATCTTCGACCAGGCTTCCGATGGATTGCCCAGCGATCGTCGCGTGGCTTTCTGCAAGACGTCCGATGAGGATCCGCTCCTTGCCGAAGAAGTCACCCGCCACGATCTTTCGGTTCATCTGGTTGAAAAGATAGACCCGCGCTCCCTTGTCGAAGAACGGGCGAAGGATCGCAAGCTTCTCGACCATCTTGGTCGTGTCGGTGTTGAACTCAGCGTCGCTCCCCACATAGTAGTCGCGACCGCCGAGGTGGGCACCCACGCCGGTGTAGAAAATCGTGACCACGGCTCCGTTCGGGAGCTTTTCCGCCATGAGCTGGGAGGCCGCCAGGAATTGGGCCGCCGATGCATTGGCAAGCACGACGATGTTCTCTTCCTTGTAGCCCGCGTGAGTTTTAAGGGCTTCGGCGACGACCGAGGCGTCATCGGTGGCGAAGGGGATATTCTCGCCCGCGATCTTGCTCTCGCTGTTGCCAACGATCAGGGCAAATTTGTCCTCGCGAGGAGAAACAGTGGCTCCGATGATCGATTCGTAACGCTCTTCTTCACCCGCATTGACCTTGAAGAGATTGGCACCGTCGTTGGTTTTGGTCGGTTGCTGACCACCTTGCTGCGGACGACCATTGCCTTGTTGAGGGGCTGCTGATCCAGCGGGACGATCCTCAGCAAGAAGGAACGAGGAGTCAACTTTCCATTTGGCCTCGACGCTTCCGAGAGACTCTTTGGAGGCGGCGTCGCCCAGGTGGTCGTAGACCTTTCCAAGCACGAATACTGTCTCAGGAGCGGCTTGACCCTTGTCGATGAGGGTCTTCAGCTCCATCGCAACGGTGGCGAGGAGAGCCGTCTTTTCATCGCCCGACAAGCCGGTTGCCACGCGGAAACCGGAATAGGCAGCCCCGAAGTTTGCCGAGTAAAGCGATCCACCTGCCCACATCACGGGTTCCGTGACAGGCCCAGGCAGTCGAGTGGCTTGATTCGAATCAGCCGCCCGTGCGACGGCTGCCTTCTGGAAAGCCTCGCGAGCTTCTGCCCACTTGCCATCCTTCGCGGCAGCGAGGGCTGTGGCATAAGAGCCTTGCCAATCCGCCCAGCTAACCGTTGCGGCCAAGATAACCGCAAGCACCGTGAGCGTCCGTTTTCCCTTCATCATCAGAATCCTTTCCTTGTGTCCTTATTTCGTTGGTCGGTAAGTTACGCCAAGCGCGAAATCGAACCGGCTGCCCATGCTGGGCCGAGCAAAGCTCAGGTCTACCGAGTATGGTCGGTTCGCCGGGCGGTATCCAAGACCGAAAGTCAATGCATTTCGGTCACTGAACCCATCGCCGCCGGACGGGGAATACTGGTATCCGAGTCGGATGGGGAAGCGATCATCCCCGCGATGGTAGCTGTATTCCACACCGAGACCGAATCCGAAGTAGTTGTCCCGGGCAAAGACCTTGTTGCCTTGACCGCCAAAGTAGTAGTCCACTTCGGCGCCCCAGACCAGGAAGTCGCTTCCTCGGGCAAATTGGTCGAGGCGTCCTGCCGTTCCGACGCTTAGCTTGCCTGGAATCTGGTCGTAGATTCCTGCGGTGTCGGTGTTGTTTTGGATGTTGATCGGCGTTCGGACGCTGGCCCCCCAGGTCTGAGAGCCTCCATTGCCGACCGAGCCTTGCGCCCCGACGACGAGTCCAACTCCGATTCCGTTGTCGCTTGCCGTTGTGTTGGTGGAACCGACTTGCTGGTTGCCCGCATCAAAAACTTGATACTGCTGGCTGAACTTGGTGTATTGATTGGCGACAACGATTCCAAAACCGTAGTTGACCGATCCGCGCGATTCGCCGTACGAGAAGGTAAAGAAGTCGGTTTGCGCCTTTCGCTCTTCGCGCAGGTTTCGGATGGAAGTAGCGCCGTTGGGGAGGTTCGCTGCGCCGGAAAGATCGTCAATGAATCCACCGATCGTGTAGCTGAAACCAAGCGTGCCCTTTCGGTAAGGCATCGCGTATCCAAAGTGGCTGAGGGCGGTTCGGCCCGATCCTGCTCGGGTGCTGAGTGACCGGTCGGTGAATGTTCCTCCGATGGTGGTCGTCGACTTCGGAAGATTGCGCAGCACCAAGGTGGTGGTGGGGCTCTTCACATAGGCAAGTCCGGCTGGGTTGTCGAGCGCCGATTGCGGGGATGCATCGGTCGTACTCGTTGCTCCACCCACGCCCATTGCTCGCCCGCCCGTGTCCAGGGCGTTGAGCAGGTCGGGCACTTGCGCGGTCGCGAGTTGCACCACGAACATGCCGCTCAGCAGGGCGGTTCCTTTCAGCATCCGTGCAGTCATTGTCTTCTTCACTCCAAACGTGTTCATGTTCCTTCAGGGGACTCTTAGCTCTTTTTGCCGCCTGCTCCGGAGGCGCGCTTACGGATGTTCGAGGCCTTGCTTTGGGCTCCGCTCACCACTTCGCCGAGCGTCTCGCTGGAACCTTCTTCCTCACGGACGTTTAAGGCCCGCAAGATGTCGCTCTTACTTCGAGATCCTCCCACTTTTAGGCGTAAGCGCTGGGTGGTCGCCCGGTTGCCTGCCTTATCACCCGCCGTGATGACGAGATCAAATTCGCTCGGGAGCTTGCTTGCATCCCGAATTCGACCCGCCCAGGTGAGGCTGTTGCCATTGTTGCGGATGGTCCGACGCGCGACGCGCATCACAAAATTGCCATTGATGTCTTCGATGGTCACGTCCACCGTGCGCTCGTCCACCGAGTTCGAGAATTGATCGTCGATCACCGCAACCACCGCGAGTCGGCTGCCGGGAAGAATGACCTCGGCACCCGTCGGCGCGAGAATCGTCGAGGTTGGGGCGATTCGGTCGATGGTTACCGAAATGGATTGAGAAGCGGTGTTGCCAGCCTGATCTTCCGCCGTGATCGTGATCGTTTTGGCTCCATCGTTGGTCTCCAGGGCGCTATCCCAGAGCACATTCAGCAAAGTGGTGCTGCCCGTGTTGTTGGGGATGTCTGCGCTGTTGACCTGAACCCGCCACTCCTTCATGTTCTCTTCATTGAACAGAGCGGAGATCGGCACCAGACCGCGGACGAAGTTGCCCGGAATGGGGTTGAACTGGATGAAACGGGGATCCTTGACGTCGACTTCGACCGGGATAGCTGGGACGACGTTGTAGGAAGCATTCGGCTCGGTAGCGGCGACCGTGAGAGTGTAGTCGCCATTGGCGAGGCCAGACGAGAGGTTCAGGGGAATCGATCCACTGATCTCGCCATCGATATTAGGCGTGAATTCGCGCTGAGTGGAAACACGGACGGTTGGGTCGGCCACCTGGGTTGCGGTCACAGTGACCGTGACCTTAGCTACAGCGTTGCGGATATTGAAGCTCACGGTGTTCGACTTTCCGAGGAACTCGCCGGAAGTCGGGGACGTGACGCTGATCGTGCCGGCAGATACCAAGCTGGCGACCGCCGCGCATGCGGCAGCCGTGATAAGACGTATCCAAACTCTCACGGGAGAACTATACCTGCCTCGCTCTCTGCGAGGATACGGGACAGGAAGGTTGCGACTCCTGCCTCATCGTTCGAACCCACGACAAGGTCAGCCGCTGCTTTGACATCGGGGTGAGCGTTTTCCATCGCAGCGCCCAGGCCTGCCCATTGGATCATTTCCAGGTCGTTGAGCCAATCCCCGATCGCCGCGACATGGGAGCTCTGGAGCCCCATCGATTCCGCAAGTGCTTGCAAACCGGCTCCCTTGGTGATGCCCGCGGGAAGAAACTCAATGTAATCAGGCTCGGAAATCACCACGCTGACCCCTTGCGCCTCCATGATGGGTCGCAGGATCGCGTCCTGCTCCAGAATCACTTCGGGATGAGCAATGTAGAGGAGCTTGGTCGCCGGCGCGCCACGCATCTCGCTCAATGGCTTCATCACCGGATAGAAGCCCAGTCGTCCGGCGTAGAGATCCGCGAACTCGCCTTCTTTCGAGAACCAGATCTCATCGAGATCATAGTGGTTCGTGTGAAGATCGTGGTTCTCGGCGTGATCGATGAGGAACTCGAGAATCTCCGGCTGGAGACGGCGGTGTTGCACCAGCTCGCCCTCTGGCCCCAGGACATAGGCTCCATTTGTCGAGACGACCGGGCCGGTCAGGCCGAGTTCTGCCATCAAGGGCCGCATCGTCTTGATGGATCGTCCGCTGGCGAGGCAGAACGTGAATCCAGCCTGAATCAGCTCTCGGGCCGCGCGCATGTTCTCGGGATGAGGCTGGCGGTCGGAGGTCAAAAATGTCCCATCCATGTCCGCTGCGACCAGTCGAATCTCCATCTTGCCCTCCACTCTGACGCATTTTTTTGCCCGACCCTCCGACCACCGTAAAGTTGCGGGCGCGGAGGGCCGATTCTTTATTCAGGCACCATGAATCAAGACGCTTTGGAACTTGACACCACCCATGCAGTCATCGATGACCAGCAAACCGTCGTCTTCCGACTCGCCGACGAGTCGTACGGAATTGACATCTTCCGCGTGAACGAAATCATTCGTCTGCGCGAAATCACGCCGGTTCCTCGGACGGAGAACCATATTCGAGGTCTAGTCAATCTTCGCGGCAAGACGATCCCCGTCGTGGATCTCCGGGCTCGATTCTCGCTTCCCGTTGAGGAAGAAACCGACTCGTGCCGGATCATCGTCGTCGATGCCGAGCATGGTCAGGTGGGAGTCATTGTGGATGCTGTGACCGAGGTGATGACCCTGGGTTCAGATCAGATCGAGGACACTCCGCCCCTGGTCACGGATGTCTCAACCGACTTCGTGAAGGGCGTGGCCAAGCATCACGACCACCTCATCACTCTCCTCGACCTTGACAAGGCGCTTGCCGCCTAACATCGACCCCCTAATTTGATTACCAAAACTGAGCAAATCCCATGAGTGCCGAACTTGATATGTCGCAATACATCGATCTGTTCCTCCAGGAGGCGGAGGAGCAGATCGAGGTGTTGGAACAAGAGACTTTGGGTCTGGAACAAGACCCGACCGACGATCGCTTGCAGGTGATTTTCCGCGCCGCCCATACGTTGAAGGGAAGTTCCCGGGCGATGGGATTCAGCCAATTCGCAGAAGTCACCCACGAGATGGAAAACATTCTCGACCGACTTCGCAACCACACGCTTTCCGTCACCACAGAAATCGCAGATTCAATCCTGGCTTGCATCGACACCCTGGCTCAGATGGTGGATTCGATTGGGCAGGGGAACGGCGATCAAATTGAGTGCGCGGCTCTCGTCGCCCGCCTGAGGAAAGTTCAAGAGGGTGGAAACGAGGCTCCGAGACCGGCAGCAGGACCGACGCAAGTCATTGAGCTTCCGAGCGCATCAGGCTGGCCGTTCCGCACGCATGTCTCCTCAGATCTCTTCTCCGCGCTGGAGGAAGCTGCCGCCGCAGGCCCGGTGTTCCACGCCAAGGTTCGCTTGGCCTCGGACTGCGTGATGAAGTTTGTACGCGCTTTTATGGCGGTGAGCATCGCCCAAGAAGCAGGCGAGCTGCTGGCGTGCCATCCCGATCAGGAGAAGCTGGAAGAAGAAGAATTCGACACCGACTTTGAGCTGATCTTCACCTCGAGCCTGACTCAGGAGGAGATCGACACCAAGTTCAAGGGCATCAGCGAAGTAGAGAACTACTGGCTCGGCGGATGGCAAACCCCCACCGATGAGGCTCCCGAGGTCGTGGCAGAACCGGTGGGTTCGGTAGCTCAACAAGAGGTGCCCGAGTCCGCTGTCGTCACTCCGGCCGCGCCGAGCGCTCCGAGCACGCCCGCGACTCAAGGTGCCGCGCGAAAAGGCGATACCGGTCAAACCGTTCGCGTGGATGTGGCCCGGCTCGACAACTTAATGAATCTCGTTGGAGAGTTGGTCATCGACCGAACCCGCATCAGTCAGATCGGGAACGATCTCTCCAACCGGTTCCAGGATCCGAATATTGACGCGCTCGCTGAGACGGTGAGCCACATCGCCCGTATCACCAGCGACCTCCAGGATCAGATCATGAAGGCGCGGATGATGCCGATTGAAACGGTCTTCAACCGCTTCCCGCGCGTCGTTCGTGACCTTGCGCAGAAGCTCGGCAAGGATGTGAAACTCGAGTTGCTCGGCGGCGAAACCGAATTGGACCGCAGCGTGATCGAAGTCATCGGCGATCCGTTGCTGCACATTCTTCGGAACAGCATTGACCACGGCCTGGAAGATCCTGCGGATCGCGTGAAGGCAGGCAAGCCGGCACAAGGCACGGTGGTCGTTAGTGCGCGCCACCAGGAAAACCACATCGTCATCGAGATCGTGGATGATGGGAAGGGCATTGATGTCGAGCGCGTGAAGCGTAAGGCCGTCGAAACCGGGTTCATGACCCAAGATGCCGTGGATCGACTGAGCGACAAGGAAGCCCTCCAGCTCATCTTCCAAAGTGGACTGAGCACGGCGAAAGAGGTCAGCGAAGTCAGCGGACGCGGCGTTGGGATGGACATTGTTCGATCCAACATCCAAAAGCTCGGCGGCTTGATTGATCTGGAGACAACGGTCGGTGTAGGCACCAAAACCAGCCTTCGGCTCCCTCTGACCCTGGCGATCATTCGCGGACTCTTGGTGGAGGTTCAGGGCGAAATCTTTGTCGTACCGCTCGGAAGCGTCATCGAAACCTTGCTGATTTCGCCGAAGGATATCCAGCGAATCAACCAGCGCGAGGTCATCGTGATTCGCGGAATGACCACTCCGCTGGTGCGCCTGGAAACCGTGTATGGATCAAACCTAAACCCGGAGGCAAATACAACCGATGACATGTATGGAGTCATCGTTGGATTGGCGGAGCAAAGACTTGGGCTCATCGTCGACCGCTTGATTGGGGAACAAGAGGTCGTCATCAAGTCGCTTAGCCGATTCTGCGGTGATGTGCCAGGAGTCAGCGGCGCAACCATCCTTGGGGATGGCAATGTCGCTCTGATTATGGACGTGAACGGAATCGTTGCAACCAACGAACGGGGATAGGCAGAACACATGGCTCTGAGATCAGAAAATTTCTTGCTGAGACGATACGTCGAAAAGGCAATGGTCGACCTTCCGGCCCTGCCGACCGTTGTGATGCAGGTCGTGCAGGCGACCGAAAAGGACACCGCCACCACGACAGAGATTGAAGGTCTGCTAAGCGCGGACGCCGCGATCACGACCAAGCTGCTCAAAGTGGTGAACAGTGCCTACTTTGGCCTACCCCGACAGATCGTCAACGTCAATCAGACCATTGCGATTCTCGGAATGCATCAGGTGCGGAACTTGGTGATGTCGATCGGCGTCCTCAACGCGCTGAATTCACCCAGTCCGCGAGTTGTGGAAGTGCAGAAGGCGTTTTGGCAGCACAGCTTCGCATCCGCCAGTTGCGCGGAGCAAATTGCCAAGGCAAAGGGTCTGCCCAAGAAAGACATGGAGATGATCTTCGTCGGCGGACTGCTCCATGATGTCGGTCGACTGTTCCTGTTCACACTATTCAACTTGCCGTATCAAGAAGTTCTGAAGGAATCGGTTGCTCGAAACGAGCCGCTCGGCAGCGTCGAAGCCCGAATTCTCGGAACAACCCACGGTGAGCTCGGAGGAATCCTCGGTGAGAAGTGGAACTTCCCTGAACCCCTGATCGACATGATCCGGTACCACGACAATCTTCCGGCTGGGCCCGTGGCGGAGGGCGTATTCTGCGCTCACATCGCGGACGCCATCGCCAACGAACTTGCCCCGAAGGAAGTCGTGGGAACCTCGGCACCGGCTGATCCGCGAGCGCTGGAATGGCTGGCGTTCAGCCCGGATCAGTGGAAGGATCTCCAAACCAAGACCGAAGAGCAGGTCGCCCTGGCCAAAGACATGCTCGGCGTGATGTAGAGGTTTGGCGGAGCAAGAACTCGTATTTCGCCCAGGGGATCGCTGATTCCCTGGGCCAAGAATCATAGAAGGCATGCCTTAGCGGAGCACAACAATGAGCGTCAGTGGACCACTCTCGGGAATTCGGTTTACCGGATTGGGATCAGGACTGGATGTCGAAAGTATCGTCACCCAGCTGATTCGACTTGAACAGATTCCGATCCAGAGGTTCCAAGCTCAGCAAGCTCAGCTTCAAGCGCGCCAGACCGTCTTCGGCGAATTCAAGAGCAAACTCAATGCCCTGAACAGCGCGGCGAGTAGCCTCTCGTTTGCCAACACTTTCAATCCATCTAAGGCAACGGCCGCCGATTCGACGATCCTCGGGGTCTCGGCTTCCGATTCAGCCGCGGCAGGAACCTATTCGGTCAACGTGACGCGGCTTGCCAAAGCGCACAAAGTCGCGACCACGGCACAAGCATCGACCACCGACGCTCTCGGGCAGACCGGATCCTTCATGATCAACGGGAAAGCGGTCACCGTGGAATCGACCGACACCCTGACCACCTTGGCGAGCAAGATCAACTCGACAAACAGCGGTGTCACGGCCACTCTTCTCAACGGAGGAGCAGGCCAAGCATTTCTCGTTGTTAACGCCAACAAGACCGGAGCCGCCAACTCGGTCGCGATCTCCGATATCAGCGGCGGCGTAATGGGTTCTCTTGGGCTGCTCAACGGATCCACGAGCTTCTCGAACTTGGTCGATGCCGACACGGCTCGATCGCGAAAGTTTTCTTCCGGAACCTCAACATTGCAGAGCCTCACGGGATCCGCGATGTCCGGAACCTTCAGCCTCGGCGGCACGAACATCGCCGTGGACTTCGCTGCGGACTCCTTGCAGACAATTGCAGACAAGATCAACTTGGCGGGAGGCGGCAATGCGGCACGCATTGTCACGGAAACCAAAGATTCGGTCACGACCTCACGATTGGAGATCGACTCAGCCTCGATTCCCGCAAGCGTGACAGACTCGGATGGCATCCTGAAGGCTCTCGGCGTGATGCAGAACGGCTTCGGGAATCAGCTCGTGGGCGCGCAAGATGCTCAGGCCACCATCGATTCCGTCACGGTGACGAGTGAGACGAACTCCCTCGGTTCGGTGGTTCAGGGCCTCACGGTCAACCTCCTCAAAGAGGGTGCCACGGAAATCACGGTCACTCGAGACACGAGCAAGGTCAAAGACTCGATCAAGAACCTGATGACCGCCTACAACGGCGTGGTGGATTACATCCGCACCAATTCCTCGCTCGATAGCGAAACCTTCCGGAGCGGTCCGCTGTTCGGCGACCAAACGGTCGCGCAAGTCGAGAACACCCTTTCGAGCTTGATCTTCCAATCCGTTGGCACAGGCGCGGTGAAGAATCTTGCCGATCTTGGGTTCAGTTTTGATGACCAGAGCAAGCTCACGCTCGACGAAGCGAAGCTGGATTCCAGGCTTGCCACGGATCTCGATGCCGTGAAGAACATGATGCTGGCCACCGGATCAAGCGCGAGTTCAAGCTTGCGCTATGTCAGCAGCAACAACAAGACGGTTGCGAGTGGTGGAACGGGATACAGCGTTGACATCACCCAAGTCGCGACCAAAACCACGTTCAGCGGGACGGTCGCGCAAACTCTTCCGAACGTCGGCGGGGAAGTCCTGAGCTTTACGGGATCGCTTTTTGGCGGCACGACGATTGATCTCAGCGTCGGGGCCGGTGCATCGCTCACCGATCTGATCAGCTCGATCAACTCGGACAGTCGTTTGAAAGATTTGGTGACCGCGAGCAACGACGGCGGCACGTTGAAGCTGGAGTCCAAGAGATTTGGCACCGCGGGTCGCTTTAGCGTCGCCAGTAACTTGACGGCGGGCGCGGATAACTCCGGCATTGGATCGGCGGGCGTCGCGGTGAATGGCGTGGATGTCGCGGGGACGATCAACGGCGAAGCGGCGACCGGGAGCGGACAGTTCTTGATGGGCAACACCGGGAACTCCTCCACCGAAGGCCTCCAGATTCAATACACGGGAACGACCACCGGCGCGATTGGCACCGTTTCGTTCAGCCGGGGCATCGCGTCGCTGCTGAACTACCGAATGGAGTCGTTTACCGACTCGGTGAATGGTCTGCTGACCACAGTTGACAAGGCCCTTACCGACCAGATCGAAGACCTCAACGACCGAATCACCTCGACCCAAGAGCGACTGGTGATCCGCGAAGAGACCTTGCGCAAGCGATTCACGGCGATGGAAGAAGCCATCGGCCGGCTGAACGCCCAGAGCAGTCAGTTCGGTGCGGTTTTTGGTGGCGGCCGCTAATCGCTAGACTCGGAGCACGATCTCTTCTCGACGGAAGAGCTGCATGGCGATCCTGAGGAAGAGAAACGCCAGGACGAGGCTCGAAACCACTGATCCCGTGACCAGCATCAGATCGGGTTCGCCTTTGATGACCCCTCGCAGTCCGACGGCGGTGTTCAAGATGGGTGTCCAGGCCACCCACTTCGCATTCTCCGCCCCGGTGAATCCGATGACTTGGCTGAACACGGCCGGGAGTAGCACCAAGAAACTCAGCGCCCCCAAGTAGGTTTGTGCTTCCCGGATATTGCGTGCGTAGGCACTCACCGCAACCATCAGAGCACTGAAGAACGCGACCAACGCAATCAGCATGCCGAGGGCGATGACGACGTTGGCGAAAGAGATCGAGAGTCCGCTAGGGAAGAGGTTTTTCGTGATCTCCAGCTTCAAGAGCCCCAGGCTGAACACCCCGATGAGAGTGGTCATCGCGCTGACAAAGCAGACGACCATCAAAGCGAGGATCTTGCCAAGAGCTACCGCGGCCCGGCGAACCGGTGAGATCAGGAGGGTTTCCATCGTCCCTCGTTCCTTTTCGCCCGCCACCAGGTCGGCGACAATGCTCATGCCGCCATAAAACGCCCACAGCACGATCAAATAGGGCAGAAGATCGACAATTTGGGATCCTCCGAGGCCCTCTTTCACCGAGAGGTCGGTCTCCTTGATGCGAATCGGCTCCGCCAATTCCTTGTTGATCCCTTGGGATTCCAGCATCATCCCCACGGCAACCTTGTTGTTGGCGTCGATGATCGCCCGCACCCGGGCGGCGTCGATGGCCGAAAGCGGTTCATCCTTGCGGAGGGCGAGCTCGGCGGTGAGGGGTTCCATACTCCCGGGAGCCGATGCGGGGGGAAGCTTGAGCCCGACGTTCACGGCCTTTTCGCGAACCAAGGCTTCGGCTTGACTCATGCTCTCGACCCAGGTGATTTCAAACTCCTTTGCGGCGCTGAGTTGCTCTCGAAGTTCTTGGTTATCTGTCTCCACGAGCGCCAGGCTGACCGGACGGCTCTCTGTGATACTCGAGGAGATCACGCCCATGAGGAGAACAAACAGCGCGATGATGAACACTGGCATCACCAAAGCGCCCTGAAGAACGCGCTTATCGCGCGCCATTTCGCGGAGCTCTTTCAAGAAAACCTGTTGGACGCCGAGTTTCACAGCGCGACCCCTTCTGGAGCAACGATGCTGAGGAATGCTTTCTCCAGCGTTTCCTGACCGGTTTGGCTCTTTAACTGGTCAATGGTTCCTTCCCCCATGATTCGACCGTGGTGGATGATCGTGATTTCCTCACAGAGCCGTTCCACTTCGCTCATGATGTGGGTGCTCAACAGGACGGTTTTGCCCAAATCGCGCATTTGCTCAATAAAGCCAATGATGGTTTGGGCGGCCAGGATATCGAGACCAGCGGTGGGCTCATCAAAGAAAAGAACTTGGGGATCGTGGATGGTGGCTCGTCCGATACTGATTCGTTGCTTTTGCCCGGTGCTGAGTTTGTCGCAGAGTTGATCGGCAAAGGCTTCCGCGTTCGTGCGTGCGATGGCGGCGTCCACCCGTTGCTTGAGCTCAACCCCGGAAAACCCATAGAGTCCGGCGAAGTATTCGAGCATCTCACGCCCGGTTAGTCGCCCGTAGAGCGCGGTCGTGGTGCTGAGGAATCCGATGCTGTTGCGCACTTCGGGCCCTTGGTTGACCACGTCGAATCCGCAGACCTTGGCTGTCCCTTCCGTCGGCCGAATCACGGTCGAGAGGATTCGCATCAGGGTGGTTTTGCCCGCCCCGTTCACCCCAAGAAGACCATGGATCTTCCCGGGGTGGGCGCGAAAGGTGACGCCATCGACGGCCCGAATGTCCCCGCGTTTGGGATCGCGGAAGATCTTGACGACGTTCTCGGTTTCAACCATGCGAAGGCGCATCCCCTGAGGCGGCGGTCGCTTCTGCTTCTGCCGCAGGGCCAGATTTTTTGAGATGAACCGGTTTGCCCTTGGAGGTTCGGATGTTCAGCACTTCGACCAGCGTCGAGAAAGCCATTGCGAAGTAGGTGTATTCCTTCGGAATCTTGTGGCCCATTCCTTCGGCGATGAGGTTCACGCCGATCAGCACGAGGAAGGCAAGAGCCAACATCTTGACCGTCGGGTGCTTTTCCACGAATTCGCCAATCGCGTCGGCGGAGAAGACCATCACCATGACCGCGATCAGAACCGCTGCCACCATGATCTCGATGTGCTTGACCATGCCGACTGCCGTGATCACCGAGTCAATGGAGAACACAACGTCGAGAAGGAGAACCTGCGCGATCACCTGGCCGAACGTGACATTGGCGATCGCCTTGCCATGAGAAGCCTCCTCGGCACCTTCGAGTTTGTGGTGGATCTCTTTCGTCGCCTTCCAGATCAGGAAAAGGCCGCCGAGCAGGAGGATGAGACTTTTCCCTGTCACAACCGTCGATCCGATCGTGAAAAGAGGGTTCTTGAGCGTCATCACCCAGCCGATGGAGAGAAGGAACAGAATCCGGCTGACCACGGCGAGCATCAAGCCGATCCGTCGCGCCTTTGATCGCTGCTCCGGTGGGAGCTTTGAACTCAAAATGTTATCGACCCCGAGAACGATCTCGAGGATGATCAGGGTAATGAGCGCTACCCAAGTCTCAGGCGTGTTTATCCAGCTGAAATCCATACGACCAATGGGAGAGGACGGATCACTGCCGGATTAGGCTGCATTTTCCGCCGAGAGGATCCCAAAAATTGACGGAAGCATCAGTCCCATCACTGGATGTTTCTCCAGAAAGCTGGCCTATCATAAGGTTATGGCGCGCATCATTACGCTCGTCATCCTGCTCATCTCCCTGATGGGCATCACGGCGAGTTTTCCGCAAACACCTAGCTCGGATACCACGATCCGATACATCGCGCGATCCCTCGATCGCTTTGGCGAAAAAGCTGTCGCGCAACGACTTCTCAAAGACTACTTCTTGGAAAACCGGGTCTCGCTTCAGCCCCTGGATTCCAACGAGGAAAATGCCTACGTGACTCAAGATGACAGCGGTCAAAACGTGATGGTCATCACCGACAACGCTCTGGAGATTGCCCGATCCGAGAAGCTGATCGCGAAACGCCCGTATCACAGCGGTTCGTCGCTTCTCACGTGGACCCTCACGGTTTTCCACGAGTACATCCACATGGATCAGATCGAGCCCGAGACGATCCCTAAGTTCGAGGATCCCGCCTGGCAAGCCACGGACAAGGCCATCGAGCGGTGGACGAAGATTCTCGATACCGAACTCGCGGCCGCCCTTGCCAAGCCGATTTCTGCTACTCGAAAGGAGGAAGTTCAGCAGATTCTGGACGCAATCGTCGCCCTGAAATCGGAACTCGGAACGTTCGACAACGACGTCCTCAATGGTGTCAAGAACGGCATCCTCTCGCCTGGGCAAAAGTGGACCTATCTCAAGTCGCTGGCGAACCTCCGGGACCTGGAGAAGAAGGCGAAGGCAGGAATGACCGCCACAGCTCCGCCCGCAACCACGACGACGACCTCCACACCTCCGCTGAAGCCGGGCGAGAAGGCATGGGTTCGGGTCTCGGTAAAGGAGTACAACGATCAGCCCTCAGGGGGCAACTATTCTTACACGGTGGCAGATGGAAATGCCCAGATGCGCTGGAGCATGGGGACGGACACCTGGCACTTCACCTGCACCTGGGATAAACCTCCGCGAGTGATCCGCAAGACGGACAAGATTCCGATCACGATGTCGATCAAAGTCGACAAGAATGTCGGAGAGTCGTACAGCGCAAACGGCGCGTTTGTGCTCGTCTGGGATCGACCGGAGGTTGAGCCGGGAGTGACGATCGACGGCAGCCTTCTGCGGGGGGCCAAGGGTGAGAAGTCGGTGCTGAATGTCACCCATCGCATGGGGGTTGCTCCAGAGGGGCCGGTCACCGTCTTTATCGACGGCTCCACTCTGCCGAATGGCATGGATGGCGCCCAAATCGCCCTCCTCGCCGATGTCTACAACGGACGAAGCTCGGGGGTGAAATACATCTACGAGTGGAAGGTTCCCGACTAGGCTCTTGCGAATCTGGCAATCACCGGCACGCGCCTTTTCTACGCTTTGCGCGATAGAATGGGCGCGTGCCTCTTCGCCCTGGTCTGATTCGCCCACCCCTGCTGAGATTCCAGCAAGACGGTTCGGAGCGACACGCCACGTGGCTGGAGCTCTTTTTTGATCTTGCCTTCGTTGCGGTGATTGGGCAAGTTTCCGCTCAGCTCGTGAAGAGCCATGCGTGGGGAGAGTTCACTTGGTTCTTTCTCTTGTTCATCCCTCTGTGGTGGGCATGGGTCGGACAGGCGTTCTATCTGTCTCGGTTTGATGCCGACGACCTCTCGCATCGGGTGACCACTTTCTTCCAGATCGTGGTGCTCGCGATCATGGGCACGACGATTGACGATGCCTTTGCTGGCAATCCCACAGGATTCATCTTGGGTTACGTGACCCTCCGGTGCGTTTTGGTGGGGCAATACATCTATGCGGGCAGGTTCCTCCCCGAAGCTCGACGACTGACCAACCGATACGCGGCGGGTTTTTCGTTCGCGATCGCGTGCTGGTTGATTTCGCTGGCGCTGCCTTCGCATCTGGCGCCATGGCTGTGGATGCTCGGGATCCTCATCGACTTCGCCACCCCCTTTACCGCGAACGAGGAGAACGTCAAGATCCCGCCCCACGCCGCTCACATTCCCGAGAGATTTGGTCTGTTCACGATCATCGTTCTAGGCGAATCGATCATCGCGGGGGTGATTTCCCTCGGTCAGGCGAAGTTCACGCCGCTTGGAATTGCTGCAGGAATATGCGGATTGCTCCTTGCTTGCGGCACGTGGTGGATCTACTTTGAAGGGGTCGGCGGAGCGAATGAGCGGGCGCCGAGTTCGGTGGACGATGTCGGAAAGTACCGCGTGTGGCTGTATGGTCACTTGCCGCTTCATGGGGCGATGATTCTGGGGGCGCTCGCGGTGGAGAGGGCGGTTTTGCATCCGCTTGACCGTTTCGAGAACCACGAGGCGTGGGTGTTCCCGCTCGGATTCACCGTGGCGATGCTGTTCATGCACGTGATCTACAACACGTCGGTTCCACGGGACATGCGCCGGAAGCATTGGAAATTCACGATGCCTCACAATGTGTTTACCGTAATTGGCCTCGCGATGATCCCGGTCTCCACGCTGATGTCATCGGCGTACGTGGTGATGGTGTACCTGGCCCTCATGCTGGGGCATGTTGCTCTGACGTTACGCGGGTATCCGGAAGAAGTTAACGCCACCCCGTACGCGTCGCACTCAACCTAGGCAGCTGCGGAAGACTTTTCCAAACGCCGCCAGAGGATGAGCCCGCGTAGCGCCAGGAAGAAGAAAATCACCGAGAGGAGCATGGTCGCGTACCAACCCCGGGTGGCATACATACCCACGTACAGGATATTTACAAACATCCATATCGGCCAGCATTCCAGAACTCGACGGTTTTGGAGGAATTGGGCAGCGAGCGAGATGCCGGTGGTCGCGGCATCCAGAAACGGCAGCTTTCCTCCTGCCTGCACCAGGGCGGCATACGCGACGGGAGTGAGAAGAATAAACGTGCCCGCCGAGATGAGACCCTGCCGCTTGGTGATTCTCGAGACGATGAATTCAGCTGATTCAGATTGCTTTTTCCAATTCCACCACCCGTCAAACATGTAGTAGAGCCAGACGAGTTGGAGGAGGCCGTTTCCATAATGTTGGAGTTCGGCAAAGAACAGGTAGGCGTATGTCGCGACGTTTACTACTCCGACCAGATAGCCAACCCGGAGAGGAATCGTGTAGAGAAAGACGGCAACGACTCCGGAGACGAATCCAATAAGTTCGATGATTGAGCCAGTGTCTTGCGGGAACCAGAGGAAGGGTTTCCCGGCACTCCAGAGGGGGTAGCCCTGGGCGAGGATGCATCCCAGGTAGGACGCAAGGCCTAGGAGAATGCATATCACCCAGACAGGAGTCTTCATCGTCCCTGGTTGTACCCGGCCCGAAGGCCCAGTTCCTGGTCACATCCCGCGACCCCTGGTAGGACTTTTGGGTACGTACGGCCCGAGACATCCCGGGATCAATCCGGGGGCGCGAAGGGAAGAAGCTATACTGACGGACTGCTCCACGCCCCCTTTCGCGGGCCTTCCTGTTTGTTCTAGACACCGTCAGGAATGTTGCTGCGCTTCATCGGGTGTGCCAGGGGCAACTTTAATAGCCATGGCTGATAGCAACCTCTTCGACAAGATCCGTATTGGTGTGGCCTCCCCCGAAGACATTCGAGGCTGGTCGCACGGTGAAGTCAAAAAGCCGGAAACCATTAACTACCGTACCTTCAAGCCCGAGCGAGATGGTCTTTTCTGCGAGAAGATCTTTGGCCCCGTGAAGGATTACGAGTGCGCCTGCGGACGATACAAGAAGATCAAGTACAAGGGGATCATCTGCGAACGCTGCGGCGTCGAAGTCACCCGAAGCAAAGTCCGACGCGAGCGCATGGGCCACGTGGAACTCGCCGCTCCGGTCTGCCACATTTGGTACCTCAAGGGTGTTCCGTCCCCGCTCGCGCTGATCCTCGACATCAGCCCGCGACAGCTTGAGAAGGTCATCTATTTCGCCAGCTTTATCCTGATCGACATCGAGAAGGAGCAGATCGACGAGTTTCTGCCGGAAATCCTTGCCCTCGTCGAGCAAGAGAAGATTGCCATCCAGACGCAAATGCGCGATCTGGAAGTGGAGAGCCTGCAACGGCTCGCCACCGAAATGCAAAACAACCCGGACGAGTACTTCGACGAATCCTACGTGAAGGATCGGATGAAGGCCAACTACGACCGGATCCGAGCCGAGTACCGCGACGCCGATGAGCGACTGAAGGATCTCGATATCGCCGCGAACCTCCTGGGTCAACTGGAGCGAAACCAGCTGATCGACGAAGACAAGTGGCGCGCGATCAGCAAGATGCTCGATAGCGTGGGTCGCCGCATGAAGAAGGATCTGAGCGGCTTAGTTCACGCCAACATCGGCGCGGACGCCTGCAAGGAACTCCTGAAGCGCGTCGACCTGGAGCGCATGGCCCGCGAGCTTCGCCACGAAATCGTCGTGACGACCAGCCAACGCCGAGCCCGCGCGATCAAGCGACTCGAACTCTGCGAAGCCCTCATCTCCTCCAAGGCCAAGCCGGAGTGGATGGTGCTCGAAGTCGTGCCTGTCATCAGCCCGGAACTGCGACCGATGGTTCAGCTCGATGGTGGACGATTCGCAACCAGCGATCTCAACGATCTTTATCGCCGGATCATCAACCGCAACAATCGCCTCAAGAAGATTATCGAAATCCAAGCTCCGGAATCGATCATCAACCACGAAAAGCGATTGCTGCAAGAATCCGTGGACGCCCTGATCGACAACGGTCGCCGCTCGCGACCGGTCGTCGGCAGCAACCAACGCCCGCTCAAGTCGCTCAGCGACATGCTCAAGGGTAAAGAAGGTCGCTTCCGAAAGAACCTTCTCGGTAAGCGGGTTGACTACTCCGGTCGTTCGGTTATCGTTGTCGGGCCTCACCTCAAGCTTCACCAATGCGGTCTGCCGAAGGAGATGGCCCTGGAACTCTTCAAGCCGTTCGTCATGAAGGTGCTTGTTGAGCGCAAGATCACGCAGAACATCAAGACGGCCAAGCGGATGATCGAACGGATGCACCCGCTGGTGTGGGATGGTCTGGAGGACGTGATTAAGGAGCACCCGGTTCTTCTCAACCGCGCTCCGACGCTGCACCGCCTCGGTATCCAAGCGTTCGAGCCGATCCTTGTCGAAGGGAAGGCGATCCAGCTTCACCCGCTCGTTTGTCACGCCTATAACGCTGACTTTGACGGTGACCAGATGGCCGTTCACGTGCCGCTCAGCCTGCAAGCGCAAGCCGAAGCGCGTGTTCTCATGCTCTCGACCCAGAACCTCTTCAGCCCGGCTGACGGAAAGCCCGTCATGGCGCCGGTTCAAGACCCGGTTCTTGGGATGTACGCTCTGACCTTCACCAACAAGGCAGCAGCGAAGCGACTCGAGGAAGCGGAAGCGGCTCACGCGGCGGATCCGAAGAATGTTCCTGCGCCTCCGATCTTCGGTGGCCCGGAAGAAGTCTTCTACCTGCTGGAGAACCAAGGTGATCGCCTCCAACTCAACGAGATGATCAAGGTTCGCCTGCGCGTGCCGATGCTCCGGCCGAGCGAAGAGATCGACTACCGCGATCCGCAAACGGGTCAAGAATACAAGTATTCGATCACCGAGAACGATCTCGGTGAGGAAGTGAAGGTTCTTGAGCCGCTGGAGATGGGGTACGAAAGCAAGATCGTCAAGACGACCCCAGGTCGCCTGATCTTCAACGAAGTTCTGCCTTATCCTCTGCGATACAGCCAAAAGCACCTTGACCTGGAAATGGGCAAGAAGGCGATTCCGGAGGTCATCAACTTGGTCAACCTCTCGGCTGGTACCGAGGCGACAATCAAGTTCCTTGATGACATTAAGGCGATCGGCTTCAAATGGGCGACCAAGTACGGCATCTCCATTGCTCTCACCGACATGGACCCGCCGCGACGCCGAACCGAAATGCTCGACGAAGCGGACACCAAGGCGAACAAGGTTCTTGAGAACTACCGCCGAGGCCTGATCTCGTTCCGTGAAATGCAGGACAACCTCACCCGGTTGTGGACGAGCACCTACGACGAGATCGGTCAGGCCATCGTTGACAGCATGGAGCAGGAGAACCCGCTTTCGATCATCACCGTCTCCGGTGCCCGTGGATCGATCAAGCAGCTCGCGCAGCTCTCCGGAATGCGCGGACTCATGTTCAACCAGTTCAACGAAGTTATCTATGAGCTTCCGGTCAAGAACTCGTTCCAAAAGGGTCTCTCGATGCTTGAGTTCTTCGTCACCACCCACGGTGCTCGAAAGGGTCTGGCCGACACCGCTCTCCGAACGGCTGACGCGGGTTACCTCACCCGGCGTCTCGTGGATGTTGCTCAGGATGTCATCATTCGATCCCCAGACTGCGGCACAACCGACGGAATCCTCGCCTTCCGCCTCATCAGCGAAGGCAAGGTGATCGAAACCATGGGCGAGCGTGCCATTGGTCGCGTGAACCTGGTGAATCTCTATGATCCCAACGGCGGCGACCTAGTGGTAGCCGGCGATGAGATCGTGACGAAGTCGATTAGCGATCACCTCGACCGCGTGGAAGAGACCTACTTCCAAGAGTATGAAGCTGGCGATTTCGACGCCCGCGAAAAACTCACCGTGAAATACAGCGCGGCTGGATTCGAGTTTGACGACCACGGACGCCTCGGTGCCAAGGTTCGAAGCCCGATCACCTGCCAAATGGACGTTGGAATCTGCGCCAAGTGCTACGGAATCGACCTCTCGACCAAAAAGGTGGTCGAGAACGGTGTCGCGGTCGGAATCATTGCCGCCCAGTCGATCGGTGAACCTGGAACGCAGCTCACGATGCGTACGTTCCACACAGGTGGTGTTGCCGGATCCAAGACGATCGCCCGAACGAACCAGTACAAGACTGGTAAGTTCATCCGACAGTTCCAAGAGGACTTCCAATCGGCGACCCAAACCACCGCGAACGAGTTCGACGCGACCAAGCTCCTTGAAAACCAAGAAGATGTCGTCCGAAGTCTCTTCCGCGATGGCAAGAACCTGGTGACCCCCGCCGCGACAAAGAAGACAGAAAAGACGGTGAAGAAAGCCCAAGAGAAAATGGAAGGCGATTCCAAGAAACTCTGGGAACGAAGCCGAAAAACCTTCTTCTACTCCTGGACAGGTGAATCCAGCGGTATCGTCCGCGTCGAGGAAATCTTTGAGGCTCGAAAGCAGCCTCGGGGTAAGGCGATCATCTGCCCGGTCACGGGCCTGGTCGAAGATATTCAGCGATCCAGCTTCGGGCGATGGATCGTCATCGGCGCCGAAATTGATGTCACTGGCCCCGTCAAGGATGCCTACATCAGTGATGAGCAAACGTGGGGCGACAAGGTTCCTGCTCCGGTTGAGCGTTTGATCGGCCAGAAGGTTTCGACCCAAGCAGTCGCGACCCTACGCAAGCACGAAATCAGCCGAATCAGGATTTTCTATCCGGTACTCGTGCCACCCCTCGGTAACCTTCCGGTCGAAAAGGGCCAGAAGATCATCAAGGGCGACCCGCTCACCGAAGGCCCGCTCGACCCGCACGAGGTTCTTGACCTTGCCGGTGCGAAGGCCGTTCACGAATACTTCATCGAAAACCTGCAATCGGTCTATAAGGATCAAGGCGTTGATATCAACGACAAGCACCTTGAAGTGATCGTGCGGCAGATGCTCCGCAAGCGACAAGTTCGCGAACCGGGCGACACGCCGTTCCTGCCTGGTCAAATCGTTGACCGCAACCGGTTCAATCGAGAGAACGAGCGCGTGGCGCAGCGGATCGCCGAAGGCAAGAAGATCAAGTACACCGACCCGATTACGGGCGAGAGCAAGGAGCGCGAGCCGAAGGAAGCCACCGCTTCTTGGATCCTCCTTGGTATCACCGAGGCGTCGCTTGCCACCGAGTCGTTCCTCTCCGCCGCGTCGTTCCAGAAGACGACTCGCGTTCTCACCGAGGCCGCCGTGCGGGGCAAGACCGATCCTCTGGTCGGCCTGAAGGAGAACGTCATCATCGGTCGCCTCATCCCGGCTGGTACGGGTGTGAAGGCTCACCGCGAACTCGCGGTGGACGTGGATCGCACGCAGCCGAGCTGGGCACAGCAATCGCTCACCGCTCTGGTGGCGGAGGATCAGGAGAGCGCGGTCACCGACAGCGACATCTTCGGCGGTCTCTCGCTGGCCGATCTTGCCGCGCAAGAAGACGAACCGGCCTTCGAAGACTGATCTCTTCGGGGAAGGTGATTCGCCGGGGTGGGCTCAACCGAGCCCACCCCAGTTACTTTTTAGGGAACCTGCCCAGCAGGACGCTTGTTGCAACTCATAGTGTGGGCGAAGCGACATTCTTGTTCCAGCCGCCCGAATGAAGGATAACTGTGATCCTATCGCTGCTCGCATCTATCATTGCTCCCGAGGTTTTGCACTCGAAAACTACACCTGTCTTCGCATGGGCGAGTAACACAGGTCATCAGGTCTCCTTTTGGCGACCGGGCGAGATTGAGCCCACCCGAGTTGAACACGAAGCATCTTTCGTGGCTCTCCGCGGTCAACGGCTGCTCTCAGACGACGAATTGGCTGAGGAGATCGTCGGCGAACTTGCTGCCCAAAAAGTGGACTCTGTTGCCGGGGTGGACCCGAGCATGATGTGGTACGCCGAGGCACCAGCCACACGGCTGGCGTTGCTGCATTTAGGTGAAGACCTCCAGGTGATTGTCCGGGATAAAGACGCGCGATGGCGAGAATTTAGTATCCAAAAGTTGAGGCGCGCGGGCGATCCACGAATCATTATCGATGGTTTGAAATACGAGCCTGAGATTTCTTACAACGAACCCTACGGTCGTTGGGTGGTGCGATGGGTGGAATTCGAGCGAGGCTGGAGGAGCGCTTGGTTCACGCCCGACCGTAGCCAGTACGGCATGATGTCGGGCCATGTGATGGGTTGGATCGATGATGATCCCCTAGTTCTCGCTAACAGCAGCGGCTTGAGGTGGAGAGGAAAGCGTTACGCCGTCGAGAATGAGGACGACCCGGAGAACGTGGACAGGATCGGCTTCCAAGTTGGGCCCGATATCGTGTTTGCGGGCACTAAGGAGAATTGGTATCGGGCGAGTTCCGCGCAGGGCAGGCTGATGATGCGCCGGGAAGGACGAATCACATTCCAAAGGTACAGCGCGAGGACGTACTCCAGCTTGCCATTTCGCTTGAACACCCCCCGAAGCCCGAAAGACGAACGATGATCGCCGCCCCGTCTCAGATTTTCGGTGGGGAAGGTCCCCGCCGCTTGCCGCCTTGGCTTTGTAGTTGGGCACGTTCTAGCTAAGATGATCCCTGGGAACCTCCGTGTCGTCAGAGGAGTTGAAAACAGCAGTGGGAAGAATGTTGGAAACGGCACCTGATCGGAGCCTGGCGCTGGGCGCGAAGCTCGTCGGATTGAGCGGGGGGATCATCTTGGGGATGGTGCTGGCATACTTCTTGGGCCGCTCTTCGCATGCAGGGGAAATAGCCATGCTGCCGCCACCGCCCTACCGCGTGGATTTCCGGCAAGAGGTTTTCTCACCCAACGGAAAGCTCGCCTTTCGGGTTTATCCCGAGGCCTCCTCGACCCTCTATGATGAGAAGGCTTACTATGCCATCTGGAGCGAGAAACGAAGCTCTGACCTCGTGATCATCCCCAAAATCAAGATCGTCTCCGGGAGGCATCCCGGGCAAACCCAGGTTTTTTGGGAAGGGAATTCCGCCGTTCACGTCTTAGTTCCAGATGGAGGGCTTGGAGAAGTGCAAGCCAGTCCACCGATGAAGAAGGCAGGGGTGATGGTTCATTTTTACCGGGGTCACCCGGATGTTCTGAACCCGTTCCGGGAGGAACTTCTGGCAAAAATCCACGGATCCGAATCGAGGAAAGCCGACTAGAGCGGTTCCGTAAGCATCGGTTCGCACGGAATTGCGGCGGGACGAAACGAGTACTCCGCGCATAAGAAGGGTGCAACCCCAAGAGGTCGGATTTCCGTTACCCTTTGCATGATCCCCTCGATCCTTGCGACGATCCTCCTCACTCAAAGCCCCGTCGAATCCGCCGCCGCGAGACTGATCGCCGACAACAAAACCCCTGGGATCGTGGTGTACGCGAAGATCAAGGGGAAGGAAACTGTGTCAATCGCCCTGGGTGATGCCGACCGCGAAGCCGGGCGCAAGATGGCGATGAACAGCGTGCACGAGCTTGCGAGCGTGAGCAAGCAGTTCACGGCCGCCGCCATCATGAAGCTGGTCGATCAGAAGAAGCTGAGCCTGGATTCGACCCTCGCCAGCTTTGTTCCAGATGCCCCGGAGGCTTGGAAGAAGGTGACGATTCGGCACCTCATCCATCACACCTCGGGCCTTCCCGACTACCTTGCCCCGACGGTGGATATCAAGAAGGACACGACGGTCGAGGAGCTTGTTTTCGGCCTGCGGGGGCTCAAAATGGACGCGGAACCGGGCAAGGAGTTCGCCTACAGCAACAGCGGCTACATGGCGCTTGGCTACATCATTGAAAAGGTGAGCAAGCGGTCTCTTACGGATTTTGTCGCCCGAGAGATCTTTCGACCCGCGGGAATGAAGACCGCAGCCGGGGCGCACCCCGACACCAAGATTGCGAATCGGGCAGTTGGCTATTCCCGTGACTCTGGCAAGTGGGTTCCAGAAATCAGGGTGTCACCTGGCTTCAGCGCGCTGGGCGATGGTTTCGTGATGGCATCCGCCCCCGATCTGCTCGCTTGGCACGATGCGATGCGCGCGGGCAAGGTGCTCTCAAAGTCCAGCTGGGAGTTTATGACGACTCCGAATCCTGATATCAAGGACGCTCCGTACGGTGGAGGCCTCGCGATCGGTCGTCCGTGGCCCGAGCCTCAAGTGAGTCACTCGGGCGGGTGGATCGGCACAAGCACCTTCCTGATGAGCGACTTTCGGGACAACTCTGTGCTGATTGTGCTCTGCAACGCGGAAGGAGTGGACTTCCGGCCGGTTGTCGACGAGCTCTTCAAGCTGATGAAGTAACCCAAAGCGACTTGCCACGGGAACAACCTGTGGAAAAGAATCCGGGATTCCCCCGGCGCGCGGGCGATACTTCTCGTCTGGAATCCAAGGCATCGCCTGCGTGGCGATGCCCTCCAGCACCCGACGATGAACCTGAAGCGAGTCAAAATATACGGCTTCAAAACTTTTGCCGACAAAACCGAGTTCGAGATCGATGGCAACATCATCTCGATCATCGGGCCGAATGGTTGCGGCAAGTCGAACATCGTCGATGCGATCCTCTGGGGTCTCGGAGAGACCAACGCACGGAATCTTCGCGCCCAAACCGCGAAAGATGTAATCTTCAACGGCAGCGGCACCCGTAAGGCCGTGGGCTACGCGGAGGTCACCCTGGTCTTCGACAATGAAGACGGAACCCTCCCGATTGAAGGAGCCGAGGTCAGCGTCACCCGTCGTCTCACGCGAAGTGGCGAGAGTGACTATTTCATCAACAAGCGTCCCTGCCGATTGCGTGATGTCAGCGACCTTCTCGCCGACTCTGGCCTCGGGCGAGCGGGCTACGCTATTGTCAGCCAAAGTGATATCGACCAAGCTCTCAGCGCATCTGCGGTGCAGCGCCGGGCATGGATCGACGAAGCGGCGGGAGTGCAGCGATATCGCGTCCGCCGAACCGAGGCCTTGCGCCGACTGGAATCGACCGAGGAGCACCTCCAGCGCGTCCACGACATCATCACCGAGATTGAAACCCAGCGGGCACCGCTCGCGGAAGAGGCTGAAATCGCCAAGCGGTACAAGGCCGCTCTCGGGGGATTGCGCGAGGTCGAGAGTAGCCTTCTGCGCCGCGAACTTGCGGACTCAATCAAAGAAGTTGAAGAACTGGAAACCCGGATCGACTCGGTGATGAAGCTGAGCGAGGATGACGCGCTCAAAGCCGATCGCCTTGAGCGACTCGCTGCTGAAACTTTCACCAAAGCCAACGATCTCGACATCAAGATCGAAGGTCTTCGCGAGCAACAGCAAGCTGCGCAATCTCGGTGGGAGCAAGCGAGCGCGGCGGCTCAGATCGCCCAGCACAAGCTGGAAAGCCTGGACAACCTGCAAAGCACTCTGAGCGAGGAGGTCAAGCACTCGGGCGAGCAGCTCGCGGAGGCCGAAAAGGCGGTCGCAGAGACATCGGCGGAGGAAGCGCGGGAGCGAGAAAATCTGCAACGACTCGAAACCGAGCTGAGCGGCGCGGATGGGGAAGCGAAGCAACTCGCCGCCGCTCTCAAAGACCTCGAACGCCAGGTCGAAGCGGCACGAAAAATCGTGGCGGAGCGGCAGAAGTGGGAAGTCGAGCTTGCCCACCGTGAATCCCGCATCAAGCAACTGCGCAAAGAGATCGCAGGAATCGTCAACACCCTGCCGGATCTGGCAGAAGGAATCGCTGAAGCAGAAAAACTTCACGGCGAAGCCGACGCCAAGGTCAACGAGGCAAAGTCGGCGATGGAAGCCCTCGAACGCGAGGAGCAAGACGAGCGCAAAGCCCGCGAGACCTTTGATCAAAGCAACCGCAAGCTCTTGGCGCAGATCGCGGCGCTCGATGGTAAACGTCGGGGAATTGAGGCCACGATCGACGCCCACGAAGGGCTGGCGCAGGGAGCGCGGGCCGTCATGCTCGCGGCGAATCAGGGGCGACTTGAGCCGGTTTACACCCCCGTCGGCGAGAGCATTGTCGTCGATTCTGACCTTGCGTTGGCCTTCGATACCGCCTTGGGGGGGGCGGCCAACGACCTCATCGTCCCTGATGATCGATTTGCCAAGAAGGCGATTGATTTTCTCAAGCAAAATCGCCTCGGCCGCGCGACTTTCCAACCGCTCAACTTCATGCGGCCGAACGTCGTCACGCAGGATTTGCGGGATCTGCTTCGCAAGCCAGGAGTTGTTGGTCTGGCGAGCGAACTCGTGGATTGCGATCCCCAGAATCGCCCGGTGATCGATTCGCTGCTTGGGCGTGTGGTCATCACCGAAGACCTCGATTCAGCTCTGGCTCTCGCGAAAACCCGAGGCTGGAGCCGCATGGTCACGATGGATGGTGAGCTTCTGCACTCCTCCGGTGCGGTCACGGGGGGCGCGACCACAAAGCAGGGAACCGGTTTGGTTCAGCGCAAAGCAGAGCTCGCGGAGATCGAGGAAGAGCTTCTTGATCTGCAGAAGGAACTGGAAAAGCTCCAGAAGGCAAGCTCGGGCGATGAATCGCGCGTTTTGAATCGGCAAGCGAAGCGAGAACAGCTTCGGGCCGCCCTGGTTGAGGCCCGCACCGAGCGTGACGATCACCACACCTGGCTGATGGGTCTCCGGCACGAGCAGGTCACCACGGTCAACTCACAGAAGCGTCTGGAGGATGAACTGGCGAAGCTGAGCACGGCTCCGACCGTCCAAGCCGATGAGGTGGATCTTCCTGCACTGGAGGCGGCGCGCGATCAAGCGCTGCGGCGTCTCGCCGAGAAATCGACGGATGCCAACGGAGCCCAGGCCCGCCTTCAAGAGGCGAGCGAGCGGCTCCAACAAGCGGTTCACCGTGCAAAGGAGGCCGCGCGCAGACTCAGCAACCTGCAGGAAGCCGAGAACAATCGATCTCGTCGGGTCGAGAATCTGGAGCCGGAGCGCGAGAAGTACCGCGCTCAGATTACCGAGGCCACCGCCCTTCTGGAGCAAACGGCCGCCGAAGTGCAGAGCCTCCGCGAGAAGATCATGGCGGAGATTGTGACGCGCAAGAACCTGACGGAGGAAGCGCAAAAACTCGCCGAAGAAGCCCGGGCCGCCCAGAAGGCCGCGAGCGGCAACGCTGAGATTCTCCACCAGGCCGAGATCAAGCGGGCGCGGGCGGACAGCAAGCGCAGCGTCGCGCTGGAGCGCCTGCTGGAAGAGTACGGGATCGACTTGGAAGCCGCGCTGGACGGCGTGGATGACCTCGAGATCCCCGAAGATGCGGCGGCTCTTGTCGCCAAACTCCGTCGCGATCTCAAGCAGATGGGCGATGTGAATCTGGGCGCGATCGAAGCCTATGAGCGACTCACCGAGCGTTACGACGAGCTCCATGGGCAAACCGAGGATATTGAGGCGGGAATTCGCGAATTGCGTAGCACGGTGAGGTCGCTCGACCAACTCACGAGAGAGCGCTTCATGGCGACCTTCAGTCAGCTCCAGGTTGCGTTTGCCGAGGTGTTCGTGCGACTCCTCGGTGGCGGGGAAGCGAGCCTGGAACTCACGGAAGCAGAAAACGTGCTGGATTCGGGCGTGGAAATCTCGGTCACGATCCCTGGCAAGCGTCGGCAAAGGCTGGAGCTCCTCAGCGGAGGCGAGCGGGCGATGAGCGCGTTGGCGTTCTTGTTTAGCCTCTTGCAAGTCAAGCCCTCGCCGCTCGTGATTCTCGATGAAGTCGATGCCCCGCTCGATGGCCGCAATGTCGAGCGGTTCATCAGCATGATGCGCGCGTTCAACGATCAGAGCCAGTTCATCCTCATCACCCACAACCCGGTGACGATCGAATCAGCAGACATCTGGTTCGGGGTCACGATGCAGGAGCCAGGAGTCTCGACGCTCGTGCCGTTCAAGGCCCCGACGAAATCGGTTGATCCGGCGGTCGCGGCGAATGTTTCTCTTAAGGGTTAACTGAACAGCATCGGGATCATGAGTTCGGCCTTGAACAACCAGGTGCGCAACTCCTCTTCCCGATCCTCCGTGAGGCTGGCTCCGGCGGCTTTCAGATCCGTGATCGTTGCTTGGATTTGCTTCAGGAATCCGGCTTGATTCGACTCCCAAGATGTCACGACAAAATAGAGCACGATGTCGAACTCTTTGAGCCGTCGCACCGATTCCTGTTGATCTTTATCAAGCGAGTGCCAGAGGCTCATCGCAAAATCGACACCACGCCAACAGAATGCGTCCATGTCGCTTGGGCGGAACTTTTCGAGGGCAAGTTCAACCTCCGGCGTCGGGGCCGTCGTGGCGGCCAGCACGAACTCTGCTTTCATCCGGAGATTCCGCACGGATGCTTCGTGGAAGTCGATAAAGGCGAGGCAGGAAAGCAGGCAGCACCGGCACTGAGCCGGAGACATGCCGTGGTCGGGTCGGGTCAGACGAGTCAGAACGAACAGAATCTCCTTCTCAGAGGAGCCCTTGATTTTCGCCCGGTCGGAAGCGAGCATCGAAAGGATCGTGGAGGCGGGGTACTTGACCGCCTCTGGGAAGCGTCCCTCCGGATCGGGCTCGGGGCTCGCGATGGCGATTCTCAATTGGAACTCACACGCTGGCGGTCATTCCAATCCTTGGTCTCGCTCAACCACTCTCTCACGAGCCTCAACTTCTCCTCATCTTGGCAACGGGGGTCGCCTTCGCTCAGCGAGAGCTTGACGAACTGATAGGTGAACGCCTTCGCATCGAATCGGCTGTTTGTGCTCCAGACTCGCCAAAAGGTCTCCTCGTGGGTCGATTTCCCGTTCTCAAAACCCGCCAGATCCCAAGCGGTCATCCACACGTCCCATGCCCGCGGGATCTCGCGGTCGCCAGGTTCCGGGCACCCAATCTGAGTCCTCATCGATTCCGCGCCTCCTCGATGTCCAGAATGTCCCGCGTTTCGCGCATCCATTCATTCACGATGTGCCACTTGGGATACTGATCACGCGAGAGGTTCAAATTGTAGAACCAGAGCCCCATGTACCGGAACAATGCTCGGCGGGAATCCACTCGCGTTGTCTGCTCCCAAAGCCCCCAGAACACCTCTTGGCAGTGCGAAGTTGGCATCGCGGGACAAGCGAATTCGGAAAGCGTCTTCCACGCTTCGTAGGCTCCGAGAGTCTCCGGATCCCAAGGATCGGGATGAGGTTCGGGACTCGCAATCGCGGTTCTCACAGACCCTCCGGATCATCGAGCAACACGGAGAGGAGTTGATCCTCTGTCTCGTTGACCCATCTTCCTAAGGTGATGAGCTCCGGAGTGGTCTTTACTCCCTGTTTCTCCAGGCTTCGCACTTTGCCACTCAGAAATCGATATGTCTTCCTGCGGGCAGTGGGCCGGGCGTTCTTCGTCCAAAGGGCGTCGAAGAGCATTTCAAAGGTCACGGGTTGCTTGGTCGCGATGTCGGAGAGCTGCATCATGGCTCGCCACGCTTCCCAGGCCCGCTGAGTCTCCGGATCCGGGTGGCGCCAGGCTCCGGGGAGCTGATCGTGGTGCGCATCTCCCTTGGTCTTCCTCCGGATTCAGTATAAGACACACGTCGTTCAAAATCAAACTCGCCCTCGCGAAAGTGCCAAACTGAACCCGATGGACGAAAAGCTGGCGGCGATTTTGGATCGGGCGTGGGGTCTGCTGGAGCACGCTGTGGGCCACCGAAAAACCCCCATGCACCTGGGCCTCCTCGCAACCGAGAGCGAATCCGGGCCGCAAGCTCGCCTTGTCGTCCTGCGGGAAGCCAATCGAGATGCCGCTTTCCTGCGCTTCCACACCGATATCCGGAGCCCCAAGTTCGCAGAACTTCAGTGTGATCCCCGCGTCGCTTGGGTCTTCTATGATCCGAGTGAGAAAGTTCAGATCCGGCTTCTCGGGCGGGCAGAGATCCATACATCCGGGGCCATCGCCGATGAGGCCTGGGTCAACACCGTCCCCTTCTCCCGGCGATGCTACATGGCGACAATCGCGCCGGGATCTGCCAGCGACGTCGAAACCAGCGGCCTCCCCGCCGAACTCGAATCCCGCGAACCAACGCTGGAGGAGAGCGAAACAGGGCGAGGTCAATTCTGCGCCGTGGTCACTCGCGTCACGGAAGTCGATGTCTACACCCTGGCCGTGACCGGGCACCGACGCGCTCATTTTTGGATTGAGAATGGGGAAGTCGTCAAGGCCGAGTGGCGCGCGCCCTGAACTACTCGCCGCCAGTCAATCGGGTGAGGAACTCCGCATCTGAGTAGCGACCGCTCCCCGCCACGGGTGCCAAGCGCGCTACCGTGAGCCCTTTCTCGCGCATCACATAGAGCCTCTGCTTGCCCGCTCCGGCGGCCATCACCATGCCAGGAATGCTCTTTGAACCAGCTTCGCCCCCCAGCCACCAGCTGAGCCCGTAAGCTCTGCTCGCCATCGGCTTGAACAGCTCGGCAACGCTTTCTGGCTTCAAGATCACCTTGTCTCCGACCTTGCCCTCCAAGCGAAGCATTTCGCCGAACTTCACCCACTCGCGAACCGTGAAAAAGGCCCCCGACGGCACCGAGGGCTCGTTCCCGCGACGGATCGTCCAGCGTCCCCACGAGCAGTCAATCGGCGCGAGGATTCGGCGTTTGAGATAGTCGAGATATCCTTCTGACTTCAGTTTCCGGCGCATCAACTCGCCGAAGACCTGGAATGGATTCGGGCCATATTGGAACTCCTCGCCCGGATCTGCGAATGTTTCGTCGGCAATCGACGCGGCGTAGCTCTGAGGCGAGCCAGTTGGACCTCCCACGAGCCCGGAGCTGAGACTCAGCAACTGTCGAATCGTGATCTGGCTTTTGCGTGGATCCTCTTTCCATTCGGTGATGGTTTCGCAGACTTTCTCGTCCAGGCGCAGAAGTCCGTCTTCCTGCGCGGCAACCGCGACTACCCCGGCGAAGCTCTTGGTTCCGCTGGCGAGTTGGCTGGCTTGGTCGGTATCGCGCCCCTCCGCGTACTCTTGATGGATCACCTTTCCCTCGTGGAGCACGATCAAGGCAAAACCGCCGTAGGCTCTGTGGTATTCCGCCGCCGAGGCGATTTGCGCTTTCGTCGGAGCCTCGGAGATCGGGGCGAGGAAGGCAGCAGCAGCGAGAAGAGAAACGAGCGCCATGGAAGCCCATGACGCTCGATCCGCTCAGGAGTTCGGGAACTCAGGCCGAATTACCGGAATCGCCAAATGATCCCACTCGCGCCGGATTGGATGGCGGAAGCCTTGTAGGATTTCGTGTGACCATCAGCAAACACGACCGGGGTTCGACCGTCGGATCCTTGACGCAGATATCGACCGATGATCGGCTTGAGGGCGCCAGGGCTGAGGTTAGAGGGGGCACCGCCGAGCTTTGCTACCAGGTCTTCGCCGCTCGCAAGGGGAACGGCTTGCTTCAGATCGGTGAGGGTGGTGAAGCCTGGCTTGAACGTGGTTCCGTTATCTGCCCCAAAAACAAAGCCTCGGTACTTGCCTCCCGCGCCGTGAGGAGTGTTGGCAAACATCCCTGTGCCCGCCGGCTCCTCCATCTGACTTGTGTTTGCCGCACTCGTGTAGGCGGAGCATCCTAAGACAAGTTGACCGTTGGTGCACACCAAGTCAGCGGTGGTTGCTTGAGAGAACGCGAACGCGGTGGTGTCGTTGTAGCCGATGCTTTGTCGGTGCCTGGTGCTCCAATCCGTCGCAAACTCGCTGCCTTGCGCACCAGGAGCAATGAAGATCTGACGATCCTTTACATAGGGGTACACGTTGGTCGTCCAGATGCGTGTGGGATCCGCCGTTGGAGTGTCGTAGTTCGTGCTTGGCACGAAAGTCTCGTCGTTGTCGGACGTATAGATCATCACGCCCATGCTGAGTTGACGCATCTGGGCGAGGCCGGCTGTGGCTTTAGCCGACTCTTTTGCTGCCGCGAAGACGGGGAAGAGGATCGCGGCAAGGATCGCAATGATCGCGATCACGACAAGCAGTTCGATGAGTGTGAAAGCGCGGCGCATAAGGATAAGATAAGAGAATAGCCTAACTTAGTTCAAAACTGTATGGATTGGTGACTCTTTTTCTTAGTTTCCTGCCACGATTGCGATTCTGGGAGCACTACCGGAATCGCCAAATGATCCCGCTCGCGCCGGATTGGATCGCGGAAGCCTTGACTGATTTTGTGTGACCGTCGGCAAACACCACCGGAGTCCGGCCGTCTTTCCCTTGACGCAGATAGCGCCCCTGAATCGGCTTGAGCAACCCCGGATCGACGCTCGCATCGGCGGAAGCGATGAGATCCTCGCCACTTGCTAGGGGAACAGCTTGCTTCAGGTCTGTAAAGGTGGTGAATCCTGGCACGAGAGCCGTTCCATTGTCAGCGCCGAACACGAATCCCCGATACTTGCCACCCGGGCCATGAGGGGTATTCGCGAAAAGTCCGGTGCTCGCGACCTCCTCCATTTGGCTGGTTGTGGCGACTGCATTGAATGCCGAACAACCAAGGATCAGCGCGCCTGGCTGGCATGTTGGAATGGTGATGATGACGGTGGGGCCGACACCGGAGACGGCCGTGACATCGTTGTAGCCCACGCTCTGGTTTTGGCGCGTGCTCCAGTTTCGAGCATAGGTGCTTCCGTTCGCGCCGGGAGCCACGAAGATCTGCTCATTCTTCACGTACGGAAACACGGCGGCGGTCCAAATACGATTTGGGTCGGTCGTGGGAGTGTCGTAGTTCGTGCTGGGGACAAGGGTTTCGTCGTAATCCGACGTGTACATCATCACACTCAGACTCAGTTGGCGCATCTGCGAGAGACCCGCGGAAGCTTTCGCGGCTTCTTTGGCAGAGGCAAAGACGGGGAAGAGAATCGCCGCCAGAATCGCGATGATGGCAATTACCACCAGGAGTTCAATGAGCGTAAATGCGCGTCGCACCATAAGCATGAAGACGTGACCTTACCGCAGGATTGTTCTGGCGTCCCGGGTTTAGGTACCGGAACCGCCAGGAGTGGGGAGCACGGGACTCAATCCACCATTCTCGGTGCCACCAGTTGGTGCAGGGGACGTGCCATTTCCGGGAATCCCGCCGACATTGCTTCGCGGATCTGTTGCCGGAACCAACAAACCGGTATTCGTCGTTTGTTGCAAGCAGGTGAAGCCATACACCCGACCGAGATCTTGGATGACCTTGATGGCGGGGACGTCACGGTAGTCCAACTCAATTTCGACATCGCGCATCCCCGGGGCCGATTCGAGGGTGATGCCTGCCTGAACCGCCACATCGTTCAGGGCACTCATCAAAGTTGTGCGGCGAGAGACGACGGTCACGGGCTTTTCAAACGGCAGAATCAGGGCGGTCTGGTCACCCGGTTGGGCCGTCCCGGGAGTCGTCGGAGGCGTGGAGTTGTCTTGAGAGAGCCCCGCAACCCCTTGGTCGCCCGAGGGTACTTCTTGGATCGCTTGCGGGTTGATCGTGGTCGGAGCCGCAACAGGAACCGGTTGACGAGATTCGAGGAACCGGAGAGTTCCCAAAGTCGCCATCACGACCCCCGCCATCAGCAACACCGTCACGCCAAGCACCTGTAGTCGGGGAGGGCTGGATTCTCCGCCCGGACTCGGCATGAAGTTCTCACGCGGAGTTTTGGCCTTGATCGGCTTGGCGACCTTGAGCCCGACCACCATCTCGCGTCGCTTCATCAACTCCGCACGATGCTCGGGATAGCGACCAAAGAACTCCTCGAAGGCCTCGTCGGGGCCTGATTCGGCCAGCTGCCACATCAACTCATCGACATCTGGCGGCGGCTTCATGCTCCTCCTCCCAGCTCTTCGAAGAGTTGGCGGAATCGTTCGCGGGCGCGGAACAATCGGGTTTTGGCCGCATTGCTACTGCAGCCAAGGCTCTCCGCGATTTCGAGAAGCGAGAGCTCGTCCCAGTAGAACAGAGTGAGAATCGCCCGATCGTTGGGGTGCATTTTGGCCATCGCGGCTTCGATGCGGGGATCTTCGTGTTCGATGACCGGCTCAGATTCGGGGATCGCCTCGACCGATTCGCCCATCGGGGCTTGCAGCCGTTTCCACTTGAGCCTCCGCGCCTGCTGAATGCTTCGATTCACGGCAATCCGGAAGAGCCAGGTGCTGAACCTGCTGCGCCGGTCAAACCGGCCAAGGTTCCGGTAGACCAGGGTGAAAATCTCCTGGACGGCGTCCATCGCTTCGTCGCCATCGAGCAGGATGCCTCGGGCGATCGCGTAGACGCGGTCGTAATACTTGGCGTAGAGGGTTTGGAAAGCGTGGTGGTCTTCACGCAAAATCCGATCGACGAGAAGAAGATCCTCATCGAAGCTATCGGTTTTTACGTGTTGGTACAGCTTTGACACCACGTCACCTCACTTGGACGCACCAGAAGGGAAAACACGTTACCGTGTCCCATCTGCTCACACTAGACGAAAGAGTCGCCCCGAATCGTGCGCCTCGCGGAGCATGAGGCCTATCCACTCGTGCGCACCGCAAATCCATCGGTGATGGTCATCAGCGAGACAGCATCGAGCACCAGCATGAGAACTAGCGTCGCGAGCCAAGCGTATTCGCGTCGCTCCCCCATGATCCTGACCATTCCCATCGCAAAAAGGAATCCAAATGAGGCGAGAGCGGGGAAGATGTACCGCGCTTGGCCCTGGAAGAAGTCCATGTTGAATCGCACAAGGCTCGCTACCGCGAGAAAAAGCAGGAGCAGATGGAGAATCTGGAACCAACTGACGCGTGGCAGGGCGTTCTTCTCCGCATATTCGCGAAACTCGCGGAGTCCCATCATTCCGAGCAAGGCAACGGCACCCAGCACCACGAGAATCGCGAGGTAGATCAGGCCACTTCGCTCCATGCCCATGCGCTCGAACAGGAAGATGTCCATGTAGCCGAACACGCCAACAAAGCTGCGCACGGTCCACCACATCACAAAGTTGCCCCAGTAGGTCACCGGACCGAGGCCCTCGATGAACATTGCGGCCTGAGGCGATCCCGTAAAGCCTTCCTTGAATGTCTTGAGAACAAACGGCTCGCCATAGAGCGACATATTGCGAGCGATCCACGGAGCCGCCATCGCCAGAGGGAGGGCGAGTCCAGCCACCCACTCTTTGATTCCCGGTCGAGCCGCGTCGCCGTGCTCCCGATTGCTCATGAAGAAGGCGACGAACGCCAAGGGCAGCAGGATCAGAGCGGAGGTCTTGGTGAGCATCCCCAATCCGATCAGGGCGCCGACGCCGAGCGCCAGCTTCGTGCTCCACCCGAGTTGAACACCTCTCACCAAAAGGGCCAGCACCCAGGTGCAGAGACAGAAGAGCAAGGGGTCGTTGCTGACCGCCGCATGCAGCGCGACGGACATCGGAAGGAATCCCGCAAAAGCGGCGGCGGCGAGCCCAACATCCTCTCGACCGAGCCCCCATTTGGCAGCAAAAAAGACTCCCACAAGGGTGAGGCAACCGATGAGGGTGTTCAGAAATCGCAATTTGACGCCGGAATCGGGCGATGTCGGATCGCTACCCGTTACGACGCTCCAGGCGGTTGCCATTAGGTAGTAGAGGGGCGGTTGGTGACTCTGATAGGTTTCACCCAAGTCGGGCGATCCTTTCTCGAAGACCGGGAAGCCCTTGCCCTCCTTCAGATGCTGGATATAGTTGGCATGTTGCCGCTCATCCGGCGCGCCGATATCGGGGATGGTGAGCGGCTGGCCCGTCGTGGGGTCCTTCTGGAAGATCAGGATGCCCGGCTCCCGATAGGGAGTATTGACGTTAAAGACTGTACAGACCACAACAAAGAGTCCAAGGATCACCCAGAGAGGGGTCGGCAGTCGCATAGGGATCATTTTAATCTGTTTCGCATATCAAGCACCAAGCCGTCTATAATATGGTTAGTGATTCCCCAGCGGGATCCGGTTAGGAGATTCTGGAAATCCATGAAAGCCAAAGCCATCCTCACGCTGACCCTTGCGGCGACGGCAGCTCTGATGTCGACCGCCGTCTTCAAGGCAAACGCCCTCGACAACTACGTCTCCACCCTCGGCAAGGCCGACGGCTTGGTTGCCACCTATACGGTGACCACGCTTGATGGAGGCACCGAAGAATTCTCTGTTAGCCTGGCGAAGCCCAACTTGGCGCGGATCGAAACCGCCAAGCGGGTGATCGTGGCCGACGGCACCGACATCACCACGTTCGAGAAGTCGAAGAACCAGTACTACAAGGTTCCTCAAACCGCTGCCTCACTGGGCGAGCTCTTCTCTCCGGTCGAGTTCCAAGCTTGGACTCCGTTCTTCGACAGCAAGGCCTTTGCCAAGGTCGCCAAGATCGAGGACAAGGGCAGCCGCAAGCGCGGTGGAAAGACCATGAACATGGTTCAAATCAGCGCGGACGCCAAGGGCGATACCGTGATGACCTTCCACATTGACGAGTCGGACAACCTGACCAAGCAAGCCACTTTTGACATCAAAACCCTCACCGGCATGCGCCAAATGGTGATGAACGCGGAGAAGGTGAGCCTGACCCGATCGGCCGCTGACACCTTTGCATTCAAGGCTCCGGAAGGTGCTCAGTTTGTAGATATCGCGAGCCTCAAGACAGGCAAGTGGCTTTACGACTTCGACGAGGCCATGAAGGCGGCGCAAGCCACAAACTCCATCGTCATGGTGGACTTCATGGCAACCTGGTGCGGACCTTGCAAGATGATGGATGCGGAAGTCTTCCAAACTTCTGAGTTCAAGGAACTGACCAAGGACATCGTCCTGGTGAAAGTGGACGTCGACATTCAGCAAGCTCTCGCGGCCCGATATGGCATCGAAGCCATGCCGACGGTGAAGTTCCTCGACAAGAGCGGTGCGGTGATTCACGAGTTCGTGGGCTACGGCGGATTCCAGCAAGTCATGGGCGAGGTCCGAAAGGCCAAGTCCAAGAAGCCGTAAGCAGACAGTTCGGACGAAATCTGTCGGAAAAGGACCCCGGCGAGGCACCTCGCCGGGGTTCGTTGCGTCCGAACCTTTACCCCGCCGGATGAGGGCAGTTTCGTCCCGGTCTTTTCAGGCCGAAAGGGGTACGATTTGAGGACTTTTCCACAGCCTCACTGAGGAGGAAACTGAGCAGACGTGGCAACTACCAAGACCGATCCTGATCAGCGGCACAACGAGGGCCGTGAACCTGCGAAGCTCGCGAGTGACTTGCTCACCGCCGATGACTACCATGAGCTTCTGAAACAGCTTTATATGGCGCGCTATTTCGACGTGCGTCTCATCAAAGAGAAGAAGCGCGGCCGCCTGCGCGGCACCTTGTATTCCTCTCACAACCAAGAAGGAATCATCGTGGGCGCCCTCTACGGCCTGCGTCCAACCGACTGGATCAGCCCGATTCACCGAGACATGCCCGCCTTCTTTATGAAGGATTTCCGCAGCGGATGGGACAACCCCGAGCGCGTGGGCATGACGATCGAAGAAGTTTGTGGTCAGGTGTGGGGCAAGGTCACGTCCCCGGGACGAGCCCGAGACAACTGGAGCCACATCGGCAGCCGCGCCAAAAAGATTATCCACTCCACCTCGATGCTGGCGGGAACGATCCCCGCAGCGGTCGGTGTCACGTTGGCGGATCGACTGAACGGACTTGATTCCGTCGCGGTCACCTTCAACGGAGAAGGTTCGACGGCTCAAGGCGTCTTCCACGAAGCGATTAACTTCGCTGCCGTCGAAAAGCTCCCGGTGATCACGATCATCGAGAACAACCAATGGGCGTACGGCACGCCGACTCACTACGAATATTCGCTCGAAGACTTTGCGCGCCGCGCTGATGGATTTGGCATCCCGGGTCTCGTCGCCGATGGCCAGGACGTCCTGGATGTCTATAACAAGGTCTGCCAAGCCGTCGAGTTTTCGCGAGCCGGAAACGGCCCGAGCATCGTGGAGTGCAAGACGTTCCGATCCTACGGGCACGGCGACCACGACGACGACCGAGCCGAGAAGTATCGTCCCGAAGAGGAAGTCGAAGAGGGCCGCAAGCGCGACCCGATCGCGATCATGAAGAAGATCATGGTTGAAAAGGGCTTCTTGAGCCCGGCAGAAGCGGCCAAGTTCCCGGCTGAAGGCAAGGGCGCTTCCGAAGTCACCGATGAAGACTTCCCGCCCGAAGTCGTCGCCTACCTCAACCGAGGAGTCGAGAGTGCGGTTAACGCCCCGGTTCCTGAGGCGCACGAAGGCGGAATGTGGGTCTTCCGGGAGGAGAACTAATCATGGCAACCGCAACTGAAACGGGAGTGAAGAAGAATTTCCTCACTGGTCTCAAGGAGGCCATTGCGGAAGAAATGGAGTCGAATCCGAACCTCATCTGCATGGGTGAGGATATCGGAGCCCTTGGCGGCGCGTTTGGTGTCACCGATGGATTGATCGCACGATGGGGTCGTGAGCGTGTCATCGACATGCCGATCTCCGAGGCCGCGATTGTCGGTGTGGCCGCCGGTCTTTGTCTCAACGGCAAAAGCGTGATGGTGGAGATGCAGTTCATCGACTTCATCTCGTGCGGTTTTGACCAGATTGTCAACATGACCGCGACCTACCACTATCGCACCGCCGGCGAAGTCAACATGCCGATGGTCATCCGTGGCCCGGCGGGAGCCTATGGCGGAGGCGCGCTCTACCACAGTCAGATGAACGAGGCTTGGTTCGCCAACTCTCCGGGCATCAAGATCATTGTGCCGAGCACCCCTTATGATGCCAAAGGCATGATGAAAGCCGCGTTGCGAAATCCGGATCCCGTGCTCGTGTACGAAATCAAGGATCTCTACCGCCGACGCGATCTGGAAGAGGTTCTTCCTGAAGAGGACTACATTGTCCCGCTTGGAAAGGCCAGCGTTCGACGAGAAGGCGACGATCTCACCATTGTCACCTACGGTCAGAACGTCTATCACTGCCTTGAAGCCGCGAAGAACTTGGAGAAAGAAGGCTATCACGTCGAGGTTATTGACCTGCGAAGCCTGGTGCCTTTGGACGAAGCCACGATTATCGAGTCGCTGAAGAAGACGAATCGATTGCTCGTCGTGAACGAAGCGCCGATGACCTGCGGTTTCGCGGGCGAGGTTCTCAGCCGAATGAGCGAGAAAGCGTTCGAGTATCTCGATGCTCCGCCGGCCCGGATCACCCGCCTCGACACCCCGGTGCCCTGGGTCAAGCCGCTGGAACTCTTTGTTCTGCCAAGCGTCGAGCAAATCACCGAGAAAGCTCTCAAGCTGATCAAGTACTGATCCCTGCTTGAGATTGTACAAGGGAAGTCGGGCTCTCCTCTCTAGAGAGCCCGACTCTTTTTTCGATGCGCGCCGGTGCCGTTGCCTCAACCCTTACGAGGAAGGTGAGTTTGGATGCTGATCGGCCTGGGATCACACCGTTCCGGCCTATCTGAACGTCAAGAAGAGTTGTGAGGCGGGGCATAATCACCTGCGCCTTCGCGCTTTTATGATCGGACAAAACGCAAACAAATCCTCGCGCAAGCGAGCCGAGTTCGTGGTGATCGGACTCGGACGATTCGGAACCAGCCTGGCTCGCACCTTGGTTCAGAACGGTCACACGGTTTTGGGGGTGGACTCGGACATGAACCTCGTCCAGCGCCACTCCCACGAGATCACTCAAACGATCCAGCTGGATTCGACCGACGAGCAAGCGCTTAAGGAAATCGACATCACCAGCTTTGACACCGTGGTTGTCGCGATTGGGACGCATTTCGAGGCGAGTTTGCTGACGACGGTGGCTCTGAAGTCTCTCGGCGTGAAGCACGTTCTGTGCAAGGCGACCAACGAACGTCAGCGGGATATTCTCCTCAAGGTTGGGGCGGATAAGGTCGTTTTGCCGGAGTTCGAGGCAGGCGAGCGACTCGCGACCATGATCATCGCTCCGAGCGTTGTTTCTCAGATGACCCTTTGTCCGAACGTGGGAATCAGTGAACTCGTAGTCCCCGATTCTTTGGTGGGTCGGAGTCTGGAGGAAGCGGATCTTCAGGCTCGATACGGGCTCTCGGTGGTGGCGATTCAGCGCGGGACCAATGTGCAGACCAACCTCAAACGCGGAATTGTGTTCCGTCAGGGCGACATGTTGGTGGTGATCGGCCCGACCGATGCGGTTCATCGCCTCAGTTCGCACGTGTGAGCCTTAGTCTATGAAGGCCAAGCCCACGCGCACCCCATTCTCCCTGCGAGAGAAGATCAATCAGCTCCCGACGGCGGTGCGATTGATCGGGGGATTGCTGCTGATGGTGTGGCTCGGGACATCTGCGTTGATGCTCCCCATGATGAGCAAAGGCGACCCGCTCAGCTTCCGAGAGGCCATTTTCACGGCGGTTTCGGCATTGACGGTTACCGGTCTGAGCATCATCACCCCGGCGGCTGATCTCACTTGGGCAGGGAAGTTCACCTTGCTGGCCCTGATCCAGTTTGGGGGCGTCGGCTACATGGTTCTCGCGATTCTGGTGTTCCGGTTGCTTGGCCGAGACATCAACTTCACCGATCGGATGGCTTTGCAGGATGCCCTTGGCCTCATCAACTCTGCGGGGATCGTGAAGCTGACCTTCAAGGTTTTGGCGACCGTCTTTGCGCTCGAAGGACTTGGGGCAACTGCGCTGTTAGTTCATTGGAATCTTAGCGGCGTGATGTCGGATCGTCCGTTTGGGGTGCAGCTGGGCTACGCGATTTTCCATGCTACATCGAGTTTCTGTAACGCGGGATTTGATCTCTTCGCGGGCTACAAGGACTTTCCAACCGATCCGGTGACGTTCTTCATCCTCGGAACCATGATCTTTTTCGGAGGGCTTGGCATCCCGGTCTTGAGTGATCTGTTCACTCTGCGTAGGCAGAGGAAACTCTCACTCCACACTCGATTGACCCTGATCGCGACGATCTCCTTGATGATTGGCGGGGCGGTGCTGCTCTTTGTCAGCGAGACGCGTCCGGGGAACGTTTTGCATGGCCTGAGTGTCGCGGAGCAGATCAAGTACTCCTGGTTCCAAAGTGTCTCAAGTCGTACGGCGGGGTTTGTCGGGCTCCCTGATTTTGACCAGATGGGGGGCGGTGCGCGCCTGGTCATCATGAGTTTGATGTTCGTGGGTTGTGCCCCGGCCTCGATGGGCGGCGGGATGACCACAGGCACGTTGATCGTCATGGCTCTGGCCCTGATTGCCTACATCAAACGTCAGAGCACGCCGATTGTCGCGGGCAAGGCCATCCCCGGCGAGATGGTGCGGAAAGCGGCGGCGATTCTCGCGATCTCGTTGTTCGCCGTCTCCTCCGCGACGTTTGCGATTTTGGTGACCCACGACACGACGCTCGATAAAGCCGCCTTCGAGGTGATTTCCGCCTTTGCAACGTGTGGTCTGACCCTGGCCTTTACCTCGGAGCTCAACGATTTCGGGCTCTTTGTCATCATGACGATGATGTTCTGGGGTCGGCTCGGGGCGCTCAGTATCTTGTTTGCGCTCACCCGCCCGAAGGATTCGACCCGGGTGAAGTATCCCGAAGAAAAAATCCTGATCGGCTGAGGCCGACCAGGATCGCTGAGTTTTGGGAACCTGAAAGCTTACAGATCGTAAGTGGTCTTCTTCGAGGTGGCAGGGACTCCGCCGTCTTTCTTCCTTTGCAGCGTCATTTCGAGCTTGTCGAAGTGCTTGTTGATGTTTGGAATCAGAATCAGGAAGACGACGACTGAGATCGCAGCCATGCCAAAGGCATAGAGGTACCAGAGGTCACTGAGGAGCCAGCCGACAAAGCCGAGGAGCATCGGTGTTTCGGCAAGGGCACCCACGGTGAGGATCTTGCCCTGAACGAGTTGCGTCTCCTGCGGCTCACGCTCATCCAGCATTTTGGTGAGGGGCTTGACGCCGAGCGGCACCATGGCGGCCAGGCACGCCAGGGAGATCACGGAGAGGATTCCGATGAGGGGCAGTCCGCCATCTTTGCTCAGAGTGGGGATGACGGTGGCCTTGGCGACGCCCAGAATGGCGCCGAGGATGATGAACCACACGACAATCAGGGTCAGGTTCTTGCGAGGTTGCGCGTAAGGGGAATTGACTTTGATGCCCATCGGTGTTTCCTATTGTGACTTCATCTGCTCGCGGAGTGCTTGGAGCACGGCCTGTCGACTCTTGGTGGAATCGAGACTGTAGATACGGACGTCACCGAGATCCATTTCGATGGCGGCCTGCATGGCATCGACGGCCTTCCGCACGCCAGTTGGTTCAGACGCCCAATGGGTGAATAGAACTTCTTTTGACTCTGGGTCGTAGTGCCAGAGACCGACGAGATCTCCGCCTTCGATGATCGCGTGGGTGGCGAGGTCAGCGAGAGAATCTTGGGCGGTGAGGGCGGAGGGGAGTTTCTGCCAGCGGTCTTGGTGCTCCGGGCGAATGGAGACACGGAGGTTTTTGGTGTAAAGGAAGTAGGGGTCGATGGAGCCGAGGAGATGGATTGGCTTCTCGGCGGGGGCTTGGAAGGCTTGGAGCTCTGCCCAAGTTTCAGGATGAGCCCAGAGATCGGAGCCTTGATCGATGATCCCAGTGAGGGCGAAAGCGGCTTTTGCGGCCCGTGCGCTGAGGCCGCTGAACCATTGGAACTCGGCAAGGGTGATCGGCCCGAGCCAGGATTCATAGCGGCGGGCGAGTTGGGCAAAAGTTTCCTCCCGGGAGAGCGTGAAGCTTTGGAGAGGGTTGTCGGGCCAGAGAGTGTAAGCGTAGCGCTCGACGTCGATGCGACCGTTGACGGGGATGCGGCGGATCTTTCCTTTGTTTTGGAGCCGTCCCAATGCGCCAGGGAGATCGGTGGTGATACCGCGCTTTTTGCCTTCGTCGCCGAATCGTCGGACCTTATCGCCCAGTTCGTCGCGGAGTTGCTGAGGATCGCGTGGGCCGGGTTCGAGGGCGATCAGGACGGCCTCCATGAGTGCTTCGATCTCCACGCCGGTGATGCCCAGCTTCCGTTCCGGAGATGACGGGGTAATCGGTGCGGAGGGGTCTTCGGCACAGGCGAGTCCGAGCGCGAAGTCCGATTTGGGGAGGAGGTAGGCGCAGCCTCGCGCACTCGGCAGTTCGTGGATCGTGCAGTCGGCGAGGGCTTGGTCGATGGTCGGGCGGGTCAGCCCGGCGCGGGCCATCAGGGCGAGATACGGCGAAGTTGCCCCTACGGTTCGGCACCAGCCGATCTGAGTGAGGATCTCCTCGGGGGTTCCGGTGAGAGGGGAGAGGAGTCCCTGTTTGTGGGCGCGGAAGGCTCGAAGCTGGTCGATCATTGGGCGGGCTGAGGGATGCCGCCCAGGCTGGCGACGGCAAAGAAGTGGTCGTCCTTATTGACCCGGTCGATGGTGGTTTGGAGGGTGAACGCGTCGCCCTCGGGGGTGATTTCGCGGCAGCCTCGCCAGGTGGCGGAGGCCGTGTCGCGCCAATAGATGGCGTACTTCTGGCCGGAGTTGCCTTGCCACCGGAGAGTGGTGGAGTGGCTTTGGTCGCGGACGATTCTCACGAAACTCGGGGCGGGTTCGGACTGGGCGAGCGATGCGGCGCAGAGGGCATTGATCTGGGTGACATGGGCGAGGTAGTCGAAATCCATATGTTCGATGAGGTCATCGGGGGTGTGTTGGCGGGAGTATTCCTCGTGGACTTCGGTCAGGCGGACGGCAGAGAATCCGCGCATCGTGAAGGGCGTGTGGTCGCCGCCTCGTCCGAATCGGTCGCGGCGGAGGACAAGCTTGACCCTGAAATCCGACAGGTGTTGGCGCGTTTGCCACTCCATCCATCGGGCGAGTTCTCGGGCGTTGTGGCGGGGGGATTCTTCGCTGAAGACTCGGATCGCGGTGGGGTCAGAAAGACCGAGGAGGTTACCGCTGGAGCCGATCGTGTCGTTGTTGAGGACTGCTTCGAGATTCCAGTGCTCTCGCTGGGCGCGTTGGGCAAGGGCGTGAGCACCCAGAAGACCTTGCTCTTCGCCGCTGAGCAGGGCGAAGTGGATGGTGCACTCAGGCTGGATTGCGGCGAGGAGTCGGGCGACTTCGAGGACGGCCGCGACCCCGCTGGCGTCATCGTTCGCGCCAGGGGCTCCGGGCTCGTGGGGTCGGACGCTGAGGTTGAGGCTATCGAAGTGGGCGGACAGAACGATGCGGCGGTCGGTGCGTCCGGGGAGGGTCCCGATCACGTTGGGAGCGAATCGGGGCTCGGGCACGCGGCGGCCTTTGGGCATCACGTAGCGCATGGTTTCGACTTCGATCCCAGGGATTTGGGCGAGGTGAGCGGCGATCCACTCGGCGGCTTGGGCGCATCCGTCGCTGAGGGTGTTGCGCGTCGAAAGAGCGCTCAGGGCCTCAACGGTGGATCGGAGGCGGGTCGAATCCGGCATAAAGCTCATGACAATCTCTGTACGATACCTGCGCGATTGTCGTAAGATTGAAGTGAGATGTCACGGCGCGAGGAGTTCGATTCGACGGGGTTTATCATTGCTCGGGGGCTGTTTTCCGAACAAGAAACGTCGGCCCTGCGGGATCACATGATGGAGGTCCGCAAGGACGAGCGTCCGGGGGATTTCTCCGGGGTGGATCTGACGAGCAATGATCCGCTGAAAAAGTATCCACGGATGATCCACATGCATCGCTGGGATGAGGCAAGTCTGCGGTGGATGATTGACGGGCGTCTGAATCAATGGATGACGGAGCTCACGGGCGGGTCGCCGATTGCCGTACAGACGATGCTCTACTTCAAGCCGCCGGGGGCTCGCGGGCAAGCGCTCCATCAGGATAACTACTATCTGAAGGCTCAGCCGGGAACCTGCATCGCGGCGTGGATGGCCCTGGATGACTGCGACGAAGAGAACGGCTGCATGATGGTGGTGCCGGGGTCTCAGGATTTGCCGATGCTCTGCACGATCCAGGCGGACACGACTCAGAGCTTCACGGACGTCACGGTGCCGATTCCGCCGGGCATGGAAGCCGTCCCGGTTCGGATGAAAGCCGGGGATGTTCTTTTCTTCAACGGATCACTGATCCACGGGTCGTATCCGAATGTGAGCGAAACGCGATTCCGTCGAGCGATGATCGGACACTACATCACGGCGGAGGCGAGCAAGGTTTCCGAATTCTACCATCCGTGCTTGCGGATGGATGGCACGGAAGTCGAGCGGGACATCGCGGAAGGCGGCGGGTCGTGTGGCCAGTTCGTTGATCGCGATGGCGAGAAGGTTCTGGAGATGGTCGCCGCCACCCACTCCGGCCCCGCGCATGAGTGAGTTTCTACGGTACAGGGAAGCTCCCATCGATGAATTCTGGTGAGATAGGTCTCGGGTGACTGAATGAAAATCGCGATTATTGGTGCCGGGAGTGTGGGGTTTACGCGGACTTTGGTGCGCGATATCTTGACCGTCCCGGAGCTCCGGGAGACCCAGTTTGCATTGATGGACATCAACTTGCGCAATGCGGAGATGGTCGCGCAGCTGCTGGACAAGGACATTAGCGCGGCAGGTTTCCCCGCCGAGCTTCATCTAACCACAGATCAACGGGAGGCGATTTCCGGCGCGAACTACGTGATCTGCTGCATCCGTCATGGAGGCCTCGAAGCCTTCGCCACCGACGTGGAGATCCCGCTCGCGTATGGGGTGGATCAATGCGTCGGCGATACGCTCGGCCCTGGGGGAATCATGTACGGTCAGCGGCACATTCCTGTGATCCTCAGCATCTGCAAGGACATCCGCGAGGTTGCCGAACCCGGCTGCTTGTTCCTCAACTACAGCAATCCGATGGCGATGCTGACCTGGGCGGCGGCAAAACATGGCGGGGTGGATGTCGTCGGGCTCTGCCATGGGGTTCAGGGCGGGCACCATCTCATCGCTTCCGCCTTCGGGCTCAAGAAACAGGAGGTCGATGTCATCTGTGCAGGGATCAATCACCAGACGTGGTACGTGCAGATTCGGCACCAAGGCAAGGATTTGACCGGCGAGCTTCTGGCGGCGATGGAGGCTCATCCGACGATCTCCCAGACCGAAAAGGTGCGGATCGACATGCTCCGGCGGTTCGGCTACTTCAGCACCGAGAGCAATGGCCACTTGAGTGAATATGTGCCGTGGTACCGCAAGAGACCCGAGGACATCCCGCAATGGATCGACACCAGTTCCTGGATCAATGGCGAAACGGGGGGGTATTTGCGGGTGTGCACCGAGGGGCGGAACTGGTTTGAACATGACTTCCCGAACTGGCTTGCAGAAGTTCCCTACGACTTTGCGCCAGAAAAGCGAAGCGAGGAGCATGGCTCCTTCATCATCGAAGGGCGCGAGACGGGCCGGGTCTACCGGGGCCACTTCAACCGAGTGAACTGCGGCACGATTAGCAATCTGCCGAGCGACTGCATCATCGAGGCACCTGGCTATGTGGATGGGAATGGCATTCAGATGACGGTCGTGGGAGACTTGCCTCTCGGTTGCGCGGCGGTGTGCTCCGCCTCTGTTTCAGTGCAGCGACTCGCAGTCGAGGCGGCGATGCACGGCGATGTGGATCTGCTGAAGCAGGCGATGATGCTCGATCCTCTCACTGGGGCGGTGTGCGATCCCCGCCAGATTTGGCAGATGGCCGACGAGTTGCTTGTCGCTCAGGCCGAATGGCTGCCTCAGTATGCCGCCGAGATCCCGAATGCGAAGGCTCGGCTCGATCGGGGGCCTCTTGTTCCGACGAACCGGGAGAACCGCGGTGCGGTGAGAATCCACACGAAAACGGTGGAGGAAATGGAGCAAGGCCATTCCGCCGGGAAGGAGACAGCCGGGAAGTCCGACAAAGCAGGAATGACCTCGCCGAGCTAACTCCTTAGCTTTGAAGCAAGGCGTAGAGTTCGGCGAGAGTGTAGTCGCCCCCGTGGCGTTCGGATTGCCGAATGCCGAGGCGCGAAGTCTTGGTCGGGAGTTCAGCCGTCGATCCCTTTGACGCGAGCCAGGCCTTGGCTTCTTCGGCGGTGAACTTGGCGAACTCAATATTCGCCAGGCATCGTCCCGGACGCACCGCGGCTTCGTTTAGCTTCTCAATGCCCATGTTGGCGGTGAACACAAACATGATGTTCAGACCTTGGCCGATCATCCCATCGAGAAGGTTGAGGAGGCGTCCGGTTTCCTGGCCGATCTTGCTCTTGGCGTCAGCGGCGAGGAATTCGTCAGCATCATCGAACAGGAAGACGGTGTAGCGCTTGTCGTTCGGTTCTTTATCGGGCGGAACCATATCCGGCTCTTCGGGAAGCAGGCCCATCATGTATTTGGGGGTGCGGAAAAACTCGTGGGGGTCGATGACGTAGATCGCGTGGCTCCACTCGTTCCAGCTTCGGATGAGAGATCGCAAGGCGTGGGTTTTGCCGGTTCCTGGAGGGCCGTTGAAGACGACGAGTCGCCCCGAGGCTCCGGGTCGGAGGCTCATCAGCCGCGCGAGTTCGGCCCGGGTCGGCTCGGGATAATTGGCGGCAAGATCGCTCCATTCGCCCGCTTCAATATCTCGGGTTCGGGTGCTCGGGTAGCCGCGCTCTTCGTGGGCAAAGGTGACCTTGATATGGTCCTGCTTGGCCTCTTTGCTGACAAAGAACTTCTCAAACGCGATTCCGAGTTCTTGAGTGAGCTCGGGGTCTTGGGTGGCGACGGTGTAGCGGCTCCCGTTCAGGATCAGGCTGGCGTCGTCTCGCTCGGCAAAGAAGAGAATGTCCTTGCGGTAATGGTGCGTGTAAACGACCTCAAAGTTTTGCTCCGCAAGCCAGGCGAGGGCGTCGAGGCGTTGGAACTCTCCGGTCATGTAGTCTTCACGCTCGACGATGACGTCGAAGCGCTCGAGTGACGTGAAATAGAGCCCGTTTCCGATATCGGATCCGGTGCTGGTTTGGCTGAGATCAAAGTGCTTGGGAATCCCCTTCGGCATAGGATCTAGTTTACGGGGAAGTTTCGCGGCGCGTTGCAGGGGCCCGGTGAATCTTGGGGGAGAAGTTGGGGAGGCCCAATTTTCAATGAAAAGTGAAAACTCGATTCGGGCGAGCGAGTAGAATGGCAGTAGCGATGGCTTCCACGCTCACCCCCGATATCACGATTGAGACGATTGCCGACAAGGTCTATTCCGGCGAGCGGATCACGCCCGAGGACGCGATGTTCCTCTACCACCACCCGAATCTGATCGATCTGGCGACTCTGGCGAACTATCGCCGGGAGCAGGCGACCGATCCGAACACGGTGACGTACATCATCGGGCGGATTCTGAATTACACCAACGTTTGCTGGGTTCGGTGTAAGTTCTGCGCGTTTTATCGAGTGCCGAACCACACCGAAGGGTACACGCTGACGGATGAGGAGATTCTCGATAAGGTTCGCGACACGGTGGAGAAGGGCGGGGTTGAGATTCTGTTCCAGGGCGGACTGAATCCAAAGCTCAAGATTGATTACTACGAGCGCGTTTTCGGCCTGATCAAGGACAAGTATCCGGAGGTCATTCTGCATGCGCTGAGCCCGGCGGAGATCATCTACATTGCCCACATCAGCAAGCTGACACTGCGCGATTGTCTGGCGCGGCTCAAGGCGGTTGGTCTGCACTCGATTCCTGGTGCGGGCGGCGAGATTTTGGTCGACCGGGTGCGCAAGATCATTGCTCCGTACAAGGACACCACCGATGAATGGCTGGAGTGCATGCGCACAGCGGCGAGTCTGGGGATTCGGAGCACGGCGAGCATGATGTTTGGCCACGTGGAGACGCTGGAGGATCGGGTGGAGCACTTGGGCCGGATCCGGGATTTGCAGGATGAATGCCAGCCCTTCCGCGCGTTCGTAACGTGGAACTTCCAGCCGGAAGAAACGAACCTGCCCATCGACAAGAAGGCGAGTGCGTTTGATTATCTTCGGACGGTCGCGGTGAGTCGTATCTTTCTCGATAACTTTGATAACTTGCAGCTTTCGATCTTGACCCAAGGGCCGAAGATCGCCCAGCTCGCTCTGCGGTATGGGGCGAACGATTTCGGTTCCACGATGATCGAGGAGAACGTCGTGAGCGCGGCGGGCAACAAGTTCATCCTGAGCAGCACGGAGTTCGAGCGGTTGATCGAGGATGCGGGATATCAGGCCCGGCGTCGGAATACTCGGTACGAGCTGCTGGGTTGATCAATTTAGGGAATCGCTACGAGGACGCCGCACCCTTTTCTGGGCGCGGCGTCTCTGCATGAGTAGGAGGCTCTCGATGATGAGAGCGTACGAACATGATCGGAACCCTTAGTTTGGCGATGGTTCTGCTCACGCCTCCGGAATTTCCGAAGACGGTGGAGCAGGCGATTTTGGCGGCTTATGATGACGAATGCCGGGCGGAGCAGACTTACCTGGCGATCATGGCGGAGTTCGGCGAACGGAACCCGTTCAAGAACATCCGCCAAGCGGAAATTCGGCACCAGCAAAGCCTGATTCCGCACTTCAAGACTTACAAGCTCACTGTCCCCGAGAATCGTTATGCCCGTAAAGAAAAGGAATCGGAGGACTCCTGGCAAGCTCGTCTGGGAGTGCCGAAGACCTTCAAGGAGGCCCTGGCGGCGGGTCTTCAGGCGGAAAAGGATAACGTGAAGCTCTACGACGCGATCTTCAAGATCGACCTCACGCCGGAGTTGGAAGACACGTTCGAGCATCTCCGCTGGGCAAGCCAGGAGCGACATCTCCCGGCCTTCGAGCGGGCGTATCGAAACCAGAAATAGGGTACGTTTTTGGTGGCATGGTTTCCTCCGGGGTGAGCTTCCCCGGAGGAAGCTTGAGTGGGGGCGACGGTGACTGTGGCAAGTTTGGGAGCATGGTTTTCGGAGGATGCGAGGCGCGATCGGTTCCGCCGGGCCAGATTCGTGTTTTTGGGGCTTGGTGTTGCCTTCTTTCTCCTCGGCTTTTCGTACGCGGGATTTTTCTTCACGAACCGCAGAGTGCCGTTGGCGGAATGCGCGGTTTCCGCGCGGGGCACGGTGTTTGAGGTCTCTTGCCCGGGAGCAAAGGTGATGGGAATCTCGGCGGACAAGCTGGCTCAGGTGAGGCGTGGGGATCCGGTGATCTACGTCGATGGCTCGGGCCAGGGAAGAGTGCTGGTTCGACAAGTCGCGGTGAGCATCTTGCTGATTTCAGGGGTGCTGTTCGTCTTGTACTACAACGGACAAAGATTGCAAAGAGACTTAGGCACCTGGCAGGAAGCAACTTACGGGGTCTCTGGTGATGAAGTCAGATGAATCCACGAGCGTTTGTCGGCCACGCTGAGGACAGTCTTCGGTGAAGCATTGGCGAAAGGGTAGGCGGAGGATCGGGTCTCTGAGGTTCGGGACGAAGCTGGAGCGGGCGGAGAGGTGGCTGACAGGCGGCCTCATGCTCCCGATGCTGTGGGGGCTTTTCCCCGTGAAGCCTCCGCTGTGGCTTGCGGTCATTCTTCTCATCATCTGGGTGATTCTGTTCGTGGCTTGGATCGTCGTGGCCATCAAGAGCCATTACGAAGTGCCCAAGGGGTGGTCGTGATCTGGGTGGCAATCCTGGTTCTCTCGGGCTACCTCGGGGTCATGCTGGCGCTGAATCACGCCGTTGGACGGTTGATTTTCGCCAGCGACTCGCCGGGGCGGACGGCGTTGATTTGGGCTGGGGTCGTCTTCGTGCCTCTGGACGCTGTGCCGTTCTTGATCCTGGCCATCCTTCGACCAGTGAACTGGGTGGGCGTCGCTTTCGGACTGGTCGTTTTGCTTTTCGCCAGGGTCACGCTCTACTGGCCCTGGGAGGAAAGGGCGGCGATCTGGGCAAGTCGGATCGGGCAGGGTGCGGCGTTTTACTTCCTCATCTTTGTGCGATTTGCTCTGGTCATCCGGGAGGTAGAAGGCCTTGGGTGACAGTCTTTGGCTTGCGGTGAGCTTGCTTTTGAATATCCTTGCGTTGCTCGGGCTTCGCGGGGCGCCGCCTTCGATTTGGAGAGTCGTCGGTTTCGGCTCTGTAGCATCGTGGGGATTGTTTGTCTTGATGGGGCAGCCGCTTTGGGCCGGACTGGCCACGCTGGTTACGTGCGCGATTGCGGTGGTAACTTTGTCATCGGCTGAGAGGGAAGCATGGGAAAGTGGAGGCAGTCAGCATTGGGAATAGTTGTCGCGATTGTGTTTGCCGTCCTGGTGGGCATCGCGTCCTTTGCAGAGAGGGATTTGGTGAACGGGGCCCTGATCGCAGGGGTGATTGGGATCAACTTACTCCCGCTCGCCATCAAGAAAACGAGTGTGGGCAAGACACTCCTCCGCATTTTGCTGGCGATGGGGCTCGCCATTGTGATCCTCCTCCCGTTCTCCCATCCGGTCGTGCTGGCAATGAAAGTCTGCGCAGTTGAGGGGCTGGTGCGTGCGGTCGGAACTTGAGCCAATTGTTCTGCCTTGCTGTCCGGGGGATACAGTTGATCGGATGAGGCGGGCATGACGCAAAGCCAATTCTTGATGTGCTGGATTCTGACCATCGCGCTGGTTCCCGTTGCGGCGATTCACATGAAGCGGTCGATTGGGCACTATCGCGATCAAGCAGGCATGAGAACCACCGAGCAGTTGCTCTACATTTGGATGCTTGGCGTCCAGCTCTTACTGATGCTCGCGACGATTGGACTGCTCATACCCCGCGTCTTCCCGCGATGATCCGTCCTCATCGGGAGGAATATTCTTCATCCCCTCTTAACACCCCAGGAGAATCGCTGGGGTAGCGTGGAGGGGATGATTTCGGCGGTCGTGCTGAGTAGCGTTTTGACTCCCGTCGCGTGGACGGGGACGGTTCTGGGTGGGCAGGTTCGAACGGCCCGGGGTGTGGTGTTTGAGGACAAGAATCGCAACGGAAAACGAGATTCCGGCGAAAAAGGAATCCCCAACATTCGGGTGAGCGATCAACTTTATGTGGTGAAGACCAACGCCAATGGCGAGTGGTCGATGCCGCTCCGATCCGAAGATATCGCATTCTTCGTGGTCAAACCCCGCGACTGGATGACCCCGGTGGATGAGGACATGCTGCCTCAGTTCAGCTACATCCATAAACCAGCGGGATCGCCGCAGACCCGATTCCCAGGTGTCGCCCCGACCGGCCCACTTCCGGCGAGCATTGACTTTCCGCTCCACCGGAGTCGAGAGCCCAAGAAGTTTGAGGCCCTGTTCTTCGGCGACACCCAGCCCCGAAACGTCACCGAGGTGGACTACATCCGCCGAGACATCATTGAGCCGATTGTGGGGAAGACCAACGCCCGATTCGGCGTCACGCTCGGCGATGTCGTGTTCGATGATCTGAACGTTTTCAAGCCGCTGAATCAGGCCGTGGCTCTGCTGGGGATGCCTTGGTACAACGTGCTCGGCAACCACGATATCAACATGGATGTCGAGCACGATCATCATTCGGATGAGACGTGGGAGGCTGTGTACGGTCCGAACTACTATTCGTTCGAGCACGGGCCGGTGCATTTCATCGCCCTCGACAACGTTCACTGGAATCGCCCGAATCCGTCGGAGCGAGGGGGATACACGGCTCGGTTTGGGGTTCAACAACTGACCTGGCTCAAAAATGAACTGGCGCACATTCCTCAGGACAAGCTCATCGTGTTCTGCATGCACATCCCGCTCATCAGCACGCAAGATCGAGCGGAGCTCTACCGACTGATCGAAAACCGCCCCTACACGCTGAGTGTCGCGGCGCATACGCACTATCAAGAGCACCACTTCTTAGGGAAGGAGCAAGGGTGGAATGGCAAGGAAAAGCACCATCACGTCGTGAATGTGACAACGAGCGGGTCCTGGTGGAGCGGATTGCCGGATGAACTCGGAATCCCTCACACCACCATGCGCGATGGTGCCCCCAACGGGTACTCGATTTTTAGCTTTGACGGCAACCAGTATTCGATTCAGTTCCGAGCGGCAAGACGACCCGAAAGCTACCAAATGCTGATCCAAGTGCCCGACCAGTTGGCCACGATGCAACTCGCGACGACGCAGTGCTACGTCAACGTTTTCGGGGGCAACGAGAGAAGCAAGGTCGAGATTCGGTTCGGAAAGAACGGCAAGTGGATGCCGATGACGAAAACGAACGAACCCGATCCGAGCTATGTGGAGATGAAGAAGGCGGACGAAACCATCATCGCCCCGTTCCGAAAGCTGCCCGGGATCATCAATTCGCCCCACCTCTGGAAGGTTCCTCTGCCGACGGATGCCAAGCCAGGCCTGCTCATGATCGAAGTTCGAACGACAGATATGTTCGGTCAAACCTACCTGGCGACCAAAGGCGTGCGGATTCTGTGATCTGAAAAGTGGTATCCCTTTCTCTGCGCAACTCTGGCGCGGAGGAAGGGATGCTGAACAAGTTGCTGCAGGACTCGATCGATCGGAGGGAGCTCGTTGAGCTCTATGTCAGCCGCGAGGACTTCGACAAGTTTGAGCTCGTGGCCCCCGTTGCGATGGGCACGGAGCTGTTGCTGTCGCACGATCACACAACCGCCGGCGTCGCGGATGGGTTCGTGGTGCATCTTCTGGATGATGTGCTCGCGGTTGGTCGCGGAACGCGCCACATTGCGGATCGGGTCGAACGCTCGGTGGATCGCGCCGTAACCTCGCCGATCTTTGCCAAAGCACTCGGAAGTTGGGAGTCTCTCGCCCAAGCTCTAATCGGGGCCAAAGAGATTGTCACCATCGACTTTGGCGATTCCTGGCTGATCGGACAGATGGTTCGTGCGGATTCCGAATGGGTCTGCGCGCGGCAATTCAAGTTTTCTCAACGGGAGTTTGATGGAGAAATGCTCCTTCGCTGGCGAGATGTGGAGAAGATCACCTTTGGTTCGCGGGATGAGCAAGCGGTCGCGGCGACGATTCTGGGGCTATGACTTCGGACAACATCGCAACGGCTATCTTTGTGGCGATTGTCGTCCTCTGGACTGCGTCAGAGCCGAGCACGCTCCGGAGTTTGAGCACGGTGGGCCGAACTCGAGGAGAACTCGTGCGCCAATCGTCTTGGCTCCGGTCGATCTTCGGGACGGTTGTGGCAGGCGTCGCGTTTTTCTTGCAGCCCCATTGGTTTGTCTTGGAAAACCGCTGGACGTTTCTTGCTGTGATCACGCTGATGCCCTTTGTGCTTTTTCGGATCAATCGGGCGATCTACAGCTTGTGGCTGATGCAGCCGGACACCGAACAAGATGCTTTGGAAAACGCGGAAGCACTGCGTCGAACCGGGGCGGTTGGGGAGAATATTCTCTGGCCGGTGTTTATCCGAGAAGCGAGGAAGCCGAAGGACAAGGCCATTCGGGCGGAGACTCGCAGTGAGGTCGGACAGGTTTTGGTTGACTGGAACCACAAAGGCGCGCCTGTCGGCAAGGAATGGGAGCTCCGCGACGCGGCGAATCGTCTGCTGGTGGGAGAAGTGGTGAAGGGAAGAGTGATTTACTTGATGCTGGCTCGATCGGCCCAGGTCCAAGCAAAGGAGCCGCCTCCCTAAGGGAAACGGCTCCTTTTAGGCGACTGGCGAACTCAGCGCTCCCGTGCGCCGATGCGTCCGCCGAAGGCGTTCGACGATCCTGGCTCCGTAGCGACATTCGGTCGATTGCTAGCCGGGCGTTGCACCAGAACCACGGCCGAATAGGGGCCTAGGTTGAATCCAGCACTGAATCCGAGCCCATCGCGCGGGACATTGCTGGCACTCGCGTCTGCGGTGAACGTGTTGTTGTAGTCGGCGCCGTAGCCGTTCCAGTCGCTATTGAAGACGACGTTCCAGGTGCCGCCTCGCGGAAGGCCAATTTGGTAGTTGTTGAAGGTGGAGTTACTCCAGTTCATCAGCACGACGACATCATCGCCAACGCCCCCGTTCTTCCAACGGTGGAACGCGACGACCTTTCCGCTGTTGTTGACGTGGTGAACGTTCACATTCGGGCCAGAGAGGCCGGCAGAGAGGCCAGATCGGTTCCGCCGCAGGCCAATCGCATCCTTGTAGAGCTGACGGATACCCGCAAACGTGGTTGCCTTATTCCAGTCAATGGGATCCGTATCTCGGAACCACTCGTCTTCCAGGATCTCCTGGCCTTGGAAAATCATCGGGAGCCCGGGGGCGGTGAGGGCGAGAATGCCGCCGAGGCTGGATCGCTTGCGCGCCCAGTAGCTCCCCGGATTGCTCGGGTCGATTTCCTGCGGCACCCGCGAGCGGCCGTTCGCAACTTCGTCGTGCGACTCGGTGTAGATCACTCGCTGGAGCCACTGACCGTTGTAGTTGTTCAGGATCGCATCGCGGACGCTGAACATGTTTCGGTCGGCATCCCACGGGGTGGTCATGGCGGTGCGCATGGGGTGGACAAAATCGGGAGTCCACTGGGCATCAAATCCTGCTCCGCCGGCGCCGGTGGTTTTGGTGATCCACTCGTTTCCTCGCAGGTCTTCCGCGATATTGATCTTCCACGGCTGAGAGCTATTAATCTCGTCGTTGATCCATTGCATCAAGCTCCAGCCGTCGGGATTGTCGCCCTGATCGGTTTGTCGGATGTAAGCCGTGGCATCCCAACGGAAGCCATCAATGCGGAAATCTTGCAGCCAATACAGGGCGTTGTCGCGGATGTATTGCCGCACCGGGCCGCGACCGTAGTCCGGTCTCGTCGCGCCCCAAGGGGTGTTGGATCGTGCGTCTTGATAGAAGTAGATGCCGCCGAACACGCCTTGGCTCCAGCCATCGAACCGCCAAAGATCGAGGTCGCTGGGGCCGTAGTGGTTATGGACCATATCGAGGAGAACCGCGATCCCGCGCTTGTGAGCTTCGTCGACAAACTTTTGCAGCATTGCCGGGCCTCCGTAGGCTGTTTCGACCGAGAATGGCTGCGAAGGGTTGTATCCCCAACTGAAGTCGCCAGGGAACTCATTGATCGGCATCAATTTGATGGCGTTGACGCCGAGATCTTGGAGATAGTCGAGTCGGTTGATCGCACTCGCAAAGTTGCCGGGGCTTCCCCCTGGGACATCATTGAAGGTGCCGATGTGCATTTGGTAAACGACCATGTCGTTCCAATTCGGCGTGGAGAAGTTTGTCGACGTCCATGCAAAGGCCTGGGGATCGAAGATTTGGCTGTTGCCGACTGAGTTCGTCACTCTGCGCGAATAAGGATCCTGCCGCCACAAGGTGTTGGTTCCGTTGCGAATGACGTACTTGTACTGCTGGTTCGGCAAAGCACTTCGATGGAACACCGAGAAGTACCCGTTGCCTTCTGGCACCATGCGGGCATTGGAGTCGTTCCAGCCGTTGAAGTCACCGGCGACGGTGACACTCGTGGCATTGGGAGCCCAAACCCGGAAGCTGGTCCCGTTGGGGCGTACGAGCGATCCCATTCCGCTGACATGGGAAGCCACCGAATCGCGCACCACTTGGCCGGAGAAGGTCAGGCCGGTGGGTGTATAGAATCCGATGAACCACTGTCCGCTGCTGAGGAGGAGGCTCGTGGAGTTGTTGAGCTCGACCGGCGGGATGGCCGCATTCAGTCCGATTGGCTGCGCGAAATCGTAGGTGCTTTGTGTCGGGATGGCGCCTTTGCGAAGGTACATCGTTCCCCGACCCTTGGGATCGTTCATGTTGAGTCGGAGCCGACCATGCCAGTCGCTGACATCGACTCGGTAGACCTGCCAGTTGCGTCCCCGCACCGTTCCGTCGATCCGAAACGGCCCTGGACCAGAGAGCAAGGTTTGGGCAAGGCCCGAGCTCGCAAGCACCGCCGTCAGCCCCATTGCCAGGAGCGCGCCATTCCACCGCTTATTCATTCCTATCCTCAAGAAATCGCCCGATACGTGGCTCGATTCTGGTTATACAGACGAGAATACGTATTCAAGAGTTCGTAACGCTATTGTGCGCAATCTTGGCTTTGGAACAAAAGACTTTTTCGAGAACCTAGTAACGGGCGTTAAAGGTCAGATCCCGGCTGAACCCGAACAAGCAGGCCATCCGAGACCTCAATCCAGGACTTTTCGCCGTCCAGAGACTGATGAATCAGCTGCCGCAGCGTGTCGGGATCGACTTGCGTGATTCTTTCTCGCTCGATCAGACTCGTGCCGTCCGGATAGCGAGTCGTTCCGAGAAGCTCGACGCCTTTGCTGATCGGCTTGACATCGCGGCGGCTCGACCAACCTGATGTGTTAGACCAATCCTGAGCCCAACGACCACTTTTGCCATCCAGTGAGTAGGTACTTGAGGCGCGGGACCCATCCAGGCTCGACCATTCATCGACAACCGCAAACCCCTTATTCATCTTGCGAATCACGGAGACACCCGCAAGGGTGCCGCCGCTCGTCATGAAGTGCCATCTTCCGACGAGGAAATCGAGGAGTCGCCCGCCCTTTGACTTCACGGCAGGGAATTCGATCCACTCGGCCAGCTCTTTAAATCGGGGGTGGTCACGCACCGTTCTCAGCTCGCGGGCCCGGCGCAGCGACTCAACATCCGTGAATCCTGCCTTCGCGGCGTCCCGCAAGGAGTCAAGCGAGGCTTCTGGCATTGTCAGCCCGGCATAGGCACGGGCAAGGAAGAAATGCGAGCGAGAAACTTCGACCTTCCGTCGAATGGCTTCATTCAGCGGAGGGAGTGACTCCAGATAATTACCGATCTCCACGTAGCTGTGACCAAGCCGGAACTGAAACTCACCGTTAGAAGGGGTCTGTCCGACGAGAACCGAATACTGCTGGGCGGCCTGACGGAAGTTGTTTCCCCGGTAAGCCTGCTCTGCGCTCTGGGCTGTTGAATTGGCCCCCTGGGAGTCGCTGAGACTGCCCGACAGGCCATGCCCCGCTGCCGACCCAACGAGCATGCCATCGACTTGAGGCAACCCTGCGGGCGATGGGACATCACAGATGCTCAAAGTGAGCTGAATATTGGCAGCGATCAGAAGAGGTAACAACGGCGGTCTCCAATACCCCGAAAATGCGAGGCCCTCTCAAGAAAACGTTACTTCATGGCGTCCGGGTTGCGCGTCCCAGTTAAAGAATTGACGAGCGCACCGAACTGTTCGTTCGACCGAATGCTTGCAAGGTCAGGATCTTCCTGCATCCAATCGACATCGCAGAAACCTTCTTCAACGGCGGTGGTGAGGTTATGCAGGGCCTCTTGTTCGTTGCCGAGCAGAGCGTGACCGCAGGCAATGTTGTAGTACCCCAGATACGATTCATGTCCGAATTTGATCGAAGACTCAAACGCGGAGCGAGCCTCTGGGAACCTCTTTTGGTAGTGCAACGAAAGTCCGAGGAGGAACCAGGCCCGGCCACTCGTCGGCTCTTTTCTCAGGCTTTCCCGTGCGCTTCGTTCGGCGTCCACCCACTGCTGATCGGACACTTGAGCCAGAGATCTGGACTCCAGAACGAGAGCCTGACCGTGCTTGGCTTCTGTCCAGGTTTGGTACTGAACAGCCGCCGCAGCACTTGCGATTGCAAGAGCAGCGCACCACCATCCGTTCCGAAGAAGCCACTTCACTGTTTCTTTCTTACCACGAATCACTTGGTCAGAGTTCCCACAAGGCCGCTGATTGGCAAAAGGTCATCGTAGTGTAGGGTGAGACTCCCTAGAGTGTGACTCGACGGCTTTGGTAATATCCACCGGGCTTAGCGCAATGGCGCACTAGGCATTCTCACTCCCAAACGAGGTTAAACCACACGTGGCCAAAGAAGCCAAGCTTGAACACATGGAAACGCCGGCCCAGCTGGAAGAGTTTTATCGTCAGATGCTCTTCATCCGCCGGTTTGAAGAGAAATGTAACGTCGCCTACCGTCTCGGAAAGATCGGTGGCTACATGCACACGTATGTCGGCATGGAGGCGACGGCGGTTGGTTTCAATGCGGCATTGCGTCGCGGTTGGGACTACGTGATCACGGCCTATCGTGACCACCCACAACCCTTGCTCATGGGTAGCGATCCTGTCGCGGTCATGGCAGAAATCATGGGTCGCAGCGGTGGTCTGAGCCGAGGAAAGGGCGGTTCGATGCACGTCTACGACATCGAA
>Ga0209572_1000323_pt1 | contig 81256 bp, 82 predicted proteins | sample EBPBio232012_DNA_FD_185867 | JGI IMG/M metagenome (GOLD analysis project Ga0209572, IMG submission 185867) | Wastewater treatment Type I Accumulibacter community from EBPR Bioreactor in Madison, WI, USA - Reactor 1_1/23/2012_ DNA (SPAdes)... | ecosystem: Engineered > Bioreactor > EBPR >...
GTTGGGTGGTGGAGGCCTGCCACGGGTGGTTCAACCGGTTTCGCAAGCTGTTGGTGCGCTACGAGAAGCTTGAACATACCTTTCTCGCTCTCAACCATCTTGCCGCTGCCATCATCGCCCTGCGAAAAATCAGCCTGCCTATCAATATTATTTACGGATAAATCCTTAGGCTGCAGGCAGCGCCGGTTTCCAGCCCCTGAATACCCAGGATTTACTTTGTTTTTCAGGGAATGTCGGCGTGGACATTGCCTGACTCGCTCTTATTTTTGTAGCCCTCGCCGCATCTCGGCGATGACCTTGGCGTAGTCTTTCTGGCCAAAGATGGCGCTGCCGGCGACGAAGGTGTCGGCGCCTGCGTCGGCCACCTGGCGGATGTTGGCGGCCTTGATGCCGCCGTCCACCTCCAACCGGATGTCCTTGCCGGTGGCGTCGATGCGCTTGCGCGCGGCCTCGATCTTGCGCAGCGCGCTGTCGATGAAGCTTTGGCCGCCAAAGCCGGGGTTGACGCTCATGATCAGGATCAGGTCGATGTCCTCTATCAGCCAGTCCAGCACGTCCAGCGGCGCGGCGGGGTTGAACACCAGCCCGGCCTGGCAGCCCGCCGCCTTGATGGCCTGCACGCTGCGGTGGGCGTGCCCGCTGGCGTCGGGATGAAAGCTGATCAGATCCGCCCCGGCCTGGGCAAAGGCCTGGGCCAGCGCGTCCACCGGCTGCACCATCATGTGCACGTCCAGCGGCACGGGCTGCCCGGTGGGCGTGACGGCGTGGCTTTTCAGCGCCTGCAGCACCATGGGGCCGAAGGTCAGGTTGGGTACGTAATGGTTGTCCATCACGTCGAAATGGATCCAGTCGGCGCCAGCGGCGATGACCTGGCGCACCTCCTCGCCCAGGCGGGCGAAGTCGGCCGAGAGGATGGAGGGGGCGATGCGGTAAGTGGCGGACGTCATGGCTGCGCATTGTCGTGCAGCGTGGGGCCGCTACCATTGCCGCCATGTCCAAGCACCAGTTCAGTGTTGAGGTGGAACCCGCGTTCCTGCCCGAGCAGTCCGACCCGGCGCGTGAGCTGTATGGCTTCGCCTACACCATCACCGTGCACAACACCGGCGAGGTGGCGGCGCAGCTGATCGCGCGCCATTGGCTGATCCACGACGCGCGCGGCCGCATGGAAGAGGTCAAGGGTCTGGGCGTGGTCGGCCAGCAGCCGCTGCTCCAGCCGGGCGAGTCGTTCCGCTACACCAGCGGCTGCCGCCTGCGCACGCCCAGCGGCACCATGCACGGCAGCTATTTCTGCGTGGCCGAGGACGGCGAGCGCTTCGAGGTGGCCGTCCCCCTGTTCGTGCTGGACGCCGGCAGCGCCGCCGGTGGCAGTGCGCGCGTGGTGCACTGACGCCCCGGCCGGCCTGGGCACGACCCAGGGTTAACCCTTGGACTACAAAAGGCCCACCCCGCGAACGGGGGTAGGATGCGCCTTCCAATCTGAGGACTTACCGTTTGAGCTTTACCTGGACGACCCTGTGGGCCGAACCATCCTCCCTCTCGCCTGAAATCCTGACTTTCGAATGGGCCCTGGTGCTGGCACTCGCGGCCCTGGCCGGCCATTTGGTGCAGCGCATCACCGGCCTGCCCAAGGTGCTGGGCTACGCCATCGTGGGGGTAGTGACGGGCTTGCTGGGCTTTGCCGGCGCCAGCTGGCCCTTGCGCGGGCTGGGCCTGTTTCTGCTGGAGCTGGGCATCTCGGTGGTGCTGTTCGAGGCCGGCGCGCGCCTGTCGCTGCGCTGGTTCCGCCACAACCCGATGGTGCTGGTGCAAAGCCTGACCGAGTCGCTGCTGACCTTCGCCGCCGCCTACCTGGCCTTGCGCGCCATGGGCCTGGAGGTGCCGGTGGTGCGCGCGCTGGCGGTGATCGCCATGGCGGCCTCGCCCGCCGTGCTGATGCGGGTGGTGTCGGATCTGCGCGCCAACGGCCCCATCACCGACCGCGCCATGGCCCTGGCCACGCTGAACACCTTGTACGCGCTCAGCGTCGGCACGGCCATGCTGCGCACCATCGACCGCAGCGATGGCACGCTGCTGGTGTCGCTGGCCGGTTCCGCCGGGGTGCTGGGCATCTCCCTGCTGGTGGGCGCGCTGCTGGCGGCGCTGCTGACGGTGGGTTTCCGCGTGCTGCACCCGACCAGCCAGGACACGGCGGTGGTCATCCTGGCGCTGATCGCCGCCTGCACCGCCATCGTCACGCCGCTGGGCGGCTCGGCGCCGCTGGCGGTGCTGCTGGCCGGCATCGTGCTCAAGCAGGTGCACCCCAGGCCCTGGGTCTGGCCGCGCCAGCTGGGTACGGCCGGCTCCATGCTGACCATGCTGATGTTCGTGCTGGTGTCGGCCCTGGCGGCCACGCAAGCCAGTTGGGGCGCCGGCCAGGTGCTGCTGGCCGCCGTGGTGCTGATCGCCGTGCGCGCCGCCATCAAGGTGCTCAGCCTGCTGATGACCAGCGCCGGCAGCGGCATGGCGCTGCACAAGTCGTTCTGGGTCGGGGTGGCGATGGTGCCGATGTCCTCGGTGGCGCTGCTGCTGACCTCGCAGTTCTCGGCCGCCTCGCAGAACATCGGCGCCCAGGTGGCGGCCATCGCGCTGCCGGTGATCCTGTGCACCGAGCTGCTCGGCGCGGTGCTGGTCAGCGTGGCCCTGGTGCACACCGGCGAGGCGGTGCGGCCCTGGCGCCCGGGGGCGCGCCCGCACCCCGACGCCCGCCCACCCCAGGAGCCACTGCCATGAGCGCCGAACCGAGCATCACCGCCCCGCAGCCGCTGGACACGCCCGGCGCCGACAGCCGTCCGCCCAGCCTGGAGGCCTTCGGCCATTCCGAGGCGCTGACGCTCGGCGTGGAGCTGGAGCTGCAGCTGGTCAACACCCACGACTACGACCTGACGCACTACGCCGACGACATGCTGCGCCTGATGGAGCGCCACAAGCTGCCCGGCAGCGTGGTGCCCGAGATGACGGCCGGCATGATCGAGGTCTCCACCGGCGTCTGCCGCACCGCCAGCGAGGCGCTGGCGCAGCTCACGCAGATCCGCGACGCGCTGGTGCAAAGCGCCGACCGGCTCAACATCGCCGTGCTCGGCGGCGGCACGCACCCGTTTCAACAGTGGCACCAGCAGCGCATCTACGACAAGCCGCGCTTTCACCAGCTGTCGCAGCTGTACGGCTACCTGACCAAGCAGTTCACCATCTTCGGCCAGCACGTGCACGTCGGCTGTCCGGACGCCGACACCGCGCTGTACACGCTGCACTGCATGTCGCGCTACATCCCGCACTTCGTCGCGCTGGCCGCCTCCAGCCCCTACGTGCAGGGGCAGGACACGGCCTTTGACTCGGCGCGCCTGAACTCGGTGTTCGCCTTCCCGCTGTCGGGGCGCGCGCCCTGCGTGCTGACCTGGGACGCCTTCGGCGCCTACTTCGACAAGATGACCCACACCGGGGTGGTCAAGAGCATGAAGGATTTTTACTGGGACATCCGCCCGAAGCCCGAGTACGGCACCATCGAGGTGCGGGTGTTCGACACCCCGCTGACGGTGGAGCGCGCCGCCGCCCTGGCCGGCTACGTGCAGTCGCTGGCCTCGTGGTTTCAGCACGACCGCCCCTTCACCCCCACCGAGGACGACTACCTGGTGTACAGCTACAACCGCTTCCAGGCCTGCCGTTTCGGGCTGGACGCGGTCTACGTCGACCCGACCAGCGGCCAGCACCTGCCGCTGCGCGAACACCTGCTCACCACCATGGACCGCCTGCGCCCCTACGCCGACAGCTGCCAGGCCGGCGATGCGCTGGCCGCGCTGCGCCAGGAGGTGGTGGACAACCGCAACGACGCGCGCTGGCTGCGCGAGCGCCAGGCCAGCGAGCAGTTGCTGGGCGAAGTCATCCGCCAGGCCGCGCAGCGCTTTCGCGGGAACAAGTAAGCCCGGCCGGCGTCAGAAAAGTCATACCGCGGCCAATGGTCAAACCCGAGCACCGGCCGCATCCGCGCCCCGATCCGCCAAAATAACCCGCCATGACCCTGCGCATCGGCATTTCCGCCCGCCTGTTGCACAACCCGCCGGCCGGCCTCGGCCTGCCGACCAAGCGGCTGCAGTTTCTCGAAAGCTCCATGGCCACCTGGATCATGGCGCACGGCGTGGTGGCGCTGATGATCCCCTTCATCGACCACGGCGCCCAGCCCGCGCGCAAACGTCCGCCGCTGCGCGATCTGGTCGAGCACCTGGACGGCCTGGTGCTGCAGGGCGGCATCGACATCAGCCCCACCACCTACGGCGCAACCCCCTGGCAAGAGAAAGCCGAGTACGACGGCATCCGCGACGCCTACGAGCTGGACCTGCTGCGCGGCTTCATCGAGGCCGACAAACCGGTGCTGGGCATCTGCCGCGGCTGCCAGCTGCTGAACGTGTACTTCGGCGGCACCCTGATCCAGGACATCCCCAGCCAGTGGCCCGGCGCCATCCCGCACAACGACACCGTGCGCTACGACCGGCTGATCCACGAGGTGCACTTCACCCCCGGCTCGCGCCTGTCGGAGATCTACGGCTACGAGCCGCGCCGCGTCACCAGCATCCACCACCAGTGCGTGGACCAGCTCGGCAAGGGCCTGGTGCTGGAGGCGCGCAGCCCGATCGACCTGGTGCCCGAAGGCATTCGCCACACCAAGTACCCCTTCGTCATGGGCGTGCAATGGCACCCCGAGTTCCACCCCGGCAGCACCGACGCCGAGGAGCCCGTGGTCGACAGCGGCCCGCTGATGATGGCCTTTTTGAAAGCCGCCGCCCGCCGCGCCGGTCACATGCGCCGCCTGGCCAGCGGCGTGGCGCGCGTGCGCGAGCGCGCCGAGCACTTCGGCAACCCGTTCGGCGGCCGCTGAGGCAACGCGCCCACCGCCCATGGGCGAATTCCAGCTCATCGAGCGCTTTTTCAAGCCAAAACCGGCCTCGGCCGGCGTGGAATCGTCCACATCAGCTATTCATTCAGTAGTGCTTGGCATCGGCGACGACTGCGCCCTGCTGCAACCCACGCCCGGCCAGCAACTGGCCGTCAGCAGCGACATGCTGCTCGAAGGCCGCCATTTCTTCGCCGACGTCGCCCCCGCCGCGCTGGGCCACAAGGCGCTGGCCGTGAACCTGAGCGACCTGGCCGCCATGGGCGCCGAGCCGCTCGGCTTCACCCTGGCCCTGGCCCTGCCGCCCCAGCGCGCCGCCGATGAAGCCTGGCTCGCCGCCTTCGCCGGTGGTCTGCGCGCCCTGGCCGACGCCAGCGCCTGCCCCCTGGTCGGCGGCGACACCACCGCCGGCCCGCTCAACCTCTGCATCACCGTGTTCGGCCAGGTGCCCCCCGGCCAGGCCCTGCGACGCGACGGCGCCCAGCCCGGCGACGAGCTGTGGGTCAGCGGCCACCTGGGCGACGCCCGCCTGGCGCTGGAGGCGCTGCAGGGGCGCCTACCCCTGCCACCCGACGCCCTGGCCGCCCTGCTGGCCGCCACCCGCCAGCGGCTGGAGCGCCCCACGCCGCGCCTGGCCCTGGGCCGAGCCTTGCGCGGCATCGCCAACAGCTGCATCGACCTGAGCGACGGTCTGGTGGGCGACCTGGGCCACGTGCTCAAGGCCAGCCGCGTGGGGGCCGTGGTGGAGGTCGATATTGCATCGAATTTGATAGCATATTCGGCTTTATCCACGCCGACAGAGGCCAGGATTGATCCAGAAACCCGTCGCCGCGCCGTGCTGGCCGGCGGCGACGACTACGAGCTGCTGTTCAGCGCCCCGCCGGCCGCCCGCGCCGCCGTGCAGGCCGCCGGCCACGCCACCGGCACCCCCGTCACCCGCATCGGCCATCTGGACACCCAACCCGGCCTGCGCCTGCGGGATGCCCAGGGCCAGCCACTCGCCACGCATTACCGCGCGTTCGACCACTTCGACAAGTGACGCCCCCTGCCGGCGCCCGCACCGGTAGTGGCCCTGAAACCGAGGTGTCACGCCGGGGGCCGGCTGTCTACGCCAACTGCGCTGACGCAGGGCACGCACCTTGACGCTCGTCCAGGCGCGCCTGCTGAGTGCGCCCGTCGTAGCCCCAGTCGGGGGCGGGCAGCTCGTGCACCACCACGTAGCTGGCTTCCTCCAGGCCGGCCTCGACAGCCAGCAGTTGGCGGAGCAAAGCATGGGCCTCGCGCACGAAGGCGGCTTTCTGCGCCGCGCTGTTGGTGCCGGCGGTGATGCGGATGCTCAGCAGGGCGGTGGGCCGTTGAACGGCCTGGCCGCCAATGAACCAGCGCCCTGGCGGCCACTCCTCGATCAGCACCGCCGTGAGGTCGGCGCGCTTGCCCAGGGTCTGCGCGGTGAGCTGGGTCAGCCCCCGGGCGATGCTGGCGTGGACCTGTGGCGGCTGGGGCGGGCAGATTTGCAACGTCAGGGTCGGCATGCTTGGCTCCCCGGCATGGTTACGGGCGTGGCGGCGCCCTGGCGGACGGTCAGACAGCTGGCGGCCCACGCGAGCAGCCGGCGCACCGCCTGACGCTGCCGCCGCTGGCCACGCAGCATGGCGGCGCGGCGCAAACGCAGGGCGCGACGACGCGCCAGATCGAACACTTCGGGGGGCAGATAGGGACGGGAAGGCATGTCGAACCTCTGGGTGATTGGGGGTGAGCTCGACTCTAGGCACCACCCCAGGGCACGGAAACCGCGCGTGCCGCAAAACGCTTTTGCTGCACTTGCACATCCACGCAGGCGCGGCAGCACTACCATCAGCGCCATGCGCACCCTGTCGCTGGACGATCTGCACCTTTTCACGCGCGTGGCCGCGCTGGGCTCGCTGTCGGGCGCGGCGCGCGAACGCAACGCGCCCGCCAGCCAGGTGTCGCGCACATTGGCCCGCATCGAGTCCTGCTGCGGTGCCAAACTGGCGCACCGGACCACGCACGCGCTCACGCTGACGCCCGAGGGCGAGGCTTTTCTGGCGCACTGCCAGCGCATGCTGGCGTCGCTGGACGAGTTGGAGGGCGAGTTCAGCCAGGCCGCCGCCACGCCGCGCGGCCTGGTGCGGGTCGCGGCCAGCAGCGTGGTGGTGCAGCACCGTTTGCTGCCCAGCCTGCCAGCGCTGGCCAAGCGCCACCCCGAGCTGCGCATCGACATGCTGGTGGGCGACCGTCTGTCCGACCTCGCGCGCGAAGGCATCGATATCGCGGTGCGCACCGCCGAAACGCCGCCGCCCGGCCTGGTGGCGCGCCAGTTGGGCCTGCTGGGGCGCGGGCTGTTCGCCAGCCCGGCCTATCTGGCGCATGCGGGCACGCCTGTGCACCCCAGCGAACTGGGGCGACACCAGCTGATCACCAACAGCGCCGCCACACACCTGAACCGCTGGGTGTTTCAGCGCGCCGGCCAGCGCATTGAGCACGTGGCCGACGGCCATTGGCGCGCCGACGACACCGGCGTGGTTGCCAGCCTGGCGTTGCAGGGCCTGGGCATCGGCCGCATCGCCACCTTTGCCGCCGCGCCGCTGGTGCAGACCGGCCAGCTGGCGCCCGTGCTGGCCGACTGGACACCGCCAGCGGCCCTGCCCATCTACGCCATGACGCCGCCGGCGCGCCATCGCCTGCCCAAGATCCGCGCCTGCCTCGACTTCTGGTCGGTGTGGTTCGGCGCCGCTGAACCCAAAATGGTCTGAAAACCCCCCATGTCCCGCGCCGCCCGTCTGCTGCAACTGCTGGAGCACCTACGCCAACACCGTCAGGCGGTGCCTGGCTCGGTGCTGGCGCGCGGGCTGGGGGTGAGCCTGCGCACGCTGTACCGCGACATCGGCACGCTGCGCGAGCAGGGTGCGCAGATCGAGGGCGATGCGGGCCTGGGCTATGTGCTGCGCCCGGGTTTCACGCTGCCGCCGCTGATGTTCAGCGCCGACGAGCTGGAGGCGCTGGCGCTGGGCGCGCGCTGGGTGGCGGGCCAGGCGTCGGACCCGGAGCTGGCGCAGGCGGCTCTGAGCGCAATGAACCGCATTGGCGGCACGCTGCCGGCCAACCTGCGGCTGGCGGTGGAGACGTCGGGCCTGTTTGTGCCGCAACGGCCGCAGACGCTGCCGCCCGCACCCTGGCTGCCGCTGCTGCGCCGCGCCATCCGCCACGAGCACGCACTGCGGCTGGACTACCGCGACGAATCGGGCCAGGCCACCCAGCGGCGGGTGTGGCCGTTTGCCATGGCGTTTTTTGACCAGGCGCGGATGATTGCCGCCTGGTGCGAGCTGCGGCAGGACTTCAGGCACTTTCGCGCCGACCGGGTGCTGGCGCTGGCGGACACCGGCCAGCCCTACCCCGAGCGCCGCCACGCGCTGATCCGCCGCTGGCGCGCACAAACCGCCGACCACCGGCCAGCGGCGTGACGCTGCTGACAGAAACTGGCAGCACCGGGGCAGACACTGCCGGCACGGCCCGAGCGGGGTCGCACCCACCGGAGCCGCCAAGCACCATGACCACCCCCCAATTTGCCCTGGCCGTGCGCTATGTGCGCGACATGCCCGCCGCGCGGCGCTTTTATGTCGACGTGCTGGGCCTCAAGCCCCAGCGCGAGCACGCCAGCTTCATCCAGTTCGCGCATTTCGCCCTGGCCAGCGACGCGCCGCTGGGCGACGACCGCGCGGCCGAGCTGTGCTGGCTGGTGGACGACATCGACGCCGCCTGGGGCCAGCTGCAGACCCAGGGCCGCGTGCGCATGCCTTTGACAGACCTGCCCTTTGGCCGCATCTTCAGCATCGACGACGCCGACGGCCACCCCTGCTACGTGATGCAGTGGGCGGCCGCGCGGCCCAGCACGCCGACTTGACGCGCTTGAAGCCCTTGCCGCGCCACAGGCTAAGCTGACCGCCACGCCCTCGCCGCCCTGCCCCATGCCCCGCTTTCAACTGATCCCCGAAGTGCACCTGGTGCTGCAGCAGCGAGGGCAGCTCTTGCTGCTGCAGCGCGCCCACACGGGCTACGCCGACGGCCAGTACAGCCTGGTGGCCGGCCATGCCGATGGCGGCGAGACGGTGCGCCAGGCGATGTGCCGCGAGGCCTGGGAGGAAGCGGGCCTGACGATCGCGCCGGATGACCTGGCGCTGCGCCACGTGATCCACCGCCTGAGCGACGGCGAGCGGCTGTCGATGTTCTTCAGCGCCACGCGCTGGCAGGGCGAGCCGGTGAACCGCGAGCCGCACAAGTGCAGCCATCTCGGCTGGTTTGACGAGGGCGCCCTGCCCGAACCCCTGGTGCCCTATGTGCGCCACGCGCTGGGGCAGATCGCCCGCGGCGTGCCCTATTCCGAATTTGGCTGGCCGCAAGCCACCACCACCACCCCTTGATCGAGCCCCCACCATGACCACCTTGACCACCACCTGCCGCTGCGGCGCCGTGCAACTGACGATGAGCGGCGAGCCGGTCGTGCAGCTGTATTGCCACTGCGACGACTGCCGTGCCGCGCACGGCGGCGCCTATGTGGCTGGCGCCATCTGGCCGGCCGCCAGCGTGCAGGCCAGCGGCGGCGCCCTGGCCGAAGTCCGCATCAGCCGCACACCGCGGATGCGCTGCGCGGCCTGCGCGACGCATTTGTTCTCGGAGATTCCCATCGTCGGCATGCGCAGCGTCAACGCCTGGCTGCTGCCTGAGGGGGCGTTCAAGCCCCAAATGCACGTGCAATGCCAGCACGCGGTGCTGCCGGTGGTGGACGCGCTGCCGCATTTCAAAGCCTTTCCGCCCGCGTTTGGCGGCTCGGACGAGCGGGTGGGCTGGTAAGGTCTGTCCTATATTTTTTACCCATCAGGAGACGAGATGACCGAAGCCATCACCCTTTACACCCACCCCTGGTCGCGCGGCCGCATCGCGCGCTGGATGCTGGAAGAATGCGGCGCCCATTACGACGTGAACGTACTGCAGTACGGCACCAGCATGAAGGCGCCGGACTTCCTGGCGCTCAACCCCATGGGCAAGGTGCCGACGATCCACCACGGCAAGCTGGTGGTGAGCGAGGCGGCCGCCATCTGCGCCTACCTGGCCGAGCAGTTCCCCGATAAAAATCTGGCGCCGCCCCCCACCATCCCCGAGCGCGGCAGCTATTACCGCTGGCTGTTCTTTGCCGCTGGCCCGCTGGAGGCGGCCGCCACCGCCAAGTCCATGGGCCTGCTGGCGCCCGAGGACAAGCGCACCCAGGCCGGCTACGGCACCTACGAGGACGTGATGCGCACGCTGGAGTTCGCCGTCGACCACGCGCTGGCGCGCGGTGGCCACCTGTGCGGCCCCTTCAGCGCAGCCGATTTGTACCTGGGTGCGCACCTGAGTTGGGGCATGCAGTTCAAGACCATCGAAGCGCGCCCGGCCTTCGAGCGCTACCTGGCGCCCATCCTGCAGCGCCCGGCCTATGTCAAAGCCTCGGCGCTGGACGATGCGCTGGCGGCCGAACTGCAGGCGGCCGCCAAGGCAGGCTGACGCCGCCATGCCGTTTGCACCCAGCGAACGCCGTGCCCTGCTGGCCGTCAAAGGCGTCGGCCCCACCGTCATCGCACGGCTGGAGCAGATGGGCTACGAGTCGCTCCCCCACCTCGCCAAGGCCAACGCGGCCGACATTCTGGCGCGCGGCGCCAGCCTGACCGGCTCCAGCTGCTGGAAGAACAGCCCGCAGGCGCGCGCCGCCGTGAGCGGCGCCATCGACGCGGCCAGGCATTACAAAGCCGAGCCCTGAAAGCGCTTGATCCGCGGGCGTTGTCGGCGGTTTTTCTGGCGCCCCGCGTCGCTGCGGCGCCGGGCCACCGCAGCGGCCGCACAATCGACGGCACGCCACCACCTTCCCACCCCCCGTGCCCACCACCTCCCGCACCCGCCCTTTGATCGCTGCCTTGATCGTGCTGACCGGCTTGCTGGTCTGGTCGGGCTGGCAGCCGTACGACCGCGCCACCTGGTGGATGGAGGTGGCGCCGGTGCTGATCGCCGTGCCGCTGCTGATGGCGACCTACCGCCGCTTTCCGCTCAGCACGCTGCTGTACGTGCTGATCTTTGTGCACGCGGCGATCCTGCTGCTGGGCGGGGCCTACACGTACGCGCGGGTGCCGCTGGGCTTTGAGATCGCCAACTGGCTGGGCCTGCAGCGCAATCCGTACGACAAAATCGGCCACTTCGCCCAGGGCTTTGTGCCGGCGCTGGTGGCGCGCGAGATTCTGCTGCGCGGTGGCTATTTGCCGCGCGGCAAGATGCTGAACTTTTTGGTGGTGTGCGTGGTGCTGGCCATCAGCGCCAGCTACGAGCTGATCGAATGGGCCGCCGCGCTGGCCATGGGCCAGGGCGCGGAAGAGTTTCTGGGCACGCAGGGCGACCCCTGGGACACGCAGTCGGACATGTTCTGCGCGCTGCTGGGGGCGGTGACGGCGCTGCTCTTGTTCTCTCGCACGCAAGACCGGCAGATCCGCCGGCTGCCGTCCAAACACGCGGCTTGAACTGCCGGCGCAGGCGCAGCTCGCGCTGGACGGGTTGGCCCCTCTGCGGACCACCGTGACCATCAGATGGGCGAGTGCACGGCGTCATCCGCCGTGCGTCCTTTTTTAGACCGCTCACCCCTCCATGTCCACCGAGGCGCTGCTGCTGTTCGCTCCGGCGTGCTTCGCGCTCAACATGGCGCCGGGCCCCAACCACCTGCTGTCGATCTCGAACGCAACGCGCCACGGGTTCTGGATCGCCACCGTCGCCGGTATCGGACGGCTGCTGGCCTTTGTGGGCATGATCGCCACTGCGGCGGCGGGGCTGGCAACCGTTTTGCAGACCTCCCTGCTGCTGTTTTGCGCCATCAAGCTGGGCGGGGCGGCTTACCTCTTTTGTCTGGCCTTTCAGTTGTGGCGTGCCTCGCCGGTGACGGACGCCCAAGCCGACAAGGCAGCGGCGACGCACAGCCTCCGGTCCCTGGCGCGGCAGGAGTTTCTGGTGGCGGCGGGCAATCCCAAGGCCATCCTGATGTTCACGGCGTTTCCGCCGCAGTTCATCGACCTGTCTCGGCCTGCGGGGCCGCAGTTCGCCCTGCTCGGCCCGCTCTTCCTGGTCATGGCGTGGATCGCGATCGCCGCCTACGCCTACATCGGCAGCCACATTCGGGCCTGGCTCTCTGCGCCCAGGCGACGGCGCGCCTTCCATCGAATCTGTGCGTCCCTGCTGGGCACCGCCGGCATCGGCCGGCTCGCGGCGCGCAGGTCGACCGCGGGGCTGACCACGGCTCCGGGTTGACAAGCAAGGGGCGTTCGTCCCCAGAAAAACTCCTGATTTGATAGCATTAAACCGTTAGTTCACGCCGACCCACCGTGTTTTATGCGCAAGGTGTGCTGAAAATCAAATCCAGCCCAGAACCACGGTGGCCGCGGCCATCCGGACTGCTAGGATGTACGGCAAACACGCTGCTGTACCCATGATCCGACCCTTGCGTTCTCCCTTCCGCCCGCTGGCCGCGGGCCTGCTGCTGCTTGGCGGCGCCCTGCCGGCCGCCTGGGCGCTGGCGCCCGAAGGCAGCGGCTCACGCATCAGCGCCGTCACCGTCTACCCGGGCAGCGCCACCGTGGAACGTGTGCTGCGCGTGCCGGCCGGCGCGCGCCAGGCGACCTTGGCCTGCCTGCCGGCCGGGCTGGACACGGCCAGCCTGCAGGTGGACAGCGACCCCGCCATCCGCGTCGGCGAGCTGGCCGTGCGCCAGCAACCGCGCGAGTTGCTGGGCAAGGCCTGCGCCAGCCCGCTGGACGAGCGCATTCGCGCGCTGGAAGACCAGATCGCCGGCCTGAACGCCGAGAGCGCGGCCATTGGCTACGCGGTGGGTTATTTCAAGAGCTTTGAGCACACCGCCTCGGGGGGCCAGGCCCACGCGCCGGTCGCGCCGAGCCAGATCGCCGTCACCGCCCAAGCATTGCGTCAGCAAGGCCTGGGCGCACTGACCCGCCAGCACCAGATTGGGCGCCAGCAGGAGCTGCTGAACCAGGAACTCAAGCCCCTGCTGGCCGAGCGCGACCGGGCCGGCGGCAAGGGCGCCCTGGTCAGCAGCGTGCAGGTGACGCTGGCGGCGGCGCAGGGCGGCGAGTTGCGCCTGCGCTACCAGGTGCGCGGCCCCGGCTGGCAACCCACCTACCGCGCCGCGCTGGACAGCCGCGGCGGCCGCGTGCGCCTGGAGCGCCTGGCCCTGGTGGCGCAGGCCACGGGCGAGGACTGGGACGGCGTGCAGTTGACCTTGTCCACCGGCCAACCCGGCGCGCGCACCCAGGGGCCGCTGCCCCAAGCCTGGCGCGTGGGCATCGTGCCGCCCGCCCCTCCCGAGGCCGCGCGCGAGCGCCGGATGATGGCCGCCGCGCCCGCGCCCGTGGCCCTGGCGGCGGATGCCGCCGGCGGCGCACCGCTGTTCGACGTCGGCGCCGTCGATGGCCGCTTCGCCACCGAATTCCGTGTCGCCCAGCGCATCAGCGTGCCCTCCAGCGGTCAGCGCGTGGCGCTGTCCTTGGGCGAGCAGACGCTGGAGGCCCAGTTGCGCACCCGCACCGTGCCGGCGCAGGACGCCAGCGCCTACCTGATCGCCGAGCTGACTCCGCCCGCCGGCGTGTGGCCGGCCGGCCCGGTGCAGTTGCTGCGCGACGGCGCCTTTGTCGGCAATGGCCGCCTCGACGTGGCCCAGTTGCCACGCCAGGGCCTGTCCTTTGGCCGCGACGAGCTGGTGGCGGTGCGCATGGAACGCCCCGAGCAGCAGCAAGGCACGGGCGGCTTCATCGGCAACCGCAACGAGCGGCGCGACCAGCGCGTATTCGTCATCGAGAACCGGCACCGCGACCCCATCGAGCTGCAGGTGCTGGACGCCGCCCCGGTGAGCGAGCACCAGGACGTGCGCATCGAATCGCGCTACGACCCACCGCCCCAGGACCCGGCCTGGAACCGGCAACCCGGCACCGTGCTGTGGCAGCAGCCCCTGGCCGCCGGCGCCACCCAGCGCATCACGGCCGAACACCTGATCAGCTGGCCCAAGGACGCCCAGCTGCGCGAACACCGCTGAACGGCAGGCGCGCGCCATGAACCTCGCCGAGCAACCCCGCGACGACGTGACCGACGTGGCCGCGCGCCCCCTGCCCCGGGCGCCGGAACGCCCGGCCCAGGCCCCGCGGCCCTTGCCGTTGGTGCCCACCGGCACGCCCCCCGGGCCGCCACCGGCCGGTACCGTGCTGCCCAGCATCGGCTTCCTGTGCAGCCACCCGGCGCACTGGCTGGGGCTGGGCTTTGGCAGCGGCCTGTCGCCCACCGCGCCGGGCACGGTGGGCACCCTGTGGGCCTGGCTGGCCTGGACGGTGCTGGCGCACTGGCTCAGCCCGGCCCAGCTCGGCGGGTTGCTGCTGGCGTCCCTGCCCGTGGCCTGGTGGGCCAGCACGGTGACGGCACGCCACCTGCGCATGGCCGACCCCGGCAACATCGTCATCGACGAAATCGTCGCCTTCTGGGCCGTGCTGTGGCTGGTGTTGCCGGCCGGCTTCTGGATGCAGCTGACGGCGTTCGTGCTGTTTCGCTTCTTCGACGCCGCCAAGCCCGGCCCGGTGGGTTGGGCCGACCGGCTGTTTCACGGCCACGGTGGCTGGCGCGGTGGCCTGGGCATCCTGCTGGACGACCTGGTGGCCGCCTTCTGCACCCTGCTGGTGATCGCTGTGCTGAGTGCCTGGTGACTTGAATGCTATCTAATCAAGAGCATGATGCCGAATATTGGCGCCGACAAGTGGCCGAATATGTTCAAAAACTGGCCCAACGCCTGCCGGCCCATGGTCTGCTGCTGACCACGGCGGAAAGCTGCACCGGCGGCCTGATCGCCGGCGCCTGCACCGAGCTGGCCGGCTCCTCGGTGTGGTTTGACCGGGGTTTTGTCACTTACAGCAACGCCGCCAAAACCGAGCTGCTGGGCGTGCCCGCCGCCTTGATCGACGCGCACGGCGCCGTCAGCGAGCCGGTGGCGCGGGCGATGGCGGAAGGCGCGGTGGCCCGATCACAAGCCCAGTGCGGCGTGGCCGTGACCGGCGTGGCCGGTCCCACCGGCGGCAGCGCCGACAAACCCGTGGGCACCGTGTGGTTCGCCTGGCGCGTGGCCGGCCACACCACGGCCGAGCTGCGCCGCTTCGACGGCGACCGCGCCGCCGTCCGCGCCCAGACCGTGGCGCATGCGCTGGCGGGGCTGCTGGCGCGGGTGGGCGCGGCCGGCTGAGGCCCGCGGGGCCCGCCCGAACTCAGGCCGTTGCGAACGGCAGGCTGCGCTGCCGCTGCCCGGTCAGCCGCGCCATGGCATTGGCAATGGCGGGGGCGATGGGCGGCACGCCCGGTTCACCCATGCCGGTGGGCGGCTCGGCCGAGGGCACGGTATGCACCGACACCTGCGTGGGCATGTCGCCCTGGCCCGCGATGCGGTAGTCGTGCCAGTTGCTCTGCTCGACCACGCCGTCCTTGAGGGTGATGGCGGCGCCGGGCACGGTGGTGCCCAGGCCCATGACCATGGCGCCTTGAATTTGCGCCTCCACGGTGCGCGGGTTGACGACCAGATTGCAGTGCACGCCAGCGGTGACGCGGTGCAGCACGGGGGCCTTGTCCTTCATCGACACCTCGACCACGTAGGCGACGACGGTGTTGAACGACTCGTGCACCGCCACGCCCCAGGCGCGGCCGGCGGCCAGGGTGGCCTTGCCGTAGCCCGACTTTTCGACCGCCAGGTCCAGCGCCGCCAGATGGCGCGGGTGCTTGGCCAGCAGGCCGCGCCGGTAGGCCACCGGGTCCAGGCCGCCAGCGTGAGCCACCTCGTCGACCAGCGTTTCCATGACGAAGGCGGTGTGGGTGTGCCCGACCGAGCGCCACCACAGCACGGGCACGTTGACCTTGGGCTGGTGCACCTGCAGCGAGATGGGGAAGGGATAGGGGCTGTCGGCCACGCCCTCTACCAGGGTGCTGTCGACGCCGTTCTTGAACGTGAAGGCCTCAAACGGGCTGCCGGCGGTGAGCGACTGGCCGACGATGGCGTGCTTCCAGGCCAGCACCTTGCCCTTGCCGTCGTGGCCGATCTCGACCCGGTGCAGGTGGGCGGGGCGGTAGTAGCCGCCGCGCACATCGTCCTCGCGCGGCCAGATCATGCGCACGGGTTCGCGCCGGCCAGCGGCGTGGCGGGCCTTGGCGATTTGCGCGGCCTCGAACACGTAGTCGGACGAGCCCACGGCGCGGCGCCCGAAACCACCGCCGGCCATCATGGTGTGGAGCGTGACCTGCTCGGGCTTGAGGCCGAGCACGCGCGCCACCGCCGCCTGATCGACGGTCTGGAACTGCGAGCCCACCCACACGGTGCAGGCATTGCCTTTGAAGTCGATGGTGCAGTTGAGCGGCTCCATCGGCGTGTGCGCCAGGTAGGGGAAGCTGAACTCGGCGGTGATCTTGCCCGGTGCGCTGGCCAGGGCGGTGGTGTCGGCCTTGCGCTCGGTGGGCATGCCGGGTTGCGTGGCCAGCTCGCGGTAGCGCTTGAGCAGGGCGGCGCTGTCGACTTTTTCGACGCCGCTGGTGTCCCACTCCACTTTCAACTTGTCGCGGCCCGAGCGCGCCGGCCAGAAGCCGGTGCCGACCACGGCCACGCCGGTGCCGCCATCGGCCAGCGGGATCTGGAACACGTCTTCAACGCCGGGCACGGCCTTGGCCGCGGCGGCATCCACGCTGGCCACCTTGGCGCCGAACACCGGCGGGTGCAACACCACGGCGGTGCGCTGGCCGGGCAGTGCCATGTCGATGCCGAATTTCTGCTTGCCGCTGGATTTGTCACGGGCGTCCAGGCGCGTGGTGGGTTTGCCGATCAGCTGGTACTGCGCGGGGGTCTTCAGCTGCACGGTGGCGGGCACCGCTTCAGCCTGCGCGGCTTTGGCCAACTCGCCATAGCCCATGCGGCGACCGTTGGGGCCGATGACGACGCCGCGCTCGGTGCGCAGCTGCGCGGCAGGCACGCCCATCTTCTTGGCGGCCGCGGCCACCAGCATGGCGCGCATGCGGGCACCGATTTCGCGGTACTGCACCCAGGAGTGGGCCACCGAGGTGGAGCCGCCCACCATCTGCATGCCGAACATCGGGTCTTTGTAAGCCTCGCCGGCCGGCCCGAGCTGGCTGCGGATCTTGGACCAGTCAGCATCCATCTCCTCGGCCACCAACAGCGGCAGCGCGGTCTGCACGCCCTGACCGATGTCGATCTTGCCGATGGTGACGGTGACGATGCCGTCGGGCGCGATGCTGACAAAGGCCGAAGGCTGCTGGTTGGCCTTGAGCGCCACGGGCGCGGCGGCGCCCCCGGTCGTCTGCGCGGCCAGCGGAAAAGCGCCCAACGCAAAACCAGAGCCCACGCTGAGTTTGAGGAAGGCGCGGCGGTCAACGCCTGCGGTGTCGGAGGTGGCTTGTTGCAGGAATCTCATGGGGCGCTCCTTCAGGCCAGGGCCTTGGCCGCGTCTTTGACGGCGGCGTGGATGCGGACATAGGTGCCGCAGCGGCACAGGTTGGCGCTCATGGCGGTGGTGATGTCGTCGTCGCTGGGGTTGCGGTTGGTCTTGAGCAGGGCCACGGCGGACATGATCTGGCCGCTTTGGCAGTAGCCGCACTGCACCACGTCGTGGCGCACCCAGGCGTCCTCGACCGCGCGGCCGATTTTGTCGTCGGCCATGGCTTCGATGGTGGTGACTTTTTTGCCCGCCACGGAAGAGATGGGGGTGACGCAGGCGCGGCCCGCCTCACCATCCAGGTGCACGGCGCAGGAGCCGCACAAGGCCATGCCGCAGCCGAATTTGGTGCCGGTCATGCCCAGCGTGTCGCGCAGCACCCAGAGCAACGGGGTGTCGTCCGGCACATTGACCGACTGGGGTTTGCCGTTGAGTTGAAAGGAGATCATGGAGTGCCCAATGGCTTTCTTAAAAATGGGGAGAACGGCGCAGTGTAGCGGCGCCGCGCCTTTCTTGCTGACGCTGGCTCATGGGCGGGAAAGCACCCTGTGATGCGCATAGCTTGCTTATATTTCAATAGCAAATCACGATGGACTGGTGCCGACCACCGGGCAGTTTTTCTGCCCATTCGGCGCGGGGCGCTACTTGGGCCGCGCGCAGTGCCCGCCCGACAGGGTGACGCCCGAGCCGGCGGCAAAAATCGGCGGCTCCATCCGCAGGTTGACGGGGGCGGAAACCCCAAAATCCCAGGCCACGAAGCCGATCAGGACGAGCCAGAAGATCCAGCGGTTGAGGGCCGTGCGGCGCATGTGCACGCCCCCTTTACAAGCCGATGCGCCGGCGCAGGCGCACGCCGACCAAGGTGCCCAGGAACGCCATCGGCACCCAGATCCACCCATGCACGCTGCCGGTGGAAATACCGCTGACCATAGCCCCCACATTGCAGCCAAAGGCCAGGCGCGAGCTGTAGCCCAGCATGAAGCCAGCGATCAACCCGGCGATCCATTGCGCTCGCGTGAGCGGCCGGGCGTCTTGCGGCCGCTTGGGCGCCACCCACAGCGCGCCGGCCAGAATGCCGATGTTGGTGATGCTGGTGATGTCCAGCAGCAGCGTCTGGTGCAGGCGCTCGGCGTGGCCCGGATCGCTCCAGAAGGCGTTTTGGGTCGGGTCGAACAGGCCCAGCGCGGTGACCAGCTTGGCGCCCCACAAGCCAAAGCCGTACACCACGCCCCAGGGTTGGCCGGCGATGAACAAATTCAGCGCGGCACACAGCGCCAGCACCACCGCGCCCCAGAGCCAGCGCCGCGGCGTGTCGCGCAGGCGAAAGCCCTGCCCGCACCAGCGCGCCACCGCCCAGCCCACCACCAACAACGCCAGCAATGTCGCGCCCAAGGCCCCGCCGGCGCCCCACAGCGGCACCAGGCCGACCGGCTCCAACGCGCCCAGGGCCAGCCAGGCGTTCAGGTGCGCCGAGCCGACAAAGCTGCCCAGCGCGAACAGCGGCAGCACCGCCATGTTCAGCGGCACGCCCAGTCCGGCCTTGTACAAGGTGCCCGAACCGCAGCCGTCGGTGATCTGCATGCACAGGCCGAACACGAAAGCGCCCAGGATCAGGCTGACCGACAGCGGCCCGAGCGCCGCCTGGGTTTCGGGAAAATGCGCCAGCATCGGCATCGACAAGGCCGCCAGCAAGGCCAGCAACAGCAGCTGGCCGTACACGCCGGCGGGGTCTTTCTGCTCCACCAGATGGCGCCAGCCGGTGGTGAAGCCAAAGCGCGCCGCCGCCAACCCCCAGCCCAGGCCAACGCCCACCAGCAACAACAGCGCCTGGCGCGCCGACACCGACCACAGGAGCCAGCCGAACAGCGCCAGCACGCCGACGGCCAGCGGCCAGCGCCGCACCCACGGGTGACCCGTGCGCGCGGGCGCGGAAAGAGAAGTCGCCGACGTGCTCATGGTGTCTTGCCGCCCCCCAGGTTGCGGCGCGCCCAGGTCACCAGCATGGTTTGCAGCTTCTCCAGCCGGCCGGGCTCGTGGGCCATGGGCAGGGGCCGGGCCGATTGGCTCCAGTCGATGACCGAGCCGGGGTACAGCCTGACCTGTTTTTCGCCCAGCAATTCGGAGCGCACGAACCAGTCGGTGGCGCTCCAGTGACCGGCGTTGCAGAAGGTCACCACGGTCTGCCCGGCGGCCACGGGAACCGCCTCGGCCTCGTGCCGCAGGCTGGCCTTGTCGAGCAGCACGGCGCTGCCCAGCTCGAAGTACAGGTCGCTGTCCAGGTTTTCGGCGCCGGGCAGCGTGCCGGGCGCGCGCGCCGCCTCGTGCGCCACCTTGCCCTGAAAAAAAGGCGCCGGGCGCGAATCGACCAGCACCAGGTCGGGCTGGCCGAGCCACTTGCGCACGTCCTCGCGCGTGGCCAGCCACTGCGGATTGAAGCGCGGCTGCCAGGCGCTGCGCGCCGGCACGGGCGCGGGTTGGTCGCTGACCGGCAGGCCGGCGGCACGCCAGGCGTTCAGGCCGCCGTTCAGAATCGACAGCTCCTGCGCGCCCATACTCTTGAGCGTCCAGTACACCCGCGCGGCGGTGGCGAAGTCGGTGGAATCGACGCCGGTGTAGACCAGCACCGTGCGCGTCTCGGGAGACAGACCCAGCTCCTGCACCAGGGCGGTGAGCGTAGGCAGGGGCGGCACCAGGCCCGGGTTGCTGGCCGGCCCGCGCCAGCGGGCATAGGGCGCCGACACCGCGCCGGGCAAATGCTGCAGGCGGTACGCCTCGGCATCGCGCACGTCGACGATGCGCACCGCCCCCCCCTGCGCCAGCGCCTGCAGCTCCGCCGGCTTGACCAAGGGCGCCGCCGCCAGCGCCCCGGCGATTCCGCAGCCCAGGCCACCCCACAGCAGCCACAAGGCTCGAAGAAGACGGGGAAGGAGTGGCACGGGAAATTGGCGGAAGGTAGGGCCCGGTATTGTCACCGCTTCTCGGCCGTGGCGGGGCGCCCTGGGGAATTGCCGCGGATCACCATCCCGTATGACACTGTCGCGCATGGCACTGCCCCGGCGTCTGCCCGGTTCAGTCGGACAGTTGTATGACGTTGGCGACCGGCTGTTTTACTTCGGATGGGGTGCGGTGCCTGGGCGTCAATGGAAGCCAGGCACCTTTGGCATGCCCGTGAAACCGGCCGCCTCGGGCGTATCCGCCAGACCTTGGGCCACCCGTGCCGAGAAATTCCATGGCCTTCAGGTTTGCTATAAATTCAATAGCTGCTCTGGATTATTCGGCGCCGACCTGACCTTGTTTTGACCATGAAAAGGCGAAACTTCAATCCGCCAGACCCCGCGCCACCATTTCATGCGCAAACGCCACGAACGCCTGACTGCCCTTGGCGGAAGGGTCAAACACCACGCCCGGCATGCCATAGCTCGGTGCCTCGGCCAGGCGCACGTTGCGGGGAATCAAGGTGTCGAACACCTTGGCGCCGTAGTGCGCCTTCAGCTGCTCGCTCACCTGCTGCTGCAGGGTGATACGGGGGTCGAACATCACGCGCAGCAGGCCGATGAGCTTCAAGTCACGGTTCAGGTTGGCGTGCACCTGCTTGATGGTGTTGGTGAGGTCGGCCAGGCCTTCCAGCGCGAAGTACTCGCATTGCATCGGCACGATCACGCCTTGGGCCGCGCACAGGCCGTTCAGGGTCAGCATGCTCAAGGACGGCGGGCAGTCGATCAGCACGAAATCGTAGTCGGCATCGACCTGGGCCAGGGCATCCTTCAGGCGCCGTTCGCGCCGCTCCTCGGCGACAAGCTCCACCTCGGCGCCGGCCAGTTCGCGGTTCGCGCCCAGCACGGTGTAGCCGGCCCCGGCCTCGCGCAGGCGTTCCGGGGCCACCGCGGCCTCGGCCACGGTGGCCGACTCCAGCAGCACGTCGTACACCGACAGCGCCATGGCACGTTTGTCGACCCCGGAGCCCATGGTGGCATTGCCCTGCGGATCCAGATCGACCAGCAACACGCGTTGCCCAATCTTGGACAGACCCGCCGCCAGGTTGACGGTGGTGGTGGTCTTGCCGACTCCGCCTTTCTGGTTGGCGATGCAAAAGATTTGGGCCATGGTAGGTGTGAACCGGGGTTACTTGGTCAGGGCCAGGCGCACGCCGAAACCGATCAGGAACACGCCGGCCAACTTTTGCAGCGCCCCCGACAAGCGGGTGCTGGCGCGCACACGCTCGGCCAAATGATGCGCCAGCAGGGTGGCCACCAGGCCGTAGGCAAAGGTCAGAATCGCCACCGTCAGCGCCATGACCCCGAAGGTGGCCAAGCCGGGGTTCTTGGCCGGATCGACGAACAAGGGAAAGAAGGCCATGTAGAACACGATGGCCTTGGGATTCAGCAGCGTGATCAAGAAAGACTGGCGAATCAGATGGCGCGGCTTGAGCTTCAGCACCGCGCCCTGCCCCGGCTTGGCCAGCAGCATGCGTGCGCCCAGCCACGCCAGGTAGGCCGCGCCCAACCACTGCACCGCGGCGAACGCCGCCGGATAGGTCTTGAGCACCGCCGCCACACCCGCCACGGCGCACCACATCAGAATCTGGTCGCCCGCGATGATGCCCAGTGTGGACCCCAGGCCGCCCCGCACCCCACCCTGGGCCGTGGCCGACAAAATGGCCAGGTTGCCGGGACCCGGAATGGCCAGGAACACGATGATGGCGACGACGAACGCACCGTAGTCGGAGATACCGAACATGGAAACTGGGGCCTCACAGGGGGAATCTGTGAGTTTAAGCCAGGGCGGGCACAACGGCACCCGGATCGCCCCGGGAACTCAGGCAAAGTGGTTGATTTGCTGAAAATCCGACCCAGCCGAGCTGAAAACCAGCCCTCCACCAGCTCAGTGGCGACGCAGCCAGATGAGACAACGCTCGGCATCCAGCCCTGGGACAATCAAGTGTTCCACGTGAAACACTTCCACCTCGGGGGGCAAGGCCTGAATCTCATCTTGCGGGTACTTGCCCTTCATGGCCATCCACACCCCCTGCTCCGCCAGCGCCCCGGCAGACCAACGGGTGAAATCGGGCAAGGAGGCGAAAGCGCGTGAGGTGATGACGTCGAAAGGCGCCGGGACGGATTCGACCCGGGCGTGCAAGCCCTGCAGATTGGTCAGCCTCAATGCGCCCGCCACCTGTTGGACGAACGCTGTCTTCTTACCGACGGCGTCCACACAGCTCACCGCCAGCTCCGGGCAGCACACAGCAAGCACCACCCCGGGCAAGCCACCACCAGAGCCCACATCCAGCAAACGCAGCGCCCTCCCCTCGGTGTGACGGCGCAAAGGAGGGATGACCGCCAAGCTGTCCAACACATGGTGGGTCAGCATCTCGGCCGGATCTCGTACGGCCGTCAGGTTGTAGACCTTGTTCCATCGGCCCAGCATTTCCAGATAGGCCAAAAGTCGCCCAGTCTGTGCATCGCCCAACTCACAGCCCAAGACCCGCGCACCGGCGCGCAGCACCGACTCCACGCCGGCACTCATGCGACCCGGGCCTTGGGCGCGCGATCGACAAAGCCCTTGAATCCGCTCTTCTTCAGATGAATCAACAACAGCGAGATCGCCGCCGGGGTCACGCCGCTGATGCGCCCCGCCTGGCCCAGGGTATCGGGGCGGTGCTTTTGCAACTTCTGTCGCACCTCGATCGACAGCGCGGGAATTTCCAGGTAATCCAGTTGGGCCGGCAAACGCAGGTTCTCGTAGTGGGCCGCGCGAGCGACCTCCTCGCGCTGGCGATCGATGTACCCGGAATACTTGGCGGCAATCTCAACCTGCTCCACCACCGCATCCGTCAGTTCACCCAAGGTTTCACGTGAAACATCACCCGAGGCATGGCGCCCTCCGTCCATGCCGATCAGGGCGGCGTAGCCGACATCGGGGCGGCGCAACAAATCGAACAGATTGTGCTCATGTTCGATGGCCTTGCCCAATACCCTTGTCGACTCCTCGGTCGGCAGTTGGCGCGGGTTCACCCAAGTCGTCTTCAAGCGCTCTGTTTCACGTGAAACAGCGTCGCGCTTGCGGCCGAATGCATCCCAGCGGGCATCGTCCACCAAGCCCAGCTTGCGACCAGCCTCGGTCAAGCGCATGTCGGCATTGTCCTCGCGCAGTTGCAGCCGAAACTCGGCGCGGCTGGTGAACATGCGGTAAGGCTCGGTCACGCCCTTGGTAATCAAATCGTCGACCAGCACGCCCAGGTAGGCCTCGTCCCGGCCCGGCAACCAGGCGCCGCCAAAATCATCGGCGCGGCCGTCGAGCTGGCGGCATTGCAGGGCGGCGTTGATGCCAGCGAACAGCCCCTGGGCCGCCGCCTCTTCGTAGCCGGTGGTGCCGTTGATCTGCCCGGCAAAGAACAAGCCGCCGATCTGCCGCGTCTCGAAGCTGCTTTTGAGCGAGCGGGGATCGAAGTAGTCGTACTCAATGGCGTACCCAGGGCGCAGGATGTGGGCGTTCTCCAGCCCTTTCATCGAGCGGACCAGGTCGTACTGCACGTCGAACGGCAAACTGGTGGAGATGCCGTTGGGGTAGATCTCGTGCGTGTCCAGGCCTTCCGGCTCCAGGAAGATCTGGTGGCTTTCCTTGTCGGCAAAGCGGTTGATCTTGTCTTCCACGCTCGGGCAATAGCGCGGCCCCACCCCCTCGATCTTGCCGGTGAACATGGGGCTGCGGTCAAAGCCTGAGCGAATGATCTCGTGCGTGCGCGCATTGGTGTGCGTGACCCAGCACGGCACCTGACGCGGGTGCATGTCTGCGCGGCCCATGAAGCTGAACACCGGCACCGGCGCCATATCGCCCGGCTGCACCTCGCACTGGCTGAAATCAATGCTGCGGCCATCCAGGCGAGGCGGCGTGCCGGTCTTCAGGCGACCTTGCGGCAGCTTCAGCTCCTTCAGCCGTGCCGACAACGACACCGCCGGCGGATCGCCCGCGCGGCCGGCCTGGTAGTTGTCGAGCCCGACATGGATTCGCCCATCCAGGAACGTGCCCGCCGTGAGCACCACCGTGCGGCCGCGAAAGGCGATGCCGACCTGGGTCACCGCGCCGACCACCCGCTCGCCCTCGACCAGCAGATCGTCCACCGCCTGCTGGAACAGCCACAGGTTCGGCTGGTTCTCCAGCCTGTGGCGGATGGCCGCCTTGTAGCGCACCCGGTCGGCCTGGGCGCGCGTGGCCCGCACCGCCGGCCCCTTGCTGGAATTGAGGATGCGGAACTGAATGCCCCCTTCGTCCGTGGCCAACGCCATGGCGCCGCCCAGGGCGTCCACCTCCTTGACCAGATGCCCCTTGCCGATGCCACCAATGCTGGGGTTGCAGCTCATCTGCCCCAGCGTTTCGATGTTGTGGGTCAGCAGCAGGGTCTTGGCGCCCATGCGGGCCGCCGCCAGCGCCGCCTCGGTGCCGGCGTGGCCGCCACCGACGACGATGACGTCAAAAAATTGGGGGTGAATCATGAATAAGCAGACAGAGGCCCAGGGGCACGAAAGCGTCAATTTTAAGAGCGCAGCCCCTTGGGCGCACGGCCCACGCACCCAACCGGGCCGCCACAAGGGCCACCCCCGTTGGCTCCACTGCGCGTATCCCCCGGTTGCCCATTCGGCCCCGGCACCGCTACGCTTGAGGCCATGGATACGCAGTGGTTGGAAGACTTCATGAGCCTGGCCGAAACGCGCAGCTTCAGCCGCTCGGCCGAATGGCGCCACGTCTCGCAACCCGCGTTCTCGCGCCGCATCCGCGCGCTGGAGGCCTGGGCCGGCACGGACCTGGTCGACCGCAGCGTGTGGCCGGTGCGCCTGACCCCCGCCGGCGACACCTTGCTGGCGCAGGCCGTGCTGCTGCAACGCCAGCTGCAAGCCACGCGCAGCATGCTGCGCGCCCATGCCCGGGCCAGCGCCGACACGGTCGAATTCGCCGTGCCCCACTCCCTGGCCTTCACCTTCTTCCCCAGCTGGATCGCCGGCCTGCGCCAGAGCTTCGGCCCGCTGCGCAGCCGCCTCATCGCCCTGAACGTGGCCGACGCCGTCTCGCGCCTGATCGAAGGCGGCTGCGACCTGCTCATCGCCTACCACCACCCCTGGCAGCCCATCAGCCTGGACCCGGCGCGCTACGAAATGCTGCCCCTGGGCGAAGAGCGCTTCACGCCCTGGAGTGCTCCCGACGCCAACGGCCAACCGCGCCATGCCCTGCCCGGCCAGCCCGCCGCCCCTCTGCCCCTGCTCGGCTACGCTCCCGGTGCCTACCTGGCGGGCATCACCGACCAGCTGCGGCGCCAGTCGGGCCTGACCCTGCACCTGGACACGGTGCACGAAACCGACATGGCCGAAGGCCTGAAAGCCATGGCGCTGCAAGGCCATGGCCTGGCATTTCTGCCCGCCAGCACCGTGCTGCGCGAAGCCCAGGCAGGCAACCTGGTGCCGGCGGCGCCGGCCGAACTGCAAGAACGCCTGTCCGTCACCCTGGAAGTGCGCGCCTACCGCGAGCGGCCGGGCCAGGAAGAAGGGCGCACCGCCCAGCCCCGCAACCGGGCCCGGGCCCTGTGGCGCTGGTTGAGCCGCCCCACCCCCGACCCGTTGGCGGCGTCATCATGTGTTTAACGCATGATGACGTCGGAAAACAGCATTGGCCGAATGCCGCCCGGCTGGCTACAGTTGTTCCATCGACCGGCGTTTGCGCCTTGACCGGCTGTCGACACGCCGCCGATTCCCAGCCCCTTTTTCCTCCACCCCTCCTCCTACCATGAGCACCCGCACCACCAAGTCCAGTCCGGCCGCCGCGGCCGTTGCCACCCACCGCCTGCCCTCCTACCTGGATCCGAACCACCTCGGCCCCTGGGGCACCTACCTGCAGCAGGTGGATCGGGTCGCGCCCTACCTGGGCCCCTTGAGCCGCTGGGTGGAAACCCTCAAGCGCCCCAAGCGCGCCCTGATCGTCGATGTGCCGATCGAGCTGGACAACGGCACCATCGCCCACTTCGAGGGCTACCGCGTGCAACACAACGTCAGCCGCGGCCCGGGCAAGGGCGGCGTGCGCTTTCACCAGGACGTGACCTTGTCCGAGGTGATGGCCCTGGCGGCCTGGATGTCGGTGAAGAACGCCGCCGTCAACGTGCCCTACGGTGGTGCCAAGGGCGGCATCCGGGTCGATCCGCGCAACCTGACCAAGGGCGAGCTGGAGCGTCTGACCCGCCGCTACACCAGTGAAATCGGCATCATCATCGGCCCCAACAAGGACATCCCGGCGCCCGACGTCAACACCAACGAGAAGGTGATGGCCTGGATGATGGACACCTATTCCATGAACACCGGGGCCACCGCCACCGGCGTGGTCACCGGCAAACCGGTGGACATGGGCGGCTCGCTCGGCCGGCGCGAGGCCACCGGCCGCGGCGTGTTCACCGTCGGCTCGGAGGCGGCGCGCCAGATCGGCCTGCCCATCGAGGGCGCGCGCGTGGCAGTGCAGGGCTTTGGCAACGTCGGCGGCATCGCCGGCAAGCTGTTCGCCGAGGCCGGCGCCCTGGTCGTGGCCGTGCAGGACCACAGCGGCGGCGTGGCCAACGACAAGGGCCTGAACGTGCCCAAGCTCCTCGAGCACGTCGCCAAGACCGGTGGCGTGGCCGGCTTCAGGGGCGCCGAGTCGATCACCTCGACCGAATTCTGGTCGTGCAAGTGCGACATCATGATTCCCGCCGCGCTGGAAGGTCAGATCAACAAGCAGAACGCGTCCAAGATCAAGGCCAAGATGGTCATCGAAGGCGCCAACGGCCCGACCACGCCCGAAGCGGATGACATCCTGCAAGACAAGGGCGTGCTGGTGGTGCCCGACGTGATCGCCAACGCCGGCGGCGTGACGGTGAGCTATTTTGAGTGGGTGCAGGACTTCTCCAGCTTCTTCTGGAGCGAGGACGAGATCAACCAGCGCCTGATCAAGATCATGAAGGACGCCTTCGACGGGGTCTGGAACACCGCCCAGCAGCACAAGGTCAGCCTGCGCACCGCCACCTTCATCGTGGCCTGCACGCGCATTCTGACGGCGCGCGATCTGCGCGGACTGTACCCCTGAGCTCAGGGTAAGCGTATGTCGGCGGCGCCTGGCGCCGTCGTCATACATGAGCGGGGCGCTGCCGACAGCCCCCTTCGCCAAGGGTGCAGCCGGGAGCAGGGCCAGGGCGACCCGGCCGCCTGATCCACCTTGGGCGCAGTCGCATCGAGCGAGTCCGGCGCCTCGCCGGGAAACGGCCGGTCGTCCGCCGCGCGCTGACCTGTCCCCAAGCATCGACATCCGCCTGCACACGACACCCGGGTCCAAGCCGGCAGTACGCCAGATCGTTTCATATGCGGCCCCGCTTGACATTCCCATGATGGCAAGCTTCACACTTGCCGCATGGACGATACCGCCACCCTCTCCACCCTCGACCTCGGCGTCGGGGGCATGACCTGCGCCTCCTGTGTCGCGCGGGTCGAAAAAGCCCTGAAGAAAGTGCCCGGCGTGCAAGACGCCGCGGTCAACCTGGCCACCGAATCGGCCCGCGTCACCTACACGGACGACCCCGAGCTGCCGGCGCGCCTGCGCCGCGCCGTGCGCGACGCCGGTTACGAGCCGCGCGCCGCCGACGCCGCCCTGCGCGAAGCCGACAGCTCGCCCTGGGCCGGCTTCGCGCCGGTCGGCATCGGCCTGCTGCTGTGCGCGCCCCTGGTGCTGCCCATGCTGCTGATGCCGCTGGGCGTGCACTGGATGCCGCCGGCCTGGCTGCAATTCCTGCTGGCCACGCCGGTGCAGTTTGGCCTGGGCGCGCGCTTTTACAAATCGGCCTGGCACGCGCTGAAAAACGGCAGCGGCAACATGGAGCTGCTGGTGTCCATCGGCACCACGGCGGCCTGGGCCTTGTCGGTGTGGCAGTGGCTGTTTTCCGGCCACGGCGAGCACGCCCACCTGTACTTCGAAAGCGCCGCCATGGTCGTCACCCTGGTGCGCCTGGGCAAGTGGCTGGAAGAGCGCGCCAAGCGCCAGACCACCGCCGCCATCCGCGCCCTGCACGCGCTGCGCCCCGACGTGGCGCACGTGCTCGACTGGGACGGCCAGGAAAAAGACATCCCCGTGGACGAACTGCGCAGCGGCGACCAGCTGGTGGTGCGCCCCGGCGAACGCGTGCCGGCCGACGGCACCGTGACCGAGGGCACCACCCAGGTCGACGAATCCATGCTCACCGGCGAGCCCCTGCCGGTGGCCAAGGCGCTGGGCGACGCGCTCACCGGCGGCTCCATCAACGGCGACGGCCGGGTGCGCCTGCAGGTCACCGCCGCCGGCAGCGAAAGCGTGTTGGCCCACATCATCCGCCTGGTGCAAGACGCGCAGGCCGAAAAAGCCCCGGTGCAGCGCCTGGTCGACAAGGTCAGCGCCGTCTTCGTGCCGGTGGTGCTGGGCATCGCCCTGCTCACCTTGGTGGCCAGCTGGCTGCTGGGCCTGGGTGCCGAGACCGCCATCATCCGCGCCGTGGCGGTGCTGGTCATCGCCTGCCCCTGCGCGCTGGGCCTGGCCACGCCCACCGCCATCATGGCCGGCACCGGCGTGGCGGCGCGCTTCGGCATCTTGATCAAGGACGCCCAGGCGCTGGAAACCGCGCACCAGGTCGACACCGTGGCCTTCGACAAGACCGGCACCCTGACCGAGGGCCGGCCGCGCCTGACCGCCTTCGAGCCGGCGCCCGGCGTCGATGCCGACCGTGCCCTGGCCGCCCTGGCCGCCGTGCAATCCGGCAGCGAACACCCCCTGGCCCGCGCCGTGGTCACGGCCGCGCACGAGCGCGGCGCCGCGCCCGCCGCCGCCAGCGAGGTCCGCGCCGTGCCCGGCCGCGGCACCGAAGGCCAGGTGGACGGCGCCCTGTGGCGCATCGGCAGCTGGGCCTGGATGCGTGAGCTGGGCGTCAATTTAGAGCCTTTTGAAGCCGAGGCCGGCGCCCAGCAATCCCAAGGCGCTACGCTTTCGGTAGCGTGCGAAAGCCCGACCGAAGGCGCCACCCCCCAGCTGCGCGCGCTGCTGGCCTTTGCCGACGAGCCCAAGGCCGGCGCCGCCGAAGCCCTGGCCGAGCTGCGCCGGCGCGGCGTGCGCGCGGTGATGATCTCCGGCGACAACCGGGGCGCCGCCGAGGCCATGGCGCGCCGCCTGGGCCTGAAACCCGAGGACGGCGAAGTGCTGGCCGACGTGCTGCCCGGCGACAAGGCGGCGGCGGTGCGGCGCCTGCAAGACGCCACGGCCGGAAAACACACGGTCGGAATGGTCGGCGACGGGGTCAACGACGCCCCGGCCCTGGCCGCCGCCGATGTCGGCATCGCCATGGGCAGCGGCACCGACGTGGCCATGCACGCGGCCGGCATCACCCTGATGCGCGGCGACGTCGGCCTGGTGCCGGCGGCGCTGGACGTGTCGCGCCGCACCGTGGCCAAGATCCGCCAGAACCTGTTCTGGGCCTTCATCTACAACGTCGCCGGCATCCCGCTGGCGGCGCTGGGCTACCTGAACCCGGTGGTGGCCGGCGCGGCCATGGCGCTGTCCTCGGTCAGCGTGATGAGCAACGCACTGCTGCTGCGGCGCTGGAAACCGCCTCGGTAACCCCCTCTCAGACCAGATTTCCATCAAAAAATGGCTTTGGCCGGCGTCCAAAAAAGCTGTATAGCTCCTATTTTGATAGTGCCTAGGCGGAGGCGGCCCGAAGCCCCGGCCTTGACACATGTCATGTCCACGGCCACGCCCACCTCCTACACTGGCAGCTCTTGCGAGGAGCGCCGACACATGAAACACCGGAGTCTGGAAATCATCCGCGACGAGCACTCGTCCCTCGTCGCCATGCTGCAGTCGATGCGCATGCTGGTGGACCGTGGGCCGGGCAAGGACCCGAAGAACTTCTTCGACGTGCTGCGCGCCATGCTGTTTTACATCGACGAGTTCCCCGAGCGTCTGCACCACCCCAAGGAAACCGAGCTGCTGTTCCCGCCCCTGGCCAAGGCCGTGCCCGAGCTGGGCGTGGCCATCGCCCGGCTGGACCGCGACCACGAGTACACCGAGAAGGCGGTGCGCGACATCCAGCACCTGCTGCTGGCCTGGGAGCTGCTGGGCGAATCGCGCCGCCAGGTCTTCATCGACGGCTTCACGCGCTACGTCAACCTGTACCTGTCCCACATGCAGCTGGAAGAGCAGGAAGTGCTGCCGGCGGCCGAAAAATACCTCACCGAGGCGCAGTGGAAGACGCTGGACGCCGCCTTCGAGGAAAACTGCGACCCGCTGACCGGCAAATACAAGCCCGATCCGGTCTACGAAAAGCTGTTCACCCGCATCGTGCGCGACGCCCCGGCGCCGATCGGCCTGGGTCCGGGCTGAACCGGCCTCAACCCGCGGCGCGCTGAAACCGCACCACCGCCGCCAGCCCCGGCCCCTCGGGCGCGTCGCGCAGCTCAAAGCGCGCGCCCATCAATTGCGCGTAGCGCCGCACGATGGCCAGGCCCAGCCCGGCGCCGCCGTCGCCCCCGCCCTCACCCCGCTCGCCGCGCCGCTGCAGGCGCGCGCGTTCGGTCGGCGCGATGCCGGCCCCGTTGTCCAGCACGCAAAGCGCCACCGCCTCCTCGCTCACGGCCAGGTCCACCGTGATGCGCGGCTCGGCCGCGCCGGCGCCGTAGCGCAGCGCGTTGTCCAGCAGGTTGGTCAGCAGGCCTTCGATCAGCACCGCGTCGCCGACCACCTCGGCCGGCGTGTCCAAGCCCTGGCCGCCCAGATCCACGCCCTGCCGGTCGGCCTGGCGCAGGCTGCGCAACACCACCTCGCGCGCCAGCGGGCCGAGCGCCACCGGGCGCAGCCGCAGCGCCGACTGCGCCTCGTCGGCGCGCGCCAGCGCCAAAAGCTGGGCCACGTAATGGCTGCTGCGCGCCTGGCTGGCCAGAATGCCCTGCAACTGCTCGCGCCACACCGCCGGATCGGTCTGCGCCAGGGCGTACTCGGCCTGCGCGCCGATGCCGGCCAGCGGGGTGCGCAGCTCGTGCGCCACGTTGCCGGTGAATTCGCGCTGCGCCGCCAGGCTTTGTGACAGGCGCGCCAGCAGCGAGTTGATGGCCCCGCCCAGGCGCTGCATGTCGCGCGTGGTGGCGGCGTCCGACAACTCGGGGCGCAGCGCCGTCAGATCGTCCGCGTCGCGCTGCTCCACCGCCCGCTGCAAGGCCAGCAGCGGCGCCAACTGCCGGGCGATGGCGCGGCGCAGCCAGACCGCCAGCAGGGCCAGCAGACTCAGTTGCAGCGCCACCGACACCAGCACCAAGCGGTTCAGCTGGGCCTGGCGCACCTCGGTGGTCTGCGCCACCACCACCAGAAAGGGCGGCGCGCCGTCGCGCCGCAGGGTCACGGTGCGCACCGCGCGCCCGCGCAGATGGGCGGCGCCGAAGCGAAAGGCGGTGCCGGCCTCGGGCGGCTCGGCCACCAGGCCGCCGTGACCAGCCAAAAACTCACCGTCCGCGTTCTGCACCGCGAAGTACACGCGCTCGCTCTGGTCGTACAGCAGCGCGCCCAGTTCGGCCTCGCTCAGGTTCAGGTGCAGTTGGCCCCGCTCGCGCACCACCTGCGCGGCGATGGCGTAGGCGTCGTCCAGCAGCGCGCGGTCGTAGGCCTGCTGCAGGTCCTGGCGCGCCAGCCACAGCGCCGCGCCGGTGCCCACGCCCCAGGTCAGCACCAGCGGCAGCACCACCCGCCAGACCAGGCGCGAGCGCAGCGAAGGGCGGGGCGGCGGCGTGCTCACGCCTCGTCCGGCTCCACCACGTAGCCCAGCCCGCGCAGCGTTCGGATGCGCGCGCCGCTGCCGGCCAGCTTCTTGCGCAGGCGGGAGATGAAGGCCTCCAGCGCGTTGTCGCCCAGCACCTCGTCGGCGTCGGACAGCTTGTCCGACAGCATGCGCTTGCTGACCACCCGGCCGGGCGGGGTGAGCAGCTCGCGCAGCACCTCGAATTCGCGCGCCGGCAGGTCCCAGGCCACGCCGTCCAACAGCACCCGGCCGGCGCGCCGGTCCAGCGCCAATTGGCCGACCTGCACGGTGTCGTCGGTGGCGTGGGTGCGGCGGATCAGCGCGCGCAGCCGCGCCTCCACCTCGGCCAGCTCGAAGGGCTTGCCCAGGTAGTCGTCGGCGCCGGCGTCCAGCCCGGCGATGCGCTGCTCGGTGCGGTCGCGCGCGGTCAGCACGATGACCGGGGTGCGGTCGCCGCGCGCGCGCGCCTCGCGCAGCACTTCCAGGCCGTTGGCCGCGTCGTGCGGGCGCTCGGCCGAACGCGGCAGGTTCAGGTCCAGCAGCACGGCGTCGAAGGGCTGCGTGCGCCACCAGTGGCGCGCCTCCTCCAGGCTGCGCGCGGTGTCCACGCGGTGGCCGCGCTGGCTCAGGCTGCGCCGCATCACATCGCCCAGAACGGGGTCGTCTTCAACCAGCAGGATGCGCATGGGGTAAGTGGAATTGCCAACGGGCAGGTCAGGCGCCGGTCAGGCGGGCTGTGCGACAAACTGGTACATGAAGATACCGCTATTTTGCGCGCCCTGGCTGCTGCTGGCCGCCAGTGCCGCGCCGGCCGAAACGCTGACGCTGCCCCAGGCCCTGGCGGCCGCGCGCCAGAACCTGGAGGTGGCCATCGCGCGTGGCGATCTGGCCGCCGCGCGCGCCGACATCCTGGCCGCCAACCACGCGCCGCTGCCGCAGCTGTCGGGCAAGGCCTCCAACATCGACCTCGACAACGGTCTCGGCGGCGGCTCGCTGCTGGGCCGCAAGCGCATCGACAAAAGCATCGGCATCGACTGGACCTGGGAGCGCGGCGACAAGCGCGTGCTGCGCACCCGCGCCGCCGAGCAACTGGCCGCCGCCGCCCAGTCGGACCTGGACGACGTCACCCTGCAGCAACTGCTGGCCACGCAGGCGGCGTTTCTCGATCTGCTGGCGGCGCAGGAGCGCGGCAGCCTGGTCGAGGCCCTGGCGCAGGACGCGCGCCAGCTCGCCACCACCACGGCGCGACGCGTCAAGGCCGGCGATCTCCCGGCGCAGGACGCCAGCCGCATCGAGATCGAGGCCCAGCGCGCCGCCGCCGACGGCCAGGCCGCCGTGCTGGACCGCCAGCGCGCCGCCCTCGGTCTGGCCCAGTTGATCGGCCAGACCGAGGCCGCCGACCAACTGGTGGCGCGCGGCGACTGGTCGCTGCTGCACACCCCGCCGGCCGCCGACGTCGGCGCCCTGGTGCAGGCCCGGCCCGAGGTGCGCGCCGCCGCCAGCCGCGTGCAGGCCGCGCAGGCCGCCGCCGACGGCGCGCGCGCGCTGCGCAAGAGCGACATCACCTGGGGCGTGTCCTACGACCACTACCCCGGCACCTCGCGTGCGCAAGTCGAGCTGCGCGCCCAGATGCCGCTGCAATGGGGCTACAGCTACGACGGCGAGATCGGCCGCGCCCTGGCCCAGCAGCGCCAGGCCGAGGACCAGCTGGAAAAAACCACCCGCCTGGCCACCCTGGAGCTGCAGCGCATGCGTCTGGAAGCCGCCGGCACCCTGGAGCGCGCGCGCCGCCACGAAATCGAAATCATGCCGCGCGCCCGCGCCGTGGCCCAGACCGCCGAGCAGGCCTACCAGCGCGGCGCGATTGGCCTGACCGACCTGCTGGACGCGCGCCGCACCCTGCGCGCCACCCTGATCGACGCCGTCGCCGCGCGCCAGGAAGCCGCCAAGGCCCTTGGCGCCTGGCAGCTGCGCACCCGGCCCGACACCGACACCCCCGCCATTTCCACCTCTTCCGCCAAGGCCCTGCCGTGAAATTCGTTCCCACCCTGAGCCCCAGCTGCGTGCTGGCGGCCCTGCTCGCGCTCTCGGCCTGCAGCAAGGAAGCCCCCACCCTGCCGCCCGAGCCGCCCTCGCCGATCCTGGACGGCGGCCAGCTGCGCTACCCGGCCGAGCACCCGCAGCTGAAACTGATCGAGGTCGCGCCGGCCGAACAGGTCACCACCATTCCCGCCCAACTGCCGGCCAAGCTGGTCTGGAACGAGGAGCGCACGCAGCGCATCTACCCGGCCTTTGCCGGCCGCGTGGCGGCGATTCGCGCCGACGTCGGCCAGCCGGTCGAGCCGGGCACGGTGCTGGCGCAACTGGCCTCGCCCGACTTCGCCGTGGCCCAGGCCGACGCCGCCAAGGCCGAGTTGGACGTGAGCCTGGCCCACAAGGCGCTGAACCGCCAGCGCGAGCTGCACCAGATGGGCATCGTCGCCACCAAGGAGCTGGAGCAAGCCGAGGCCGACCACGGCCGCGCCCGCGCCGAGATGACGCGCGCCGCCGCCCGCACGCGCCTGTACGGCGCCGGCGCGCAGGTCAACCAGCAGCTGACCATCAGCGCCAGCATCCGCGGCGTGGTGGTGGAGCGCAACCTGAACCCTGGCCAGGAGCTGCGGCCCGAGCAGTTCGGCCCGGCCATGCCGCCGCTGTTCACCGTCACCGACCCGACCTCGCTGTGGGTGCTGGTCGACGCGCGCGACGCCGACGTGGACGCCCTGCGCCCTGGCAGCACCTTCACCGTGCGCCTGGCAGCCCTGCCGGACTTGCCGTTCGAGGCCCGCGTGAGCGCCGCCGCCGACGTCATCGACCCCGGCACGCGCACCGTCAAGGTGCGCGCCGTGGTGGCCAACCCCGAGCGGCGCCTGAAGGCCGAAATGCTGGGCACCGCCTTCATCGAGCGCACGCGCCAGCGCGGCGTGGTGGTGCCGGCCGGCGCCGTCACCCTGCGCGGCACCGAGCACTGGGTGGTGGTGCAGGTCAAGCCCGGCGTGTTCGAGCGGCGCCGGGTCGAGACCGCCGACGAGGGCGCGCGCGAGGTGGTCGTCACCAGCGGCGTCAAGCCGGGCGAAATGGTGGTCTCCGAAAACACCTTGCTGCTGCTGCGCCAGTTCCGCCTCATCGAGCAGGACAACGCCGTCCACGCGCCCGCGGGTGCGGCCTCGGCGCCGGCTGCCGCGGCCAGCGACGGAAAGCACGGTTCATGAGACGCCTGATCCACTACGCGCTGCACCAGCCGCTGTTCATCGTGCTGGGCACCCTGCTGTTCGCCATGGCGGGGATCATTGCCTTTCAAAACCTGTCGGTCGAGGCCTTCCCGGACGTCACCGACACCCAGGTCACCGTGATCGCCCTGTACCCCGGCCACGCCGCCGAGGAAGTGGAAAAACAGGTCACCCTGCCGATCGAGGTGGCGCTGTCGGGCCTGCCCAACTCGATCCGCGTGTTCTCGCACACGCAGTTCGGCCTGTCCTTCACCGTCATCACCTACGACGACAAGGCCGAGGTGCTGCAGGTGCGTGCCCAGGTCAACGAGCGCCTGCGGGCGGTGGACCTGCCGCCCGGCGTGGAGGCCAACATCGCCCCCAACGCCACGCCGGTGGGCGAAATCATGCGCTACCGCCTGCGCGGCGACGGCAAGACCACCACCGAGCTGCGCACACTGGAGGACTGGGTGGTCGAGCGCGCGCTGCGCCAGGTGCCCGGCGTGGCCGACGTGGTGGCCATGGGCGGCTTCATCAAGCAGTACGAGGTGCAGCCCGATCTGGAGAAGCTGCGCGCCTACAAGCTCACGCTGCAAAACCTGCTGGACGCGCTGGGCCGCGGCAACGCCAACGCCGGCGGCAGCTACGTCGGGCAGGGCTCGCAGCAGTACGCCATTCGTGGCATCGGCTTTCTGAAGTCGCCCGACGACATCGGCCGCATCGCCGTCACCGCGCGCGGCGGCAGCGCCATCCTGGTGCGCGACGTGGCCGAGGTGCGCATCGGCGCCGTGCCGCGCCTGGGCACGGTGGGCCAGGACGACGAGGACGACGTGGTGACCGGCATCGTGGTCATGCGCAAGGGCGAGAACCCGAGCGTGGTGCTGAAGGGCGTGAAGGAAAAAATCGCCCTGCTCAACGAGCGCGGCCTGCCCAAGGGCGTGCAGATCGTGCCCTTCTACGACCGCACCTGGCTGATGGGCAAGACGCTCTCGACCGTGTTCCGCAACCTGGTCGAGGGCGCGCTGCTGGTGGCGCTGGTGCTGTACCTGTTTTTGTCCAACCTGCGCGCCAGCCTGGCCGTGGTGGTCATCATCCCGCTGTCGCTGCTGGCCACCTTCCTGGGCCTGAAGATCATGGGCGTGCCGGCCAACCTGCTGAGCCTGGGCGCGATGGACTTCGGCATCATCGTGGACGGCGCGGTGATCGTGATCGAGAACGTCATGCACCGCCTGGCCGAGAAGGGCGAAGGCATGCGCGACGACGAGCGGCGCGAGGTCATCACCGCAGCCGCCACCGAGGTCGGCCGGCCGACGCTGTTCTCGATGCTCATCATCATCGCCGCGCACATCCCCATCTTCGCGCTGCAACGGCACGAAGGGCGCATCTTCCAGCCCATGGCGCTGTCGGTGACCATGGCGCTGGTCGGCTCGCTGATCTTCTCGCTGACCCTGGTGCCGCTCTTGGCCTACTGGATGCTGCGCCGCAAGCTGCCGCACCACGACAACCGCCTGGTCGAAGCCTGCAAGCGCGCCTACCGCCCGGTGCTGCTGTGGGCGCTGGGCCACCGCCGCGCCGTGGTGGCCATCGCGCTGGCCGGCTTCGCGCTGTCGATGGCGGTGGCCTCGCGCCTGGGCTCGGAGTTCCTGCCCGAGCTGAACGAAGGCACGATCTGGGTCAACGTGCGCCTGCCCTCCAGCATCTCCAACGCCGAGGCGGCGCGCACGCTGCACCAGGTGCGCCAGGCCCTGCTGAAGGTGCCCGAGGTGCGCACCGCCGTGTCCAAGGCCGGCCAGCCCGAGGACGGCACCGACCCCAAGACCATCTCCATGGCCGAGGTGTTCGTCGACATCAAGCCGGCCGAGGAATGGCGCAGGGGCCTGACCAAGGAGCAGCTGATCGAGGAGATGGACCGCGCGGTGTCGGCCATTCCGGGCATGGAGCCCACCTTCTCGCAGCCGATCCGCGACAACGTGCTCGAATCCATCTCGCAGATCGACGGCCAGATCGTCATCAAGGTGGCCGGCGACGACCTGGTCGAGCTGCGCCACGTCACCGAGGAGATTGAAAGCCAGATCCGCAAGGTGCAGGGCGTGTTCCGCGCCGAGATCGACCGCCTGGGCGAGCTGCCCCAGCTGCAGATCGAGATCGACCGCGAGGCCGCCGGCCGCCTGGGCCTGAACATCCAGGACGTGCAGGACGTGATCGAAACCGCCCTGGGCGGTAAGGCCGCCACCGAGATCTGGGAAGGCGAGCGCAAGTTCGCCGTGGCCGTGCGCCTGCCCGAGGGCCGGCGCGGCATCGCCGCCCTGCCGCTGACCCTGGTGCCCACCCCCGACGGCGGTTCGGTGCCGCTGGGCAACATCGCGCAACTGAAGGAAACCTCCGGCGCCATGAACATCGCCCGCGAGGCCGGCCGGCGCACCATGGCCATCGGCATCTTCATCAAGGACCGCGACATGGGCTCGGTGGTCAAGGACATGCAGGCGCGCGTGGCCGAGCACATCCAGCTGCCGCAAGGCTACGCCGTCACCTGGTCGGGCGAGTTCGAGAACCAGGAGCGCGCCATGAAGCGGCTGTCGGTGGTGGTGCCGATTTCGCTGCTGCTGATCTTCGTGCTGCTGTTCGACGCCTTCAAGTCCTTCAAGATGGCCACGCTGATCCTGCTCAACGTGCCGCTGGCGCTGATCGGCGGCTTCGTGGCGCTGTGGATTTTCAACATCCCGCTGTCGGTGTCGGCGGCCATCGGCTTCATCGCGCTGTCGGGGCAGGCGGTGCTGAACGGGGTGGTGATGCTGTCGGTGTTCCAGCAGCTGCGCGAGGCCGGCCTGTCGGCCGAGGACGCGGCGCGCCAGGGCTCGATGCAGCGCCTGCGCACGGTGCTGATGACGGCCATGCTGGCGGCCTTGGGCATGCTGCCCATGGCGCTGTCGCACGACATCGGCTCGGAGACGCAGCGCCCGCTGGCCATCGTCATCATCGGCGGCCTGGTCACCGCCTGCTGACCCTGGTGGTGCTGCCGGCGCTGTACGTGTCGTGGTTCGGCGACAAGAAGGAAGCGGAGGAAGCGCTGCCGGCCTGAGCCCGGATCGGGCCCAGAATACTTCCAAAATCATAGCTATCCTGGAAGCACTGGCGCCGACCAAGGCCCCAAAACAGGCTGAATCCTGGCCCCAGGCCTCAAAAGCGCACGCCCGCGCTCAGTCGCCAGCTGTTGTCGGGCGTGAAGTTGGTTTGGGGGTCGTAGGCCAGGCGCGCGAACCAGCGCGGGGCGTCCCAGGTCAGCGTCAGGCCGGCGCGGCGCACCAGGCGCTCGTCGACGCGGCCTTTTTTCAGCAGCACGTCCAGCGTCAGGCGGTGGCCGTCCGCCAGCGGCTCCCGCCAGATCAGGTGCAGGTGGCGCTGGTCCGGGTTCTGGCGGTTGTCGCGCACCCAGCTGGCCGTCAGGCTGCGGCCGCCCTCGGCGCGCCAGGCGGCCAGCAGGCTCCAAGAGTCGTTGGGATCGAAGTTCAGGTTGGCGTAGGGCTTCAGGTTGGTGCGGCCCAGGCCCGCGCCCACCACCCAGCGCTCGCCCGTCTCCACGTTGACGCTGCCGCCCACGAAGCCGCCCTGCGCCAGCTGCAGCGAGGGCTGCACGCGCAGCGCCTGACCAAAGCTTTGGTCCCAGCCGGCGCGCCATTGGCTGGCGTCCAGCCCATGCGAGCGGAAGTAGCCGACCCAGGCGTGGCCGACGCGCTCGCTGCTGTAGCGCAGGTTGGTGTCCAGGCCCCAGCCGCTCTGGCTGCCGTGGTAGGCGCCGGTGGTCAGCTTGAAAGGCAGCGCCTCATCCTGCGCCTGGGCCGTGGCCGCGGCACCGGCCGCCCCCAGCCCCAGCAGCAGGCCAGGCAGCCAAGGGCTCATGGCAGAAACGCGGGCGTCAGCAGGCGCAGACCGATGGAGATCCAGCGCTCGTCGCGGTGGTTGCCAAAACGGCTGCCGTAGGTGGTGTCGACCTGCACCCGGTCCGGGATCAGCCACAGGCGCAGCCCGAACTGGAACGACGGCTTGCCGCTCTGTTGCCCGAAGGTCTCGGCGATCAGCCAGGCACGCTGGTGCAGCTGCGCCTCGGTGGCCAGGCCCCAGGTCAGGCGGTGGCGCTGGCTGGCGCGTTCGTGCTCGCGCAGCCAGCCCAGGTTGGCGTGCAAGAACAATTGGTCGTCCCGCAACGACCAGCTCATCGGCAGGTTGAGGTAGGGGTCGCCCGAGCGCGGCGTGCGCAGGCGCTCGACCAGGCCCACGCTCAGGCCCACGCCCCAGCCGTTGGTCTCCAGGGGTTTCAGCAGGGTCTTGGCCTGCATCACCCCCAGATTGCGCGCCGGGCCGTCCTCGGCGCTGCCGCCTTGGTGCGCGCCGCCCAGGGTCAGCTCGGCGCCCCCGGTCGGGTTGCAGGCCGGCAGGGCCCAGAACTCGGTGCTGTGGCGATTGCGGCGCACCCAGGATTCGACCTGGCAGGCCTTGGCATCGACGATGCGCGCATCGTCCGTGGCCATCGGGCGGGCGGCCTGGCTGGGCGCACTCAGCAGCAGGGCGGGCAGCAACAGGGCGCAGCGGCGCGGCGAAAGAGCGATGGCACAGGGCATGGCGGCGATTCCGGTCGCCGATTGTGACACCGGCCAAGGCCGCGGGGGCCACCCAATCGGGGGCGCCGAGACTGAGAATTAGGGCGGGCTTAAGAACTCCTTCAGCCCGACCGAGATAATGCAAGCCTCCTACTTCCGCTTCCGAAACGCGGCGGGATGGTGCCGGAGCCTGAGGCGCTGGGCCGCGCCCGATTTTTCTCTTGAGTACCGCCCCACTCCCTGCCAGCCCTCCCGCTCCGTCCGCCTCGCCCGTCGCCGCGCCGGCCGTCTGGCGTCTGATCGCCGCCTTCACCCTGGCGCGCCTGGTCATGGCGGCGGTGGCGCCGCTGACGCCGCAAGAGGCCTATTACTGGAGCTGGACGCAGTTCCCGGCGCTCGGCTATTTCGACCACCCGCCGCTGGCCAGTTACTCGATCTGGCTCAGCACGCACCTGGTCGGCAAGTCGGTGTTCGGCGTCAAGCTGGCGGCGGTGCTGTGGTCGGTCGGCAGCAACGTGCTGATGGCGCGGCTGGTGCTCGATCTGTTCCGCGACGCGCGCCTGGCCTTCTGGTCGGTGCTGGCGCTGAACCTGACCCTTTTGTACGAAATCTTCAGCGTCTCGCCCACGCCCGACGCGCCGCTGCTGTTCGGCTGGATCGGCACGATCTGGGCGCTGGGGCGCCTCACGGTCACCGGCCAGGGCCGCTGGTGGCTGGTGGCCGGCTTCTTCCTGGGGCTGGCCTGCCTGGGCAAGTACCCGGGCGCGCTGCTGGGGCCGGTGGTGCTGGCCTACGTGCTGCTCACCCCGCGCCTGCGGCACTGGCTGCTGCGGCCCGAGCCCTGGCTGGGCGTGGGGGTGGCGGCCCTGGTGTTCTCGCCGGTGCTGATCTGGAACGCCCAGCACGACTGGGTTTCGCTCACCTTCCAGAGCACGCGCCGCCTGGGCGAGATGGGCAGCCGCTTCAAGCCGCGCTTTTTCCTGGTGCTGATCGTCACGCAGGCGCTCTTGATCACGCCCTACGTGTTCTGGATCTCGGTGCGCGCCGCCGTGGCCGGCGGCCGGGCCTGGCTGGCGCGCCAGCTCGGCGACGGCGAACGCCTGCTGTGGCTGTCGGCCGTGCTGCCGATGGCGCTGTTCGTGCTGGCCAGCTTTCGCGGCAACGTCAAGATCAACTGGCTGGTGCCGGTGTGGTGGTCGCTGATCGTGCTGGGCATGCGCGCCGTGCTGGCCGAGCCACGGCGCGTGCGGCGCCTGCGCGCCGGCCTGGCGTCGGCCGGCGCCATGATGCTGGGCTTTCTGGCCCTGTCGGCGCTGCCCAACCTGCCGCTGCCGGACGACCTGAACACCTGGAGCGGCTGGCGCGAAGGCGCGGCCAAGGTGGATCAGCTCGAAACCGAGTTGCGCGCGCGCGGCGAACGCAGCTTCGTGTTCTCGCCCAACTACAAGATCAGCGCACTGATCTGGTTTTACCGCCAACGGCCCGAACGCACCTACGCGCACGACATCCTGGGCGAGCGCGCCCTGCAGTTCGACATGTTTCCCCAACCGGCCGACGGCCTGAAGGGCGCCACCGGGCTGCTGGTGCTGTCCGACCAGTCGCAGTCCGACATCGACCTGGACCGCCAGGTCAAGCCACTGTTCGAGCACGTCGAGCGCGTGGCCGAGGTGGACGCCGGCGGCGCGCGCCGCATCTGGATCTACCGCTGCACCGGCTACCTGGGCAAGGCCGCCGCCCGGGCGCTACCGCCGAACCACTGACTTCCCTTTTTTCATGCCGCAACTGTCCGTCATCGTCCCCACCTTCAACGAATCGGCCAACGTGGCCGAGCTGCGCCGCCGCGTCGGCGAGGCCCTGGCCGGCATCGACTGGGAAATGATCTTCGTCGACGACGATTCGCCCGACGGCACGGCCGAGCAGGTGCGCGCGCTGGCCCAGCAGGACGCGCGCGTGCGCGGCGTGCACCGCATCGGCCGGCGCGGGCTGGCCTCGGCCTGCATCGAGGGCATGTTGGCCTCCTCCGCCCCCGTGGTGGCGGTGATCGACGGTGACCTGCAGCACGACGAGCGTCTGTTGCCCCGGATGCTGGCCCTGCTGCAGGCCGAGTCCGGCGTGGACGTGGTGGTCGGCAGCCGCTACATCGACGGCGGCGGCACCGGCGACTGGGACGCGCAGCGCGAACACATGAGCCGCTGGGCCACGCGCCTGTCGCAGGCAGTGATCAAGGCCGATCTGAACGACCCGATGAGCGGCTTTTTCATGATCCGCCAGTCCGCCGTGCTGGCCAGCGTGCGCGCCGGCATGTCGGCGGTGGGCTTCAAGATTTTGCTGGACCTGCTGGCCGCCGCGCCGCGCCCGCTGGTGGTGCGCGAGCTGCCCTACGAGTTCCGCAGCCGCTTCGCCGGCGAGAGCAAGCTCGACACCTCGGTGATGTGGGAATACGCCATCATGCTGCTGGACCACTGGTTCGGCCGCCTGATCCCGGTGCGCTTCATCGCCTTCACGCTGGTGGGCGGCGTCGGCCTGCTGGTGCACCTGGCCGTGCTGGCGCTGCTGTTCAAGGGCGGCCACGCCGGCTTCCTGCCGGCCCAGGCCGTGGCCACCCTGGTGGCCATGACCAGCAACTTCGTGCTCAACAACCTGCTGACCTACCGCGACCGGCGCCTCAAGGGCTGGGGCTGGGTGCGCGGCTGGATCTCCTTCTCGCTGGCCTGCGGCGTGGGCGCGCTGGCCAACGTGGGCCTGGCCAGTTGGCTGTTCAACACCCACCAAGCCTGGTGGCTGCTGTCGGCCGTGGCCGGGGTGCTGGTGGGCGCGGTCTGGAACTACGCCGTCACCGCCGTCTACACCTGGAACAAACCCGGAAAGAACTGAACGCACATGCCCTCACCCACCTTGATCCCGGTGGTGCTGTGCGGCGGCAACGGCACACGCCTGTGGCCGCTGTCGCGCGGCGCCCTGCCCAAACAGTATTTGAGTCTGGACGGCGGCCCGCACTCGCTGCTGCAGCGCACCGTGCTGCGGCTGGCCGGTCTGGGCGCGGCCACGGGTGCCACGGTGGCACCGCCCCTGCTGGTCTGCAACGCCGAGCAGCGCTTTCTGGTGGCGCAGCAGCTGCAGGACATCGGGGTGAGCGACGCGCGCATCCTGCTGGAACCCGCCGGCCGCAACACCGCGCCGGCGCTGACGCTGGCGGCGCTGGCCTGCGAGCAGACCAGCCAAGGCGACGCGGTACTGCTGGTGCTGCCGGCCGACCACCACATCGGCCAGCCCGGGCAGTTGCACGCCGCCGTCGGCCAGGCGCTGGGCGCGGCGGCCGAGGGCGCCATGCTGGCCTTTGGCGTGCGGCCCGAGCGGCCCGAAACCGGCTACGGCTACATCCGGCGCGGGGCGGCGGTGGGCGATGGCGTCTGGCAGATCGACGGCTTTACCGAGAAGCCCGACGCCGCCACCGCCAGCGCCTGGATCGCCGAGGGCCAGCACTTCTGGAACGCCGGCCTGTTTGCCGTGCGCGCCGATGTGTGGCTGCGCGCGCTGTCGCACACCCGGCCCGATATTGCCGCGGCCTGCCGGCGCGCCATGCAGGGCGTGCAGCGTGACCTGGACTTCTGGCGCCCGGACGGCGAGGCTTTTGCCGCCAGCCCGTCCGATTCGATCGACTACGCCGTGATGGAGCGCCTGCCGGCCCAGCCCGCGCTGGGCATCCCGGCGCGCATGGTGGCGCTCAACGCCGGCTGGTCCGACGTCGGCGCCTGGGACGCCGTGTGGGCGCTCAGCCCGCACGACCCGCAGGGCAACGCCGTCATCGGCCAGGCGGTGCTGCAGGGCTGCAGCGGCACGCTGGCCATTTCGTCCAGCGGACGCCTGATTGCCGGCCTGGGCCTGCGCGACACGGTGGTGGTGGAAACGCCGGACGCCGTGCTGGTGGCCGACCGCAGCCAGGCCCAGCGCGTGAAGGAGCTGGTGGCCGACGTGCGCGCCGTCCGGCCCGAGCTGGCCGAGGCGCACCGCCACGTGCACCGCCCCTGGGGCTGGTTCGACGCCCTGGACCGCGGGCCGGGTTTTCAGGTCAAGCGCATCGTGGTGCTGCCCGGCGCCAGCCTGAGCCTGCAAAAGCACACCCACCGGGCCGAGCACTGGGTGGTGGTGCGCGGCCTGGCCGAGGTGACGCGCGGCACCGAGGTCTTCAGGCTCGGCGCCAACGCCTCTACCTACATCCCGCCCGGCGAGGTGCACCGCCTGGCCAACGTGGGCAGCGAGCCGCTGGAGATCATCGAGGTGCAGAGCGGCAGCTATCTGGGCGAGGACGACATCGTGCGCCTGGACGACCCCTACCAGCGCGGCGCGTAGCCGCGGCCGGGCAGGTAGGATCGGTGTTTGATTACCGTCCCGAGGAGTGCCGCCATGAAATCCCGCGCCGCCGTCGCCTTTGCTGCCGGCAAACCGCTTGAAATTGTCGAAATCAACGTGGCCCCGCCGCAAAAAGGCGAGGTGCTGGTCAAGATCACCCATACCGGGGTGTGTCACACGGACGCCTTCACCCTGAGCGGTGACGACCCTGAGGGCCTGTTCCCCGCCGTGCTGGGCCACGAAGGCGCCGGCATCGTGGTGGAAGTCGGCGAGGGCGTGACCAGCGTTCAGCCCGGCGACCACGTGATCCCGCTCTACACCGCCGAATGCGGCGAATGCCTGTTCTGCAAGAGCGGCAAGACCAACCTGTGCGTGGCCGTGCGCGCCACTCAAGGGCGGGGCGTCATGCCCGATGGCACCACGCGTTTCAGCTACCAGGGCAAGCCGATCTACCACTACATGGGCTGCAGCACTTTCAGCGAATACACGGTGGTGGCCGAGGTCTCGCTGGCCAAGGTCAACCCCAAAGCCAACCCCGAGCAGGTGTGCCTGTTGGGCTGCGGCGTGACCACGGGCCTGGGCGCGGTGAAGAACACCGCCAAGGTGCAGCCGGGCGACAGCGTGGCGGTGTTTGGCCTTGGCGGCATTGGCCTGGCGGTGATCCAGGGGGCCAAGCTGGCGCAGGCTGGGCGCATCATCGCTGTCGACACCAACCCGGGCAAGTTCGAGCTGGCCAAGACCTTTGGCGCCACCGACTGCGTCAACCCCAAGGACCACGACAAGCCGATCCAGCAGGTCATCGTCGACATGACGACCTGGGGCGTGGACCATAGCTTTGAATGCATCGGCAACGTCAACGTGATGCGCGCCGCACTGGAATGCGCGCACCGCGGCTGGGGTCAGAGCGTGGTGATTGGCGTGGCCGGCGCGGGGCAGGAGATCAGCACCCGCCCGTTCCAGCTGGTCACCGGCCGGCGCTGGCTGGGCACGGCCTTTGGCGGCGTGAAGGGCCGCAGCCAGCTGCCTGGCATGGTCGAGGACGCCATGGCCGGCAAGATTCAGCTGGCGCCGTTTGTGACGCATACCATGCCGCTGACCGGGATCAACGAGGCGTTTGATCTGATGCATGAGGGGAAGTCGATTCGCTCCGTGGTTCACTATTGACCCCCTGAGGCGCTGGCGCGCCTTCCCCCGCTCTCTTCGGGCGGGGGACAAGCCGGCCGCTTCGGAGCGGCCGGGCGCGGCGGCTTCTCGCATGGCCTGCTCCGCGGCCTTCTGACATGAGGAATTCCACACGATGAACAGTCCCTCGGATACTCGTCCACGCACCGTGGCGGTGGCCGGCGCCACCGGCCTGGTCGGCCGCAGCCTGGTGCAGCGCTTGTGCGCCGATCCGCGTGTGGGGGTGGTGCACGCCCTGGTGCGGCGGCCGTTGACTGAAATGCATCCCAAGCTGCAGCCGCTGGTGGTGGACTTTGCCGCGCTGCAGGCCTTGCCGCCCATCGACGAGGTGTATCTGGCGCTGGGCACCACGATCAAGGTCGCGGGCAGCCAGGCGGCGTTTCGTGCGGTGGATTTCGACGCCAATCTGGCGGTGGCCCAGGCCGCGCTGGCTGCGGGGGCGCGCCGCGCCGGTCTGGTCAGCGCCCTGGGGGCGAGCGCCCAGTCGCCGGTGTTCTACAACCGGGTCAAGGGCGAGCTGGAAGACGCCCTGGCCGCCTTGCCCTTCGACCGGCTGGTGATCGCCCAGCCCTCGCTGCTGCTGGGGGACCGTGCGTCGCTGGGCCAGCCCGAGCGCCACTTCGAGCGCTGGATGAGGGGCCAGAGCAGCTGGCTCGCGCCACTGATTCCGCGCCACTGGCGCCCCATCGCCGCGGCCGACGTGGCGGCGGCGCTGGCGGCCACCGTGCCGATGGGCCAGGGGCTGCAACGGTTCAGCTCGGCCGCCATGCAGGGCGCCAGCACGGTCTGACAGAGTTTTTTGGCTTTTTTGTCGAGATGTCGCCGTCCACAAATCGTTTGTAGCTATATAAATAATAGCAATCAAGGAGTTTTCATGCCACGCATTGAACAGCACGCCAGCTTCGGCGGCAGTCAGGAAGTCTGGAAACACGCCAGCCGCAGCACCGGCACCGAGATGCGCCTGGGCGTCTACCTGCCGCCGGCCGCGCTGGCGGGCGAGCGCTGCCCGGTGCTCTACTGGCTGTCGGGCCTGACCTGCAACGAGCAGAACTTCATCACCAAGGCCGGCGCGCAGCAGCACGCGGCGCAGCACGGCTTGATCCTGGTGGCGCCCGACACCAGCCCGCGCGGCGAAGGCGTGGCCGACGACCCCGCCTACGACCTGGGCCAGGGCGCAGGCTTTTACCTGAACGCCACCCAGGCGCCCTGGGCCGCGCACTACCGCATGGAGGATTACGTGGTGGACGAGCTGCCGGCGCTGATCGAACAGCACTTTCCCGCCACCGACCGGCGCAGCATCTTCGGCCACAGCATGGGCGGCCACGGCGCTTTAAGCCTGGCGCTGCGCCACCCTGGCCGCTACCGCAGCGTCAGCGCCTTCGCCCCCATCGTCGCGCCCAGCCAGGTGCCCTGGGGGCAAAAGGCGTTCACCGCCTACCTGGGCGATGACCGCAGCGCCTGGGCCGCGCACGACACGGTGGCCTTGATTGCCCATGCCCAAGAGCGCCTGCCCCTGCTGGTCGACCAGGGCGATGCCGATGATTTTCTGGCCAAGGAGCTGCGCCCCGAGCTGCTGGAGGCCGCCTGCGCCCAGGCAAGCCACCCGCTGACCCTGCGCCGCCAGCCGGGTTACGACCACAGCTACTACTTCATGGCCAGCTTCATGGGCGAGCACGTCGCGCACCATGCGGCGGCGTTACAAAATAGCACGCCGGGCAAGAGCTGAAGGTCGTAAATCAACGCCCGTTCAGAATCACGACACTTTCGATTTCGAATTCAACATAGTCGGCCAAGTCTGAAACCATCAACCAGGAGTTTTCGTCATCTCCATGAACACAATATTCATGTCTGGATCGGTAAATGTTCTGGCATTGGAGTTTTCTGGGGCGCATGCAAGAAGCTCTTCAGCCGATCTGTAGATCAACCACCAATCCATGTAGGCCTCCATATAGCCGACGTCAGGAATACCAGGCAAAAAATTGGCAATCAAAAGCTTCCCGTCTTGCCGCAATTTCCCAAAAAGCAACGCGGTCAAAGATTTTGCAACGTCATTATCAAGGTAATCATAAAGTCCTGCCGCGTAAACTAAGTCGAATGTTTGCCCCTCTATCCCGGATCTCGCCTTAAGGAGATCCAAAACACTGTTTTTCACCGTCGTGATTCCGAGATCTCCGTAATCACGCGCAACCACTTTCAGGCTGCCTTCGTCTTGGTCGAGCGCAACAAAAGTCTCAAAGTTCCGCTTGCGGAGACTTTCGCTCCAGACGGTCTCCCTCAAGTGACCACAAGCCACCGAAAGAACACTGGCCATCCCAATACGCTGCTCACACGCGGCATCAATGTACTCGGCAAGCAGTTTTCTCCTGAAGCGAACCGCGCGCGCAGCCGGTTGCGCACAGTTATGTCGATAAACCTCACAAGCATCATAACCCAATTTATCGACGCCATACTTATCAAGCTCAATGCCGTAGAGCAAATCAAGAACAATCGCATCGCCAGCATAGCCTCTGGGTTTAAAAAAATTTCTACTGGTGATGGGACATTTATGAGCAATCTGCTCTGAGGGACTCGAACGAATATTTTCTGCAATAAACTTCTTCCACTGCGGCAAATCAAATTTCGATCGATACTCCAGGGCCGATGCAACAATTTCTTGAGTAGCTTGCCATTTTTCTGTGGACATAATTTCACTCCCTCTTCGCCAATTGGTAAAATAAAAGGAAGACTCCTAATTCAATCAACTTGAGATCAGGGATGAGCAGAGGCGAAGCACAAAATTCAGAAGCCGAAGCGTTCCCCCAACGTCCCGAAGGTCTTATCTAATAACCTAGAGGTCACCTCAAGATTTGAATTGCCACTGCGCATACGCTCTCTGCTCAGGCCCACAGCAAGCTGATCTGCGTCACGGGTGTTGCCGTCGTGGCATAAAAAAACTGCCATGCGGCGGTTGCTGGCGCTTCCCATGAGCCTTCTCAAATCGCGTCTCCCTGGAAGCCATGCTAGGCGAGCACCCAGCCGCCGCCATCCCACGAAAGTGGGATGGCATCTAAACTTTAGGCTGATAGGGATGACAAGCAGCCACCACTTCGTCGCCAGCTTGGAGTAGTGGCGGAACGCGGTGGTGTCGCGGGCACTGACGGGCTCACGCCCGAAGGGCTCTTGCAGGTTGAACGCTGAGCCGCCTCAGTTCAGGTCCGGATCCAGAAAATACGCCGTGCCGCCCCAGTTGGCCTGTAGGGCAAAGCCTTTCTCGGTGAACTGGTAGACGTTGATCTGCGGGTTGACGGACACCTGGCCACCCGCCGTGCCCAGGGTGGCCGAGGCCGACACGTCCAGACCGCCGGAGTTGTTGGACTGGAACTGCTCCATCGCCGATTGGGTCTTGAACACGAAAACCTGCGCCAGGCGCTGGTAGCCCACCCCGGGGCCGGTGCCGGCACGCTTGGCCCGCATGTAGGTGCGCTTGCCGGTGGCCGTGTCCACCATCACCCCGTTGCCGGTGGCGCCGATCAGCAGGATCGCGTTGACCATGCCGACGTGGAACACGCCGTAGCCCTTGGCCTGCTCGATTTCCTTGCGCGCCTCGGGTTTGTCGGTGTACAGGCGCGCCAGGGTGGCCTCGGCGCTTTCGTCGATCTTCTGGCGCTCGGTCAGGATCTGCTCGGCCGACAGGTTTTTCTTGTCGGGCTCCTTTGGCGACGACTGGCAGCCGGCCAGCCCCGCCAACACCAGCGCCACCGACAGCACACCCACAGGCTTGTGGAGGAAGTTCATTGCGATTTCCTTTGCTTGGCTCGATTTGGATTGTTTTCGCCGAGGCCGGCCGCCCAGGTCGCAGCCCCCTGACCCCACTGCCCAATCTATCGGAAATTCGACCTTTGCAGGCCGCATCCGATCAAGGTCACGGCGAAGCAGACGAACGGCGCTCTTCCCTGGCGCGTGAACGCAGGCCATCGCGCCCCCCTGACGGCAACAGAACGCCCGGATGCCACGCCAGCCCCCGGGATTTCCCCCTCGGCGTAAATCCCAAGTGCCAAACACCGGATCGGTCCATAATATTCCCGCCCATCCCCACCCCCGATGGCCACGCCGACACAATTGGCACGGCCCTTGATCCCCATGACCCACAAGGCTGGTATCCGCCGACGCCGTGTCGCATTTGGCTTGGGCGCCGTCGTCGGCGCACCGCTGCTGTTCTCGGGCTGCAACCGCATCCCCCCCGCCCTGAAGATTGGCGTCGGCCAGCCGCTCAGCGGGCCGATTGCGGCGCTGGGGCGGGACATGCTGAATGGCATCGTCCTGGCGGTGGAGGAACTCAACGCCGAGAACTTCGCCATCGACGGCCAGCCGGTCAAGCTGGAACTGGTGGTCGAGGACGACCGCTCCGACCCCGCCGTCGGCAAGCTCGCCGCCCAGACGCTCATCGATGCCGGCGTGTTCGCCGTCATGGGCCATCTGAATTCCGGCGTCAGCATGGCCGCCGCGCCGCTGTACGGCGCGCACGACATCCTGCAGCTGTCCATCTCCACCCACCCTGGGCTGACCGAACTCGGGTTGCCCGGGGTGTTCCGCATCGTCGCCAACGACCACACGCAGTCGCGCGCCATGGCCGGGTACGCCATCGACTACCTTGGCCAGGGCCCCATCGGCCTGGTCGACGACGGTTCGGCCTACGGCAAGGGACTGGCCGGCGCCGTGGCCGCCGAATTCGACAAGGTCGGCAAGACCCTCGCGCTGCGCGACAGCCTGGACGACAAGACCACCGACTTCGCCGCGCTGGCCAGCACACTGAAGCAGCGGCAGATCGGCGTGCTGCTGAGCGTGCTGAACGACTTTCAGGTGGTGGCGCTGGTCGAGGCGCTGAAGGCCGCCGACCACCTCGACATGCATATCCTGGGTGGCGACTTGCTGAAGACCCCCGAGGCCTTGAAGGCCGCGCGCACGCTGCGGGGGCGCCTGCTGGCCACCTCGCCGATCCTGGAGCCGCTGGAGTTCAATGGCGGCCCCGCGTTCCTGAGCACCTACCGGGAGCGTTTCAAGAAAGACCCGGCGTACGGCGCGCACTACAACTACGACGCCCTACACGCGCTGGCGTTCACCCTGCGCCAGGTGCGCGGGATCGACCCGGAAAAGGTCCGCCAGATGCTGCACACCAACGATCCGGCGGCGCCGGTCACCGGCTCCATGCGCTTTGACGCCCGCGGCGAGCAGCGCCACGGGGTGGTGGGCATCTACAGCGCCGCCGCCAACGGCTGGCGCAGCCTGATGCGCTCGTCGCAGTGGTGAGGCGCCGGGGCCCGCCGACCGGCGGGAAAGCCGGCCCTGGCCCCGCCGCTCAGCGGCCCCGGTCGCCCAGGGCCGGGTAGTCGGTGTAGCCCTTGGCGCCGCCGCCGTACATGGTCAGCTTGTCCAGCCCCTGGTACGGGCCGCCACGGCGCATGCGCTCGGTCAGATCGGGCATGCAGATGAAGGCCTTGCCAAACGCCACCAGGTCGGCACGGCCGCTGGCGATGGCGTCCTGGGCCAGCACCGGGTCGTAGCCGTTGTTGACCATCCAGGCGCCACGCCCGCCGGCCGTGCGGTAGGCGCTCTTCAGCGCGGCGTAGTCGAACGGCCGTTCGGGCAAGGCCCGCGGGCCGCCGGTGGCGCCCTCGATCACGTGCACGTAGGCCAGGCCCAGCGGCGCCAGTTGGCGGATCAGGTAATCGAACAGCGGCTGCGGATCGGCGTCGTCGATGTCGTTGGCCGGGGTCACGGGCGACAAGCGGATGCCGACGCGGTCGTGCCCCACCGCGTCGACCACGGCGCGGGTGGCCTCCAGCATCAGCCGGGCCCGGTTTTCGATGCTGCCGCCGTAGTCGTCGCCACGCTGGTTGGCGCCAGTCTTCAGGAACTGGTCCAGCAGGTAGCCGTTGGCGCCGTGGATCTCCACGCCGTCGAAGCCGGCCGACTTGACGGCGTTGCGCGCGGCGGCCGCGTAGTCGTGCACCACGCCGGGAATCTCATGCCGGTGCAGCGCGCGCGGGGCGCTGGTGGGCGCGAAATGGCCGTGGCCCTGGGCATCGAAGATGTAGGTCTTGGCGTTGGCCAGCACGGCCGAGGGCGCCACCGGCTCGGCGTTGTCGGGCAGCAGCGAGCGGTGCGACACCCGCCCCACGTGCCACAGCTGGCACACCATCTTGCCGCCCTTGGCGTGCACCGCGCGCGTCACGCGCTTCCAGCCGTCCAGCTGCTCGGTGCCGTACAGGCCGGGCACGTGGGCGTAGCCCTGGCCCATCGGGCTGATGGCCGTGGCCTCGCTGACGATCAGGCCGGCGCCGCGCGCCGGGTCGGCGCGCTGGGCGTAGTACTCGGCCATCAGGGCGGTGGGAATGGCGTCCGGCGCGCGGTTGCGCGTCAGCGGGGCCATCACGACGCGGTTGGCCACCTCGATGGCACCAACCCGCAGGGGAGAAAAGAGCGACGGAGTCATGGCGCTTGCGGCGTGGGGGATAAACGGATGCCCGCATTGTGCGCCTGCGCCGATGTCCCACAATCGGTCGCATGTCCGCGCCTTCCCCTTCCGACGCGCCGCCGCTGCGCCTGCTGCTGCTGATCGCCCTGGCGCTGTCGCTGGGCGCCGCCGTGTCGCTGGGCATCACCCGCTTTGCCTACGGCCTGCTGCTGCCGGTGATGCGCGACGACCTGGGCTGGAGCTACACCCTGGCCGGCGCCATGAACACCGCCAACGCCCTGGGCTACCTGGTGGGCGCGCTGTTCACCCCGGCGCTGATGCGCCGCTACGGCGCCGCCGCCGTGCTGCTGGGCGGCGCGCTGCTGGCCAGCGGGTTCATGGCCGCGTCGGGCTTTTTCACCGCCGCCGGGCCCTTGCTGTTGCAGCGCCTGCTGGCCGGGGTGGCCAGCGCCTTCGTGTTCATCGCCGGCGGCCTGCTGGCGGCGCGGCTGGGCGCGCAGGCACCGCGCCACGCCGGCCTGCTGCTGGGGCTGTACTACGGCGGCACGGGTTGGGGCATCACGGTGTCGGCGCTGGGCGTGCCGGCGCTGCTGGCGGCGGCGGCCGGGCGGCCGCACGGCTGGAGCTGGGCCTGGTGGGGGCTGGCCGTGGCCTGCCTGGTCGGCTGCGCCGTGCTGGCCTGGCCGGCGCGCCGGCTGCAGGCCGAGGAGCGGCGCGGCCGAGCCCAGGCCGACCCGGCGGCGCAGCCCCCCGCCGGCCCCCTGCCCTGGCGCGCCATGTGGGCGGCGCTGACCGGCTACACCTTGTTCGGCGTCGGCTACATCGGCTACATGACCTTCGTCATCGCCCTGCTGCGCGAGCAAGGGGTGGCGGCCGACGCCATCACCGGCTTCTACGCCCTGCTGGGGCTGGCGGTGGTGGCCTCGGCGCGCATCTGGGCCGGCCTGCTGGACCGCGCCAAGGGCGGCGGCGCGCTGGCGTTTCTGAATGCGCTGCTGGGCGTGGCCACGGTGCTGCCGGCGCTGACCAGCGCCTGGCCGGTGGTGCTGGCTTCCGGTCTGCTGTTTGGCGCGGTGTTTCTGTCGGTGGTGGCCTCCACCACCGCCTTCGTGCGCCACAACCTGCCGCAGACGCAATGGGCGGCCGGCATCAGCGTCTTCACGATCCTGTTTGCCTTCGGCCAGATCGTCGGCCCCACCGTGGTCGGCTGGATCGCCGATGGCCCCGGTGGCCTGGCGCGCGGCTTGGTGTATTCGGCCGGCGCGCTGTGGCTGGGCGCGCTGCTGGCCTGGCGGCAGCCGCCGCTGGCGCCCCACACCACCGAAACCCAGGATTGCTGAGTTACCGGGGTTTTCGTCGGCCCGTGCTCTCCGGCCAGCCGAACGTTCACATCAGGCCTTCGGCCTGCATCGCCTTTTGCACCGCCGGGCGGGCCGCCACGCGTTCGCGGTAGGCGGCCAGATGCTTGAAACCGGAAATGTCCAGGCCCGTGGGCTTGGCCCAGTTGGTGACCGTGAACAGGTAGGCGTCGGCGACGCTGAATTGATCGCCCATCAGGTAGGACTTGCCGGCCAGTTGCCCTTCCAGCCATTCCAGGCGCGCCAGCAGGCGCTGTCTGGCGATGGCCTTGGCCGCCTCGGGCATGTCCGGGTTGAACAGCGGACCAAAGCCCTTGTGCAGCTCGGTGCCGACGAAGGTCAGCCAGCTCTGCAGCTGGTAGCGCGCCCAGCTGCCGGCGGGTGGGGCGAGCTGCTTGTCGGGCACCTGGTCGGCGATGAACTGCACGATGGCCGGGCCTTCGGCCAGGCTGCGGCCGTCATCCAACACCAGAAAAGGCACGTAGCCCAGCGGGTTGACCTGGCGGTAGTCGCTGCCATCGGGCAGCAGCTTGGTCTTGGTGGGGGCGGAGATGGCTTCGTAGGGCAGGCCCGCCTCCTCCAGCACGATGTGGGGCGAGAGCGAGCAGGCGCCGGCCGAGTAATAGAGTTTCATTGAAATTTCCTGGTGATCTCAGAACAAAAAGGTCGAATTCCCAGGCAGATACTTCCTGAGCCGCTACAAACCACATAGCATGCACAGCCCCTGCGGGAGACCGGACCCGCCCGCATTCTGGCCCAACCCGCGGTTTTTTGGCCGGCCCGACCTCGGACCCCCCTGGCCCTCACGCAGCCTGGGCGCGCCGTCATGCTCCGGGCGCGGTCCACAACTCCAGCCGCGCCAGGTAGCGCCGGGCGTGGACGCCGCCGTCGTCGCACGTGCCGCACATCTCCCACGACGGCGCCAGTTGCCCGCACACCGCCGGGCGCTCGGGCCGCCCGAACAGCCGGCAGCGCAGGTGCTCGTCCAGTTGCACGCAGGGCACACCGGCCGGCTTGCCCCCCGGCAGGCCGGGAATCGGCGAGCTGATCGAGGGCGCGGTGCAGCAGGCCGCGCAGCCCGGGCGGCAGGCGGGGGCCGCCGTTTCGGAGTCATTTTGGCCGTTGGCCGGCGTGGAATCTTCCATAGCAGCTCTCTATTTCATAGCGATTGATTGGTCCCCTTGACTTTGCCACGATGGTAAGGTTCATCATGGCGTCCAGGGTGGCCATCGGCCCCGACTTTCAGGAGAACCTCATGGATCAGCAATTTACCGTCACAGGCATGACCTGCGGCCACTGCGAGATGTCCGTCAAGCGCGCCATCCAGCAGCTGGACGCCCAGGCCGAGGTCGTCATCGACCGTGCCAAGAACAGCGTCGAAGTGCGCCACCCCAGCCAGCCGCGCGAAGCCCTGGCCTCGGCCATCCGAGAGGAAGGCTACGCCGTCGCCCCATGAGCGAGCCCCTCGTGCGCGGCGGCCCCGTCCACATCGGCGAGGCGGCGCGCGCCTCGGGCGTGTCGGCCAAGATGGTGCGCCACTACGAATCGCTCGGCCTGCTGGGCGAGGTGACGCGCACCGACAGCGGCTACCGCCAGTACAGCGCGGCCGACATCCACACCCTGCGCTTCATCAAGCGGGCGCGCGATCTGGGCTTTTCCATGGCCGAGATCGCCGAGCTGGTCAGCCTGTGGCACGACCGTTCGCGCGCCTCGGCGGCGGTCAAGCGCATCGCCGAGCACCATGTGGCCGAGCTGGACAAGCGCATCGCCGCCCTGCAAGGCATGCACCGCACCCTGAACGCCCTGCTGCACGCCTGCCACGGCGACACGCGGCCCGACTGCCCGATCCTGGACGACCTGGCCGGCGGCGCCGCGCCCTGCCACTGAGCCACCGGCCACCTTTACACGCCCGACACCCCCGCGCCGTGCTGGCGACACATGCCCGGCGCAGACTGCACGTCAAGCCGGAACAACTTCCGGCCCTTCGTTCAACGACCTTGCATTGAAAGGAAACCGAGCATGACGTCGATCACCTCCCGCCTTGTGTTGGCCAGCTTGCTGGCCATCGGCTCCGGCCTGGCCACCGCCCAGACCACGCCCCCCGCCGCGCCGGCCACCGGCGAGGCCGCCGCCCGCCCCGCCCCGGCCCGCATGGACCCAGCCCAGCGCCAGCAACGCATGGCCGAACGCCAGCAGCGCATGACCGAGCGCCACGCCAAGCGCCTGGCCGACCTGAAGGCCCAACTCAAAATCAGCGCCGCCCAGGAAGGCGCCTGGACCCAGTTCAGCGGCGCCATGCAGCCGCCCGCGCCGGGCCAGTTCCAGCGCCCGGACCGCGCCGAGGTCGAGAAAATGACCACCCCGCAGCGCATCGACCGCATGCAGCAGATGCAGCAGCAACGCGCCGAACGCATGAAGCAGCGCGGCGACGCCGTGAAGACCTTCTACGCCCAGCTCACGCCCGAGCAGCAGAAAACCTTCGACAGCCGGGCCATGCGCCACATGGGCGAGCGCGGCGGCCGCGGCGAGCGGCATGGCCACCACGGCATGCACGGTGGCCCCGGCATGGGTCCGCGCTGATAAAAAACGGCGTTGGCCGGCGCGGACAAAGCCGGTTCAGCTATGATTTTTAATAGCCTCTTGCGCGCGCCACCCTGGCGCGCGGGGGGCTTTGGTCGTAAGCTGAACCCGTGCCACACATCGCCCCACCCCCTCCGCCCATGCCGCCGCGCCCCCAGCGCGGCACCCTGCGCCTGCCGGACGTCCGCCACGTCGAGCTGAGCGCCCCCTTCACCTGGCTGGCCCTGGGCTGGCGCGACCTCTGGCGCGTGGGCTCGCTCAGCCTGCTGCACGGCGTGGTCATGGCCGCGTTCGGTCTGCTGCTGGCCTACCTGGCGCGCGACCGCTTCTGGCTGCTGGCCGGGGCTTTCTCGGGCTTTCTGGTCGTGGCCCCGGTGCTGGCCACCAGCTTGTACGCGCTCAGCCGCGCCCTGGAGCGTGGCGAGCCGGCCGATCTGCGCACCATCGGCAAGACCTGGACGCGCTGGCAGTACTCGCGCTTCGCCGTGCACGGCGGCTACTGGAGCCTGGTGCGCTTCGGCCTGCTGCTGTCGCTGGCCGGCACCGGTTGGGTGTTGACCTCGGCCGCCCTGATCACCCTGATGACCCCGCAGCCGGTGGACACGCCGCTGGACTTCCTGCGCCACGTGGTGCTGGCCCAGCACGGCTACCTGTTCGAGCTGTGGCTGACCCTGGGCGCGCTGATGGCCGCGCCCCTGTTCGCCTCCAGCGTGGTGGCCATGCCCCTGCTGCTGGACCGCCGGGTCGACGTGTTGCAGGCGGTGCTGACCAGCTGGCAGACCGTGCTCACCAACCCGGCGCCGCTGGCCCTGTGGGCGGCCCTGCTGATGGGGCTGACGGCGCTGGGCATGGCCACCGCCCTGCTCGGCCTGATCCTGATCATCCCCTGGCTGGGCCACGCCAGCTGGCACGCCTACCGCGCCCTGGTCGACACCGAGGGGCTGCCCGAGCGCCTGCCCCCGGAAGGAGACGCCTGATGTTCGGCTTCAACGAAGAGCAGATCGCCTGGTTCGGCCTGACCATCGGGGTCGGCGCCTTCATGCTCTACATGCTGTTCATCATCGGCAACCTGGCCTGGGAGGCCAAGGCCGGCAAGTTCGGCACCTTCGTGCTGTTCCTGGCCCTGGCCTTCGGCATGGTCGGCTTCGTCGCCAAGGCCATCATCCAGTGGATGATTGAAAAGTAGCCACGCCGCCGCCGCATTTTTCTCGTCCGACAAGCCCCGTCCACCTGGTGTGGTCGGGGCTTTTTTTTCCCGCCGCGCGCGCCTTTGTCCTCCCCGCAAGAAAAAATAATGCACAAGCCTGTGGACAGTTCTGGCACAACCCAGGCCTTTTCCACAGCCTGTGCACCAATCCGAAAGTTGTTGTCTCTCGACCCGCTGGCGACGGCGCCCTTTCCCACAACGTCAAAGTTCATGCAAACCCCTGTCACGGCACGTAATTTTCGGCTTCTGCACAAATCGGCAGCCCTTCTACTACGACTACTACTTTGAAATAGAAAACAAGATAGGAAAGTCAGGACAAGCCGCGCGCCCGGAAAATCAGCCCCGCGCCGGCCCAAAACGCCACTTTTCGTCACCTTTCACCCCCTTTGTGGGGCCTGCGCCAGGGGGTGGCACTGTTAAGATCGCCCGCCAAGCCCCTTGCCTGCTCGCGAGAGAGGCCTTTACCGCCCGTCGTTCGAGCCCTTCATGTCCGTTGCCCTAGCCGGTCGCAGTCCCCACACCTTCGAGATCAAGAGCGCCAGCCTGCCCTTGCTGGCGCTGCGCTTGAAGTCCGCGGACTTGCGTCAGCTCGCCGACGAACTGCAGGCCCAGTACGGCGACCGGCCCGATTTCTTTGAGAACGACCCCGTGGTGCTGGATCTGGCCCTGCTGGCACCCGAGCAGGCCGAGGCCGACATCGACTTCCAGCGCCTGGGCGAGCTGCTGCACGAGCACCGCCTGCGCCTGCTGGCCGTGCGCGGCGGCAATGCCGCCCAGCAGGCCGCCGCCGTGCAGATCGGCCTGCTGCTGGCGCCCGATGCGCGCGTCGGCGCCGCGCCGCGCCCCGCCGAGGTCGCCAGCAAGGCCGCTCCTGCGGCGCTGGCGCCCGAACCGGCGCCCGCCGCCGAGCTGCCCGCGCCCGGCGCCTTGGTCATCGACCGCCCGCTGCGCGCCGGCCAGCAGGTGTACGCGCGTGGCCGCGACGTGGTGGTGCTGGCCATGGTCAATGCCGGCGCCGAAGTCATCGCCGACGGCCATGTGCACGTCTACGCGCCGCTGCGCGGGCGCGCCGTGGCCGGCGCGCGCGGCTGGCCCGAGGCGCGCATCTTCGCGCGCGAGATGCGGCCCGAGCTGGTGTCCATCGCCGGCGTGTACCGCACCAGCGACGAACCCCTGCCCCCCGAAGCCTGGGGCCAGGCCGCCACCGTGCGCCTGGTCTCTGGCGAGGCGGGCGACAAACTCATTTTCGAACCCATCGCGGGCTGAACCCCGCCCCAAGGCGCACTGACATGGCAAAAATCGTTGTGGTGACTTCTGGCAAGGGTGGCGTGGGCAAGACCACCACCAGCGCCGCCTTTTCGTCCGGATTGGCCCTGCAAGGCCACAAGACGGCGGTGATCGACTTCGACGTCGGCCTGCGCAACCTCGACCTGATCATGGGCTGCGAGCGCCGCGTGGTGTACGACTTCGTCAACGTCATCCAGGGCGAAGCCAACCTGAGCCAGGCGCTGATCAAGGACAAGCAGTGCGAGAACCTGTCGGTGCTGGCCGCCAGCCAGACGCGCGACAAGGAAGCGCTGACCCAGGAAGGCGTCAAGAAAGTGCTGGACGACCTGGCCGAGATGGGCTTTGAGTACATCGTCTGCGACTCGCCCGCCGGCATCGAGACCGGGGCCATGATGGCCATGCACTACGCCGACGAGGCGCTGATCGTGACCAACCCCGAGGTGTCCAGCGTGCGCGACTCCGACCGCATCCTGGGCATGCTGGGCAGCAAGACGCAGCGCGCCATCGACGGCAAGGAGCCGATCAAGGAGCACCTGCTGATCACCCGCTACAACCCGAACCGCGTGGCCGACGGGCAGATGCTGAGCCTGGAGGACATCCAGGACATCCTGCGCATTCCGCTCATCGGCGTCATTCCCGAGAGCGAATCCGTGTTGCAGGCCTCCAACCAGGGCCTGCCGGCGGTGCACCTGAAGGGCAGCGACGTGGCCGACGCCTACATGGACGTGGTGGAGCGCTTTTTGGGCGCCGACAAGCCGCTGCGTTTCATCGACGCCGAGAAACCGGGCTTTTTCAAGCGCTTGTTCGGAGGCAAGTGAGCCATGTCCTTCCTGACATTCTTTCTGGGCGAGAAGAAGAAGACGGCCAGCGTGGCCAAGGAACGCCTGCAAATCATCCTGGCCCACGAGCGCTCCGGCCGCAATGCGGGAACCCCGGACTACCTGCCCGATCTGCAGCGCGACCTGATCGCCGTCATCAGCAAGTACGTGGCCATCGACCCGAAGGACATCAAGGTCAACCTGGAGCGCCAGGACGACCTGGAGGTGCTGGAGGTGAAGATCGAGCTGCCAGAGAAAAGCCCGGCCGCCCGGGCCTGATCGCGGACAGCCCGAGGGCGAGCAGGCGCTGAATTAGCTATTGTTTCAATAGCTAATAAGGATTTCTGGGCGCCGGCTGACTGCCAGTTTGATCCGGATTCAGCACCAGGTCCGCGCCCTTCTCGCCAATCAGGATGGCCGCCGCGTTGGTGTTGGCCGAGGTCATGGTCGGCATCACCGAGGCGTCGATCACGCGCAGGCCCTCGACGCCGCGCACCCGCAGCTGCGCATCCACCACCGAGCGTTCGTCGCCGCCCATGCGGCAGGTGCCGGTGGGGTGGAACACCGTGCCGCCCTTGGCGCGCGCGAACTCGGCCAACTGCTCGTCGGTGCGCAAGTCCTTGCCGGGCAGGTATTCGACGCCCGTCACCAGGCTGCGGAAGGCCGGCTGCTCGTAGATCTCGCGCAGCATCTTCAGGCCCTCGACCAGCACGCGGATGTCGTGCGGCTCGGTCAGGTAGTTGGACACGATCAGCGGCGGCGCCAGCGGGTCGGCCGAGCGCAAGGACACCGTTCCGCGCGATTCGGGCCGGCACTGCGTGGCCGAGGCGGAAAAGCCTGAAAAATCGTGCAGATCGTCGCCCGGCTTGTCGACCGACAGCGGCATCACGTTGAACAGCACATCGGCGCGTTCGTCCTTGGCCACGGCGCTGCGCACCATGCCGCCGACCTGGCCGGCGCCCACGGTCAGCGGGCCGCGCTGGCCAAACAGCCATTCGGCGCCCATGCGCGCCAGGCCGAGCGGGCTGCGCACCTGATCGTTGAGCGACATCTTTTCGCGCAGCTTGACGATCACGCGCGCCTGGTAGTGGTCCTGCAGGTTGGTGCCAACCTCGGGCGCATCCACCTGCACGGCAATGCCGTGGCGCAGCAAGGCGTCGGCCGGGCCGATGCCCGACAACTGCAGCAGCTGCGGGCTTTGCAAGGCGCCCGCCGCCAGAATCACTTCGCCGTCCGCACGCGCCTGTCGGCGCTGGCCGTTCTCGATCCATTCCACGCCGACGGCGCGTCCGGCTTCGATCAGCACTTGTGTCACGTGCACCCCGGTCAGCACGTGCAGGTTGCTGCGCCCGCGCACGGGCGACAGGAAGGCGGTGGCCGCGTCGCAGCGCCAGTGGCCGCGCAAGGTCAGCTGGTAGGCGCCCAGGCCTTCGTCCTGCGCGCCGTTGAAGTCGGGGCTGCTCGGAAAACCGGCCTCCTTGCCGGCTGCAAGCCAGGCGGCGCAGTAGGGGTGGTCGTTGCGCAGGTCGGACACATTCAGCTCGCCCTCGCCCCCGTGGTAGTCGCTCGCGCCACCCGCGTAGCGTTCGGACTTCTTGAAGAAGGGCAGCACCTCGCGGTAGCTCCAGCCGTCGGCGCCTGCGCGCGCCCAGTCGTCGTAGTCGGCCTTCTGGCCGCGGATGTAGATCAGCCCGTTGATGGCGCTGGAGCCGCCCAGCACGCGGCCGCGCGGCCAGATCACGCGGCGGTTGCCGGATTCGGGCTGGGGCTCGACCTCGAACTGCCAGGAAAAGCGCGGGTCGTAGATGGAGCGGAAGTAGCCCACCGGCAGGCGCAGCCAGAAATGCCCGCCCCGGCCACCGGCCTCCAGCAGCAGCACCCGGCGGCCGCCCGCGCTCAGGCGGTTGGCCAGCACACAGCCGGCCGAACCGGCGCCCACGATGATGTGATCGAAGCTGTCCTCGGCGGCGGTCATGCCTTGACCAGGCTGGTGAACAAGCCGGGATCGAAGTACTGCTTGGCCGGTACCGCATTCTGGATGTTGGCGTTCTGCACGAAGAAGTCGGTCACCTGCTGCAGCCAGTTGGTGACGGTGCCGTCGGCGTACTTGGCGCGCCATTCGGCCGAGGAGTAGTACTTGGAGGCCTTGAACTGTTCCCTGAATTCGGCCAGCGGCACCTCTTTGTAATTGGCCTTTTGCAGCTGTTCGGCCGCCGCGTCGGGGTTGTTCACGATCTGCTCATTCACCGGCAGCCAGCCGGCGATCAGCTTGCGCAGCACGGCCTGGTTCTTGTCGAAGTAGTCGTTGCGCGCCGCCCAGCCGCCGACGATGGCCGCCTGCGGGAAGAAGGCCGAGGCATCGACCAACTTGCGCGCGCCGGGCAGCTTTTGCCGCACCACGGTGTCGAACGGCGCCCACAGCGCCACGGCCGGCACCGCGCCCGAGATGAGCGAGGTCACCGCTTCCGACATGCGCTGGTTGACCAGCCGCACGTCCTTGGCGGAGTCCAGGTTGGCTGAGCGCAGCGCGCGGTCCAGGAACACATGCGCCGTGGTGCCGGTGGTGGTGGAAATCTGCTTGCCCTTCAGGTCGGCGATGCTGTTGATGCCCGAATCGGCGCGCACCCACAGCTGGGCGGTGGCGTACTCGATGTTGTTGATCAGGAACACCTTGCCCTGGCCGCGCGCCGGAAAGTTGGACAGCACCGCACCTGTGGACAGCACGTCCAGGCTGCCGCCGATCATGGCCTGAAACAACTCCAGCCCGGTCGTGAACTGGATCGGCTCCAGATCTAAGCCCTGCTTGGCGAAGCTGCCCGAATGGATGCCCAGCCACATCTGCCCGTCCACGGCCGGGGTGTGCAGGTAGCCGACCTTGAGTTTGGTCCGCGTCTGCGCCAGGGCGGGAAAGCCGGCGCCCGCCGCGGCGGTGGCCGCCAGGGCGTGGCGGATGAGGGTTCGGCGTTGAAGGGCCATGGTGCGTGTCTCCTCTGGGGACGTGTGAAAGGAAAGGGTTGCGCCCGTGCTTCAGTCGGAAAGGCGCAGGCTTTGCCGCGCCTGGGCGGCGTACTCCTGCATGACCAGCTCGCGGATCTCCGAGCGCAGGGCGGCAAAGCGTGGGTCTTCGTGCAGGTTCTCGGCGCGCGGGTAGCCGAAGGGCAGGTCGATGATGGTGCGGATGCGCGCCGGTCGCGCCGTGACCACCACGATGCGCGAGGACAGGTAGATCGCCTCTTCCACCGAGTGGGTGATCAGCATCACCGTCTTGTCCTCGGTCTGCAGCACCTCCAGCAGCAGATCCTGCATGGCGCTGCGCGTCTGCGCGTCGAGTGCGCCGAACGGCTCGTCCATCAGCAGGAATTGCGGGCGCACCGCATAGGCACGCGCCAGGGCCAGGCGCTGGCGCATGCCGCCCGACAGGTGCTTGGGGTAGTGGTCGGCAAAGTCCTTCAGGCCCATCAGGCCCATGTAGCGCTCGACGATGGCCGCATGCTCTGACTTGGGCACTTTGTTGCCCGCCAGCTTCAGGCCGAACTCGATGTTCTTGCGCACCGTGAGCCACGGGAACACGCCGTACTCCTGAAACATCACGCCGCGGTCGGGGCCGGGGCCGCCGACCGGCTTGCCGTCCAGCAAGGCCTGACCCGAGGTCGGCTGCACGAAGCCGCCCAGGATGTTCATCAGCGTGGTCTTGCCGCAGCCCGAGGGTCCGATGACGGAGACGAACTCGCCCTGTCGGATGTCGAGGGACACGCCGTCCAGTACCCGCATGGGGCCCTGGGCGGTCGGGAACTCCACCACCAGGTCACGGAAAGAGACGCGCACCGGCGCCTGCGAGGCCTGGTCCTTGTTCATGGCGGTACTCATGCGATGCGGTCCTGCCAGGCCACCAGGCGTCGGCTCAGGGTACGCAGCAGCAGGTCCATGACCAGCGCGATGAAGCCAATGCAGATGATGCCCACGTAGATGATGTCGAGCTGGAAGAAGGACGAGGCGTTCTGGATCAGCGCGCCCAGGCCTTGCTGGGCGGCGATCAGCTCCGAAGCCACCAGGGTGGCCCAGGCCACACCCAGTGCCACCCGAATCGCCGTGAGGATGTGCGGCACGGTCAGCGGCACGATCACCTTGGCGAAAATCTCCAGGTCGTTGGCGCCCAGCGTGCGCGCCACGCGCACATAGATCGGGCTGATCTGGGCGATGCCTTCGTACATGACGATGACACCGGCAAAGAACGAGGCGTAGAACAGGATCGCGATCTTGGCCGATTCGCCAATGCCGAAATAGACGATCACCAGCGGGATCAGCGCAATCGGCGGCAGCGCGCGGAAGAAGTTGATCACCGGGTCCACAAAGCTGCGCAGGTTCCTGTACCAACCCAGGCAAAAGCCCACCGGCACCGCCAGCAGGGTGCCCAGCGTCACGCCGATGAATACGCGCTGGGTTGACATCCAGATGTCCATCGGCAGCCGATCACCCATCAGCTCAATGAACTTGCTGGCCACCTGGTGCGGCGCCGGCACCAGGGCCGGGTTGATCAGGCCGCTGGCGCGCACGCCGTACCAAAGCAGCAGCAAGAGCAGCCAGGGGGCGAGAATCAGGGCGGCGCGCCGCAGGGGCGCCGGGCGGTCGGGCATGGTCAGGGTCTCCTTCTAGGGTCGATTGGCATTGCGCGAAGCCACCGCTCTGTTATATTGATTTGGTCATACTATAGACCATACCTTTAGACTTGTCACCGTGGCAACCCAGTCAAACCCTAGTTCGCGACCCTCTGCCCGCCTGTACGACAGCCCCATGCCGCGCTACGTGCAGGTGGCGGACGTGCTGCGCCAGCGCATTGCCCGCGGCTTGTGGCCCCAGGGGCACCGCCTGCCCTCGCTGGATGAGTTGGGGGGCGAGTTCGGGGTGGCCCGGGTCACCGTGCGCCAGGCGGTGGAGCTGCTGGCGCGCGAAGGCCTGCTGGCACCGCAGCAGGGGCGCGGCACCTTTGTCAGCGGCCAGCCGCCCAACCCGCACTGGATTCGCGTCGTCACCTCGCTCGACGATCTGGCGCGCATGTACCGCGACACCGACCCGCAGATCGTCAACATCGACGAATCCACCACCGCCCCAGCGCTGCGCCCTGACGAAGGCACGCCGGCCGAGCGCTACGTGTTCATGCGCCGCGTGCACTCGCGCGAGGGCAGGCCCTATTGCGTCATCAACATCCACCTGGACGAGCAGGTGTTCCGCCGCGACCCGCGGCGCTTTCGCGACCAGACCGTGATTCCGCTGCTGGCCACGATGAAGGGGCTGACCATCGCCCGCGCCCATCAAGTGCTGACCATTGGCACCGCCGACCTCGACGTGGCGCACCACTTGGGCATCCCGGCCAACTCACCGGTGGCCGAAGTCCGGCGCGTGTTCCGCGACGAAACCGACCGCGTCATCTACCTGGGCGAAGTGACCTACCGGGGCGACGCCATCCACCTGGAAATGAACCTCAAGCCATGAGCCAGAACGCCCTACCTGCCACGCTCTTGCGGCCAACGCGTGTTGACGCGCATGTGTTTCGTTACCCCATCGCCACGCCGGTGCGCACGTCCTTTGGCGTCATGCACGACCGCCCGGCGGTGTTCGTGCGCGTGGAAGACGCCGATGGCGCCGTGGGCTGGGGCGAAATCTGGTGCAACTTTCCCGCCTGCGGGGCCGAGCACCGTGCGCGCCTGGTCGACACCGTGCTGGCGCCGCTGCTGCTGGGCCAGCGCTTCGACGGCCCGGCCGCCGCCTGGGCGGCACTCAGCGCACGCACCGAGGTCTTGGCCTTGCAGTCCGGCGAACCGGGGCCGATTGCCCAGGCGATTGCGGGGGTGGATCTGGCGCTGTGGGACTTGAGCGCGCGCCGCGCCGGCCAACCCCTGTGGCGACACCTGGGCGGCGAGCGCCAGCGGGTGCCGGTCTACGCCAGCGGCATCAACCCCGACCAACCCGAGCGCACGGCAGAGCGCGTGCGCGCCGAGGGCTACCGCGCCTACAAACTCAAGATCGGTTTTGGCGAGCAGCGCGATACCGCCAACCTGCGGGCCTTGCGCCAGGTGCTGGGCGCAGACGCGGCCCTGATGGTCGACGCCAACCAGGCCTGGTCGCTGGACGAGGCGCGCCACATGGCCGCGTTGCTGGCGCCCTTTAACCTCGGCTGGCTGGAGGAGCCGCTGCGCGCCGACCGGCCCTGGACCGAGTGGCAAGCGCTGCAGGTCGCAACCGCCATCCCGCTGGCCGCGGGCGAGAACCTGGCCGGCGATGCCGCTTTTGACGCCGCGGTGCAAGCCGGCGTGCTGCGGGTGCTGCAGCCCGATGCCGCCAAGTGGGGGGGCCTCTCGGCCAACTGGCCGATCGTTCAGCGCGCCCAGGCCGCCGGCCTGCGTTACTGTCCACACTATCTGGGTGCAGGCATTGGTCTGATGGCTTCGGCCCACCTGCTGGCCGCGGCGGGCGGCGACGGCTTGCTGGAGGTGGATTCCAACCCCAACCCGCTGCGCACCGAACTGGCGCCGCCGCTCCAGCAGATCGACGCCGACGGCTGCATCGACCTGGGTGACGCGCCGGGCATCGGCGTGGTGCCCGACCTGGCGCACCTGCACGACGCGGTGCACGCGGCCCGGCCAATGTAAGGCGAGAGCTGTCGGCCGGCCCTGCTTCCGACCCGGCAGCGGGTCGGCCATGACGCAGTCGCCGCGGGACGCGCGGATCACGTTGCCGGGTTCCGCGCGGCATGAGCAGCAACCTAGAATCTTCCGCATGCCGGATCTGCCGACCCCGCTTTCCGCCGAGCGTCCCACCATCCTGGTCGTGGAGGACGAGCCCGGCATCGCCGACACCATCGTCTACGCCTTGTCCAGCGATGGTTTTGCGCCGCGCGTGTGCACCAGCGCGGCCGAGGCGCTGGCCGCGTTCGCCGCCGCGCCGCCCGCGCTGGCCGTGCTCGACGTCGGCCTGCCGGACATGAACGGCTTCGAGCTGTTCCGTCGCCTGCAAGACCTGCCCGGCGGCAAGTCCGTGCCCATGGTTTTTCTGACCGCGCGCGCCGACGAGATCGACCGCGTGGTCGGCCTGGAGCTGGGCGCGGACGACTACATCGCCAAGCCTTTTTCCCCGCGCGAGCTGGTGGCGCGCGTGCGCACCATCCTGCGCCGCACGCAGCGACCGCCCGTTGCCAGTAGTACACAAAAACTGCCCGATGTCGGCGTGGAAATTCAGTCCAGTGCTATAAAAAATGAAGTTATAGACAGTGTGCACAGCGGCGCCTTTGCGCTGGACGCGGAACGCCGCCTGATCCGCTACCACGGTCAGGCGCTGGAGCTGTCGCGTTACGAATACGGCCTGCTGGCCACGCTGATCGGTCGGCCGGGCCGGGTGTTCACACGCGACGAGCTGTTGGAGCGGGTGTGGGACGACCCGGGCGAGAGCTTTGATCGCACGGTGGACGCGCATGTCAAGACGCTGCGCGCCAAGCTGCGCGCGGTGCGCGAGGACGAGGACCCGATCCGCACCCTGCGCGGTGTGGGGTACGCCCTGCGCGAGCCGGATTGAGGGGGCATGTCCCGCCGCACCCGCATCGTCCTGGCCCTGGTGCTGGTGTACGCCGTGGGCATGGGGGGGCTGCTGTACCAGGTGCTGGCCGACCTGGACCCACGCTACCGCGAATCGGCCGAGGACGGGCTGGTGGAGACCGTGCAGCTGATGGCCACGGTGATCGAGCAAGAGGTGGACCAGGGCGCGCTGCCCACCGACCGCATCGCCGGCATCTTCCGCGAGCTGTACGCGCGGCGCTTCTCGGCGCAGATCTATGGCCTGCACAAGACGCGCGTGGAACTGCGCGCCTATGTCACCAACCGCCACGGCCGGGTGGTGTACGACTCGACCGGGCGAGATCTGGGGCAGGACTATTCAGGCTGGCGCGACGTGCGCGACACGTTGCGCGGCGAGTACGGGGCGCGCACCACGCGCGACGTGCTGGCGGACCCGGCCAGCGGCGTGATGTACGTGGGCGCGCCGATCCGCTGGGGCGGCGAGATCGTCGGCGTGGTCAGCCTGGGCAAGCCGGTGCGCAGCTTTGGCCAGTTCGTGGACGCCGCGCGCGGCAAGATTCTGTCGGTCGGGCTGGTGTCGGGGCTGTCGGTGCTGGTGTTGAGCCTGGTGCTGTCGTTCTGGCTGATCCGGCCGCTGGGCATCACCAGCGACCTGCTGGCGGCCCTGGGCACGGCCTGGGCGCGTGGCGAGGACGGGCGCCGCCATTTCGGCCTGCGCCGCGCCTGGCGCGCGCTCAGGGCGCAGGCGCGCGCCAGCCTGCAGGAGCTGCGCGACGCCATCGCCGGCCGCAACTACGTGCAGGACTACGTGCAGCAGCTCACGCACGAGCTGAAAAGCCCGCTGTCGGCGGTGCGTGGCGCGGCCGAGCTGCTGCAGGAGCCGGGCATGCCGCCCGAGCAGCAGCGGCGCTTCGCCGACAACATCGCGCGCGAAACGCACCGCATGGAAGAGGCGGTGAACCGCATGGTGGAGTTGACGGCGCTGGAAAGTCGCCGCCTGCTGCGCAACCAGCAGCGCGTGGCGCTGGCGCCGCTGCTGCGCGAGCTGGCCACCGGGGCGCGTGCCAAGGCGCCGCGCCTGGGCATCGAGGTGCGCATCGATCAGGAGCTGGCGACCGAGGGCGACCCCTTCCTGCTGCGCCGCGCCATCGGCAACCTGCTGGACAACGCGGTGGATTTCTCCACCCCCCGCCCCGAAGGCACGTCCGCCACCGAACCCGACATCGTCATCACCCTGGCGCGCGAGGGCCGCATGGCCCTGGTGCGCGTGCGGGATCACGGCCCCGGCGTGCCCGCGTTCGCGCAGGACAAGGTGTTTGACAAGTTCTTTTCCCTGGCGCGCCCCGGCTCGCAGCGCCGCAGCACCGGCCTGGGCCTGGCCTTTGTGTGCGAGATCGCCACCTTGCACCAGGGCAGTGTCACCCTGGCCAACGCCGTGCCGCAGCGCGAACCCACGCTGGGGCCGGACTGGGCCCGACAAGGGGCGCTGGCGGAGTTGCGTTTGCCGTGCTTGAGGGTCTGAACGTTCAAAAGCAGAGCGATGGCGCTCCGCGACAGACACCGACGGCTTTTTTGACCGCAAGGCGCCGTGGCTGTGTAACCATTTGGCGGTCTTTGCCGAATAGTTGAGCAAACCCGCTCGTGACCCACGGATACGCCCATGCGCCCCACCCTTCCACTGCTCGTTCACACCGATTTTCCGGCGCTGCGGCGCAAGCCACTGGACACCTTGCAGGTCAACCTGGGCTACAAGTGCAACCAGAGTTGCCTGCATTGCCACGTCAACGCCGGCCCCAACCGCACCGAGATGATGGACGAGGCCACCACGCAGTTGGTGCTGCAGGTGCTGGCCAAGCGGCGCATCGGCACGCTGGACCTGACCGGCGGCGCACCGGAGCTCAATCCGCATTTTCGTGCGTTGGTGCAAGGCGCACGTGCCCTGGGTGTGCGGGTGATCGACCGCTGCAACCTCACCATCCTCTCCGAGCCAGGTCAGGACGACTTGGCCGAGTTTCTGGCCCAGCAAGGGGTGGAAGTCACGGCCTCGTTGCCCTGCTACTCCGTGGCCAATGTGGACCGCCAGCGCGGCGATGGCGTGTTCGACCGCAGCATTGCCGGCCTGCAGGCGCTCAATGCGCTGGGCTACGGACAGGACGGGACGGGCCTGGTGCTGAACCTGGTCTACAACCCGCAAGGCGCCGTGTTGCCGCCCCCGCAAGGACCGCTGGAGGCCGACTACAAGCGCGAGTTGTCGCAGCACTTCGGCATTCGCTTCAACCATCTGTTTGCCCTGACCAACATGCCGGTGCAGCGTTTTGGCAGCACGCTGCTGAGCAAAGGGGTGTTTGACGACTACATGCAGCTGCTCAAGTCGTCTTACCAGCCGGGCAATCTCGACACCGTGATGTGCCGCAGCCTCATCAGCGTGGACTGGCAGGGCCAGCTCTACGACTGCGACTTCAACCAGATGCTGGATCTGCCGGCCGCGCTGGGCGGCAAAACCCGCCCGCACTTGCGTGATCTGCTGACTGCAGACACCACGCATGCCGCCATTCGGGTCGCCGACCATTGCTACGGCTGCACGGCCGGACAGGGCAGCAGTTGTGGCGGTGCGCTTGAAGCTGCCCCCGCTGAAGCGTCCACGGCCGAACTGGCGAAAGCCCTCTGATGGCCGCCAAGCAGCCCTGGTTGCGCTGTGCGCTGGTGCTGCTCGTGGTGGTGGTGCTGGCGCTGGCCTACCAGCAGTTTGACCTGGGCCGCTGGTTGACGCTGGATCAACTCAAAGCCAGCCGCGACGGCTTGATCAGCTGGTATGGCCAATACCCGCTGGGCACGGGGCTGGGGTTCTTCGGGGTGTACGTGCTGGCGACGGCCTTGTCGGTGCCTGGGGCCACCATCCTCACGCTGGCTGCGGGCGCCATGTTTGGTTTTGGTCTGGGTCTGGTGCTGGTGTCGTTTGCGTCCAGCCTGGGCGCGCTGCTGGCCTTCTGGGCCGCGCGCTACTTGTTGCGCGATGTGGTGCAGCAGCGCTTTGGCAAATGGCTCGCGCCCATCAACGCGGGCTTGGCCAAAGACGGCGTTTTTTACCTGCTGACTTTGCGCCTGCTGCCGGTGTTCCCGTTCTGGCTGATCAACCTGCTCATGGGGCTCACCACGCTCAGCGCGCGGCGCTTCTATGTGGTCAGCCAGCTGGGCATGCTGGCGGGCACGGCGGTCTATGTCAATGCCGGTACGCAGCTGGCCTCGATCCAGTCGACGGCCGACATCCTGTCGCCCGGCCTGCTGGGCAGTTTTTTGCTGCTCGGTGTGTTTCCGATGCTGGCCAAGTGGATCGTCGGTGCGCTGCAGCGCCGCAAGGTGTACGCGCGCTGGCCCAAGCCGGCCCGGTTTGACCGCAATCTGGTGGTGATCGGTGCCGGGGCGGGCGGCTTGGTATCTGCCTACATCGCTGCTGCCGTCAAGGCCAAGGTCACCCTGGTGGAGGGGCACAAGATGGGCGGCGACTGCCTCAACTACGGTTGCGTGCCCAGCAAGGCGCTGATCCGCTCCGCCAAGGCCGCCAAGCAGATTCAGGGTGCGCACAAGCTGGGCATCGGCGGTGCGCATGGCACGGTTAATTTTGCCGCCGTGATGCAGCGCGTGCACGACGTGTTGGGCGCGATCGAGCCGCACGATTCGGTCGAGCGTTACACCGGCCTGGGGGTGGAGGTGCTGCAAGGCCATGCACGCATCACTTCGCCCTGGACCGTGGAGGTCACACCCGCTGACGGCACGACGCAAACGCTGAGTACCCGCAGCATCGTGATTGCCGCCGGCGCCAGCCCGTTTGTGCCGCCGATCCCGGGCTTGAAAGAAGCCGGTTATCTGACCAGCGACACGGTGTGGGGCCTGACCACGCTGCCGCGCCGCCTGGTAGTGCTGGGCGGCGGGCCGATCGGCTGCGAGCTGGCGCAAAGCTTTGCGTGCCTGGGCAGCGACGTGACCCAGGTGGAAATGGCGCCGCGCCTGATGGTGCGCGAGGACGCCGAGGTCAGCGAGCTGGTGGCCACATCGCTGCGCGCCGATGGCGTGCGCGTGCTGACCGGGCACCAGGCCGTGCGGGTCGAGCTGAATGGCGGCGACAAGCAACTGATCGTGCGGCATGGCGACGAGGAGCTGGCCATTGCCTTTGACCAGTTGCTGTGCGCCGTGGGCCGCAGCCCGCGCGTCGAGGGCTATGGGCTGGAAGAACTCGGCATCCCGCTCACCCCACGCAAGACCATTGAAACCAACGCCTACCTGCAGACCCTGTACCCCAACATCTACGCCGTGGGCGATGTGGCGGGGCCGTTCCAGTTCACCCATACGGCGGCGCATCAGGCCTGGTATGCCGCGGTGAATGCGCTGTTCGGGCGTTTCAAGCGCTTCAAGGCGGACTATTCCGTCATTCCCTGGACCACCTTCACCGACCCCGAAGTGGCGCGTGTCGGCCTGTCCGAGATCGAGGCGCGGGACAGCGGCGTGCCCTACGAGGTGACCAAGTACGGCATCGACGACCTGGACCGCGCCATCGCCGACGGCACGGCGCATGGCTTTGTCAAAATCCTCACGGTCCCTGGCAAGGACAAAATTCTGGGCGTCACCATCGTCGGCGAGCACGCGGGTGATCTGCTGGCCGAGTACGTGCTGGCCATGAAGCACGGCCTGGGCCTGAACAAAATCCTGGGCACCATCCACACCTACCCCACACTGGCCGAGGCCAACAAATACGCCGCCGGCGAGTGGAAGCGCGCCCACGCGCCGAAGCGCTTGCTGGCCTGGGTCGAGCGCTTTCATGCATGGGAGCGTGCGTGACGCGGCCCGCTTTGTCGATCATCGTCCCGGTCTTGAACGAGGCGCCTGGCATGGAGGCCACGCTCGGCGCACTGGCGCCGTACCGACAGCGGGGCGCTGAGGTGATCGTGGTGGACGGCGGCAGCGATGACGGCACGCCAGCCAAGGCGCAGCCCCACGCCAGCGCCGTGCTGGCCGCTGCACGCGGCCGCGCCAGGCAAATGAACGCCGGGGCTGCCCAAGCTCACGGTCACGTGCTGCTTTTTCTGCACGCCGACACACAGTTGCCGCCAGAGGCGGATCGACTGATTTTGGCTAGCCTGAATTCAGGCGCATGCTGGGGGCGTTTTGACGTCCGCATCACCGGCACAGCGCCGATGCTGCGCGTGGTGGCGGCGCTGATGAACATGCGGTCGCGCGCAAGCGGAATCGCCACCGGCGACCAGGCCATGTTCGTGCGCCGCGATGTCTTTGAGCGGACCGGAGGTTTTCCCGATCAACCGCTGATGGAAGACATCGAGCTGTCCAAACGCCTGCGCCGGCTGGCACGCCCAGCCTGTCTGCGCGCCAAGGTGGCGACATCCGGCCGGCGCTGGGAAAGTCGTGGCATGTGGCGAACCATCTTCCTGATGTGGCGCCTGCGCTGGCGTTACTGGCGCGGAGAATCCGCCCATCATCTGGCCGAGGCCTACCGGTGAGCACCGCGCTGATCATCTTCGCCAAGGCGCCGGTGCCCGGCCAGGCCAAGACCCGCCTGATCCCAGCTCTCGGCGCCGAGGGCGCGGCCCGTCTGGCGGATTGCTTGCTGGCCCACACCTTGCAGCAGGCGCTGGCACTGCCCGTCGAGCATCTGGAGCTGTGCGTCTCGCCCAACGAACAGCATCCGGCTTTCGAACGGGCTAGCGCTGCTGCGCCGGAGCGCCTGAACATCACGCTGCAAGGCGAAGGCGACCTGGGCCAGGGCATGCACCGGGCACTGTCCCGTGTGCTGTCGCAGCACACCCGGGCCTTGTTGATCGGCACCGATGCGCCGGCGCTCGATACCGCCCTGCTGGGCCAGGCCGTGCAGGCCCTGGCGCAGCATCCTGCCGTGTTCGTGCCGGCCCTGGATGGCGGCTATGCCCTGGTCGGCCTGATACGGCCGGCGCCTGCGCTGTTTCAGGACATGGCGTGGAGCACCGCCCAGGTCATGCAGGACACACGGTCTCGGGCACGCCAGCTGGGACTGTCGTGGATCGAGCTGCCGCCCGTGGCCGACATTGACGAGCCGGGCGACCTGATCCACCTGCCGGAGGGTTGGCAATGAGCCAGCGGCTCGTCCTTGCAGGCGCCGGCCATGCGCACGCGCAGGTGCTGCAGGCCTGGCGCGATGCGCCCTTGCCGGGGACCGAACTGGTGGTCGTGTCCCCGCACGCCCTGGCGCCGTATTCGGGCATGGTGCCGGGGTGGCTGGCCGGCACCTACCGTTTTAACGACATCGTGATTGACTTTCCGGCCCTGTGTCGGGCCGCCGGTGCCCGCTGGATCCCCTCCGCCATCGACCGCCTGGACCCCGATAGGCAATGCGTGCACCTCGAAAACGGTGAAGCACTGGCCTACGACCGACTCTCGCTGAACATTGGCTCCACCCTGATACCGCCGCAGGGCGAATTCACCGCCAAAGTGCTGTCGATGCGGCCTTTGTCGCAGCTGCGGGGTGACTACGAGCAGCTGCTCGATCAATGGCGCGCCGACAGCCACGACGGCCCCTTTCGGGTCACGGCCATCGGCGGCGGCGCGGCCGGCTTTGAATCGCTGCTGGCGGTGTTGCGGCGGCTGCGGCAGCTCCGGCCCGACCGGCGCGTGCACGGTGCGCTGCGGGCCCGAAGCGCAGAGCTGCTGCCTGGCTACCCCGCAGCGGCAAGGCGGCAAGCGTGGCAAGCCTTGCAGTCCGCCGAGGCCGACGTGCAACTGGGTGCCAGCTGGAGCGATGCGGTTGGGCGCAACAGCGACCTCGTGCTCTGGGCCACGGGCGCGCAAGCCCATGCGTGGCAGCGCACGTCAGCGCGCCGGGGCGGGCTGGCCGTCAGCGCCGATGGTTTCGTGTTGATCGATGACAGCCTGCGCTCCGTGTCTCACCCCAACATCTTTGCGGCCGGCGACTGCGCGCATTGGCGTGCGCCCCTGCCCAAGGCCGGCGTGTACGCCGTCCGCATGGGGCCGGTGCTGGCCCACAACCTGCACGCCGCGAGCGCCGGCCTTGCGCTGCAGACCTACGCGCCTCAAAAGAACTTTCTGTCCTTGCTGGCCACGGCCGACGGCCGCGCCATCGCCTCGCGTGGGGCACTCAGCCTGTCTGGCCGCTGGGCCTGGCGGCTGAAGGACCGCATCGACCGCGGTTTTGTGCGGCGATTCGCGCCATCGTCCGATCACCTGATTTCTGTCCAAGGAGAAACACCATGAACCCGATCCGCCGCTGGCTCAGCCTCGCCGCCGCTGCCGCGCTGTGCGCCCCCCTGTGGTCCAGCCCCGCGCTCGCGCAGGGCGCGCCGCTCAAGCTCGGCGTGGGCATGTTCCAACCTGACCGGGAAAAGAACGATGCCACCTACCGCCCGCTGGCCCAGCACCTGTCTGCCCGCCTGGGCCGCCCGGTGGAGCTGCGCACCGTTGACAGCTGGGAGGGTCTGGCCAAGAGCCTAGCCAATGGCGAGACCGACATCGCCCTGATGGGGCCCTGGGGCTATGTGCTGGCCAACCACTATTCGGATGCCCAGGTGGTCTCGACCATCCTCTACCAAGGCAAGCCCGAGTACTTTGCGATGATCGTGACACACCCGGAATCCGGTCTCAACGAGATGCAGGATCTGCTTGGCCCCAAGGGCAAGGGCCGCAGCTTTGCGTTTGGCGATAAGGGCTCCACCTCGGGTTACCTGATCCCGCTGCATTACTTCATGCAGCAGGGCATTGACCCCGAGAAGCACTTTGCGCGTGTGCTGTACACCAAGCACCAGGCGATCGAGACGCAAGTCGCCGCCGGCCAGATCGACGCCGGGGCCGACTACAACCGCAACCGTACCGCCATGATCGACCAGGGCCTCATCAAGGCCGAGCGCAGCAAGGTCATCTGGCAGTCGGCCCCGCTGCCCAACGACGCGGTGGCCGTCAGCGCGGCCTTGTTCAAGGACAAGGCCTTCGTCAAGCGCCTGCAGGACGCCTTGCTGGAGGTTGGCCCGTCGCTCAAAGCCCAGCCGCAATTGCTGCCCGCCAACTACACCGGTTTTGTCAGCACCGACAACAGTTTCTACAAACCCATTCGGGATGCGGGCCTGGCCACAGGCAAGCTGACGCCCAAGCAATAAGCCGCGATGAACGCTCTGGCGTCGACCAGCCCACGCCCATGGTGGCCGCAAGGCCGCCTGGGCTTTTTTGCGCTGGTGCTGGTCTACGCGGCGCTGGTGCTGGCCTGCCTGCTGACATTGCTGGCGGCCGGCGACCTGTCCTGGGGGCGCGCGCCCTGGCACAACCTGCTGAAGTCGGCATCGGACTTTGCCTACCCCAGCTTTCTGGACCTGTGGTTCGGCCCCGAGCGGCTGGAGTACCGCAGCGAAGACGGCACACTCTTGCGGGTCGAGAATCGTCAGCAGGTCGAAGCGGATTTTCTGGCCGGCCTGGGCCGCGCCACCTGGACCACCTTCCAGATCGCCACGCTGGGCTCCCTGCTGGCGGCCGCGCTCGCGCTGCCGCTCGGGCTGCTGTCGGCACGCAATCTGCGCGCCCCGCGTCCACTGGCGCTGGCCGCGTCCATGGTGCTGGACGGGTGCCGCGCCATCCACACCCTGGTGTTTGGCCTGGTCCTGGTGGGCATTGTTGGCCTCGGGCCGACGGCCGGCATCCTGGCCATTGCCCTGCACTCCATGGGCACCTATGGCAAGCTGTACGCCGAGAGCATCGAGACGCTCGACATGGGCGCTGTCGACGCTGTGCGCGCCACGGGGGCGTCGCCATCGCAGGTGTTTTTCAGCGCTGTCTGGCCCTCGGTACTGCCGCAGTTCGTGAGCAACCACCTGTACGTGTGGGAGTTCAACATCCGCGACTCCACCATCCTGGGCTTGATCGGCGCCGGCGGCCTGGGCCTACTGATCTCCGAGGCTGTCAGCCTGTTCCAGTGGAGCCGCCTGGCGAGCATCTTGCTGGTGGTCGTCGTGCTGGTCACGGTGTTTGATGCGCTGTCTCGCCGCATTCGCCACGCCCTGTTGTGAACCTGCACATGCGCACCGCCGCGATCACTCTCAAGCAAGTCCTCGTGAAGACTGGCGGACGCCGCCTGCTCGACATTCCGGCCCTGACCCTGTGGGACGGCGAACGTGTCGCCCTGGTCGGCCCCAACGGTGCGGGCAAGAGCTCGCTGTTGAAGGTGGTCGGGGGCTTTCTACCCGCGACCCGGGGCCACATCAGCGTGCTGGGGCGCAACTTTGGCGGCGCCGAGGCGCCGGCCTTGAGCAGCGCCCAGTGGCGCCAGTTGCGTGCCGAGCTTGGCCAGGTCATGCAGGGCCTGCACCTGGTGCCGCGGCTGAGCGCGCTGGACAACGTGGTGCTGGGCGCACTGGCTCGCCCCAAGGCGATGTCGCGCTGGCAAGCGTGGCTGCGGTGGTACCCGCCCGCGCTGATTCAGGAGGCGTGCGAGGCGTTGGATGCCCTGGGGCTGGCGCAACGCCTGCACGTCCGCGCCGACCAGCTGTCCGGGGGCGAACGCCAGAAGGTCAGCCTGGCCCGACTGCGCCTGCAGCGGCCCCGGCTCATCCTGGCCGACGAACCCACCTCGGCCCTGGACCCCTCGGCCACCCAGCTGGCCTGCCAGGCCCTGCTGGACGTGGCCCGGCATGCCACCTTGCTCACCGTGGTGCACGATCCCGCACTGCTGCCCCTGCTGGCCGACCGGGTGATTGGCCTGAAGCAGGGCCAGCTGGTGTTTGACCTGCCGATCGACGGCTTGAGCACAGGCCACCTCGACCATCTCTACGCCGCCGCTGACACTCAAGGCGCGCCGCATCCCGGCACCCCCACGGCGCTGACGCAGACCAGCCAGCGATCGGCGCCAAACGAAAACCCCTTGCCCGCATGACCCCCAGCGCGACACCCGGACGGACCTGCCCGCTGAGCTACCACTACGGCCCCGCCGCGTTCCGCCAGCCGGTGCCAGCGGCGCTGGACGATCTTGACGTGCTCTACGTGGTCGGTGGGCTGTATGGCAACGAACTCGCGTTGCACGAGGTGCTGCGCCTGTTTGACGCCGAGCGCGGCCGCAAGCAACTGGTGTTCAACGGCGACTTTCACTGGTTCGATGCCGACCCCGCCGTCTTTGACCGCATCCAGCGCGAGGTGCTGTCCCACGTTGCCCTGCGCGGCAACGTCGAAACCGAGCTGGCGCAGGCCACCCCGATCTCCGACGCCGGCTGCGGCTGTGCCTACCCGGACTGGGTGGACGACGCCGTGGTCGACCGCTCCAACCGCATCCTGCAGCGCCTGTGGGCGGCCGCCACCCCCGCGCACCGCCAGCAACTGGCCGCGCTGCCGATGTGGCAGACGGCCCGCGTGGGCGACATACGCGTCGGCCTGGTGCACGGCGATGCGCAATCGCTGGCCGGCTGGGGCTTCGCGCAAGAACATTTGCGCCAGGCCGACCACCGCGAGCTGGTGCGCCCCTGGTTCCAGCAAGCCGACGTGGACGCCTTCGCCTGCAGCCACACCTGCCTGCCGGTGTACCAGGGCCTGCGGCGCAGCGGTTCGGCTCGGCCCGCCTGGATCTTCAACAACGGTGCCGCGGGCATGCCCAATTTCCAGGGCGACACGGCGGGGCTGCTCACGCGCATCGCACTCACGGCGTATGCAGGCCCGCACAGCCGCGCGAGCTTAGTGCAAGGCCAGGTCCACATTGATGCGCTGGCCATCGACGTGCCCGCAGCAGCGGTGCAACAGCGGTTTCTGGCCCAGTGGCCGGCTGGCAGCGATGCGCATGCGTCCTACTTTGGGCGGCTTTCGGCAGGCCCCGCCGGCTACCATCCCGATCACGTCATTCGACAGGAGGATTGAACATGCTCGCCATTGTGGGAGGCACGGGCCTCTATGAACTGCCGGGGCTGGAGATACAGCGGCGCATCAGCGGTGCCACGCCGTTTGGCGAACCGTCGGGCGAGATCCTGCAAGGCCGCTTCGGCCACAACGAGGTGCTGTTTCTGGCCCGCCATGGTTCAGGGCACAAACTGCTGCCCCATGAGGTGAACTACCGCGCCAACGTGTTTGCACTCAAGCAGGCGGGCGCCACCCTGCTGCTGGGCTTTTCGGCCGTAGGCAGCCTGGCGCTGGAGGTCAAGCCCGGCGACATGGCCATGCCTGAGCAGTACTTCGACTGGACCCGTGGCAACCGCCAGCGCACATTTTTTGGCGGTGGGGTGGCCGCACACGTCTCCACCGCCCAGCCCGTGAGCGCCGCCCTGGTAGACGCCGTGCAGGCTGCTGCCCAGCGCGCCGGCCATGCGGTGCACCGCGGTTTGACCTACGCCTGCGTGGAAGGCCCGCGCCTGGGCACCCAGGCCGAAAGCCACTTTCTGCGCCAGGCGGGCTGCCACCTGGTCGGCATGACCAACGTCCCGGAGGTCTTTCTGGCCCGTGAGGCGCAAATGGCCTACGCCACCGTCGGCCTGGTGACCGACTACGACTGCTGGCTCGACGACCCGACTCAGCACGTCAGCGTCTCGGGCATCTTTGCGCTCTACGGTCAGACGCTGGGCAAGGCGGCCCAGTTGCTCGACGCCTTGCTGGGCCAGCCCCTGCCCACGCCGGAACCAGCCATCCGGACTGCCCTGTCCAGTGCCATGCTCACCCCTGACACAGCGATGAGCTCAGAGCAGCGGGCGTGGCTCGACGTGCTGCGTCGGTAAAAGCGCCCGATCAAGCGCCAGAAGCAGCGTCCACCAGCACCAGTTCTGCGTCCTCGAGGGCGGTGACGCTGATCAGGTCTTCGCCTGTGATCGCCGCGCCATCGCGGGCATTCAGGGCCACGCCGTTCACCTCCACCTTGCCCATGGCCGGCACCAGATACGCATGGCGGTCCTTGCTGGCGAAGCGGTACTCAGCGTTTTCGCCCGCCTTGAGCGTGGCGCCCAGCACGCGCGCGTCGGTGCGAATCGGCAGCGCCTGCTCGTCGCCTGGCATGCCGCTGGCCAGCGTCACGAATTGCCCGGATCGCTCGCCCTTGGGAAACGGGCGGGTGCCCCACGACGGCGCTTCGCCACCGCGGTCGGGGAAGATCCAGATCTGGAAGATGCGCGTCACGCCCGGCTCCCGGTTGTATTCCGAGTGGGTGATGCCGGTGCCCGCGCTCATCACCTGCACGTCGCCAGCCACCGTGCGGCCCTGGTTGCCCAGACTGTCCTGGTGCGTGATGGCGCCCTCGCGCACGTAGGTGATGATTTCCATGTCCGCGTGCGGGTGCGGGGGAAACCCCGTTCCGGCTTCGATGGTGTCGTCGTTCCACACGCGCAGCGTGCCCCACTGCACGCGCTTCGGGTCGTGGTAGCCGGCAAACGAAAAATGATGCTTGGCCTTGAGCCAACCGTGGTCGGCTCCACCCAGGCTGTCAAAAGGGCGACGTTCAATCATGGCGATCTCCGGATGGGAATTTGCGGGGGAATAAGGCCCTCAGTTGAGGGGCTGTCCACGCGGTTTCAAGGCCGGAGAAAAAGGGGAAGCCTCCCATTCAATCTTGGCCGCGAAGAAAATGTGATGATCTTCTTCTGCGGCTATCCCAGGCGGTCCAGAATGGAACGCGGCCAGTTGCATACCTGCAAGGTAGTGCCCAAGCGCTGGGTCGTGGAGCGCAACTTTGCCTGGTTGGACCAGAACAGACGGCGGTTGAAGAACTGCGAGCGGATGACGCAACACCAGCTTGCAGTTCGTCCCTCTGGGTGTCTGGACCCTGCTGCCCAGGAGAGCGTGAACACGCTCAGCGCGCGCGAAAGGTCATGCCCGCCATGGGCACCATCAGCACTTGCCGGCGGCTTTCAGCAGCGCGTTGCAAGCCGCCGAGGACGCAGCGGGTTTGGCCGGTGTTGTGGCCGACCTTCCCGACACGTTGGGCGTGCAGATGGCATCGGAGGTGGTGGGTGCTATGCCAAGGGTCACGACCTTGGACATGGCCGGTGCTTCGTAGAGGTAGCACTGGTAGGAGGCGCCGTCAGATGTCGCGACGCTGTAGTTCATTCGACCGCCTTCCTCCATCTTCTGGTTGATGATGGTGAAGTTGCCGACGCTGCGGCCAATGGCTGTGGCGGTGCGCTGCTCCAGCTTGTCCTGCGGCACGCTGGTAGCGGCGCAGCCGAGCAACAGGGTCGCCAGAAGGCTCGCCAGCACGGTGGGCATGGTGATAGGGGATGTTTTCATGAAGGAACTCCGGATATGTTTTCGCCCCGGGCGCTTTCTCGCGCACTCGGGGGCTGCTTGTGGTGGATGGCCGTCCTTGCGTTCAGTGCCGGGTGTAGCAGGCGCCCGCGGTAATCGACAGGTCGGCGTAGCTCTCGGCGGCGGCGGGCGTCGGCAGCACGCTGGGATTGGAGTCGCCAATCAAACACAGCGTGTCCTCGCCTTTCTTGACCCAGACCGTGTAGGCCTGACCGGAGGGGTACGTCCACAAGCCCCAGTTGGCGGCGGCTGTTGACGTCGCGGACGAGCGCGAGAAGCTCACACTGCCAGATGGGGTGGGTGTGCCGACAAGCGAACTTGCTCCCGTGCAATTGACCGCGGCGTATTGCACCAGGCCATGGTCGAACTGCACCCCGTTGTCGCCGGTCTTGGTCACGCGGATGTACTGGCGCGCGCCCGTGCCGTTGACGGCCACGCAGGTGCCTTGTACCCATTCACCGACAACCCCGGCCACGCCTTGCGTCGGCCCCGTGCTTCCGCCCGAGCCGCCACCGCTGACCACGCAGGTCACGGCCACGTTGCCGATGTCGGCCATGGCATGGCCACTGCCGTTGTGCACGCTGCAGTTCTGGCCCGCGGGCTGGGTCTTGACGGCAACCGAATAGGCGGCGCCACTGGCCAAGCGGGTGGCAAATTGGAAACCGCCATTGGCCGACAGCGCGAGCTCGTCGCTGTTGTTGTTCAGCAGCACCAGATTTTTGCCAGCGCCAAGGCCTGACAGGGTGCCGCCGATCTGGTAAGCGCCGACCACGTTGTCGTCATCCCCGCCCCCGCCGCATGCGGACAGGGCCGACGCACCCAGCACCGCCAAGGTCAGAGACGCGACTGTTGTAGGAATTTTCATGGGCCTACGCCTTCTTTCGAATGCAAAATAGTGAACTGGTGAACGTTTGCATTCTGTGAATTGAGCGTGCTGGCGCAACCCTACCTAGTGTTCTGTCCTGCAAATAACTGTCATTAATTTTGCATACCAATGCGGTATCTTTAGAAGGGAGATACCGCGATGAGAACAGGCAGACCGAAGGCAGAATTGGCATTGACTGA
>Ga0209572_1000325_pt1 | contig 80953 bp, 69 predicted proteins | sample EBPBio232012_DNA_FD_185867 | JGI IMG/M metagenome (GOLD analysis project Ga0209572, IMG submission 185867) | Wastewater treatment Type I Accumulibacter community from EBPR Bioreactor in Madison, WI, USA - Reactor 1_1/23/2012_ DNA (SPAdes)... | ecosystem: Engineered > Bioreactor > EBPR >...
AGGTAGATATTACCCAAGACCCCAAAATGTCCGACGACTGAATGGAAAATATCAAACCTTCAAAAACTATCGAAGAGCATCTTGAAATTCCTTAAGTCAACGACATTGGGCTAAAGCCCATACCACCACATCAAAAACGCCTGGCTATTGTTGTATCGTTTCAAATAAATAACCTGCACATGGAAACCTTACTCGGCATACCCCTTACCCACTGGTGGTTTCTCGTACTGGGCGCCGTTTTTTCCGGCTACGCCATCCTCGACGGTTTCGACCTCGGCGCGGGCGCCTTGCACCTGTTTTTCAGAAAAGAAGAAAGCCGACGCATCGCCCTGAATGCGATCGGGCCCGTGTGGGACGGCAACGAAGTGTGGCTTGTGATTGGCGGTGGCACCTTGTTCGCAGGTTTTCCTGTGGTGTATGCCACGGTGTTTTCGGCGTTTTATGTGCCGTTTATGCTGCTGCTGACGGGATTGATTTTCCGGGCCATCAGCATCGAATTTCGCAGCAAGGAGCCCATGCGCTGGTGGCGGCTGTTGTGGGATATCAACTATTCCGTGTCGAGTATCCTCATTGCCGGATTGCTCGGCTTGATGCTGGGCAATGTGATTCAGGGCATCGCCATCGGGCCCAATTTTGAATTCCAGGGCCACACGATGGATTTTGTAAATCCATTTGCCCTGCTGACAGCGCTGACGACCATAGCGCTGTTTGCCATGCACGGCGCCATTTATCTTGTTATGAAAACGGAAAACAGGCTGCATGCCCGGCTCATGGGCATGGTGGCGGTGACCAGCCGCGGCTTTGTGTTTTTGTATTTCATACTTACCATGGCCACGCTGATTTACAATCCCGAAATGGCCGATAAATTCCGCCGGTATCCTGTGTTGTTTGTGGCCCCGGCGCTGGCCGTGTTGTTTGCCATCAATGTGCGGCGGCTGGCGGAAAAAAGGCGTTACCTTCGGGCGTTCATTTTTTCGGGACTTACAACGGCCTTGCTGCTGGTGCTGGTGGCGATGGGACTTTTCCCGGTCATCGTACCGAGTACCATCGACCCGGCATACCACCTGACCGTCGAAAATAGTGCCTCCACCCCATACACCCTGCGGCTTTTGCTGATTATTGCTGCTATCGGTACGCCTTTGGTCGGGATTTACACGGGCTTTGTTTTCTGGACGTTTAGGGGGAAGGTGAAGTTGGATAAGACGAGTTATTGATAGAGGGGGGGGAGGCTTCGCCTATTTTGATTTTTGTTCGGCTTCGCCTCCATAGATTTTTGTTCGGCTTCGCCTCACGGGGGGATTTGGGATTGGGCGGATGAAGCGGATAAAGCGGATTTTTGTGGCCTGACGGCCACTTATTTGTTTCTTTCTTTTTTGAAATTAAAAAAATAACGAATAACGAACACCGAATAACGAACAACAAAATAGTGCTCACTCAAAAATCAATCAAAAAAGTGGCCGTCAGGCCACAAAAATCCGCTTTATCCGCATAATCCGCCCAATCCAAAATCCCCCCGTGAGGCGAAGCCGAACAAAAATCTATGGAGGCGAAGCCGAACAAAAATCATTAGGCGAAGCCGAATAAAAAATCCAATCTCTATGCCCATCCCGCTCCTCCTCATCGACGACGAAGCGCCCCTCCGCTCCCTCCTGGCACGCATCCTGGGCCTGGAGCAGTATCAGGTGACCGAGGCAGGCACGGCTAAAGACGCGTTGCGACTGCTGGAAAAGGAAGATTTCGCCGTCATCCTCTGCGATGTAAAACTCCCCGATGGCAATGGCGTGGACCTCGTACCGCAGTTCAAAAAAATTCGCCCGACCAGCGAAATTATCCTGCTCACAGCATACGGCACCATTCCGGCAGGGGTGCAGGCCATTCAGCATGGCGCTTTCGATTACCTGACAAAAGGCGACGACAACGAGCGCATCCTGCCCGTAGTGAGTCGGGCTGCCGAAAAAGCCATGCTCCAGCGCCGCATCCTGCAACTGGAAGAAAAAGTGGGCCGCAAATACCATTTCGACAATATGCTCGGACAGTCGGCCGCTCTCCTGCGCGCCGTCGACCTGGCCAAAAAAGTAGCGCCCACCGATACCACTGTGCTGCTGACCGGCGAAACGGGCACCGGAAAGGAAGTTTTCGCCGAAGCCATTCACCAGGCCAGTCGCCGCAAAGGGCATACTTTCGTAGCCGTCAATTGCAGCGCGCTGGGCCGCGACATTCTGGAAAGTGAACTGTTCGGCCACAAAGCCGGGGCATTTACCGGCGCCGTACGCGATAAAAAAGGCCTGTTTGAAGAAGCCCACCAGGGCACTTTGTTCCTCGACGAGATTGGTGAAATGCCGCCCGAACTTCAGGCCAAACTCCTGCGCGCCCTCGAAACCGGCGAGTTTATGCGCGTGGGCGACACCAAAACAATTCGCACCGACGTGCGCATTATTGCCGCCACCAACCGCAACCTGCTGCAGGAAAGCAACGAAGGGCATTTCCGCTCCGACCTCTACTACCGTCTCTCCGTTTTTCATATTCAACTGCCGCCCCTGCGCGAACGCAGAGAAGATATTCCTGCACTGGCGGCGTTTTTCGCGCGTTTTTTTGCGGATAAAATGAATCGGCCCACGCCGGATTTGTCGCCCGATTTTTTGAAAAAACTGGCGGTTTACGACTGGAAAGGCAATATCCGCGAACTCAAAAACGTGATCGAACGCGCCGTTATCCTCGCTGGCGATACCCTTACGCCCGACCTGCTGCCCGCCGAAATTCTTTTCGCTTCGGGCGAAGATGCCGGCCACTCTCCTTTCGACCTGGGTATTGCGGAAAAAAACCTGATCCATAAAGCCCTGCAACATACCAAAGGCAACAAAACCGAAGCAGCGCGCCTGCTGAATATCGGGCTGACGACATTGTATCGGAAAATTGAGGAACACGGGGAACACGGATGGCGCGGATAAAAAACGGATTTTCGCGGATTGGATGAGTGGCAGGAGGTATTAGAATAATTTCTTTGGCCCCTTACCACTCATCCAATCCGTGAAAATCCGTTTTTTATCCGCGCCATCCGTGTTTCCCGTGTTCCCCGTTTTGAAAATCCACCTTTCCATTTTGGTATGGTATGCGCCCTTCCTCACGCCATGCGCATATTGCCTAAACAATTGACAATCAGTCAATAACAGGCAAATTCCTTCCCATTTTCACAAACAGGCATCGAATTGGCATAGCAGTATTCATCCGGAATGACCCGGACGAATAACACCACCGCCATGATATTTCTGCTGCTCGCCGCGGCACTGCTCTGCTTCGGCCTCTTTTTTCGAACCGTCGATTTCTTTGAAAAAATCTGATCTATGACCGCCCTGTTTATTGTCTCGCTACTGGTTTTTGGCTACCTGGTTTATGTGTTGCTGAGGCCGGAAAAATTTTGAAAAAGGGGTTGATGAGTGTTGAGAGGTTGAAGGGTTGAGAGGTTGAGAGTTGAGATTGTAGCCTCTTGGCCTCACTGGTAGGAATGTACAACTCTCAACCCCTCAACCTCTCAACTCTCATCAACTCTACCCACTCATGTCCACCGAACTATCCGGCATCCTTGCCGCCTTTTTTATCACCCTGGCGATGGCCTGGCCCCTGGGCCGATACATTGCCCGCATATACAGCGGCGAACGCACCTGGACTGATCCGGTGCTGGGGCCGCTGGAACGATTCTTTTTCCGCATCAGCCGCATTGATGCTACCAGTGAAATGACCTGGCAGGAACACATGAAAGCCATGCTGACCATCAACCTGGTGTGGCTGCTGGCCACCGTATTCGTGCTGATGAACATGGCCTGGCTGCCGCTCAATCCCGATGGAAACCCCTCGATGTCGGCCGATTTGGCGTTCAATACCGCCATTTCCTTTGTGGTCAACTGCAATTTGCAGCACTACAGCGGCGAAAGCGGCCTGAGTTACCTCGGCCAGATATGGCTCATGTTCCTGCACTTCGTCAGCGCCGGCACAGGCATGGCTGCTGCGGCCGTGTTGTTCAATGCGTTGCGCGAGCGGCAGACCAGCACCCTGGGTAATTTTTACGACTACTTCCTGAAATCCTGCACGCGTATCCTGCTGCCCATTTCCATCGTGACCACCTTGCTGCTGCTGGCAGAGGGCACGCCCATGACATTTGCAGGCAAAGACACCATAACCACCTTGCAAGGCGACACCGTACAGGTGAGTCGCGGCCCCGTGGCGGCTTTCGTCGCCATCAAACACGTAGGCACCAACGGAGGTGGTTTTTTTGGCGCCAACTCCGCACATCCGCTGGAAAACCCCACGTATTTCACCTCGCTGGTAGAAATGGCGGCGCAATTTATCATCCCGCTGGCGATGGTGTTTGCCTTTGGTTTTTACCTGAAACGCCGCCGACTCGGCGCGATGGTACTGGGAGTGATGACCGTGGGTTTTCTGCTGCTGGTCATTCCCAATATCATTTTTGAGATGAACGGCAACCCCGCCATCGGCGCCATGGGCATCGACCAGGCCACGGGCGCGATGGAAGGCAAAGAGGTGCGGCTGGGCTCGGGATTGTCGGCCTACTGGAGCATCCTCACCACGGTCATTTCCACCGGCTCCGTCGGCGCCATGCACGACAGCACCATGCCTTTGTCGGGCATGAACGAACTGCTGGCCATGATGGTCAACGGCTTTTACGGCGGCTGCGGCGTGGGACTGCTCAACTTTTTTATCTACGTCATCATTGCGGTGTTCATTGCCGGACTGATGGTGGGCCGCACGCCCGAATTTCTGGGTAAAAAAGTGGAAGCCCGCGAGGTAAAAATTGCCATGCTCACCACCCTGCTCAGTCCGATGCTCATCATGGGCGGCACGGCGCTGGCAGCCTGGACGCTGGGGCAACACCCCGACCTGCCCTGGCTGAACAACCCCGGTTACCACGGTTTTTCCGAAATGCTGTACGAAATGACTTCTGCCAATGCCAACAATGGCTCCGGCTTTGAGGGCCTGGGCGACAACAATCCGTTCTGGAATATTTCCACGGGCATTGTGCTGCTGCTCGGGCGTTTCATCCCGATCATCGGGCCGATCGCCATTGCCGGTTTGCTGGCCGGGAAAAAATACATTCCCGAAAGCCCCGGCACCCTGAAAGTCGACACGCTCACATTTGGCATCATGATCTTTTCGGTCATCGTGATTCTGACAGCGCTGTCGTATTTCCCTGCGCTGGCGCTGGGGCCGCTGGCGGAATTTTTCTCCATGTAAACCACACACATTCAATTCATTTTGCAATGAAAGATAAAGTAAAAAAAGGGCTGTTTCAGCCTGAATTAGTAAGGGCTGCACTTTTGCAATCCCTCATAAAACTCGACCCGCGCAGCATGTTCCGCAATCCGGTGATGTTTACCGTAGAAATCGGCACGCTGATTATGCTGGTCGTCACGATCGCATCCATGAACGCGCACGCCGACCGGGCCGTGATGGGTACTCCGGGCTATAATTTTACGGTATTCGTGCTGCTGCTGCTCACCGTGCTGTTTGCCAATTTCGCCGAGGCATTTGCCGAAGCACGTGGCAAAGCGCAAGCCGAAAGCCTGCGTAAAACGCGTAAAGACACCCCGGCCAAAAAACTCAACGCCAACGGCACCGTCAGTGTCATTTCCTCCTCGGCCCTGCAACGCGGCGACCGCTTTGTGTGTGAAGCCGGTGATGTGATTCCGACCGACGGGGAAATCGTGGAAGGACTGGCTACCATCGATGAAAGTGCCATCACCGGCGAATCGGCGCCTGTTATCCGGGAGGCCGGCGGCGACAAATCGAGCGTGACGGGCGGCACCAAGGTGTTGTCCGACCGCATCATTGTGGAAGTGTCGGTGCTGCCCGGCGAAAGTTTTCTCGACAAAATGATCGCACTGGTAGAAGGCGCCAGTCGCCAGAAAACACCCAACGAAATTGCCCTGACGATCCTGCTGGCGGGTTTCACCATCGTGTTTGTAATCGTGTGCGTGACGTTGAAACCATTTGCCGATTATGCGGGCACATCCATTTCCATTGCAGCATTTGTGTCGCTGTTTGTGTGTCTCATCCCGACCACCATCGGCGGATTGCTGTCGGCCATCGGCATTGCGGGCATGGACCGTGCCCTGCGGGCCAATGTGGTCACGAAATCGGGTAAAGCCGTGGAAACGGCCGGCGACCTCGACGTGCTGCTGCTCGACAAAACGGGCACCATCACCATCGGCAACCGGAAAGCCACGCATTTTTACCCGGCTGATGGCATATCAGAAGCGGATTTTGTTCGCTTCGCCGCTCTTTCGTCTTTGTCAGACGATACGCCGGAGGGCAAATCCATTGTCGAACTGGCCGGCCGCGATGTGACGCAATCGCTGAGTATCGACGGCGCTAAACAAATCAAATTCACCGCCGAAACCCGCAGCAGCGGCGTCGACCTGCCCGATGGCGCGCGGCTGCGCAAAGGCGCTTTCGACGCCATTCGCCAACTGGTGCTCAAAGCCGGCAATCCATTTCCCGAGGCCATCGAAACCCGCGTGGCCGACATTGCCCGCGAAGGCGGCACGCCACTGGTGGTAGCGCTCAACGAACGCGTCATCGGCGTGATCGAATTGCAGGACATCATCAAACCCGGCATCCGCGAACGCTTCGAACGCCTGCGCCGCATGGGCGTAAAAACCGTGATGGTAACCGGCGACAACCCGCTCACTGCCCGGTACATTGCTAATGTGGCCGGCGTCGACGACTTTATTGCCGAGGCCAAACCCGAAGACAAGATGAACTACATCCGCGCTGAACAGCAGCAGGGCAAACTCGTAGCCATGATGGGCGACGGCACCAACGACGCCCCGGCCCTCGCCCAGGCCGACGTGGGTGTGGCGATGAACAGCGGCACACAGGCGGCCAAAGAAGCCGGCAACATGGTCGACCTCGACAACGACCCAACCAAACTCATTGAAATTGTCGAAATCGGCAAACAACTGCTGATGACGCGTGGCACACTCACCACCTTCAGCATCGCCAACGACGTAGCCAAGTATTTTGCCATCGTTCCGGCCTTGTTTATGGCGGGTATTCCGGCACTTCAACACTTGAATATCATGCGCCTGGCATCGCCGGAATCGGCTATTCTGTCAGCGGTCATTTTCAACGCCATCATCATTCCGATGCTGATTCCGCTGGCGCTGAAAGGCGTGGCGTACAAACCCATTGGCGCATCGGCTTTGCTGCGCCGCAACCTGTTCGTGTACGGACTTGGTGGCGTGGTCGTGCCGTTTGTGGGGATCAAATTGATTGACGTGCTGGTAGCATTCTTTATTTAACGTGAGTTCGGCTATATTTTGATTGTAATGAAACTGAAAAAGAGATTCTGAAAGTGGAATCATCGTGCTATACTGTACTTTTTCCTTGATGAAAAAGTACCAAAAAATCAAGGCTGTATTCAAATCCTACGATTTTGCTCTCCTTGGAAGCGGGTTCGCACCCAAACTCGGCCCACCTGCGGCGGGCCTCAAACATGGGTGCTCACTGCCGCTTCCAAGGGAGCAAAATCGGGATTTGAATAAGGCCGCCCGAACAAAACTTGGTCAACGCATTGATTTTCAAATGTTTACACTGGATGAAGCGGGCGTATAATCCCGAACTCACGTTTATTTAACTCAAAAGGGCGATTCGTCCAGGTTTATAAAACATTCAACATGAAACAACATATTTTTCCAGCCATCCTGCTCACACTGTGCTGCCTGGTATTGTTCAATATTATTTACCCCCTGGCCATGTATGGCGTCGGGCTGGTGATCGGCCCCAACCATGCCAGAGGAGAAACCGTAGAAGCCAAAGGCCGCACAGTGGGTTATGCCCTTTTGGGGCAGTCTTTCACCGAAGACCGTTACTTTTGGTCGCGCCCCTCGGCCGTTGGCTACAATGCTGCGGGTTCGGCAGGCTCCAATAAAGGACCTTCCAACCCCGACTATTTAAAAACGGTGCAGGAAAGGATCGACACGTTTTTGGCACACAATCCCGGTATTCGGGCCAGTCAGATACCTTCAGAACTGGTTACGGCTTCCGGTTCGGGCCTCGACCCCGACCTGTCGCCACAAGCCGCCCGGGTACAGGTGGCGCGTATTGCCCGTGCGCGCAACATCGATGCTGCCCGGGTGGAACAACTCATTGCAGCCCAAACAAAAGGCCCGCTGCTCGGCATGTTCGGCCCGAGTACCGTCAACGTGCTTCACCTCAACCTGGCACTGGATGCCTTGTAAACAATTGCAACAACCAACCATTTTCAACCAATATTTATCATGAAATACTATATGCCCGTGCTGTTTTGCCTCTTTTTTATGAAGGCATCGGCGCAAACACCCGACTCGGCCCGCCTGCAATGGAGCGCGTATGCAGAAACCTATTATTCATACGACTTCAACCAGCCGGACAACCACAATCGCCCCGGATTTTTATACAACCACAACCGGCACAACGAATTCAATATAAACCTGGCATTTGTAAAAGCCGCCTACAACGCCAAAAATGTGCGTGCTAACCTGGCCCTCATGGCCGGCACCTACGCCAATGCCAACCTGGCTGCCGAACCCGGCGTGTTGAAAAACATATACGAAGCCAATGTCGGCCTGCGGCTTTCTCCAAAAGTGTGGATCGACGCAGGTATTATGCCCTCGCACATCGGATTTGAAAGCGCTGTTTCCAAAGATTGCTGGACGCTCACCCGCGGACTGCTCGCCGAAAACTCGCCGTACTATGAAAGCGGTGTAAAACTGAGCATCACACCCAACGATCAATGGACGATTGCTGCGCTGGTACTCAACGGTTGGCAACGCATCAACCGCCCCGACGGCAACAACACACCCGCGTTCGGAACACAAGTCCTGTACAAACCCAATGATCGTACTACCTTGAATTACAGCACTTTCGTCGGTTCCGACAAGCCCGACGATGCGCGGCTGATGCGCGTATTCCACAACCTGTACGGCATTTTTCAGGTGTCGGAGCATTTCGGCCTGACGGCCGGTTTCGATATCGGCACCGAACAAAAAGCAAAAGGCAAACCGGAAGTGAATGTGTGGTACACGCCCGTGCTGATCGGCCGCCTGACCCTGAACGATCAGGTGGCGCTCGCCGCCCGGTATGAATATTACAGCGATGAAAACGGCGTCATCATCGGGCCCGATTTCCGTACGAGCGGCTACTCGCTCAATGTGGATTACGCGCCGCGCAGCAATGCCCTGTTCCGCGTGGAAGGCCGTTTGTTGCAGAGTAAAAACGATATTTTTGTCACGGAAAACGGTTTTTCCAATACCGATTTTGCCATAACGGCCTCCATGGCCGTGTCTTTCTAAATAGTTCGGAACAGGTCATGGAAATTTTCAACGACCGCGATCGCGACGCTGCTGCCAATGAGTTTCTCGATCTGATCCGCCGCTCCCGACGCGGCAAATTCAAGGTGTACATCGGCATGTCGGCTGGCGTGGGCAAAACCTACCGAATGTTGCAGGAAGCGCACGGTCTGTTACAAAATAAGGTGGATGTGAAAATCGGGTTTGTGGAAACCCACGGCCGTCTCGAAACCGAACAACAGTTGGCAGGATTGCCGCAGGTGCCACGCCGGAAACTGTTTTACAAAGGCAAGGAACTGGAAGAGATGGACTTGCAAGCCATTCTCAACCTGCATCCGGAAATTGTAATCGTCGACGAACTGGCCCACACCAACATCGAAGGCAGCAAAAACGAAAAACGCTGGCAGGATGTGCTGGAACTGCTCGAAGCGGGCATCCACGTCATCAGCGCCGTCAACATTCAGCACCTGGAAAGCCTGAACAAGGATGTGCATCAAATCACCGGCATCGAGGTGCGGGAGCGTATTCCCGACCGCATTCTGCAATTGGCCGATGAAGTGGTGAACATCGACCTGACGGCCGACGAACTTGTGGCACGGCTGCGGGCTGGCAAGATTTATGCGCCGGAAAAAGTGGAAATTGCCCTGCAAAACTTCTTTCTACCGGAAAAAATCCTGCAACTCCGCGAACTGGCCCTGCGCGAAGTGGCGCATCAGGTGGAACGAAAAATTGAAGCGGAAATCCCGAAAACCGGCCAGTTGCGCACCGAACGTTTCCTGGCTTGTATCAGCAGCAACGACGATACAGCCAAAACAGTGATCCGCAAAACCGCCCGCCTGGCCTCCTATTACGATGCACAGTGGATGGTGCTGTACGTGCAAACGCCTGCCGAAGAACCCGATAAAATCAACCTGGCGCTCCAGCGCCATTTGCTCCACAACTTCAAAACGGCGATGGAACTGGGCGCCGAAATCATTCGGGTAAAAAGCCCGCATATTGCCCAAACCATTTTGCAGGTGACGGCCGAACGCGACATTACCACCGTTTGTATCGGCAAACCGCACCTGAATTTGTGGCGCATCATTGTGAATACCAGCATTTTTAACCAATTGCTGACTGAGTTGTCGGGCAGCAAGGTGGATTTGATTATACTATCTTAAATAGTCCTGAGTCGTAAGTCCTGAGTCCTGAGTCTGTAGAGTACACGTTGTTACTATTGGCTATTATGGATTAGGATGCCATGAGTATCAACGTGTACTCTACAGACTCAGGACTCAGGACTTACGACTCAGGACTTTTCTTATGCTTCGCATCAAAACCAAACTCTCGCTCGGCCTCGGCTTCCTTTTTGCCGTCATCGTGCTGCTCACTGCGGCGGGCCTGTACTCGCTCAACCGTTTATCGGGCGATGCGCAGGCGGTATTGCAGGACAATTACCTGAGCCTCGAACTGACGGAGCGCATGCACCGGATGCTCGATAACTACGTTGCAGACCTTGCGGAAGGATCGCCTGCGGGTGCTGCCAGGGACGGCTTTATTACGGAATTTGAAAAAAGCCTGACCCGCCAGGAGCGCAATGTAACGGAGCCGGGCGAACTGGAAGCCACGCAGGATTTGCGCAGCCAGTTCGATGTGCTGAAAAAAGATTCCTCGCTGGTGGCCAGCCGATTTTCCGACATCCGGCAGTCGTTGCATCGGGTGAATGAACTTAATATGAACGCGATTGTCCGCAAAAACGAGGCAGCGCGCCAGACCGCCGAACAGGCCAATGTGCTACTGGGGATTATTGCAGTGCTGTCGTTTCTCATTTCTTTTGTGTTCATTGTCAATTTCCCGGGTTATATCGCCGATCCCATTCGGCAGTTGACGGAAAGTATCCGGCAGATTGCCGACCGCAATTACAGCGAGCGGCTGTTTTTCAAATCCCGGGATGAGTTCGGCGAACTCGCGGCGGCGTTCAACGATATGGCTTCGCGGCTCGATGCATATGAACACAGCAGCCTGGCGGAACTCCTGTTTGAAAAAAAACGTATGGAAACCCTGCTCGACAATATGAGCGATGCGGTGCTGGTGCTGGATGAGAAAAATCGGGTGCTGTTTGCCAATCCGATAGCGTGCCAGTTGTTGTCGGTGAAAAAAAGCGATCTGACGGGCCGGTACGCACCCGATGCCGCCCTGCACAACGACCTGTTGCGCAGCCTGTTACAGACCGACAGCAGCCATACTTTCAAGATTTATCACAACGACAAGGAGAGTTTTTTCCAGAAAGAAACATTTGTGGTGCGCGTCGAACGACCCAATATGTCGGCCGACGCTGGTGTGGTGATTTTGCTGAAAAACGTAACTTCCTTCAAGGAACTCGACCAGGCCAAAACGAATTTCATCGCCACCATTTCACACGAACTAAAAACGCCCATTTCTGGCATCAAAATGTCGCTCAGCCTGCTGGAAGACAAACGCGTGGGCGCACTCAATGAAGAACAGCAAAAACTGCTGGCGCATATCCGCAGCGACAGCCAGCGCCTGCTCGGCATCACGACCGAACTGCTCGATCTGGCGCAGGTAGAAACGGGCAATATTCGGCTGAATATCAGCCCTTCCGACCCCTATGCGCTGCTGCAATACGCCCTAGAAGCCGTGCAGGTGGAGGCCGAACAAAAGCAACTCCTGCTCGAAACACAGGTGGAGGAAAACCTGCCGCAGGTTCGCACCGACCCGGATAAAATCACCTGGGTTATGATCAACCTGCTTACCAACGCCATTCATTATTCGCCGGAAAAAAGTCGCATTTTGATCGAAATGCGCAAGGAACAGGAGTATTTACTGGTATCTGTCCGCGATTTCGGGAAAGGTATCGAAGAGCGTTTCCGCAGCCGCGTGTTCGATCGCTATTTTCAGGTGCCCGGCAGCCCGCAATCCGGTACCGGACTCGGGCTGGCGATCTGCAAGGAATTTGTGGAGGCGCAGGGTGGCCAAGTCGGGTTGGAAAGCGAGGTAGGGAAAGGAAGCCGGTTTTATTTTGAAATACCCTTTTAAAGTTAGAGGGTGAGAAATGTGAGAGAGTGAGAAGGTGAGAGAGTGAGAAGGTGAGAGAGTGAGAGTCCGTAGAGTGTACCACATTACTCATGGTAATTTTGATAAGAGCAATGTGGTACACTCTACGGACTCTCACCCTCTCACCCTCTCACTCTCTCACCTTCTCACTCTCTCACGCTCTCTAATGAGGTAGCCTCTCCCGCACCGCACCATACACCCACGTACCGGCCAGCGCACTTGCAATCACGATCAGAATAGGCAGCACGCCCGTGCCCAGGATGGCAAACAGTGGGCCGGGGCAAGCGCCCGTCATGGCCCAGCCAAACCCGAACATCAGCCCGCCGATGACCTGTCCGCGGTTGAGTTTTTTTGCATGAAATTGAATGGGCTCGCCATGCATGGTTTTGACCTGGAATTTTTTGATCAGCCACACCGACAAAGCGCCGATCACGACACCCGTGGAAATAACACCGTACATGTGAAACGACTGAAAACGAAACATTTCCTGCATGCGAAACCAGGAAATGATCTCGGTTTTGACAAAAGCAATCCCGAAAACGACGCCTACCACAGCGTATTTAAAATTGTGGTACCAGGGGAGTTGTTCCTGCGATTCATTGATGCACATGGCATCCAGCGAACGGACTTCAAAATCTTCTTCGGGAAGGAGAAAGGAGGTTTGAGTGGACATGGGTAGAGGTGAGAGGTGAGAGGTGAGAGGGTCAGAGGCGCAGGATGTAGGGCAGGATAAAATTGGCCATCAGGATGCCGCCTGCCATGAAGCAGATGGTTGCAACAAGCGAGGGCAATTGCAGAGAGGAAAGGCCCATGATGGAGTGGCCGCTGGTGCAGCCGCCGGCGTATCGGGTGCCGAAGCCTACAAGGAAACCACCTACGACAAGCAGCACGAAGCCGCGGAGGGTGAACAGACTGTCCCAGGAAAATATTTCAGGTGGCAACTGGCTGTCATAATTGCTGATGCCGTATGTCTGGAGTTCGGCAGCCAGTTCGGGCGCCACGCGCACCGGATTGGGGTCGGCCAGCAAAGTGGCCGCTATGGCAGCACCCAGCATGATGCCACCTGCAAAAAAGAGGTTCCAGGACTCTTTTCGCCAGTCGTATTTGAAAAAACGAATATTGGAAGGAAATACCGCTGCGCAGATATGCCGCAGGTTGCCGGAAATACCAAAATGCCGGTTGCCCAGTAGCAACAGGGCCGGAACAGTGAGTCCGATAATGATGCCCCCTGCCCACCAGGGCCAGGGCTGGCTAAGTGTTTGAATCATGTGTTGTCAAATTGTGCGGCTGAACATACGCACAATTTGGCAGATTGTAATGGGTGTTTTAGTGTTTTGGTGTTTTTGTGTTTTTGAGGGGCTTCGCTTTCGGCTTTAAAAATCAATTTGGCCTATTTCATCCTACACCAAGAGCGAAGCACTTCAAAAACACAAAAACACAAAAACACTAAAACACTAGAAAGCCCTACAGACTCGCTTCCAGGCTGTCCCAGGCGCCGCCGTTGTACACTTCGATGCCTGAATTGCGCAGGATACCTGCTGCAGCGCCGCTGCGGTTGCCACTGCGGCAAACGGTGATGATCGGGGTGTTTTTGCCTTTAAGGGTAGCGATTTTGGTGCCGATCTGATCGAGCGGAATATTTACGGAGCCCTTGATATGGCCCTGTTTGAACTCTCCCGGCGTACGAACGTCTACAATCACGGCGCCTGCTTCTACCAGGGCTTTAAAATCGGCAGAAGGGCCGCTCGAAAAAATGCTTTTCAGAAAATCCATCATGGTTCGGATATGAAATGATAAAAAATGGTGAATGAAAGGATGCAAAAACAAGTCGATCTTCGCTGTTCAGGCATCGTACATGGTTATTGGGATGAATTCTGTAAGAATCTGCTACAAAGGTGCCATATTGGGCAGCATAAACTATGTAACAAACATCACATAAGTACCAGGTCAATATTAGTTTAGACTTTGGACCTGGTACTTAAAGCAAAAGAGTATGAAGAGGCTCCTTGTATTCATGTGTTTTTTAGGCGCGAATGTCCTTTTAAACGCCCAAACGGCTTTTTACAATGCCGGCATCCACACGGCCGATTCCCTATTTCAAATTCCTGACTATCCCGCTGCTGCCCGGGCTTACCGAACGGCATTTGATGCCCTTGGTGGCAAGGCATACCCTGCCGACCGATTCAAAGCCGCTCGCGCCTGGAGCATGACAGGTAAAGCCGACTCTGCATTTTTTCACCTGGAACGGCTGTACCTAAAAACTGATTTTCTGGATGATGTGAACACCTGGGAACAAACACCCGAATTGTGGAATTTGAAAAACGATGTTCGCTGGACGCGGCTGCTCAATCAAATCGCGCTCAAAAACGAACGCAGTGCGGCCATTCGAACCAACCCGCTGAGTATCGAACTCGAACAGATTCATACCCTCGACCAATGGTATCGAATTCATATGGACAGCGTTATTTCCATACATGGGCGCAATTCTCCCGAATTCAGGGATTTTATCCGACGCAGTATCGAACAGGATTCACTCAATCAATTGCGTGTGAGCCAGATCATCGAAGCACACGGCTGGCTGGGTACCGATGTAGTAAGCCCGTTTGCCTCTCAGGCGTTGTTTCTGGTGGTGCAACATGCCGAACTGCCCATGCAGGAACGCTACGCACCCCTCCTGCGCCGGGCAGTGGCAGAAGGAAAAGCGGATGCCGGAAACCTGGCTTATCTGGAAGATCGTATCCTCATGCGTCAGGGTAAACCCCAGCGCTATGGCAGCCAGATTGTGGCAGATAAAACGACCGGCGCATGGATACTTTATCAGGTGGAAGACCCGGAAAATCTGGACAAACGCCGCGCTACTGTCGGGCTGGGGCCAATTGCAGCCTACCTGGAGGCTACAGGGGCGGTATGGAGGAAATGAGTGTTTTTGTGTTTTGGTGTTTTTGTGTTTTAGTGTTTTGGTGGGCTTCGCTCTTGGTAATTATGGTTATGGTAAAGGAATTGCTCTGTAAACGCAATTAAAGGCATGAATTTGCCCCCTAATCCCGACGAGAGCGAAGCCCACCAAAACACAAAAACACCAAAACACAAAAACACCCCCTCTACAGCAACCTGATCTTCCCCCTGCCCGTCCGCAGCACATCCTCCTGTTCCAGTTTTTTTAAGATACGCGTCACCACTTCGCGGGTGCTGCCGATTTCGTCGGCAATTTGCTGGTGGGTAATATCGATGACGCGGGAGCCGAAGATGTTGGCTTTTTCACGAAGCAGGTCGACAATGCGGTCGTCCGTTTTTTTAAATTGCACATTGCTGACCAGTTGCAGCAATTCCTCGAAGCGGTTTTGGTAGAGTTTGAAAATGTATTCAGCCCAGGCGGGATGTTCCTTTACCAGGCGTGCGGCTTTTTCCGGACGGATAAAAATGATTTCCGTTTCCTCAATGGTAATCGCCTTGATTTTGCTGGACGTGCCCGTCAGAGCGCCCAGAATGGCCATGACACAACTTTCGCCGGGTCGGATATAGTACAGCAGAAATTCGTTGCCGTTTTCGTCCTCGCCCACCACTTTGATGTGGCCGCGCAACACGACAGGAATACTTTTTACATAGGCCTGAAAATTCAGTACCACCGAACCAGCCGGCAAAATTTTCACATCATTTTCGTCGGCCAGTTTTCGAAGCAGGCTGTGATCTGTTTGCATACGGGCGAAGGTCGTAAAAAAAAATTCACCCGGCATCAGGGTAATAGATAATTGGCGTGTCTCAGGGAAACAATTAATCACAAAAACGATCCAATAAGCAATGACAACAAAAATGAATTTCCCGGCCCTGATGCTTGTAGCCATCACCGTGTTTTCGCTTACCTCCTGCGACGTGTTCGGCGTGCGCAGCAATGGCGAACTCGAAACCGAAATCCGCAATGTCGATAATTTCCACGCCCTGGAAGTCAATGTACCCGGCGATGTGGAAGTCCGCATCGGCGACGAATACAAAGTGGAAGTAACCTGCGAAAACAGCGTTATCGCCTACCTCGAAACCATCGAAGACGATGGTGTGCTGAAAATCCATTTCAACCGCGATGTATTCGATGTAGACAACTTGAAAATCCGCGTGTGGGCGCCTTCCTGGGACGGTTTCGTCATCAATGGCAGCGCCGATGTGGATGTGCCCGATGCGATTCAGGGCGAACTGCTGAAACTCGGCGTTTCCGGCAGCGGCAATATCAAGGTTTTTAATGCCAATTTTCCGGACATCGACACGCGTGTCAGCGGTAGCGGCGATGTAAATCTAAGCGGCCATGCCGATCACCTGAAATGCACCGTTTCCGGCAGCGGCGACGTGGATGCCCTGAATTGTCCTGTAAAAACCGCCATTGTCACGGTTTCGGGCAGCGGTAATGTCCGTCTGAATGTTTCCGACAGCCTCAACGTGACCATCAGCGGTAGTGGCGATGTAGAATATGAAGGCAATCCCGAGGTGACGAAACAGGTGTCAGGTTCGGGGAATGTGCGGAAGATTTAAATTTGGGATGTAGTGTTCGGCTTCGCCTCACTTTTTTATCCGCCCAATCCTGGATAAAATAGTGAGGCGAAGCCGAACCTCCATTCCTATCCTTTTTCAAAAACAAAAAAATCAGAAACGCTCCGATCCCGATGCGGATTCTCCACGCGTTGTCGAAGCACCCAACCCTCCGGCACATCAGCACTGAAACGGCGCTGCCGGAAATGCGGGAACATTCCTTTTCCCTTTTCCTCTTCGTCGGAGGAAAAAATAATCACCCAGCGACTCGACAATGCAAACAGGTGCTGCATGTAAAGTAAATAGAGCCGTTCCTCGGTGAGGTGAAAGATGACTTCCAGCGAAATAGCCAGATCTGCCTGAAACGATGCCGACACAAAACAATCCGGGTCGTACACTTCAAACTGTTTAGTACGATCTTCCGAAAACAGGGCTTCGCAACGCTCCACTGCGGAGGCTGCAATATCCAGTCCGATATATTTCGGGTATTCAGCCAGATTTAATTGCCTTCCATCTCCGCAGCCCAGTTCCATGACGGAATCAATGGAGTGTTCCTGCACAAATGTGTTCAAAAAATTTGCTTTGTATGCCGCCAATACCCCTCCCGAACCAGCGCCGGAATCGCCTCCATCACTATATCGCCGCTCCCAGTAGCGTCGGCTGCCAGGGTAAAAAAGGTGTTTTAGAAATGTGAGGAACATGGGTTGGAAGAGGCAAGAGGCAAAATTTAAAGAGGCAAGGGGCAATAGACAAAAAATCAGTAGCGATCGGGGTGGGAGATCATGTGTGAAAGTAGTTTGCCTATTTCAGTACTTTGGTTCAGCAAATACTCGTATTCTGATTTCTGCAAATAATTACATCGGAAAGCGAAGTCGAGCCATACCTGGGTTTCAGAGTTTTCGGCATCTGCATCGGTAATTTTGGAAATGAAATGGGCTGGGTAAATTTTCTTTCTAAAGGCCTCCGCCAGATTAGCGCAAACAGAACGGGATGATCGTCTAATCTGATCCGTCAGCGCATACTTTTCTTCTTGGGGAAACTCTTTCGTTTTTTCAAAAATAAACATTGCCAATGCAAAACCTTTCACAAATGCAGAAGTGTTCTTAAAATTGGTTGAAGCCATGTTTTGTAAAATTTGATTAAAAATTATTGCAAAAATAATAAAACAAGAGGCAAGGGGCAAGAGGCAAGGGGCAAGAGGCAAGGGGCAAAGAGCAAGAGGCAAGGGGCAAAGAGCAAGGGGCAAGAGGCAAAGGGCAAAAATTTACAACAGCATAAACATAAGCCGGCCTTTTACCTTCGCCCTTTGCCCCTTGCCCCTTGCCCCTTGCCCTTTGCTCTTTGCCCTTTGCCCTTTGCCCCTTGCCCTTTGCTCTTTGCCCTTTGCCCCTTGCCCTTTGCTCTTTGCCCTTTGCCCCTTGCCCTTTGCTCTTTGCCCCTTGCCTCCTGCCCTTTGCCCCTCACTTCCCCACAATCTCAAACCGCTGCTCCAGCCGATACCCGTCTTTGTCTACCAGTGCCAAAACGTGCTGCCCGACAGGCGGTTGCAGCGCCATTTGATGAAAGGTGCGGGTGCTGCCCAGGTACACCCCGTCCAGATGCCAGAAAATTTCAATATCCGGCGTACGGTGCGCCACCTGAAAAACCGTGCTGCTGAGTTTACCGTTGAGGTCGACAGGCACATAAATTCGGGTCGGGTTTTTGGGGTAAATCAGTTGCATGGGCGACTGCATATGCGCCGTTTGAGCGCCCACACAATCGGGCCGGAAAGGTGGTGGCGACACATATGAAGGATTTTTGCTTTTGAAGTAAAACTCCTCGATAGGTGGCAGCACAAACCACGGCACATGCAGCATGGAGGCCTGCGAAGCACAATCGCTGTTTACCTGCCACATGCCCGTAGAGTCGAGGTGCAGCAACTGGTGATTGGGGCAAACAACTGCTTTCAGGCCGCTTTTGGGTATCCACAGCGTGTCATTTTCGCAATATTCGCCTGCACGCCAGCCGCTTTTTTTACATACCGGGGCCTGCACCATATCATCGTAGGGCGGGTCGAACCAGCGTTCGCCGCCAGGCAGTTGTTCAAAAATTTCAAACAACACAGGCGCCGCCATTTCCACTCCCAGCAGGCCGGGGCGGCCTTCTCCATCGGCATTGCCCACCCATACACCGACAGCGTATCGGGGCGTTACGCCGGCGGCCCAGGCATCTCGGAAGCCCATGCTGGTGCCCGTTTTCCAGGCCACGGGGCGGCCTGCACGGAAAAGTTCCCACTCTCCTGCGCTATTGGGCCGTTCCACTTCGCGCATGGCTTCGAAGGTGTACCAGATAGATCCGGCGCTGAGCAGGTCGGTGCTGCTTTGGTGGGTGTTTGTGTTGCGCCGGGGGCCGTCTTTGTCTTTCAGCAGGATAGGCGCCCGGAAGTCGTCGGAAGCATATCGGCCGTTGCGATCGTAAAATGTGCCGAGCCGACGTGCCATGCAGGCATACATATTTGTAATGTCGCTCAAGGTCGCTTCCGCGCCGCCCAGAATCAGCGACAGTCCATAATGATCGGGCGGGCGGTTCAGGGTCGACAGTCCCAGGCGCTGGAGGTTGAAATGAAATTTTTCCAGTCCATACTGTTGCAGCAACAACACAAATGGCACATTGAGCGAACGAATCAGCGCGCGTTTGGCGGGTACCGCTCCGTCGTAGGTTTCGTAGTAGTTTTCCGGTTTGTACTGCCCGAGTTGTGTCGGCACATCATGCAGCAGGCTGTTGGGCAAAATGTCGCCGCTTTCCAGTGCCAGTGCGTAGAGGTAAGGTTTCAGGATACTGCCCGTGCTGCGCGGTGCGGTGATGATGTCGACCGATTCGCCATGTTCTTTGCCGGCGCCCTGCACATTGCCGACATAGGCCAGCACTTCGCCGGAAGCCACATCGATGATAATGGAGGCGAGGTTGTGCACGTCATTGCCACTATAAATTTCCTGTCGGCGCATCAGAATGTCCGAAATCCGTTGTTGCAGGTCTTTATCGAGGGTTGTATGGAACCGGGAAGCGCCCCCGGCAGCGAGGCGATCGAGCAGGTGAGGCGCCAGTTGGGGCAATGGGAGGGGCTGTTCGGGCAGGGGTTCTTCCTGTGAAAGTTCGCATTCTGCCGCGCTGATTTGTCCATTGTCGCGCAGGCGTTCGAGCAGTCGGTTGCGTTTTTGCACCAGTGCATCGCGGTTGCGGCCCGGGTGAATGAGCGCCGGGCTATTGGGCAACACCGCCATGGTGGCTGCCTCGGCCCAGGTGAGCAGGTGCGGGCTTTTGCCGTAATAGCGCCACGAAGCGGCTTCTATGCCTACCACATTGCCGCCGAAGGGCGCATGAGAAGCGTACAGGTTCAGGATTGTTTTTTTGGAATACGTCAGTTCCAGCCGTGTCGCCCGGAACATTTCCAACAATTTTTCCCATACCGTGCGCGGCGGATTGCCACGTGCCAGCCGAATGACTTGCATGGTGATGGTACTGCCGCCGCTGACCACCTGCCCACTGCGGGCATTGAGCCACACGGCGCGCAGCAGGCTCACCGGATCTACGCCCGGGTGCCAGCGAAAACGTTTGTCTTCAAAGGCGATGACACAGGCGGCGTACTTGGCAGGCACCGAATCACTTTCCGGGAAACGCCACTGCCCGTCGGTAGCAATGCGCGCGCCCAGCAACTGTCCATCGCGGTCTTCCAGCACCACCGAAATGGGCTCGCGAAACAAGGGGCTTGGCAAGCAAAACAGCCAGATCAAAAGCAATACCAGCAAACCCGCAGCAGTGCGCGGTCGGCGCCGCACCCAGGCTGCCAGCCCAATTCCTATGCGTTGAAACCAACGCCCTGCGGAACGCAATACATAAGGAAGTACAGGACGACGAAAGATGGTGTAAACAGTTTACAGGTTAATAGAGATCAATTTCCGGCCAAAAAGCCACTTTGGCACAGTCCGATATAGTCTTTCCACGCGCGCCGCGCCCTGGCAAACGGCGTTTTCAAATGAGCAGGCGTCAAGGTTTCCAGTTTTGCCAGTAAATCATAAACGTCGCTTGCAGCCTGCACGATTTCCCGGCGAGCGCCAACAGTACCCGCTGGCCAGCGCTGCTCGAGTTGGGCTACATATTCCGGAAGGTATTCCATCAATTTTTGAGTAAGGGGCTTGTTGTCGAGTGTTAACGCTCGTTCAAACGACGTTGTTATTTGTTGGCTAAATTGCTCAAGCGACACAGCCACACCCTGGGCCGCCAGGTCGGCCGTAGCCCGACTCAGTGCATCTAAACGTTTGAGATCAGATGCCGCGAGGGATTGTTTATCAATCTTTTGAAGATATGTCTGTAATGCAGCGGCTTCTGTTTTTGATTTCGCTGCATCTTCCGGGGCTGGCAGCATCGGCAGAAAAAGCGTGTCTTTACCGGCTGTCAGGGCAATTTTTTCCGGCGAGGCCAGTATTTTCAGAAATCGACGCTCCGCCTCCCGCAAACGATCGGCGTCTGACTGGCAGGCGCTAAGTAAAAACAGGCACCAGAAGGGCCAGGTCTTGATTATCATGGTGGAAAAAGAAGCAAAAGTAATAAAAGTCCTGAGTCTTGAGTCCTGAGTCCTGAGTCCGTAGAGTACACCTGATTACTTTCGGTTTCATATATGACCAATGCCGAAAGTAATCAGGTGTACTCTACGGACTCAGGACTCAGGACTCAGGACTCAGGACTCAGGACTCAGGACTTTTATTACTTTTGCTTCTTTTTCCACCATGCCCATCATCCACAACTCCTCCTACCCTGGGCCGGCACGCTTTCAGTTCAACGGCCACTTGCAGACACTGATTCCCGGTATGTTTCGCCGTATCAAAGGTGTTGATTATCAGCGTGAAAGAATAGAAACTTCCGATGGCGACTTCCTCGACATCGACTGGCTGACCCACGGCAACCGGCGGCTCGTCATCCTGACCCACGGGCTGGAAGGCAGTTCTGCCGGACAATATATTCGGGGTACGGCACGGCATTTTACCCAACATGGCTGGGACGCGCTGGCCTGGAATTGCCGATCCTGTTCGGGGGAGATGAATCGCCGATTCCGCATGTACCACCATGGCGACACGGAAGACATCGACGCCATTGTGCAGCATGCCTTGAAAACGGGCAGGTACGATGTGCTCGTCCTCGTTGGGTACAGCATGGGCGGCAATATCACCATGAAATACCTGGGTACCAAAGGCGATCAGGTGGCGCCACAGGTGAAGGCCGGGGTTGCTTTTTCATCCCCCTGCGACATTGCTGCAGGCGCAGATGTACTCGATCGCTGGGATAATTTTATTTACAAAAAACGATTCATGGGGTTCCTGGAACGGAAAATACGCCTGAAAAACAAACAGTTTCCCGGGCACCTCGACGTCTCGAAACTTCGGAAAGTGCGGCGCTGGCACGATTTCGACGAGTGGTTCAGTGCGCCTATTTGCGGGTTTCGCTCTGCTGCCGAATTTCATCAGCAAGCCTCTGCCAAAAATTTTCTGGAAGGTATCCGCATACCCGTTCTGCTGGTCAATGCAGCCAATGATCCGATCCTGACGCCCGAATGTTTCCCGTTCGATATTGCCGAAAAACACCCCTGGTTTCATTTCGAACTGGCGCCCGGCGGCGGCCATTGCGGGTTCCGGGCTCGCGGCGACCGCGACAGTTCCTGGTCGGAAAGAAGGGCGCTGGAGTTTTGTGTGCAACACGGGAACACGGATTACACAGATAAAACGGACTTGCGCGGATAGTTGCAACACGGGAACACGGATTGCGCAGATAAAACAGATATGCACGGATAATATTCAGAGAATAATGATTTTTGTGCAGAAAAAGAACATCCTCCCTTACCCTTCATTCCAATCCGTGTAAATCCGTCCTATCCGCGAAATCCGTGTTGCACAATGGCCAATCCCTACAATGAATCCTTTCTCTCCTTTCTACAAACGCTGAATGCTGCACAGCAGTCGGCCGTAGACGCTGTGGAAGGTCCTGTGTTGGTCATTGCAGGTCCGGGAACGGGGAAAACACATATTCTTACGGCTCGTATCGGCAACATTCTGACACGTACCGATGCGCGGGCCCAGAATATTTTGTGCCTCACTTTCACAGATGCCGGCGTGCATGCCATGCGCCAACGCCTGCTCGAACGCATCGGGCCGGAAGCGCACCGGGTGCCCATATTCACGTTCCATGCTTTTTGCAACCGAATCATTCAGGAAAACCCGGAAGTGTTCGGGAAAGGCAACCTCGAACCCTTGAGCGATCTGGAACGTATAGAACTGGTCAGGCAAATGCTGACAAGGCTGCCTGCCGAACATCCGCTTCGGGAAGGCCGAAAAGACACTTTTCAGTTTGAGCAGCACCTGCGCGACCTGTTCGCTACCATGAAAAAAGAGGGCTGGGCGCCGGGGTTTGTCCTGAAAAAATGCGACGAATACATACGCGATTTACCTCAAAACCCGGAATTTATTTACAAGGTAAATACCAAAAAAGCCCGCAAAGGCGACCTCAAGCAAGCGCAGATTGACGAGGCCATCGAAAAAATGAACCGCCTGAAAGCCGCTGCCGATCTGTACCCCAAGTACCAGCAATTGCTGGATAAGCACGGGCGGTACGAATACGAAGACATGCTGCTGTGGGTCACCAAAGCCTTCTCCAAAAACGAGGCCCTGCTGCGCACCTACCAGGAACGATACCAGTATGTGCTGGTCGACGAATTTCAGGATACCAACGGCGCACAATTTCACCTGCTCCAGCAATTGCTCGACTACTGGGATGTGCCGAATATTTTTATCGTGGGCGACGACGACCAGAGTATTTTCGAATTTCAGGGCGCGCGCCTGGAAAACCTGGTACAATTTTACCAGCAATACCGCAAAGGGCTGAAAACCATTGTGTTGAGCGATAACTATCGCTCGGCACAACCCATCCTGGATGCAGCAGCCCACGTGATCAGGCACAACGACATTCGGGCCATTAGCCGCCTTGACCAGCCGCTCGAAAAAATGCTTCGGGCCAGTGCCGACAGGTTTCAGGCGAGCGCTGCGACGTATACGCCGGCGCGTATCACAGTATATGAAAACCGACTGCACGAACTGGCCGATATTGTTGCCAGAATAGAACGGCTCCTTGCACAAGGCACGGCGCCGTCCGCCATTGCGGTGTTGTATGCCCGCCACCGGCAGGCTACACAGTTGCTGGCTTTGCTCGAAAAAAAGGGGATTCCTTACCAGACAAAACGCCCGGTCAATGCCCTCGATTTGCCGGTTATGCAGCATTTCCGTACACTGCTGACCTATCTGCACGATGAATTGTTGGAACCGTTTTCCGGCGACCATCGCCTGTTCCCGCTGCTGCACGCCTCTTTTTTCAACCTGGCCCCGCTCGATCTGGCGCAAATTGCATTGGCCATGCGGCGCGCCGCATCGCGCGAAAACAAAGACCTGTACATCAAAGCAGGTCATGCTTCCTCTAAAAAAACGTATTGGCGAATAGTCCTCTCGGATGCTGCATTTCTGGAAAATCTGCCGCTTTCCAATCCGGATGTATACCTGCAACTCGCCGCGCACCTGAACGGCTGGATCGCCGACGCCGCCAACCTGCCGCTGCCCCGGTTGATCGAACATCTGTACACTCAGACCGGCCTGATGACCTGGGCTTTGCAACAACCCGATCGGGTGTGGCATATTCAGGTGCTGCACACCCTGATGGAATTTGTACTGCGCGAATCAGCCCGCAATCCGCGACTGGCACTCGGCCGATTGCTCGATTTGCTGCGCAGTATGGACGACAACCAGTTGCCCTTACCTGTGCAACAGCCCGTACAAAACGGCCCCGGGGTGCAGTTGCTCACCGCACATGCGGCCAAAGGGCTGGAATTTGAGCATGTTTTTCTGTTCGATTGTGTGGACGACGCCTGGGAAAAAAGCGCCGGTAACAAAAGCGGCAGGTTCGCACTTCCTCCTACTCTTACGCTTTCCGGTGAAGAAGACGCTGTGGAGGCTCGTCGGAGGCTGTTTTATGTGGCGCTCACCCGCGCCAAGGCGCATTTGCAAGTGTCGTGGGCAGCGGCGGCCTACGATGGCAAGTCGCTCACACAAACGCGTTTTGCCGACGAAACCACGCTGCCGCACAACCACGCAAGCGTGCCGCAGGATATGCTGCTGGATGCCCAGATCAGTCTGCTGCTGGAACCTGCACAACCGGTTATCACGCTGCCTGAAGCGGCTTTGCTGGATGAATTGCTCGGTCAATTTAGCCTGAGCATCACGGCGCTCAACCGCTACCTGCGTTGTCCGCTGGCTTTTTACTATGAAGACCTGCTGAATATACCAGCCGCAACGAGCGAGGCAGCGGCATTTGGCACGGCCATGCACGGCGCCCTGCAAGAGTTTACCCTGAAAATGAAAGCGGATAAAAAGATGCAGTGGCCTTCGGCGGAGTCGCTTGTGCGGATGTTCGGGCAGGAAATGGAGCGCCAGCGCGCTTATTTTTCTGAGAATGGCTGGGTGCAACGGTTTGCGCTTGGGAAAGACTACCTGCGGCGTATACACGTCGAACAGGTGCCTTTTTGGCGAAAACGTGTAATTGTGGAAAGAAAAATTGACAAGGTAGAACTCGAGGGGGTGCCGCTTACCGGTGTGATCGATAAAATCGAGTGGTTCGATAATCAAACCATCCGGCTGGTGGATTACAAAACAGGTACGCCGGATATGAAAAAAACAGCAGCACCCGATGAAAAACAACCCTTCGGAGGCGAGTACTGGCGGCAATTGGCATTTTATACCATCCTGCTGGAAACAGCACATATTTACCCTGAAAAAGTAGGGAAAACGGCCATCTCATGGCTTGAACCCGATAAACGCGGCGCATTTCCTGTAGTGGAGATTGCTTTTAGCGGCGCGGAATTACAGGCTATGAAAGACACTATTAAAACGGTCTGGAACCGCATTCAGGATCGCGACTTCAATACCGGTTGTGGCAAGGATGATTGCATCTGGTGTACCATGCACCGAACCCGTGTTTTTGCAGAAGGCAGCAGGGGCGAGGAGGAAGGGTTGGATGATTGAGAGAGGTGAAGGGCAAGGGGCAAGAGGCAAAGTTTAAAGAGGCAAGGGGCAAGGGGCAAAGTTTAAAGAGGCAAGAGGCAAGGGGCAAAGTTTAAAGAGGCAAGAGGCAAGAGGCAAAATTATACCCCTTGCCTCTTGCCTCTTTAAACTTTGCCTCTTGCCTCTTGCCTCTTTAAACTTTGCCTCTTGCCTACTGCTTCCCTCCGGAAGCCGACATGGGATCAGGCGCGGTGGTAGGTTTCTTTTTCACAGTACAACCTACGGCACGGGTGAAATCCGGGTTGGGTTTTTCGCCGCGCATAAGAGATTCCACGGCTTTTTCCACCCAGCGGTTTTTGGCCAGTTTGGGTGTTTCCGGGTTATCGTCGATGGCGCCGATGTAGCGAATCACCTTGTCTTGATCGAGCAGGAAAACGTGGGGTGTGCGCGTAGCGCCAAATTTCGGATACACTTTTTGTTCTTCATCGAACAGGTATTCGAAAGGATATTTATTGGCCTTGGCCCGTTTCTGCATTTCCTCGAAACTGTCTTCCTCGACGATAAGTGGACTGTTCGGATTGATAGCGATCACCGGGAACCCCTGCGGTGCGTACTTGTTGTGCAGGTCGATGATGCGTTGTTCGTACAATTGGGCGTATGGGCAGTGATTGCAGGTAAAAATGACGATGTACCCCCGGGCTTCCTTGAAGTCGGACAGAGATACCATTTTGTTATTTACACTTTTCAGAGAGAAATCCTCTGCATGGTCGCCGACTACATAGCCGGAAGGAGAAGTAGCAGAGATAAAAAGCAGGAAAACGCCTGCCATTAACAGCGGGGAGAAGGCGGGTTTCTTCATGAAGCAACCGGAGGGAATAAAAGAATGAACGATAGTGGGATGAATGCGATTATCTGGGCCGGGAAATAGCCCCGATGGTCTCTATTTGCCAGTGAGGCAGGGGTACTGTGATGAATCTTTTAATACCGAGACGTCTGCAAGAAAGGGGCGCACAAATGTTTCCAGTTCGGTGTAGTTGGCAAATTTACCCAGGTTGAATTTTCGTTGTTGTCCTTTTATGATCACCGTGGCTGGTATGGCGCCATCCCACTCCTGACTTATTTTTGGAATCCAGGTGTTGGCATCCTGATCGGCAAATAGTACTACTTCGGATTTAAACTGCTTTTCTTTCAGGAACGGAATAAACTTTTTCTCTAACTGACTTTTAAAATCGAGGCTGACAAGTATCACCAGTACATTCTGACCATTGTAACGTTCGCGTAGTTCTTCAAAACAAGGTAATTCTTCAATGCAGGGTTTGCACCATGTCGCCCAAAAATTGATAACCAGTGTCGTATCCTTCGCGTTTTCAATGCGGGACTCGAGTTGGGGCATACTGTCATAAATGGCAAACGATTGGCCTGTAGCGGAGTAGTTGCTCAAACAACAACACACCAGCACCATCAAAAACAGGAGAAACCGATTAAGGCGAATGGCTATCATGAAACAGTATTATTAAAAAAAACAATGCAAGAAACGCATTAACGCTGGAACATCCACCAGCTTTAACACTTTTTCCGACGAAAAAAACAATAAATCTTAATAAATACATAAAATCCCCCCGAAACATATGTATTCGGAGGGATTTTAAAGCAAATCAGGGTTCTAAAAAGTTCATTATCAGGCTTCCACCGCCAATTCCGGATAGGCGATAGAAGTGTCTACCAAAATACGGCCACAGTGCTCGCAAGCGATGATTTTTTTGTGCAGGCCGATCTCGAGTTGTACTTGCGGAGGCACATTGTTGAAGCAACCACCGCAGGAACTGCGCTCTACGGTCACCACTGCCAGGCCGTTGCGATACGTACGGCGGGTTTTGTCGTACGAGTTCAGCAGGCGATCTTCGATGCCATGGCGAGCCTTGTCGCTCTGGGCGCGCAACTGGCTCTCTTCCTGTTCGGTTTTTTCAATAATACCCTGGAGTTCCACTTTTTTGGCTTCCAGTTCCTTTTGCTTGGCTTCAAAACGCGACTCGGCGATGTTGAGGCTTTCTTTTTTGGCTTCCAGGCCGGCTTTTGCTTCGCGCACTTTCTTCTCTGACAACTGGATATCCAGTTTGGCCAGGTCGATTTCTTTTTGCAGGGCATTGTACTCGCGGTCGTTTTTCACTTCCTCGAGTTGTTTCTGGTATTTCTTGATGTTCGCATCGGCTTCCTTGGCAGTTACCTGCAGTCGGCCGATTTCCTGTTCGCTCTCTTTGTAAGCGGCTTTCAGTTTTTTGATACGGGTATCCAGTCCGGCTACTTCGTCTTCCAGATCGGATACTTCCATGGGGAGTTCGCCTTTCAAAATCTGTATCTCGTCCAGTTGGGAGTCGACTTGCTGTAATTTCCACAGCAATTGCAGTTTTTCGGCGACGGATGCTTCTACAGACATACTGTATTTATGGTGGGTGAATGAAATAAATAGTGATGCATTTCACAGATAAAACACCGGGTTGGTGTTCACTTTTGTGCAATGGAGCGCAAAAGTAGGGAATTTTTCCCGAACAATGTCAAATAAAAGTTCGATCGTAAACTGTTCGCTTTCGTAATGCCCAATGTCGGCTATCACCAGCCTGTCTTCGGCATCGAAAAACTCGTGGTATTTGAAATCGGCCGTTACAAACGCATCGGCGCCTGTCCTTAGTGCCTCTGACAACAAAAAACTGCCACTGCCACCACAAACGGCTACTTTTTCAACCGGTTTGTTCCGCAAAGCCGTGTGTCGTACGCAAGACGCCTGCAGTGCGGATTTGACATGGTGCAGAAAATCAGTTTCGGCCATGGGCTGCGGGAGAAGGCCGATCATTCCGGCGCCTGTAGAGAGTCCTGAGTCCTGAGTCCTGAGTCCTGAGTCGGGTGCGGACTCAGGACTCAGGACTCGGGACTCAGGACTTCCTTTCCTTGGCGAGAGGATTCTTGTCTCACCAAGTCCCAGTTTCTCCGCAATTTTCGCATTTACCCCCTGATAATACACATTGTCGAGGTTGGTATGAATGGCATAGAGGGCTACGTCGTGGCGTATCGCTTGCATCACCGTTCGTTCGACGTAGGAACTTCCGTTGAAACGTTTGAGTCCGCGAAAAACAATCGGGTGGTGGGCCACTACCAGGTTGCAACCCAGCGCAAGCGCTTCTTCTACGACGGCCTCTGTGGAATCGAGGCAAAAAAGCACCCCGGTCACTTCCGCCTCCGGATGGCCTACGATGAGCCCGGCATTGTCGTATGATTCCTGCAAATGCGGCGGCGCAACGGCTTCCAGTACCGCCAGAATATCTTTTATTTTCATTTAAAACGGGTTGTGATGTATATACAAGGACACAATGGGTGCAAATTTCAGCCGCTTTTTGCTTCCTGAACAAAAGAATTATCATTTCTGTGCCATAAAAATTAGTTTGAGGTTAATATCCTGCAAACACACCTGCATTTCATTGCGACCCATGTAACTTTGCCAGGCCTTACCGGTCAAAGGAGGCACTAAAGAAATTGTACGGTTTCTGCCGTATTTTACCATCATTTTAAAAACATACGACCATGACAGCGATGTTTTTGTTCCTTGGCAACCTCGGCGCCACCGAACTTACCCTTATTTTTCTTGTAGTTCTTCTCATGTTCGGCGGCAATAAAATTCCCGAACTGATGCGCGGCCTCGGAAAAGGCATCCGCGAATTTAACAATGCCAAAAACTCGGTGGAAGACGAAATCCGCCAGGGCATGCGCGATGCGGAAAGAAAGCCGCTGGATGACAAGTAAGAATCTCCGACATTCCTGCTATCCCGAATTTTTCAACCGCTGAGAAATTCGGGATTTTTTTTTTCGCTGCACAGGGACTGATCCCGGAAAAATACGCGCGCAGGCTGACCAAACGCGTCAAAAAAGCCCACCCCGATATTTTTTAAACGAGCCGCTTAGAAACTGTTTTAAAACCCCTCGCCGGCCGCAAAGACTTGTCTTTTAAGGCTATATTTCATCCATTTTTAAAGGAATAGGCGCCACTATGCCTTCAAAAATGAATTTCATCTATCCTTAAAACTCAAACCTTTTCGCCTCGTCAGGGGTTTTAAAACAGTTTCTTACAGGGCCTTCGACAGTACGTACATCAGATACGTTTCGTCCTGGTTGTTCACGCCCAGCCGATTGGCCGTCAGATGCAACAAACTCGGCAGGGCTTTTTCCAGGTTGGCGCCGAATTCTTTGATTACCAATTGATTGCCGCGGAACCAGCGCGTCCATTCCGGCTGCTTGGGGTCGAATTTCTCTTCCTTCAGCGAGTCCCACAGGGTATTGAGATTGGCACGGATACTGTCGGCCTGCGGGGTATAATTTTGTTCAAAATTGGCAAGCACATTTTGGGGCAGATCGGCGTTTTCCCCGTCTGCCGGCTGGAAAAAGAGGGGAACCCACTGCTCGCAGAGTTGGCGGAAATACCATGCTGCTTTTTCGCGTTCGAGCCCGGCAGCGAAAGCCGTCATGGTGTGCATGCGCAGGGTATCGAACAGGGCATCGCCATAGGTGTACTGCGGCCGCTGCAGGCGGTCGAGTACCACACGGGTGCTGATGTGAAAATACTCTTCGGCCCAGGTCATGGCTTCCTCGCCGCCAAAACGCGTCACTTCAGGATCGTACGGGATAGCGAGGCACTCGCCGCGGTCGGCAAACCAGCCTTCCACAGCGGGTTCCAGCGTTTCGCGCAGCCAATCCTGTTCGCCGCGCAGGCGCAGACGGATATGCAAGCCCTTGTCGTCTTCATATCGAATAAAAAAAGCGCGGGTACCGGATTTGCTCCAGATATACTGTTCGAGGAAAGGCCGCAGTGCGCGTGTCAGAAAAACATCGGCTGTTTCCAGCGGATAAAAATGAAAGGAGAGCCATTCTTGCATGCGGCAAAGGTACGGGTTTGGAGCATGTGCAAACATAGCGACATATCTTTAGCACTCCGAAACAGAATAGTTATACCAAAATGATGAAATACCCGCTCATTTTTACCCTTTTGCTGGGAGTATGCCTGTTGAAGGCCCAAACCCCCAAGCCCTATTTTCAGCAGGAAGTTAATTACCGCATAGAAGTGTCGCTCGACGACAAAACGCATACTTTGAGCGGCACTGTGGAAATGGAGTACCTGAACAACGCTCCCGATGCCTTGCAGATGATCTGGATTCACCTGTGGGGAAATGCTTACAAAAACCGTGAAACGGCATTTTGCAAACAAAAACTGCGCGACGGAAACCGCAATTTTTACTTTGCTGACGACAAAAACCTGGGTTATTTCAAAAACCTCGATTTTTCGGTGGACGGCCGGAAAGCCGCCTGGAAATATGATCCCGACAATCCCGACATTGCACTTCTTACGCTGGAACAGCCACTACAGCCGGGCGGCCGCATCAAAATTTCCACACCGTTTTTGCTGAAAATTCCGGCCTCGTTCTCTCGCCTCGGCCATGCAGGCGCGGCTTACCAAATGACGCAATGGTACCCCAAACCCGCCGTGTACGACAACCGCGGCTGGCATGCCATGCCTTACCTCGACATCGGTGAGTTTTACTCCGAATTCGGCAGTTTCGATGTCAGCATCACCCTGCCTGCCAATTATGTGGTGGGCGCTACCGGCACGCTTCAAACGCCCTCGGAAGTAGCATTTCTGGAGAGAAAAGTCGAAGAAACAGCCGAATATTTCAAAAAATTTCCTGGCAAACAAGCCAAGCAGATCGACAGTATTCCCCGTTCCAGCGCCGAATTGAAAACGATCCGGTACACGGCCGAGCGGGTACACGATTTTGCCTGGTTTGCCGACAAATGTTTTTTGGTTGGGAAAGATCAGGCCACCCTGGCTTCCGGCAAAACGGTCGACTGCTGGGCCATGTTTCGGCGTTATGAAGCCCCGCTGTGGGAAAAAGGCGCATTTTATGTGCGCAGGGCCGTCGAATACTACTCCGAACGCGTAGGGGAGTACCCCTGGCCACATGCCACGGCCGTGCATTCGGCACTGAGCGCCGGAGCAGGTATGGAATATCCGATGATCACAGTAATAGGAGAGAGCGATTCACCCAAAGATCTCGACGAAGTAATTACGCACGAAGTAGGACACAACTGGTTTTACGGCATTCTGGCCTCCAATGAGCGCGAACATCCGTTCATGGATGAAGGCATGAATTCGTACTACGAGTACCGCTACATGGAAAAATATTACGGCAAAAACAGCCCTGTTTCGATGCCTGCAGCCTGGATGGAACCCAAACCCAGCCAGGGCTCCATGATCGAACTCGGACAGTTGATTCTGGCGCGTGAAGACATTGGCACCCCGCCCGACCGGCACTCCAACAACATGTCGCAGGCCGCCTACGGTCTCCAGGTGTACACCAAAACCGGCACCACGCTGCACTGGCTCGAACTGTCGGAAGGAACGGAAAAATTTGATCGTGCCCTGCAGACCTATTATCGTGAATGGCAGTTCAGGCACCCTTACCCGGAAGATTTGCGCGAAGTGTTTTCAAAAGCGGGCCTCGACGCAGCGTGGTGGTTCCAGTTGATGCAAACGGAAAAAACCGTCGATGTGGCCATTACCGATATCCACAAAAATGCCGATGGCTGGCAAATAGACGTCGCACAAAAAGGCAGCCTGGCAGCGCCGTTCCCCATTTCCGCTATGAAAGATGGGAAGCCGGTAGAAACGCGCTGGTTCCGCCCCCGCGAACAGGTAACATTCCCGGCTATCGATGCTGATGAATTTGTGATTGATTATGAGCATGTTATACTCGATCTCAACCGGAAAAACAACCAGCGCCGCTGCTCGGGCGTTTTCCCGGGAATAGAACCTGTACAGGTAAAATTGCTCAACCTGATCGAAGAACCTACGCGCAGCAGGGTAGGCGCTTTGCCCTGGATTGGCTGGAACAACTACGACAAAACGATGCTGGGCCTGATGTTGTACAGCGCCGCGGCGCCTTCCCAGCGTTTTCAGTACATCCTGGCGCCGGGTTATGGCATTGCCAGCAAATCGCTGACCGGCCTGGCTGATGTGCGATACAAGTTTTATCCGGGTGGGCCATTCCCGAAAATTACGGTAGGCGTCAGTGCCAAAACCTTTCATTTCAACCAGAATATCGGGCTGGATTACCGCCTGAAAATGGCGCGTATTGTACCACAAGTTCGTTTCGAACTGCCCGATAAATCGGTGTCCTTCAGGCACTTCCTGAATTTCCGGGTTCTTTTCCTGGATCGGGAAAACGCACAATTCGACGGCTCCGGTTTTGCCGGAAAAGAACACATCCAAACGACCATTTACGAGACCCGCTACGAGGCGCGCCAAAAACACTCGCCTAATCCCTGGCAGTTAAAAGCAGTCCTAGAAAACAGTTCGAACTACAAGAGTATTTTTGGCGAAAAAGCGCCTTATGTACGCGGCACCTTCGAATGGCGGCAGGAGTTTTATTACCAGCGCAGCCGCCGTATTACGGCTCGTTTTTTTGCCGGCGCATTTCTGGAAAATACCCAGCGCAATCGCTCGGTGGAGGCCAATGCACTGGCGCTCAATCCGCAAGGGTTCAACGACTACAAATTCGATCAGGTGTTTTTTGCGCGTAATGCGCTGGGCGGCGTTTTTTCCAGACAAATAACGCAAACGGATGGCGGCTTTAAAGGCGCTTTCGGATCGCCCTTCGCTTCGGTTGTCGGCAATTCCAACAACTACCTGCTGGCGCTCAACCTCAAGGCCGATTTGCCGCAACGCCTGCCCTGGGGCATTCACTTGTGCCCTTACTTCGACCTGGGATATTTTGACGATGCCACGGTTATCGGCCAGGATCGGCCGCGCAGCGAACAACTGCTCTGGAGCGGTGGTTTTGTGCTCGAATTTTTCAAAGGCGGTTTTGAATTTTACCTGCCGGTAGTGAGTGCGCCGCTTCTGAAAGACCTGTACGCCGAACAACGCGACGGCAATTACCTGCGCAATATTTCCTGGAGTATTCGCATTCCAATCAGGGAACCGGGAGAGGCTTGGGATTTCTTTATGAGATAGTGTAAATAAGTCCTGAGTCGTAAGTCCTGAGTCCTGAGTCTGTAGAGTACACCTTGATACACTTGGCCTATCAAGATAGGAATGCCAAAAGTATCAAGGTGTACTCTACAGACTCAGGACTCAGGACTTACGACTCAGGACTTAATTTACAAACAGCACCGAATTATGGTTCCCTTCCAGATCGATCTCTACGCGACGGTTGGCGGGGTCGGTGATCCATTGTCCGTCCACTACAAATTTATACAGGTGTTTTCCACCCACCAGGGGCAGTTCGGCGCGCCAGCCGGCGTCTGTGCGGCGCATTTTGATGGCAGAAGGGTCCCAGTTATTAAAACTTCCGGATAACACGACCTGTTGGGCATTCTGGTGGCCGTCGAGCACAAATTTGACTACTGTGAACACACGCAGCACCGAATTAAAGGTAGCATATTGATTGCGCCTTTTTTCGTGGTTGGCCGGGTCTTCCATCCAGGTGCCATCGGCGATGAATTTGTATTCGTAGATGCCGGGAGAAAGAGTCAGGTGGATTTCCCAGCCGTCGCCCTGGCGTTTCATGTGGATAGCCTGTTCATCCCAATTATTGAATGATCCGGTCAGGATGACTGTTTTTGCCTGGGTGTAGCCTTTCAGGACAAATCGTACATTGCCGGTATCGCTCACAGTAGGGCCGGGGGCATCGGGGTTTTTCAGGTCATAAATATCGAGGATACTTTTTTTGTGCGGGTCTACATCGGGTGCAGCCCAGTAGGTGCCATTGATGAGAAATTTGAATTCCCAGTTGGGAGCATCCTTGAAATCGCTCAGGTGTTTGCGTACCTGAAAGCGATTGGCGTCGATGCGTTGCATTTTCCAGCCTTTTTTGGACCATCCATTGAAGTTGCCGCTGATGGCCACCTGTGAAATATCGAGGTCGTCGAAATCGACCATTTGCCCGTTGGAGCGATGCACGGCCAGTTCGTATTCGCGACGGTCGAATTCAAACACCACTTCGTCGCCTTCAAAAAAATAGGTTCCAAATGCACTTTTTTCATGTTCCACCTGTGCAAAAGAGCGGAAACCCGCCAACAGCAGCATGAAAACAGTACTATATTTCAAAAATATTTTGATCATGTCGATAATGGTTCAAAGGTATAGCAATTTTGATGGAACCGCGCTCCGCTCAGGGCCGGGCTTTTCCATAAAACCGGATGCGTTTTTTTTGATAATTGATGCTGACAGGCCGTTGTGACAGGAATTCGTAGCCCAAAACACCATCCACATTGGTTTGGTAAGTGGCATTAATTTCACTCATGTCGATCAGCAGTGTTGCCATGGGTTTTATGTGCAGGGTATCGAGTTGCGCATGCTGCAATACCCCACTGAACACCTCAATGCTTTCTTTGCCCGCACCGTTGAGGTTGACCCTTCGCCTGATCTCGAAATGATTTTTTAGAAAACGGCCGCCGGTATTAAAACTCAGCAGGTTTTGCTCTGCGCCTGAATCGAGCGCAAAGACGCGGCCTTTGCCATCGAAATTCATGCGCAGAATAGCGACGTGCCCGACTACCTGTAAGGGATATTCAACCTTGAGTTGGTATTCCCAGTTGGGCAAGGCTTCTACAGCAACGCCTTTGGCATCGGTGCGTATCAGCACCAGTCGCCGTGCTTCATAGTCGAACAGCACTTCATACCCTTCAAAAACATTGTGCCCGACGATGCCCAGCAGGTCTACTTTTTTGCTCCGCTCGATATGCGACATATCGATCCAGTCGGCAGACACATCCACCACCTGGAGGTTGTCGAGCAGAAAGGTGTCTACTTTCATGGAGCCCATCACCCTGACCTTTCCTGTGACGCCACCGGCAGCAGAAGAGGCCGTCATTTGGTTGCCTGGTACGCGATAACGCTGATTGAGGAGCAGTTTGCTTGCGCCGGTATCGAAAAAAAAGTTGCCTTCCAGCGTATCCAGCCTGGCCCGAACGGTAATGAGTGTACCGGTAAGTGTAAATGGAATCCGGATGATGTTGGGGGTTTCCCAGGTCGCCTGTGTCAGGGTCAGTTGGTGTGCGCCTACCACCGGGGCCGGATAGGCGAATGCGGGAGCGCGCAAGAGAAACAAGGCGCAAAAAAGATGGAAGGGGAGTGTTTTCATATCTGGGGCAAAGATATGAAAGTCCTAAGTCCTGAGTCCTAAGTCCTAAGTCTGTAGAGTACACCTTTGTACCCTTGGTATTTGCTGTTGTTAATGCCAAGGGTACAAAGGTGTACTCTACAGACTTAGGACTCAGGACTCTGGACTTACTTTCATATTCCCAATAAACTCACCCACCCTTGCGTATTCCCCACCTTTTCCGTTACATCTTCCACCTGGAAGGAATATTCATCTTCATCGCGCAGATTGGAAGCGGCATAGGTGTCGGCAGGCAAGTAATAAATGCGGCCATTGGATGCCAGGACGACCACTTGTAAGGCTTGCCCGGGTGCGACAATGAGTTTTTCGGGATTGGGCAGGGAGAAAAACAGTTTGCGGCGCCGATCCACAACGCGGGCAGAAACTGGCAGTACAGATTCTCCGGAGGGGGTCCGATAATGCGGGCGCAGGTAGCGTTCGGGGTTGGCCAGCCGGAAAACCTGATCCCAGTTGTAGGTGCCGAAATCGGAAACGCTGAGCGTCATGGCCATTTTATTCAATTGGGATGCGTGGGTTGTTGCCACATCGATGCGATCCATACGCATCTGGCGCAAGCGATCTTTCCAGGCTTTGATGGCTGCGGCGGCGAAAACCCGGTCGGTGAGCAGGCCGTTTCGCGAAAGAGAATCATAACGAGTGCGCATGTTTTTCTTGTTTTTATCAAAATAGTCGAACCATGCGCGGCTCGTCATGCACCATTCTTCCGAAGATTGAAACATGGCCGCTGTGGCTGTAAAATGCTTCCACCTGCGCACCTCGTCCATGTATCGGCGTTGCCGTTCTTTGAGCAATTGTTCGTAATGAGCAAAAATCTGACCGGGTTGAAAAGTCGTTTTGAGCGGGCGCGCTGCATCGCGTGTAAGCCTCGTCGGCACCCGTAGTTCTTCATTTTCATCGCCTACCACGATGGTGCAACGGTCGTCTTCTTCCGGGTAAATCTGCACACGCTTCCAGATACGCGGCTGTGAGAAAAGTCGGTCTACGCTGTTTTCCACATCTGGACGCCAGGCAGCGTCGGTAGAATCGGTGGTTTTGATAAAGAAATAACCTTTGAAAGCAGCCAATTCCGTAAAGACATGACTCAGATCGTCGGGGAAAAAATGCTTGTCGGAGTACACAATGCGCACTTCTCCGCGTTCCAGTCCGCGCGAAAAAAACAGGTCATTCTTGTCCGCATTTCTTCGAAACCATTCAGGAGGTTGTGTAGTCCCTTGTGCATATGCATAACCCGTTCGGATGGATTCCTGCATCCAGTCGATTTCATCGGCCGTATCGGGCACGGCCCAGCCGTTGTTGTCGGGCAGGCAGGAAAGGCTACTGCCTGCGTTGTTATCCCGGGCGACCGCATCGGCACTGAGCACGCGCGGGCGAAAAACTTCCGCGATTCCGACTGTATCGGAAATCGGTGTGCCGTGGCCTTCTTCTGATGGAACAGATGACGGAGGTGGAATATTAACCCATCGATCCGTGGCATCGGGCAGGTAATACAATGCGGCATCTTTCAAGGCATGCGTGGGCTCAAATACGACGGTGTAATTTTTACCCGGCGCTATGCGCAGTTGCTCGCCGTTCTGGCTTACCCGCACTTCAAACATGCCACCTGAATTGAAGAAAAACGTACCTCTTTCATCCTGGTAGTGCATGGGCATTCCCGCCGCGGCGAAGTCTGCCAGGTTTCGGTATTCGCGGAAAAACAGGTCGACCGGCCCGCTCACCGGGCTGCCGTCGGCATGAATGAGGATATTGCCTCCGATGCGCACCATATTGCCCGATGTCTGGCTTTTGTAGAGTATGCCTGTTTCTGCTTCAAAACGTGCCGACTGGCCTTTGACCGGGTTGCGGAGGTACCATTGGGGCCGTTTTTCTGAAAAATAGCCGCTCGCCAGGGTTGCTTTGGAAGATGCAGAAGGCGATGCTGCTGCCGTCCAGCCTGGTTCCCCGGGTACGATTTCCTCCACAACGGGTCGAAGTGGGTCGTTCCCGGCCGGAGGTAAGACTGGGGAAGTTGCAAACCAAAAATGCCATGCCGCCCATATCCCGGCTACACCTATCAGCAGCATTGCCGCGCGAAAGCCATAGTGTCTGAAACGAAGTCGCCGGTTGAGGTTTTTCTGGCTGGCAGCGATTTTCGACCAGGTTTCGGCATCCGGAGCCGGCTGCAACTCCGACAGTTGGCGGCGTACAAAATTTTCGAGTTCAGAAGAGTTATTATGTTGTTCCATGTGAATTCAAATCAGGCAGGTGAAAAGTTTATCCACCATCAGGCGGAGTTGTTTGCAGGCACGCGTGTATTGAGAGCGGACGCTGCTTTCTGCAATGCCCAGTTCCGACGCGATTTCAGCATAAGACCAGGCTTCGATGGCGTGCATATTGAAAATGGTGCGATAGCCCTCCGGCAATTGCTGAATGAGTTTCAGAATGGCTTCGCTGTTGAGTTCGCTGTCGGGCTGCGGGTCAAAACCCTGTGGCGGCAATTGGGAATAATCTTCTGCAAAACGAAGCGGGTTTTTCCGGCGCAGGTATTGCAGAATAGAACGCAGGGTCACTTTGTGCAGCCAGCCTTCAAAAGATCCATCGCCGCGGTATCGATCCAGGTCTTTAAAAATGGCGAGAAACGCGTCTTGAAGCATATCCTGTGCCTCGGGGCGATCCCTGGCATAACGCAGGCACACGAGGAACAGGCTTTTGTTGTGCAGTTCGAACAACTGGAACTGGGCATTCGCATCGCCGCGTTTGCAGGCCGTCAATAATTTTTTCAGTGTTGACTCCATGTTGTTGATAGGGGGTAATTCTTGCTGTGCAAACATTTATCAGGTTTGCTTTCCTGAACAATACGGTGCATCCCCGCTGTAATTTGCTGCATGAAGGTGTTTTATTTTTTGATACCTCTACTTTTGAGCCTGTATTCTAACAATTTCTGCCATGACGCTTGCTCTTTCCCGAACCCCCGATTTTGAAAAAATGCCCGACGGGCTTGTTCCCGCTATTATTCAGGATGCTCGTACGGCTGCTGTGCTGATGCTCGGCTATATGAATGCCGAATCCCTGCAAAAAACACAGGAAACCGGACTGGTTACCTTTTTCAGCCGCTCCAAACAACGCCTCTGGACCAAAGGTGAGGAATCGGGCCATGTGCTGCGGGCACAAAACATTCTGCTCGACTGCGACGACGATACGCTGCTGATACAGGCCACGCCGGCCGGGCCAGTTTGCCACACCGGCGCGGATACCTGCTGGAATCAGAGCAATGAACCGCGCGATTTTTTGCATCAACTGGAAAATATTATTTGGCAAAGAAAAGATGCTGCTCCGACGGCGTCTTACACGGCGCAGTTATTTGCCAGCGGTATTGCCAAAATTGCCCAAAAAGTAGGCGAAGAAGCAGTAGAAACCGTCATAGAAGCGCTGGGAGACAATAAAAAACTCTTGCTCAACGAATGTGCCGACTTGCTATATCACCTGCTGGTGCTGCTGGCAGCCAAGGAAATTTCGCTGGAAGAGGTAGAAAATGTGCTGTCGTCGCGACATAAGCGCTAAAAGAATTGTCTAATTTCTGACAAATTTCATCGGTTGGCATCGATTTGGAAAATAAAGATTCTGTCGATGCGTTAAAATTGTCATTACAGCCGATTATGATTTGGTGAAGGCGCTGATTGCTTTTCGAAGATTTGCAACTACCCTGTTTCTGATTCTTATTGATACGAACCACCCAACCAAATTGAAAATCACTTGCGGATGCATCGGCCCCCATTATTCTTTCACTATAAAAAACCACCGGTCATGTTAGCGAGGACATCACTTTTTGCCACTTTAATCATTGTTGCTTTTTCATTTCCAACCCAGGTACAGGCACAGGTTCGCCACCGTTTGGGCTTCACGATAGGTAGCAACTACTCTTCCGTACAATCGGATCTGTTTACTACTGCCAATGGCCGCCTCAGCGCGCTGGTAGGCTGCAATTTTCAGTTTGATTTCAACGAAAATTTCTCCCTGACACAGGAAATTGCCTTCATGCAAAAAGGCGCTTCTGTGCGTACTGTCCGTTTTGTTCCGGAAGATGTTTCAGAAGAGCACACCTACAATTTCTACTACAATACATTCGAAGCCGGCGTTTTTGCCACTTTTTACCCCATGGGCGGCGCAATCGGCTTACAGGGCGGCGGCTTTTTCGGCACCAACTACCACAACCTGAACCGCAACAACCGCGATCTGTATGTGGGCGACTACAACAGCATCAACGACGCTACACGTGCGGTCGATCTTAATGAGGCTTTTGCAGGTATGGATTTCGGCCCAGCAGCAGGTATCAGCGTGGCAGCCGGTCGTTTTCAGGCCAATGCGCGCTACTACTACGGCATGAGCAACCTGTACAACAACCTCGACTTTGTGAAGCCGGGCCATCATATCCGTTCCAATTCGCTGCGCCTGTCGCTGACGTATTTTCTTCGTTAATTCAACGTCGGTTAACGTCGGCAGGGTTTTAAACCCTGCCGACGTTCATAAAAAGCCGCTGATACGCATCAGCGGCTTTTTCTATGGTGTAGGTTACCACTGGTTGTTCAATTAGCGGTTTTTCCAGCGCCTCCAGCACCAATTGCGCCAGTTGCTCAGGCGTGTCGGCACAGGCCGCCATCTCCGGCCCGATACCGACCGGTGTCGACACCAGCCGGCAGCCGTTTTGCGCGGCTTCGGCCAGCACAAACCCGAACGATTCATAATCAGATGTGTGGAGCAGTACACGCGCCGTTTGCATGCAGGCCAGCACTTCCGGCCGATCGAGGCCGCCCAGGAACTGAACCCGGTCTGACAGGCCATATGCAGTGGCCATTTGTTCGAGCCTTTTTCGGAGCGGGCCATCGCCAATGAGCGCGGCCCGAATGCCGGGCTTCCGGGTGTTCAAAATGGACAGGGTTTGCAACCATTTTTCCCAGTTTTTTACCGCTATCAGCGAACCGACGCCCAGTACATCCAGTGAGCGTTCGGCAGGAAGCAAGGCAGGCGTTTCAGTCGGGTCGATGCCCCAGGGAATCAGGTGCGGGATTTCATAACCTGTATTTTTGTAAAATTCGGCGGTATGAAAGGCGGAAAGGCCTATCAGGCGCTCGATGTGCCGGCTTTTCAAACGGCGCAAATACCGGTTGGAGGTGCGTGCATCCTGCCCCATGAGGGTTGTCCAGTGCGGAATTTTCCACTTCTCAGCAAGTTCGTCTCCTATCACCCAGGCCGGGCCGAGCCAGAAACTATGGATCACATCCGGTTTTTCCGTCTGAATGATCTGGCTGGCAAATCGACGCACGCGCGACCAGCTGCGCCAGCGAAGCCAGCGTCGGTTTTGTCCGTTGGCCGAAACAACCCGGGCGCCGTGCCATAGGGCTGGTTCGTCGCGAAATGGATATTCAAACGCCACGATTTGTATGTCGAATCCACGTGCCTGCATGGCACGCACGTACAACTGCAAGGGAGGGATGCAGGTAAAATCCTGTTCGAATGCGGCAAAACCGGGCGTCAGGATCAGCAGGCGCATCAGAGATTGTACTTCTCCAGTCGGCGGTACAGCGAAGCGCGGGTGAGTCCCAGTTCGGTGGCCGCTTCGGTGATATTGCCGTGGTATTTTTGTAAAGCCTTCATAATCAACTGCTTTTCCATGTCGTCAAGGTTCATGGTAGGCAGGTCAATGTCGCGGTCGCCGGAACCCGATTGTCGGAAGAAAAAGTCTTCGGGCTGTAGTTTTTCCCCTTTTGCCATGATCACGGCACGCTCTACGGCGTGTTGAAGTTCGCGCACGTTGCCGGGCCAGGCATAACGGTGCATTTCCTTGAGCAATGCGGCGCTGAGCCCCGTTACAGGGCGGTTGTATTTTTTGGAAAATTCTTTCAGGAAATGCAAGGCCAGCGGTTCGATATCGTCGATGCGGTCGCGCAGCGCCGGAATATGAATTTCAATGGTATTAATGCGGTACAACAAATCCTGCCGGAAAGTGCGGTTTTTGACGGCATCGAACAGGTTCTGGTTGGTAGCGGCAATCACACGTACATTGATCGGGCGCACGCGGTTGGAACCTACACGCGTGACGGTTCGGTTTTGCAGCACGGTGAGTAATTTGGCCTGCAAGCCGAGGGTCAGGTTGCTGATTTCATCCAGAAAAATGGTGCCGCCGTCGGCTGCTTCGAAACGGCCGGGGCGGTCATCGCGAGCATCGGTAAAAGCGCCTTTCACATGGCCGAACAGTTCGCTTTCGAACAGCGTTTCGGTGATGGCGCCCATATCCACTTTCACAAAATTGTCGAGCGCGCGTTTGCTTTTGGCATGAATGGCCTGGGCGATGAGGTCTTTACCGGTGCCGTTTTCGCCCAAAAGCAACACATTGGCATCGGTTTCTGCCACCCGCTGCACCGTTTCAAATACCTCTTCCATAGCCCGGCTCTGGAAAATGAGCGCAGGCATATCGCGCGCTTCAGCCAGGTTTTTACCCTGTTGCCGCGATTTTAACTGACTGGCTTCTTCCTGGCTGTTTTTGAGCCGCAGGGCCGAATGCAGGGTGGCGAGTAGTTTGTCGTTGTCCCAGGGTTTGAGCACAAAATCGGTCGCACCGTTTTTGATGGCTTTTACGGCCAGTTCCACATCACCGTATGCCGTGATGAGTACTACCACCGCTGTTGGGTCGATTTCCAGGATGCGGGCAAGCCAGTCGAACCCTTCCTGCCCGGTATTTTTGGCGCTTCGTCCGTAATTCATGTCGAGCATGATAACGGAATAACGTTTTTCCTTCAGCAATACGGGAATTTCCTCGGGATCGCGCGTGGTATCTACCTCTGCGAAATGCCGTTTGAGGAACAGTTTGCCGGCGCTGAGCACGCCCGGATTGTCGTCTACGATGAGGATGTTGGATTCGTTCATGTACATGGCTGGGAAAGTCGTAAGTCCTGAGTCCTAAGTCCGTAGATTACACCTATATACTCATGGCATTCCTTTGTGCATAGACTATGAGCATCCATGTGTAATCTACGGACTTAGGACTCAGGACTTAGGACTCAGGACTTACAACTACAAAGACAGTGCCTTCCGCTAACAGTCTGCAAATCAAGTATTTTTTTTTGAGATAGTGTTCATTTTCGGACACTTGCGTTCGCCAACGAACGCGGGAGACAGGATGTGATTCATTCTAATTTTTTGATTTTCAATTTTTTAGAAAACTGGCACGGGCTTGTTAACATCCTTGCATTATCATTCATCCTTACATTTTGCAGTTACTGTGGACAGACCCATCAAGAAAAAAAGATTTACACCCCAACGCATAGCACTAGGACTGGGTGCACTGGCTTTTATTGCTTTTGTAGCGCACCTGTTGTTTAATGGCAATCAGAGCAGCCTGAATGTTGACCGGGAAAAAATTACGGTTTCCAAGGTGTCGCGCGGCGTTTTCGATGAGTTTATCGTAGTTACCGGTGTAGTACAGCCGCTCAAAACCTACCAACTCGACGCTATTGAAGGCGGTTATGTATCGCAAAAACTGCTCGATGGCGGCGCAACGGTAAAACAGGGCGACCTGATTCTGAAACTGGAAAACCAGCGCCTCATGCTCGATTTTGTGAACCGGGAAACAGAGATGTACGACCTGATCAACAACCTGGAAAATACACGACTGCGCTTGCGTCAGGACAAATTTGCCCTGAAAAAGACACTTTCCGAACTCGATTTTCAGATTCGACAGGCCAAAGACGATTTTGACCGCAATGCCAGACTGTATGGCGATAAAGTGATCAGCGAACAGGAATACACACGTTTCAAAAACACCTATGAACGCCTGGTGCAGCAACGCGATATTGAAGTGGAAAACCAGAAGTTTCAGGAAGAAAACAGCATTACGCAGATCAAACAACTGGAAGGAACACTCGACCGCACCCGCCTCAACCTGAGCATGATGAAGAAAAACCTCGAAAATCTTTCCGTCAGAGCCCCGGTTTCCGGTTTGCTGTCGCGGGTGGATGTAGAAATCGGCGCCAGTATCACGGCCGGCCAAAACATCGGCCAGATCGACGATCTCAACGGATTTAAAATGCGAGTGGAAGTAGACGAGCACTATCTTTCGCGCATCTTCCCGGGACTGGAAGGGTCTTTTGAGTTCAATGGTGAAAATGTGGAACTCGTGGCCTCCAAAGTATACCCGGAAGTGAGCAACGGCCGCTTTCAGGTGGATATGACCTTCAAAAAAGCGCCTTCGGGTGTGCGTCGCGGACAATCGGCGCCCGTGCGGCTCCAACTGGGTAAACCCGCCGAAGCCACCTTGCTTGCCACCGGCGGTTTTTTCAGCGATACGGGCGGCAACTGGGTATACGTGGTAGATGCCTCCGGCTCCAGAGCAGAAAAACGGGATATTTCACTCGGCCGCAAAAACCCGCAGTTTTTTGAAGTGCTGAGCGGCTTGCAACCCGGAGAAGAAGTTATTACGAGTTCGTACGAGAATTTTGGCGATAAAGATGTGCTGAATTTGCAGAATTAGAGGGGTTGAAGGGTTGAGGGGTTGAGAGTTGAGGGGTTGAGATTGTAGCCCCTTGGCCTCACTGGTAGGAATGCATAACCTCTCAACCCCTCAACCCCTCAACCTCTCAACCCCTCAACCCCTCAACCTCTCAACCCCTCAACCCCTCAACCTTCTCAACCCCTCAACCCCTCAACCCTCCTCAACACTTATCAACCCACCTATCATGATAAAGACAAGCAACCTCCACAAATTATTCACGACCGACGAAGTGGAAACTACCGCCCTCAATGGCGTAAGCATTGAAATTCAACCCGGCGAATTTGTAGCCATGATGGGGCCTTCCGGTTGCGGCAAGTCCACATTGCTTAATATTCTCGGCTTGCTCGACAACCCCACGGAGGGCGAGTATCATTTTTTTGGCACGGAAGTCGGAAAAATGAACGAACGCAACCGAGCCAACCTGCGCAAAGGCAATATTGGCTTTGTGTTCCAGTCGTTCAACCTCATCGACGAACTGACGGTGTATGAAAACGTCGAATTACCCCTGCTCTACCTCAAAACGCCCGCTTCCGAGCGCAAAAAACTGGTAGAGGCCCAACTCGACCGCATGAACATCATGCACCGCCGCAACCACTTTCCACAGCAACTGTCGGGCGGTCAGCAGCAACGCGTAGCCATCGCGCGGGCCGTAGTAGCCAATCCGAAAGTCATCCTGGCCGACGAACCGACAGGTAACCTCGATTCCACCAACGGCCTCGAAGTGATGAACCTGCTCACCCAACTCAACCAGGGCGGCACCACCATCGTCATGGTAACGCACTCGCCACACGATGCCGGCTTCGCACACCGTATCATCAATTTGTTTGACGGGAAGGTGGTGACGGAGAATTTTCATGTGTAGAGGTGAGAAGTGAGAAGCGAGAGGTGAGAAGTGATTTTCAAAAACAGCCGCTTTTTTGCGGGGTACGCCTGTATTAACATCTGTTATTTAGCCGTTTTTATCCAACCTGCCTGCGCAAATCGGGCGGCTGTTTTTGGGAAAATTTAGGTTGAAAAGTGTTGATGGGTTGAGGAGTTGAGATTGTCACCCTTGGCCTCACTGGTAGGAATGCACAACTCTCAACCTCTCAACTCCTCAACCCATCCCTCATCAACCTTTATCAACCATATCAACCTCCCACCATGCTTGAACTCAAAAATATCGAACGATATTACCAAAATGGCGCCACCAAAACCTATGTGCTGCGCTATGTAAATGCCCATATTGCTGAAGGAGAGTTTGTCAGCATCATGGGGCCCAGCGGTTCGGGCAAAAGCACCCTGCTGCACATCCTTGGTATGCTCGACGAGCCCACAGAAGGGGAATACTGGTTTCTTGGCGAAGCCGTACACAAATTCAACGAACGCCGCCGCACCGAGCTGTATCAGCAGTACATCGGTTTTGTATTTCAAGCCTATCACCTGATCGACGACCTGACGGTGTACGAAAACCTTGAAACCCCCTTGCTTTATAAAAAAGTGCCCTCAGGCGAGCGAAAAAGCCGCATCGCCGATCTGCTCGACCGTTTTAATATGGTGGCAAAAAAAGACCTGTTTCCTGCCCAACTTTCCGGCGGACAGCAGCAACTTGTAGGTATTGCACGCGCCCTGATCGGAAACCCCAAACTCATTCTGGCCGACGAGCCTACTGGCAACCTGCAAAGCCAGCAGGCAAAGGAAATTATGGACGTTTTCAAAAAACTCAATGAAGAAGACGGCGTAACCATCGTGCAGGTAACCCACTCCGACGCCAATGCTCAATATGGCAAACGCATCCTGCACCTGATGGATGGGCGTGTGGAAAGCGAGGAGATTGTGAAGAAGTAAGAACAAGAGGCAAGGGGCAAAAAGCAAGAAGCAAAAGGCAAGGGACAAGAGGCAAGGGGCAAGAGGCAAGGGACAAGAGGCAAGGGGCAAGAAGCAAACGGGAAGGGGCAGAACCAGTCAATTGCACAAATCCATTTGTCAACCACTTTGCCCCTTGCCTTTTGCCCCTTGCCCCTTGCCTTTAGCCACTTTGCCACTTTGCCCCTTGCCCCTTGCCCCTTGCCCTTGCCTCTTGCCCCTTGCCTCTTGCCCCTTGCCTTTTAAAAAATTGCCTCTTTAAATATTATCCACTTACGCTACCATGTTCAACAACTATCTGCTCATTGCATTCCGCAATTTGCGGAAAAACAGCACTTATACACTGCTGAATATTTTAGGGCTCGGGCTGAGTATTGCCTGTTGCATTGTCATTTTTCTGATGCTGCAGTACCACCTCAGTTTTGATGCGTACCACAGCAGGGCGGATCGCACCGTACGGGTTGTTACCGACGTGCATATGGAAAGCATCACACCTTTCCGGGGCGCGCCCAATCCGATGTCGAAAGCCCTGCGAACGGAATTTTCATTTTTGGAAAATGTGGCGATGTATGCTACCCGTGCGGAGGCTCTGATCAGTGTGCCGGGCACTTCAGGTATTCCCGACAAGTACAAGGAAGAGGACAAATTTGCTTTTGTAGAACCTGAATTGTTTGGTATTCTGGATCTTCCGCTGTTGCAGGGCGACGCCAAGGCACTTGCGGAACCCAATACAGCGCTCATTACCGAAAATCTGGCCCGCAAATACTATGGAACGATTGATGCGGTGGGGAAAACGTTTCGATACGACAACAAGGTGGATTTTCGAGTGGCAGGTATCCTGCGCAATTTGCCCGTCAATACGGATTACAACAGCGAAATTCTGGCTTCCTGGGCTACGCGCGCTTCCATGTCGGAGTACAGCCCGTTCATGGATAACTGGGGCGGCATGAATGGCGGCACTTATTGCCTGGCAACCTTTCGCGAAGGGCACCGGCAGTCGGAACTGGAGGCTGCCATACCCGAATTCAGGAAAAAATACCGGCATCCGGAAAGTGAAATGCTGTTTTTATACAAGCCTTTGCCGCTTACCAGCATCCACCTCAATAACGATTACAACACCGGTATGATGAAGAAAAGTTACCTGTGGGCGCTGGCCCTGATCGGGTTTTTTCTGTTGATCACGGCCTGTGTCAATTTTATCAATATGGCTACCGCGCAAGCGCTCAAACGCGCCAGAGAAGTGGGCGTGCGGAAATCGCTGGGCAGCACGCAGGGGCAATTGTTTTGGCAGTTTATTTTTGAAACTGCCCTGATCGTAGTGGCGGCTGTCGTGATTGGATGGGTAATGGCACGGATTTTCCTTCCCTATCTGAATACCTGGACCAAGGATCAGGTTGAATGGACGGGCACGGATTTGAAGATGTTGATAGCGTTTTTACTGGCTTTGAGTGTGGTCATCATTTTCCTGGCCGGCGCCTATCCCGGGTTGGTGCAGGCGCGTTTCAAGCCGGCGGTTTCGTTGCGCGGCCTGGCAGAAACCAAACCTGCAGGCGGCTTTTCCCTACGACGTATGCTGGTAACCACACAATTCACCATTTCCCAGATTCTCATCATCGGAGCAGCGGTGGTGACTGCCCAGATCGAGTTTGCGCGCAATGCCGACTGGGGTTATCGCCCGGGTGTGGTGTTCACGGTGCCGGTGCCCGATACCGATCATATGAAATCCCTGAAACAAGAGATCGCCTCCATTGCAGGGGTAAAAAACGTGTCGTTGTGCTACCAGCCGCCGGCCTCCAGTTCCAACAACCAAAACGGCGTGCAATTTGAAAACCGAAGTGCAGGCGAGCCATGGGCAGTTAATTTCAAACCTGCCGATGCCGATTACCTCGAAACCTTTGGTCTGCAACTCGTAGCCGGCCGAAACGTGATGCCCTGCGATACGGTTCGGGAATACGTTGTAAATGAAACCTTTGTAAAAAAACTCAACCTCGCTGGCCCGCCAGAAATTCTCAACCGCTCTGTCAATATCGATGGAATAAAAGGGACAATTGTGGGCGTGGTGCGCGATTACCACAACTGGGAATTGTCGCAGGATATTTCGGCCATCGCTTTTTCCACCCGTTCATCCTCTTATTCCAACTGCGCCATCGAACTGATGCCAGGCAATCCGGCGCCGGTGATGGAGCAGATCAAACAGGTATGGGAGCGCAATTACCCTGAGTACTACTACGAACATACGTTTATGGATGAACGCATGGCGCAGTTCCTCGAATCGGAAAGCATCATCATGAACCTGATTCGCATTTTTGCCGGCATCGCCATCTTCATCGGCTGCCTGGGCTTGTACGGACTGGCTTCGTTTATGATTTTGCGTAAAACCAGGGAAATCGGTATTCGGAAAACACTCGGCGCCAGTGTACCCGGAATTCTGTGGCTGTTCGGACGCGAATATATTCGCCTGATTCTGGTGGCTTTTGTTATCGCTACGCCGATGGCATGGTGGGCCATGAACGCCTGGTTGCAAGAATATGCCTATCGAACAACATTAGGTCCCGGCATCTTCGCTTTTGCGCTGGCCATGACATTTGTAGTGGCGTTATTGACGGTGGGTATTCAGAGTGCGCAGGCGGCGCTGGCGAATCCGGTGAAGAGCCTGAATAGAGAGTGAGAGATGTGAGAGGGTGAGAGCGTGAGAGATGTGAGAGCGTGAGAGTACGTAGAGTTGACCGCTTCGCCACAAAAATTGAAATTAAAAGAGCGAAGCGGTCAACTCTACGTACTCTCACCCTCTCACATCTCTCACGCTCTCACTCTCTCACTTCTCTCACTCTCTCACTTCTCTCACGCTCTCACTTCTCTCACGCTCTATACGATCTCTCCATTCGCCATGATCTCCATAAACCGCGTTTTCGAGGTCGTAGGATCAAAATGGCTGCCGCCTTCCGAGGATGTGCCTTCCCCGATGGTGATTTCGTATTCTTCGTCGATGTGGGCTACCGAGCGAAAAACGCGGTTGTCGATCACATTGGTTTGGGCAATGACCTTGCAATCAATCAGTTCCCCTTTCATGGTGAAAGTAGCCAGGTAATATTCGTAGTTGAGCAGGGTGGCTTTCCACCATACCAGCGCGATAAACTGTTCCGTGTCTTCGATGGCGAAACAGGGCACGTATTCGGTGAATTCATCGAGCACGGCAGCGCTGGATTCAGCCGGCAGGATAAACTGTTCAATCATGGCGTCCGGCAGCGGTTCATTTTCGACGCCAAACGTATGGTGCGTGTCTTCGCCCAGCGTGACGGGCATGGGCACAGGAGGAAATTTTGCTACAAAATCAGGGAAAATAAATCGTTGCATGTGTCGTCATTGAATCTGCAAAGGTCGTTGTTTGCAGATAAAATTAAAACGCAACAAACAGATGGAATGGGTTTGGGTTCATAAAAGGTCATTCGTGCCTGAAAAGAATTGAACGGAGGCACTCTTATGGTTGCCCATTTCCCAAAAAAGATTCAAAATCATTCAATTGTGCCATCTTCAATACCCGAGGAATTTTTGCCTGCCCGTTTAGTTTTCCACGTTGTTCGAGCCATTTCAGGAATACTTCATTGGACAGCAGTCGCACACGCACTTCCTGCAAGGCATATTTCCGCTCGGTAGCATAGTCGTCGTTTAAAACACACAATTCCTGATCGACGGCCTGTGCAAATGCCTGTGGCGTAATACCCTGATTTTCAAGGGACACATACCATTGGTGCGCCCATTTGCTGCCCAATGGCACGCCTGCAACTGTAAATTCGCGCACGCCTGCATTCAAACGTGCATTGGCTCGCCGCACGGCCTCGTTCAGGTTGTCGATAGACAAGTGTTCGCCGCACACCGTCAGGTATTGTTTGGTGCGACCGGTAAGTTGCACCTGGCAACGCTCTGTATCCGTAAATCGCAGGGTGTCGCCGAGCAAGTAGCGCCAGGCGCCAGCGCTGGTGCTGATCAGCAGCGCATAATTTTCATGAGGTTGTACTTCATCAAGGGTAAGTGCAACAGGCTGGGCGCTGCGCAGGTCGCCGTTTTCGTCAAAATTTTCATCGTTAAACGGGACAAATTCATAAAAAACACCACAATCGGTGAGCAATTGCATGGTATTCCGCCCCGGCTGGTTTTGAAAAGCAAAAAAGCCTTCCGAGGCCATATAGGAATTGATGTATTGCACCTGCTTGCCCAGCAATTGCTCGAAATTGGCTTGATAAGGTTCGAAAAACACCCCACCGTGCACCAATACCGAGAAATCGGGCCATATTTCATGGATGTTTTGCAAACGGTGTTTTTCCAGAATACGCTCCAGAATTAGTTGCAACCACATCGGATTGCTCACGGCAAATCCGATATCCCAACCCGGCGCCTCCGTTGCGATGCGTTCGATGCGTTCGCTCCAGTCTGGCAAGTCGGTAATCAGTCGACCGGGCCGGTAATACGGTTCGAGCCACAAGGGGCGATTCAGCCCCAGAATACCGCTCAAATCACCCGTCCAGTGCTGCCCTTCCCTTGCAGGGCGCGTACACGAGCCCACCATCAGCATTTGTTTGGTGTACTGCCGGTTAGGTATTCCAAAGCGTCGCATATTGAAAAAAAGCCGCCGAGAGCCACGTTTCATCCCGCGTATCATGTCCTCCGTCAGGGGCAGGTATTTGGTAGCCGACTGACTCGTACCGCTCGACAGTGCGAAATAGGGCACCTGTCCCGGCCAGCAGATGTCGGGCATATCGTGCAAATGCGCCTGCGACCACCATCGGTCGTACATACCCTGGTAGTCAGTGGCCGGCGCCTGCCGACGAAAAGCCGAGTACATATCGGGTGCATACAGCGCCTCCTGAAAACCGTAAAAACGCCCGTAAGCAGTATTTCGGGCTTTATTCAGCAGGCGAAAAAGTTGAACGTGTTGTTGCTCCACCAGGCTGAGGCGTTTTCGCTCGGCAATGGCGCCGAGGCGTGTGCCCTGGCGAATCAGGCTTCCGATAATGGACATGGTGCTGTGTTTTTGGCTACCTGGCTAAAAAACACAAATGTCAAACGACCGCATCCGAAGCGTGGAAAGTGTGCGTTAAGGATGGGTGAAGTTTTGGTAAAGAAAGGGCAAGGGGCAAGGGGCAAGGGGCAAGAGGCAAAGGGCAAGGGGCAAAAGGCAAGAAGCAAGAGGCAAAGGGGCAAGATGCAAGACGCAAAAAGCAAAAGGCAAATTCTATCTGTAAAATTGCCCCTTGCTTTTTTGCCTCTTGCCCCTTGCCTTTTGCCCCTTGCTTCTTGCCCTTTGCCCCTTGCCCTTTGCCTCTTGCCCCTTGCCCTTTGCCTTTTGCCCTTTGCCCCTTGCCCTTTGCCCTCATCCATACAATCCCGCCGCTTCTTCCAGCACCGCACTGATTTTTTTCACCAGAATACGCGGGCTCAAGACCTTCACTTTGGGCCCAAATCCCAGGATTTCGCGTTCCAGTTCGAAATTGAGCACCACTTCGATTTGAATGATGATCTCCTGTTCCGATTCTTTCAACACGGTTTGAGAGGCGTGCAGGGGCTTGGTGAGCAAATAAGGAATGGTGTCGCGTCGTACGCTGAGCACTACCTTCGCGGGGTTGTCTTTTTCGGATTTGGTAACGCCGATCACATTGTCGAAATAGTGATTGAAATCGACTTCTTTGTATGTATAATACGTTTCTTTCAACAACTCTTCCAGCCCTTCGATGCGGTCGAGCGCCAGCGTAACCAGGTGGCGCTGGGCTTTGTTGCGGCAAATCACAAACCAGCGATTGCGGTATTCTTTCAACAAATAAGGGTAATAAACGCCTTGTTTGGTACTTCTGGCACGGAAAGATCGGTAGTCGATCAGCACCGCCCGGCGGGCAGCAATGGCTTTGTACAGTGGATCGATCCAGTTCAGTCCTTTCAGCAAGGGGTTCGATTCGAACTGGATGATGTCGGGACCGTGGGTGCGGCTGCGCTGGAGTTCGTTTTCCAGTTTGGCGATCATCTCGCTCATTTCCCCAAAATGGTTAAACCCGTTCAGGTGTTTGAGGATGCCTACCACTTCGTTCATTTTTTGCAGGTCGGCCGAGGTCAGTTTGGACTGGGTAATACTGAATGTGGGGTCTTCGTAGGTGTAGTATTTTCGCTCCTGCACCACGATCGGGGCGCTGTACAACTTGTCACTGCGCATGGTTTGCAGGTCGAGTTGGAGGGTGCGTTTGCTTACCCCGTCGCGAATACCTTCGTATTCATACAAGGCTTCGGATACCTTGTCGATCAGGTTTTCGAGCGTCCAGCGACGCCCGCGGTTGCGCAGGCATTCATCGATGGTTTTGTAGCGAATGAGGGCGAGTTTGTTTAATGCCATGGCAGGGTTGCGGCGAATTTATTTGGAACTTAATACCGGATGAAGCGGTTAGTCGGGTGCTGTTTGATTTTTTTGAAATCGCACAAAAGTATTTATCTGCGCAATCTATTTGCGTAATAAACCATTTGGTGTTTTTTTCAAAAAAAATAAAAAAATATTTCAATTGAAAATCAATTGTTTAGAAACAATTTTGAAAAATTTTATGATAAAAATTTTACTGCGCAATTCTATTGCGTAGTACGGTGTTCACCTTTGCTTTGTCAAAAAGAAAACACAACTATAAAATGAAACGCACTACCCAGACACCGATCCCCATCACCGGAAAAGACCTGCTGACGCTGGGCTTCAGCGAAGGGAAAACCATCGGTCTGGCCCTCGAAATAATCGCAGGTCCGCTGGCCACTGAAACCAAACAACGCACCCTGACCCTGCTCAAACGCGTTCGGAAAAATCCCGAATCGTACCTCGACGACGCAGCACTGGCTCCGCTGGCCGCCGCCCTGATCGAAGCCGCGCAGGCACAGGTAGATACCACTATTCCATTGAAAGAAACCACTGATTCATACGCCGTTTTCGGAAAAGATCAGATCGAAGAAGGCGCCCTCAACCAGATGAACATAGCCATGAAACTTCCGGTAACGATCGCCGGGGCCCTGATGCCGGATGCGCATCAGGGCTACGGACTGCCGATCGGCGGGGTGCTGGCTACCAAAAATGCCGTCATTCCGTATGGCGTCGGCGTCGACATCGGTTGCCGTATGGCGTTGTCCGTGTTCGATATTCCCGAAAAACACTTCTTCGACCACCGGTCGACCTACAAGCGCGAACTGATTGCCCATACGGCTTTCGGCGCCGGAAACGGTTTCCGCGGCCAGGATCGCGCCTACCACCAGGTGCTCGATCGCAAGGAATTCGAGATGAACGGCCTGCTGCGCGGTCTGAAAGACAAGGCTTTTGCCCAATTGGGCTCTTCCGGCGGCGGTAACCACTTTGTAGAATGGGGCATTATCGATTTTGAAGAAAAAGACGAGGCGCTGGGCGTGGAAAAAGGCCGTTACCTCGCACTCCTGACGCATTCAGGTTCGCGTGGACTCGGCGCTACACTTGCCGGACACTACACCCGCATCGCCAAAGACTTGTGCAAATTGCCGCAACATGCTGCCAACCTGGCTTACCTCGACCTCGACAGCGAGGCCGGGCAGGAGTACTGGCTGGCCATGAACCTCGCCGGCGATTATGCCTCGGCCTGCCACGAGGTGATCCATCGCCGGCTGACCAAGGCCATCGGCGCCAAGGTGCTGGCCAGCGTGGAAAACCACCACAATTTCGCCTGGAAGGAAACCCTGAACGGCGAAGAGGTGGTCGTGCACCGCAAAGGCGCTACGCCGGCCGGGAAAGGGGTGATGGGCATCATTCCGGGTTCCATGACCGCACCGGGGTTTCTGGTGCGCGGAAAAGGAGAGGTTTCCTCGATCCACTCCGCTTCACATGGCGCCGGGCGTCAGATGAGCCGCACCCAGGCCATCAAAAACGTATCGAAAAACGAACTGCGCACCCTCCTGCAGGATATGGGCGTCACGCTGATCGGTGGGGGCCTCGACGAAGCGCCGATGGCCTACAAAAACATTCACCAGGTCATGGCTTCCCAGCAGGAACTGGTAGATACCGTTGCCCGCTTTACCCCGAAAATGGTGAGAATGGCGGATGATGGAAGCAGAGAAGATTAACAGAGCGTGAGAGCGTGAGAGATGTGAGAGATGTGAGAGAGTGAGAGATGTGAGAGTACGTAGAGTTGACCGCTTCGCTCTTTTAATTTAATTTTTATGGCAAAGCGGTCAACTCTACGTACTCTCACATCTCTCACATCTCTCACGCTCTCACCCTCTCACATCTCTCACACTCTCTCACATCTAAGAAATATGCTCCGAACCCTCCCAACCCTCGTCGGGCGCATCTCCTCGCGCCGTTGTGTGGGCCGCGTGCGGTACCATATTCAGGTTGCAGGCAGTAGGTGTCATATACAGTGTGTGTCGCGGGTTCGACTCCCGCCTTCCCTCGAGGATGTAGCTAAGTGGTATAGCAACACTTTTGTGATTGCAGGTTCGAATCCTGCCCGGCGCGTTGTCGGTAGCATAATGGTTAATGCACTGGACTTTTAATCCACCACCATCAAAAGAAGGGTAACTTTTAAAAATAGCCCGCGAACGCGTCGGTTGCACCCTGCTGTACGACAGCAGTCGGCGAACAACTTGCAGGTTTCGACCGCTACCGACACAGCATGTAAACGGAAGGGAAAGCCCCGGCTGGAACCATGCCACTCCAGGTGTATGCCTGAAGCGGTACGGCCTATGCCATACTTTTCTGAAAGATACCTGCCCTGCCGGATGCCAGGGAAACCTCCGTTTTCTGCCGACGGGTGCAATTTGACGCGTTCTTTTTTTGTATAAATATTTTATTAAATACTGATAATCAACGCATTATCATAAAACTCCGACATCATGAAATTCTTCACCGTCCCCGTCAACCAGGTAGCGCTGGTTTTCAAACAACAACAACTGGCACAGGTGCTCACCGCCGGCAGTTATTGGGTAGGCTTCGGTAAAACGGTCGAATTGTACGACATGTCTTCGCCGTTTTTGCCGGGACAGGAACTGAACGTGTTGCTTCAACATGCCGACCTGGCTGCCCTGCTCGATGTGGTGGAACTGGCCGACAATGAAATTGCGCTGCTCTACCGCGACGGTAATTTCCGGCAAGTGCTCAGCGCCGGCAAGTTTGCGTTCTGGAAAGGCGCTACCGTGTACAGCGTGGTGAAAGCCGACCTGCGCAGCCTGTATATCGATGCGTACATCGACAAAAACCTGCTCGAAAAAGGTGCGCTCAACCCCTATGTACGCTTGTATCGCATCGAGGCATTCGAACAGGGTATCCTGTTTGTCAACGGCGAAATGGTGCAAAAACTGTCCACTGGTTCACATTATTTCTGGAAAAACGCCGACATCGTGACGGTGGTAAAAACCGATCTGCGGCAGATCACCGTCGACCTGCTCGGCCAGGAAGTGCTCACGAAGGATAAAGCGCAGTTGCGTATCAACATCACCGTGCAATACCGCGTGGCGGACATCGTGAAAGCGCTGGTCGACAACAAGGATTTTGAGCGCCAGTTCTACACGCAAATGCAAATGGCCTTGCGGGAAATCGTCGGTAAACAAACCTTCGACGAACTCATGGACAACAAAGACCGCATAGCCGAACAGGCGCTGGCAGGCGCTACCGAAAAAGCCGCGCAACTGGGCGTGGAACTCGTCGACTTCGGGGTGAAAGACATCATCCTGCCCGGCGACATCCGCGAGATCATGAACCAGGTGCTCGTGGCCGAAAAACGCGCACAAGCCAACGTCATCACCCGGCGCGAGGAAACAGCCTCCACCCGCAGCCTGATGAACACTGCCAAACTGATGGAGGAAAACGCCATGCTGTTCAAACTAAAAGAGATGGAATACGTGGAAAAAATCGCCGAAAAAATCAACTCCATCACCGTTTCCGGCGGAAGCCAGGTGGTCGATCAGTTGAAACAGTTGTTCGTAAAATGAGGAAGTGTGGAAAGAACGCCAAAACACCCGGGGATTTGTCGCGCAGGCGGCAAATCCCTTTTCATTTCACAATGAGTTCTAAAAGATGCCTTACAAGTTCCAAACAAAGCGTTACCCGCTGTTTTCCACTCGTATACAGGTCGCTTTCAGCGCGAAATTTTGATTTTGAGAAGCCGCGCATCAAACAGGAAGGCGTCTGAACTATGTCTAAGTTATACTCTTTTGCACTTGTAATCCTTGTTTCCATTTCCGTTTCCACACACCTTTCAGCACAATGCAGCCCTTCCGCACCAGCCGAAGGCTCCTGCTCGGGCGGCAATGGCGCTGCCACCGACGGCGCCAATATCAACAACAACCAGACCTACTGGTACAGCAGCACCGGCACATTCCAGAACGGCGTGAACCTCAACAGCGGCGGTACGCTACGCGTATGTGGCAACCTGACGCTCAATCAAATCAACCTCAACGGTGGCACCATCATCGTCACTTCTGGCGCTACCCTGACCATCAACGGCGGCGGTACGCTCAACCTGAACAACAACGTGATGATCGCCAACTATGGCACCCTGAATATCAACCGGGACGTATTGTTTCAAAACAACGGAAATACGATCGTCAATGCCACTATTTCATCCGTCATTAATATGCCCAACTACAAAATGACGGTTTCCGGTCCCAATACCTCCAGCGGAAATATCTTCATCAACAAAGGCACGATCAACCTCCATACCCTGGAAGTGACGGCCAACAGCAATGGCGTTTGCCTTGGCAACCAGTCGGTGATCGACACGAAATATTACATCAATTCGAAGGACAATGCCATTACTGTGGAGCCCGGCGCCGTGGCGGTTCTGCGTTTTACCCAAAACGGCCAGAACAACGCGGCGCTCACTTCTCATTCCGGTCTGCACGTGTGCAAAGCACCCGGCGCAACGTTTACCGGCACCAACACGGGTTCGGCTACCATTTATGACAACTGCACATCGGCGGCTGTGGCGCTGCCCGTCACCCTCACCGATTTTCAGGTAAAAACCACCGGCGCTGCCGTTCAGGTATCCTGGGAAACGGAACAGGAAGCCGACAACCACTACTTTATCGTAGAGCATAGCACCGACGGTATTCATTTTGAAACCGGAAGTGCAAAAGTGGACAGCAAAGGAAAAAGCGGCGGCAAGTATTCCTGGCTGGATGCCGCACCCGCGCCTGGAAAAAACTACTATCGTTTGTTACAAGTCGATGTCGACGGCGCCTCGCAGTACCTCGGTATTCGTGCTGCCACCGTTGCAGGAAGTGTTTTGTCGGCACAGGTGTATCCCAATCCGGCCGACGAGCGCGTGGTGGTATCTCTCCCACAAGACAATGAAAATCAGTTCATTGTAACCCTCCTGGACATAAACGGCAAACAGGTGCTGCGCAATACCGTTGCACCCGGCACCGCAGCGCTCGAACTCGATTTATCGCACCTGCCTTCCGGACCGTATTACGTGATGATTGCAGGCGAACGTTCGGTGCAGAGCATTAAGGTGGTGAAGAGATAGTTTGGTTGGTTTTTGTTATTAAGTTATTGGTTATTAAGTTATTGGTTATTAAGTTATTGGTTATTAAGTTATTAGGGGTGGGTAAGGGTTTTTGAGTTCATTCATCTTGGCATCCCTATTCAAGAAGCCAGGATGAATGAACTCAAAAACCCTTACCCACCCCTAATAACTTAATAACCAATAACTTAATAACAAAAAGGCAGGCCGGACATTTCGCCCAACCCGCCAATAACCCTAAAAAACCAAATGAAAAGATTTTTCAGACGTCTGTCTATATTTTAATTGCGGGCAAACTTGAGTATGTCGGTATCGCCGTTGCCGCCGCTGGTGTGTTCGAAGTGCATGAAGGTGTCGGTCATTTGAATAATGCGCCAGTCTTCTTCTATTTCCGACAATGCGCTGGGTACAGCGCCATTGAAATCGATCAGAAATTTATTCGCGCTGTCGTCGAAGCCTGTACCCCAGGTGCCGTTCCAGGTTTGGCTGCCGTTGGTAGCGCTCATGCTGCCGTTGGCGCCGAATTCGAAGGTGTAGGCCGCGTAATTGCCCGTTTCATCTTTTTTATCAAAGAAATAGGTTACTTTCCAGGTGCCGGCACCTGGCGTCTGGCCATTGCCATTGGGGCCCGAATTGCCATTGCTGTTGTCGTCGCAGGCGGTGGCGCTCAGAATAGAGAAAAGAGAAATCAGGACGGGCAAGAATTTGAAGTTTGACATATCAGTATGCTGCTTTCGTGAACGATTGATGTGACAAAAGAACCCTGCCCGCTTTTCGGTGCCAAAAACAACTGACCCAGGCAGGCAATGAATGCACTGAACGGGAATTATTGGCTACCGGAATTTATCCGCCCGCCTGCGTTTCTTCGTATATGGGTAAACTGAAAACAATTCAATGACACCCTTATGAAAACAGTATTCATGACCGGCGGCACCGGTTACCTCGGTTCGAGGCTTGCCCAACAACTGCTCAAACGCGGGCATCAGGTTATCCTGTTTGTGCGACCCGAATCTGCGCACAAGGCCCCGGCAGACGCCATCGTTGCCACCGGCAACCTGTTCGACCCTGTGGCCATGTGCCCCTTTATCCCTGAAAACAGCGTGTTCGTGCAACTGCTCGGCGTTCCGCACCCCTCGCCGCGCAAACGCGACCTGTTTTACAAAATCGACCTGGAATCGGTAAAAGCCTCCGCTTTAGCCGCCCGACTGGCGGGCGCAGGGCATTTTGTGTACGTAAGCGTGACACAGGAACCTACCCGCATCATGCACGACTACCAGCAGGTGCGGGCGCAAGGCGAAGGCTACATCCGCCAAACGGGCCTGATGCACACCTTCATTCGTCCCTGGTACGTGCTGGGGCCGGGGCACTGGTGGCCGCTGCTGCTATGGCCTTTGTACAAAATACTGGGATGGCTGCCCGCCTCGCGCCGCAAAGCGCGTGCGCTGGGCCTGGTTAGTCTACGGCACATGCTAAACGCATTGCTGCTGGCCGTAGAACAACCCGAACAACTGCCCGAGGTGCTGGAAGTGCCTGATATCCGCAAATTTGGCGGTCGGAAGGCTGAGGCACAGGTGGTGGTGGTTCCATCGGGTGTGTAGATTTGACAACTTTTTGAAAGTTGTCAAATCTTAAAACCGATGCATCGTCTGAAACCCAGATTTGACAACTTTCAAAAAGTTGTCAAATCTCCAAAAAGTCCCTTACGGCCCGCACCACCGACGAATGCTGCATGCGGTGGCCGTGTTCCTGCGTTTCGATATACGCTGCGCCCCAGCGTTCAGCCAGCAGTCGACCTTCTTCCACGGGCGCCACATCGTCGTGTTCGTCGTGCATCACAAGGCCTTGTACGTCGCTGAGCAGGGTGATTTTTTGCGCGACGGAATATTCGTGTATCGGAATGCCGCCCTGCCGTTCTATTTCATGAAACACGCGCTGGATCACGGTTTCATTGGCGCCGATGTACCCGCTGAAATCGCGGATGACGCGTTCTGTTTCTGCAAAGGCAGCCAACAGCACCATTTTTTCGGGTCGGGGGCCGCCCAGCAGTGCAGCGCTCATCACGGCCGCGCCACCGCCGAGTGAATGCCCTACCACGGCGTAGAAATGGCCTTTTTCTTCGAGGAATTGTTTGACAACCTTGCTGAATAGCAGCACATTGAGCCGATCGCCGCCGGAAAGTCCGCTGCGTGGCGCATCGAACGCCCACACCTGAAACCCTTTTTTCCGCAAGGCTTTGATGTATTGTCGCCAGCGCGCTGAGTTGGATTCCCAGCCATGCAGAAACAGCACTTGACGGCCATTGCCCTCCCCGGTCGGCTCCCAGCGATAGGTGCTGATGGGCATTCCTTCAGCCTGCCACATCGGCTGCTGCGCTGCCAGCAGGAAATTTTTATCCTGCACATCCATCGGCTTTCGGCGCGGACTGCAAAACAGCCGAAACGTGAGCCGCCCTGCCATCGCCGGCGACATGCGCGACAAGGCATTGAGGCTCCGGCCAAGGTTGCGGAGTTTGCGAAGGGTGGAGGGGGAGAAATGCCGCATAGCGTAATTGGGTTATTAAGTTATTGGTTATTAAGTTATTGGGGAGGGGTAAGGGTTTATTTCTTCATTTGATTTGGCTTCTTCAATATGGATACCAAGATGTATGTACTAACAAACCCTTACCCCTCCCCAATAACTTAATAACCAATAACTTAATAACTCAACAACCAATAACTTTAACGGATTTTCCTCAACACCTCCGGCAACTGCCTCAACGCCGCCAGTTCCTTGTATTTCTCTCGAATTTCCTCGGCAGGAGCGCCGAAATAGGTTTTTCCGCCTTCTAATGATTTGGATACGCCGGAAGTGGCCAGTACGATCGCGCCTTTGCCGATGGTGATGGCCTGCGCCACGCCCACTTGTCCATACAGCACCACATTGTCTTCGATGATCGTTTTGCCGCCGATACCCACTTGGGCGGCGAACAGGCAGTTTTTGCCCACCACTACCCCGTGGCCGATGTGAATCTGGCAGTCGAGTTTGCTGCCTTCGCCTATGATGGTGTCGCCGCTCACGCCCTTGTTGATGGTGCAGCCGGCGCCGATGTCGACGCGGTCATGGAGCAGCACGCGGCCGCCGGAACGCCATTTCTGAAATGAGCCGTCGGGTTGTTTTTTGTAGTAAAATGCGTCGGAACCGATGATGCTGTTGGGGCCGATGCTCACATAATCGCCGATGAGGGTGTATTCGCCGATGTAGGTGTTGGCCTGAATATGGCAGTAGGCTCCAATTTTTACATTGGCGGCAATCACCACGCCAGGTTCGAGAATGGCCGTGGGGTGGATGTCGGCCCGTGGGCTGATGGGCTCGGTCAGCGGCTCAAAAGGGCGGTATTCACGCACCAGCGAATCGTAGGCTTCGAAAGGCTGCGGCACCACGAGGATCACTTTGCCGGGCGGGCATTCTACGGCTTCGTTGAGCAGGATGACCGTGGCGGGGCTGGACAGCGTTTTTTCAAAATATTTTTTGACGTCGGAAAAGGCGATGTCTCCGGGCTCCACCTTGTGGATTTCGTTGATGCCGGTGGCCGACAAAGTGGCATCGCCGATCACCTGCGCCTGAAAACGGGTCGCCAGTTCGCTGACGGGAATGGGCTGTGGAAATTTCATATTGGAATGGTGTAATGGTTAGAGCCGCAAAAGTAGAGGTGAGAAGTGAGAAGTGAGAGGTGAGAGGTAAGAATTTGTGAGTATGATACCACTCAGCCCTCTCTTGCCTCTCACCTCTCACTTCTCACCTCTTACTTCTCACTTCTAAATTTACGTACATTTACCGCAAAACCAGTCTTTTATGAAACAACACACTCAATTCCCTGTTTTTGCGCTTTTTTTGGGTATTTTTTTGCTGTCACAAAATGTATATGGACAGCGGCCGCCGGCTGCGCCGGTGGCAGAGATGCGTGGCGCGTGGATTGCCACCAGTTTTAACATCGACTGGCCATCAAAACCCGGCTTGTCGATCGATCGACAGAAAGTAGAGTTCGACAGCCTGCTCGATGTGTTGAAGGCCATGAATATGAATGCGGTATTTGTACAGGTGCGGCCTTCAGGCGATGCCATGTATCGCTCGCCCAACGTGCCCTGGAGCAAATTCCTGATGGGCCAGCAAGGCGTTGCCCCCCCGGATTCCACCTACGATCCGATGCAATACATGATAGAAGCGGCGCACAGGCGCAGGATGGAGTTTCATGCATGGCTGAACCCGTACCGCGCCACGCTCGACCTGGATACGGCTGCTTTGTCGCCCCTGCACCCGCTGCGTTCGTTGCCCGACAACCGCAAAGCGCAGTGGTTTTTCCGTTATGGCCGGCGTTATTATTTTAACCCCGCCAACCCCTCTGTTCAGCAATATCTGGTGAATGTGGTGAAAGACATCGTGCTGCGCTACGATGTGGATGGCATCCATTTCGACGACTATTTCTATCCATACAAAGAGGCAGGTGAAACACTGAACGACTACAATGAATTTGCTTCTGACCCGCGCGGCTTTTCTACCATTGAAGACTGGCGCCGCGACAATGTCAGCCGACTGGTTTCGGCGGTGTCTGCCAATATCCACAAACTCAAACCTTATGTGCGTTTCGGGATCGGGCCTTTCGGGGTATGGCGCAACCGCGATCAGGATCCGGTGATGGGTTCGGATACCCGCGCAGGCGTTACCTGCTATGACGATTTGTATGCCGACGTGTTGCTATGGCTGAAAAACGGCTGGATCGATTATGTGGCGCCTCAACTGTACTGGAGCATCGGTTTTGTGCCCGCCGATTATGAGAAACTCGTAGACTGGTGGAGCAAAAACACCTATGGAAAGCAGTTGTACATCGGCCATGCAGCCTATAAAATCAACAACGCCCCCAACGATGTGAACTGGACACGCCCCGATGAGATCAAACGCCAGATTCAAATGAATCGCAGCAATCCGAACGTCAGCGGCAGCATCTTTTTTTCCACCAAACCACTGCTCAGGAATCCGCTGGGCGTGCAGGATTCCCTGATCAACGACCTGTTTAAAACGCAGGCGCTGGTGCCGCCTGTGGCCAGTTTGTCGAAAATGCCGCCCGCTACCCCGCAGATATGCCGCATAGAAGGTTCGCCGAGTTCGGTGCGCCTGGCCTGGAATATCTGCGATGTGATCGCTGCCGAACAAATGCCTTATTACTTTGCTATCTACCGCTTTCAGGGGGAGGCGGTGGGTGACTTTCGCAATCCGCGTAACCTGCTCGCTACGACAGCATTTAATGCAGATGCTGACAAATGGACCTACGAGGATCAGACGGCGGTAGAAGGCGAATATTACACGTATGTTGTCATGGCGTTCAACCGCCCGAATGTGCAGAGTTACAGCAGCGCCCCTGTTTTTGTGAAAAAAACGGCAAGTACGGCAAAACGGAAGAAGAAGATATTTGGGTACCTTTTTTAGAGGGATGAGTTATGAGTTATGAGTTATGAGTTATACTCACGTTGCTATCGGTTACTCTAAAGAAGATACCGATAGCAACGTGAGTATAACTCATAACTCATAACTCATAACTCTAAAAACCTATTTTTTCTTAAACTTGTCCCACACGCCCCAGTCCTTCACCTTATTGCGCTCGCGTTTGGCGATAATATAACGTACCGACAGCGAGGCGCCGGTCCAGTCGAAAGGTTTTACTTCGTTGCCGGAGAGGTGGAGTTCGGGTTTCCAGTCGACAGCGAAATTGATACGGCCAACGGAGAGTTCGGCGCCGCCGATGCCGGTGAGGCCCCACACGTTGTTTTCAGTGAGGGCATCCGCGCTGCGGGCACTATTGGTGCCGTAGTAGTGCATACCGCCACCAGCGTAAAAATTGAATCCCCGGAACAGAATTTTATGGTGTTTTTCGGCCAAAAGGGTGACGCCGAAATTATCGGAAGCAATGGGTGTGTGCAGAATGCCTTCCGCGGTCCAGCCATTGGTGATGTATTGTTGAACAGTGAGGTTGACGCCGTTGTCGATGCGGATACCGGCAGCGGTTTTATAGCGTTGAGCAGAAACGGTATGGTTGAACAGGAAAAGTGCAAAAGTGAGTGCGGTAAGCAGGCGAACGTATTTCATATTGCTGGATGGTATTCCGTTTTGTGTGCAGGAATGATTCGAAAACGGGGCTGTCCTGACAGGTATTTTGGCAGGAAAGTCGCTTTAAATGTTTTTTAACGTCGGCACTTTCTATTTTCGCCGGCCAATGCCCGATGGTATGCTCTATTCGATAGTAGCCTTTTGTAAATTTTACTGGCGTGCAGTAACGAAATACCAGATTCATTCACCTTTTGTGTTTGAACTGGCACAGGCGGTGCTGGAGGATCGGCGCGACTACTACGCTTTTCGCGATGTGGAGGTATTGCGTGCGCGGATGTTGGCAAGCGAGGCACTACTGGAGGTGACCGATTATGGCACCGGAGCCGAAAAAGGCCTGAAAAAGCGCACGTTGCGCTCCATCGTCCGCAGGGCTGGCAGCAGTGCGCGGCAGGGGCAGCGGCTGTTTCGGCTGCTGCAGTGGCTGGCTCCCAAAACGGTAGTAGAAATGGGTAGTTCGGTGGGTATCAGTACCTTGTATATGGCTTCTGCGGTGCGGAATGCCCGACTGGTTTCGCTGGAAGGATGCCCGCAAACGGCCGAAGTGGCCCGTACCAATCTGGAAGTGCTGGGATTGCGACATGCCGAAATTATCACCGGCCCGTTTGAAAAAAACCTGATACCCGCCTTGCAACAACTCCGGCAGGTCGACCTGGTGTTTGTCGACGGCAATCACCGGGAAAAACCTACACTGGATTATTTTGAACAAAGCCTGCCCTTTGCCCACAACCACACGGTATTTGTGTTCGACGATACCCACTGGTCGGCTGGAATGCAGGCAGCATGGCAACGAATACAGCAACACCCGCGCGTAACGCTCAGCATAGATTTTTACGACTTTGCCCTCGTATTCCTGAACCCGGATTTCAAGGTCCGGCAGCACTGGAGTATCGTGCCAGCGTGGTGGAAATTGTGGAAATTTTATTGATGCGGGTTGATAAGAGTTGATAAGAGTTGATGAGGGTTGATATTCAGCCACTCGATAAATGGAATATCCAACCCTTACCCCGAGCCTCTATTTATCAACCCTCATCAACCCTCATCAACCCTCATCAACCTTATCAACCCCATCAACCCTAACCATAAACAACAGCATCTTGAAACTCGACCTGACCTACCGCCAAATTTGGAATATTTCTGCGCCGATTATGCTTGGCTCGGCCGCGCAGAACGTCATAGCCCTGAGCGATGCTGTATTGTTGTATCACCTGGGGGAGGTAGAATTTGCAGCCATCGGGTTTGTAGGCGTATTTTACATCACCATTGCGGCTATAGGGTATTCTTTTTCTCGTGGCGGGCAGATCATCATAGCACGGCGCATGGGAGAAGGGCGACCCGGAGCGGTAGGGCACGTGTTCCACACCATGTTGTTGTTCGAATTGGCCCTGGCTGCAATGATGTGGGCGTTTATGCGCTTCGGAACCGGGTGGTTTTTCAGTCTTTTTCTGGATAATTCACCGGATGTGTACAGCAAATGTCTGGAGTACATCCATTACCGTTCCTACGGCATATTTTTCAGTTATTCGGGGGTGGCGCTGATTTCCTTATATACAGGCATTGCCCGACCGGGCATTATTTTGCTCGATACAATCGTGCTGGCTATTGTGAATCTGGCGCTCAACTACGGGCTTATTTTCGGAAAATTCGGACTGCCAGCCATGGGCATCGGTGGCTCCGGCCTGGCGAGCAGCATCGCCGAAGGAGTTGCATTTGTGGTATTTGTGCTGTTCATGGCACTGGATCGCAAAAACAGGGTCTTGCAAATTTTTTCAATGCCCCGACCCGACTGGCCACTTACCCGCCAGCAACTGAACATCGCACTACCCGTAGTGGCGCATGCCGCCGTTGGGCAGGGCAGTTGGATTTTCTTTTTTGGGATGGTCGAAAACCTCGGCGAGCGCGCATTGGCAATATCCAACCTGGCGCGTACGGTGTACCTGATGTTGTCTATTCCACTCTGGGGGTTCTCTTCGGGCGTTAACACGCTCGTCAGCAACCTGATAGGGCAGGAGCGGCATTCCGACGTGCTGGCAGCCGCCTGGAAAACGGGCAAACTATGCTGGGTGGTGACGATGCTCCTGGCTGTGCCCGTGCTGTTTTTCCCAGGACAAGTGCTGTATCCCTTGCTGGGCAAATCGGATATGAGCCTGATAGGCGAAACACAACCCGTTTTTTACCTGATGCTGGGTATTTTGTCATTTGCCACTTTCGGGTCGGTATTGGTCAATTCTTTGGCAGGCACCGGCGCCACCTGGTTCGGGTTGCGGTTACAACTCATTTCTTTAAGCGTTTATCTAACGTATATTTTTACGGCTGTAAATATTCTGCACAGTGGCCTTTTTTGGGTCTGGGTGGCCGAAATCGTTTATTGGTCAGTCATGATCCTGATGGTAGTGTACTTCCTGCGATCGGAACGCTGGCACGGGGTGGAGTTTTAGAGCGTGTTATTTTTACTCCTCATCCCTGTTGAGGCTGCCTGACTAAAATCCATCTCTCAGGCAAATTTCTACATCCATTTACATCTATTAGTGGTCAAAAACCCCTTGCAATGCGCAGGTGGAAAAAATTTTTTTGTTTTTTTAAAAAAAATTTTTAAACTCAATGTGTTGATTTTCAATAAATTAATGGAAGCGACACAGCCAAGTACCCGGCTTGGGTAGGTTCTATGTATTGCAAAGAACCTTCCCGTGCCACTATCTTTGCCTCACCAACTAATAGAAATGATCTACCACGCCATGCAAAACAAGTTGAAAATTGCCTTCGTCATTATCAGTCTGGCAGCCACAGTGATCACCCTGTATGCTGCCAACCAGCAAAGCAGCGGTCAATCAACCATCGGCGGTGTCGACGTATCACACCTTTCGCCACAAATGCTGAGCATCACCCCAAAGGTGACGCGTGCAGGCAAAGGCACTTCCATCCGACTCGATAGTATCCGGGCGGTCGATTCTTTACAAACAGAAACAACTAATCATTGAAGCATATGGATTTGGAAAATGCAAAAGCACAAATGCGGAAAGGCGTTTTGGAACTGTGCATCCTGGCTATTATAGAAGGCGACGAGGTGTATCCGAGCGATATTATAGCCAGGCTGAAAGCCAACGACCTGATCGTGGTGGAGGGTACGCTGTACCCCCTGCTGACCCGCCTGAAAAACGACGGACTGCTGGAATATACCTGGCGCGAAAGCAATTCGGGGCCGCCACGCAAGTATTTCAAAATCACTGAACTCGGTACTAAAGTGCTGGAAAGTCTGTCGAGCAGTTGGCAACAACTGGTGCAGTCAGTCGATCAAACCCTGCAAAACGGGCAACGCAGCAATTAACCGTCAACCAACTCAACCCTATCCTTTCATTCGTGAAAGCAATATCCGGCTAACATTTTCCGGAAAACAAGCGAATCAAGGTACAACATCAGATTATGAACAAGATTCTGAATATCAATCTGGGCGGATATGCCCTCACCATAGACGATGATGCCTACGAATACTTGCAGGCATATCTCGAAAGCATTCGCCGGCGCTTCAGCGAAAGCGAGGGCCGCGATGAAATTCTGGCCGACATCGAAGGACGCCTCGGAGAAATCCTGACCGAATCGCTGGGCGCCCGCACCATCGTCATGCTGCCCGATGTGGAAGCAGCCGTTTCCGTGATGGGTAAACCCGAAGATTTCGGCGATGAAACGACCGAAACCACCCAGCAAAGCAAACAACGCAGCAGTGGTAGCAGCAGCAGCAAACAAAGCGGTGTAAAACACGGCAAACGCCTGTTCCGCGATGAAGAAGACGCCGTTGTAGCCGGTATCTGCTCGGGTTTGTCGGCCTACTTCGGCATTACCGATCCGGTGTGGATGCGCCTGCTCTTTGTGGTACTTGCATTCGTTTCGTTCGGTTTCTGGGTTCCAGCCTATGCCCTGCTCTGGATTCTGGTACCGCCGGCAAAGTCGGCAGCCGATCGCCTGGCCATGCGCGGCGAGCCGGTCAACGTAGACAATATCGCCCGCGAAATTGAAGACAGTTTCGAACGTCTGGGAAACCGCATGAATGAATTCGGCGCCTCCGCCAAAAAAGGTACCAGCCCGGGTGCTGCTGCCATGAACCGCGGCGTAAATGCCATTGGAACGATTTTCGGCTTTATGCTGCGCTTTATTGCCAAATTCGGCGTCCTCATTATCATGCTCGTAGGTTTTGCCCTGTTTATCGCCCTGGCCGTTTCCTGGGTAGCAGGCATCTGGAGCCTGGTAGCAGCGGCCCCTTACATCGACTACTTCAGCCCGTATTCCAATGCCACTACCTGGCTGGGATTCACCAATCTGTTCTTTCTGCTGGGTATTCCCATCGTGACCCTGGTGCTGGTTTTCGCCCGTGTTCTGTTTAAAGTAAGCACGCCGGGGTGGCTGCGCGGCAGCCTGGGGGTCTTCTGGGGTATCAACCTCGTGAGTTTCATATTCCTCGTGGCCGCAGCGGCCAAGGAATACCGCAATACCGGCACTGTAACTTCCAATGTCGACTTGTCAGGCGTTCGTTCCGATACCCTGCGCGTAGAAGGCATCCGCCTCACTGGCGATTCGGACTACGAGGACTTGTGGTTCAACCCTGAAAATGACGGCGTACGCATTGGCGAAAACAACCTGGAAGTAAGTGGCCCCATCGAAGTACGGGTACGCACCAGCAGTTCGGGCGCATTTCGCTGCGTCCAAACCGTCAAGGCGCAAGGTACATCCAGCCTGAACGCCCAGGAAAATGCCAGCGAAGCGCGTTTCACCGTTAGTACCGAAGGCAATACACTGCGCATTCCTACTTCCTACAGCATTCCGAGAGGTAAAAAATGGCGGGTACAGCGCATCCGCATCGATATCGAAGTACCCGAAGGGAAATCAATTATTTTTGATGAAAACATCTACGGGTATTCGGCTGCCGACCTCGATGACTATGCCGATGAAAACGACGAGAATTACATTTCGCATGAGCCCGAACGTATGTTCCGTATGACCGCCGACGGCCTCATTTGCACCAATTGCCCTGAACTGGGTGATCGGAATTACCGCAGCAACCGCAATTACGAGAAATTCATTTTCGAAGGCGGTATTCAAGGCGAAATTCGCCAGGGCAACAACTTCCGTGTGGAAATTGAAGGCTTTGAAACCGACAAAAACAACATCCAGAAAATTCAGTCGGGCGACAAAATCACCTTTACCACCAATGGAAAAAAACTCAATGGCCCGGTACATGTGCTGATCGAAACGCCGACTTTCACCTCTTTACACGCCGACAACAGCGGCGAAATCGTCATCCGCGGCTTCGATGAAGGCGAGGCCTCTATCACCGCCAAAGGTAGCAGCGCCATCAAGGCCTACCTCGACTGCCGTTCGCTGAGCGTCAACCTTTCAGGCACGGCAGCACTCGACCTGACAGGTAAAGGAGAAGAAATAGATGTCAACCTCACCGATGCATCTGTGCTGGAATCGACCAACTGGCGCGCCAACAGGGGAGAAATTTACACCTCGGAAAGCGCCAAAGCCCGCGTTTTTCTAAAAGATCAGGTGTTGGTGGTGTCTACCGGTACCAGCAGCGTACGGGTAGATGGCGGCGCGGAAGTGCGCAATAAGGAGTAAGGGGTGTTTTTGGGTTTTGGTGTTTTAGTGTTTTGAGGTGCTTCGCGCCCGATATTGAGGGTAAGGGTTGAGAGGGTTGAGAGGGTTGAGGGTTGAGAGGGTTGAGAAGAACGGAACTACCCATTCCCTCCCCGCAAGCCCTGAAAGGGCGTCCGCAATAGCACAGCGCAACGCGCTGTGTATTCGAAAACACGAAAACACCAGAATTTGATATGGAAAACGGCACGCCTGGAAAGCCAGGTGTGCCGTCATTATTTATCAAAAACGCCTTATATCTCAAAAATCTGCTCCGCGTGGTTCTCCGTATTCACTTTGGAAATGATGCGTTCGATTTTGCCATTTTCATCGATCACGAAGGTGGTACGGTGTATGCCCATATATGCGCGGCCCATAAATTTCTTCTCACCCCACACCCCGTAGGCTTCCGATACGGCATGGCTTTCGTCGGACAAGAGTGAAAAGGGCAGGTTGAATTTATCCTGAAATTTTACGTGTTTTTTCACCGAATCGGGGCTGACTCCCAGCACATCGTATCCTTTTGACAGGAAAGAATGGTAACTATCGCGCAGGCTGCACGCTTCGGCGGTGCAACCGGGCGTGTCGTCTTTCGGGTAAAAATACAGCACCAGTTTTTTGCCTTTGTAATTGGCAAGGCTTACCATTTCGCCTTTTTCATTGGGTGCGGAAAAATCGGGGGCAGGATCGCCTTCTTTCAAATGGAACATATGAGTGGAGAGTAGTGAGTGGTGAGTAGTGAGTAGTGAGTAGTGAGTGGTGAGTAATGAGTGGTGAGTGGGTTAACCTTAAAGGTAATATTTTGTTCATTCTACTTTTAAATCTCCAAGTACCTTTGCCCCAAACCCACTACTCACCACTCACCACTCACTACTCACTACTGACTACTCACCACTCACTATTATGATCGTCGTTACCGGTGCGGCCGGATTCATTGGCTCCTGCATGATCAAACGCCTCAACGATGCGGGATACACAGACATTCTGGCTGTGGATGATTTCAGCAGACCTGACAAACAGGTAAATCTTTCTTTCAAAAAGGTCAGCAGCCAGATGCACCGGCTGAACCTCATTCGCTGGCTGGAACGCAACCATGTAGATGTGGAAGCCGTGCTTCACATCGGCGCGCGCACCGATACCACAGAAATGAATACGGCTATTTTCGACGAACTCAACCTCGAATACTCCAAGGCCTTGTGGATGTTGTGCGCAGGATTTCAGATTCCATTTTTGTATGCCAGCAGTGCGGCCACCTACGGACTTGGCGAGCATGGCTACGTCGATGATCATGCGCTTATTCCGCTGCTGAAGCCGCTCAATCCGTACGGACAAAGCAAGCAGGATTTTGATGTGTGGGTACTGGAAACACTTGCCAAAGGCGGCGCCGACGCTTCGGCCATGGCACCGCCGCATTGGGCGGGCTTCAAGTTTTTCAACGTGTATGGCCCCAATGAATACCACAAAGGCCGCATGGCCTCGGTTATTTTTCATACCACCCGCAAAATCAAGGCTACCGGCGAAATGCAACTTTTTCGCTCGCACCGCCCCGATTTCAAGGACGGCGAACAAAGCCGCGATTTTATTTATGTGAAAGATGTGGTGGATGTGCTGCTCTTTTTCCTCGAAAAAAGGCCACCCAGTGCTATCTATAACCTGGGCACCGGAAAAGCGCGCACTTTCCTGGATCTGGCCAAAGGAACCTTCCGGGCTATGAATCTGGAACCCAATATTTCCTTTATCGATACGCCGGCCGACATACGCGATACTTATCAGTATTTTACCGAAGCCGATATGAGCAAACTGCGGCAAGCCGGTTATCACCAGCCATTTTACGGACTGGAAGAAGGCATCGAGGATTATGTGCAGCGGTATTTGCGGGAAGAAGTGATTTACTAGGGCGCAATTACTTTCCCACAAATCCTTCTTTCAGCATAAACACCGTCATAAGCAGGGTAGGCAAAAAATACAGCACAGACATTAAAATGCCGTTGCGCATGTGTTCGCCCGTCATATCTCCTTTTGCATGGAGGCGCAGGCAGTCGATGATGATGCGCCCGGCGCCGTACAATCCCCATAGCAAGAAAAATGCGGATATGCCTTTGTTCAGCATGGGCAGAAATGTCGGCATGGGCTGCTCTACCCACTGATAATATGCGTATGTACCAATGTACAGGCACATGTAGTAAAAGAAGTACATAGTGACTTGGCTTTGGCAGTGAGACAATACGGGTTAATTCCAGCGGGCATTTTTGCCCGCCAACACTACGACGGCCAGCCAGAATAAATACGGAAGCGCCACCACCAGTGGCCCCGACACAAGCGATATGGCGGCCGTCGCCCGGTCGTGGTTTTTAAGATAAATGCTGCCTGCAAGAACGATGAGCATAATGGACATCAATGCCGACCACAGCAGGATATACCGCGTGGTAGGGGCCGCATACTGTCCGAATACGCCTTGCAAAAATTCGCGCCAGCCATACAAAGCGGCCAGTACATTGAGGAGCCAAAGGCCCCAGAAGAGGGTTAAAGTTGTTTTCGACATGGTATTTTTTGATAAGTTGAAAGAGTTACGGAATAAATTTCTGTCAAACTACTTCAATTCATCGATGATAGTACTCATTTTTTCCTTTAATAAAATCAAGTCAGAGGTGGCTACTCTCCATATCATACCTAACGTAACTCCAAAATATTGGTGAATCACCACTTCTCTCATTCCAGCCATCTCTTTCCATGGAATATCAGGATATTGAGTCCTGGTTGTGTTTGAAAGGTTTTTTACAGCCTCGCCAATGATTTCAATCCTGCGAAGTACTGCATCCTGTTTTCAATATTTTCCTCAAACTCTTTTTCAGTTAAACCAGACACATATCGCCCAATGAGGTCTATGGACTCATAAATCTCTTCCAGAAATAATATTTCATCCCGCTTAGCCATAAATCCTGATTTCCTCTGACAGAATCCTTTGACGCAGTCTAGGTTTTATGGCCTCATATTCAACCAAATCCACTTTGCTACCAAGGATTTCTTCAAGTTCGAACTTAATACCAACGAATTCTAGTAGGCTGATTTGGGTGCCAAATTCCACCAACAGATCGATATCACTCCCTTTTCGGGTATGGCCCATTGCCACAGACCCAAAAATGCCGGCACGTTTAATGTGGTGCTTTATGAGGGTTGGTGTGATTTTATATGTTATTTCATCGATCTGCATGATTCCAGTATTTTAGAGTTACTGCTGCTGCAACAACTTGCTGGCCAATTTCCTGGCCTCCTGTTTCGGGCTTTTCCACCAGTGCGCCGACAATACGGGCACATATGCAATGCCCTGTTTCCGGAAATAATGCCCCAGTTTTTCTTCCCATTCATAACTGGGCATGGGCGTAGGCGCCAGCACCCCGTCGAACGCCAGCACACTGCTTTGCTCTTCCGGGCCTTTGCCTTCTATAAACAGCGGCGCCCGCACGCCGGCGGCCATGGCCGAGCGTTTCATCTGGTTTTGCTCGAAGTACGGGCGCAGGGCCAGTTCCACCTCCTCGCTGAACAGCGTGGGCTCGAAATACGAATCGGTATATTGCAACAAGGCCTTCATCTTGTTGAGTTGCTCTTCTGCCGCTTCGCGTTCGCCCCGCTGGATGAAATCGGCGAAGGTGACCAGGTGCGACAAGATGCAGGTGCCCAGGAAGTTTTTGTCGGCCGCCAGTACCGAGTGCAGGCCTTCGGGTATGGAGTGGGCAATGTAAAACTTCTGCGTAGCGCGGGTGAGCACCACGTGCAACTGATTGAAACCCAATTGACTATTCCAGAAATACAGGTGGCGTGTAAGCGTGCCTTGCGCATCGATCACGCCGTGTGTGAGCGACAACAGCAACACATCGACGTGCTGGCCTTGCAGTTCTGAAAACTGGTACACACCCAGACCATTGAGGTACAGTTGCTGAATTTTTTCCCAGCCCGCCATTTTACGCTGGCGGATTTTCAGCAGTTGCCCTGCAATGAGGTCGCGTTGTTCCACCGTAGCGCACGCGATACCCACCACCGGGTAGGTATTGGCAGGCGTGGGTTCTATGAGGTTGAGCCAGTCGATGATCTGACGGGCTTCGGCTTCATTGGTGCCACTGATCTCGTCATATCGGCCCTCCACGTTGGTAACTACGGTAGAGTCGAGTGCGCTGCGGCCGGAAGGAATGCGTTTGAACGGCGTATCGAACGCGATTTTATTGAACCGCACCCAGCCTTCGGGTGTGTCCTGGTGGTGGTATTGCAATTGCTGCGTTTTGGCGCCGATGCCTTTGCAAAATTCCAGAATATCGTCTTCAGCAAAAGGCGTCATATCCTGTTTGGCGTCGCCGAACACCACGAGGTGCCGCGCCAGATCGAACAGGTGGTAACACTCCTGCTTGGGAATATTGTGCGCTTCGTCGACCAGTACAAGGTCGAACACCATATTGGACAACTGCACCACATCCAGCGCCACTTCCGGTGTGGTAAGTAGCACAGGCAAGGTTTCGGTAAGTGCTTCTATGTGGTTGTGAAACAATTCCTCGGCTTTGAGATTGGCCGAAAGTTTCCGGTTGTCTTTTCCAAACCAGTTTTTGTAGGCCTTCGAATTGGCCGATTTCAGGGATTTCAGCGCTTTGTTTTTGCGTTCCTGCCATTGTGTGCTGATTTGCCCCGGCAGCAGTCGCTTCAGTTCGCGGCTGTAATCAGCGAGGTCTTCCAGTGTTTGGGTATCCCATTGCAGGCCGGGGTGGAATTCGTTTTGCAACAGGTAGTGCAGGTACCAACTTTCAAAAGCAGCCTGCCAGTTTTGCGGTTTGATTTTGCAAAGCGCGCGCACGGCTTTTTGAGCCGGCGCCGGCAGGGAAAGCCAGTGTTTTTGCCAGATATAAAAATCGTCGAAATCGCGCAGGTAAAATTGTGTGTCTTCCAGCCGTGCAATCAGGTCTTCCAGAAACTCCTGGCGTTTCGGAATGGTCAGCATCTCGTGTTTCAGGGCATCCTGGTACAGTCCGGCGTTGTTGAATTCGTCGAGGAAAATATCGAGCGAATACTCCAGGTCTTTGATTTGCTCCTTGAAATCGAGTTCGGAGTGGATGCTTTTGGCATTGAGTCGGCGCACATCTTCACGCACGATGGCCGGAATACGTTTGCGCCACATGCGCAGCGCAGCATCGAAGTCTTTGGTAAATTCGCTGATTTTCCGAATGTTGCGGTTGTCGAAGTTGGGCGGGAAATCAAACTCAAAGTATTTCCGGAGGCTGTAAGTGCGCCGCATTTCCTCGAAAATAACTCCCAGGCGTTCCTTGGCCGCCACGATTTCCTTATAGCGGTCGCTGAACACGCCGTACAGTTTTTCCACATTGGAAATGGCCTTTTCAAAATCGGGGCCAAAGCGCGTCACGCCATCTTCGAGGCCGTCGCGGATGCGCTTGACGTATGCCGACAGATCGGAAAAATACTGTTCGTAGTGGTCGAGCAGGCTTTCCGAGTAGTCATTGGTTTTGGAAATAAAGCGGTGGTGCAACCCCGTGGCTTTTGCCATCAGAATATTCACCTGCTCTTCCGTCCAGGCCCGGCCGCGTTCATTGGAGTATTCCGTAAAAATGTGGTGGCTGAGTTTGTTCAGCGGGTGATGCAGCGTGGGAAAACGACGGAACAAAGGTTCGGAAGCATAAATAGCCTCCACGATCGTATCGTACTCCTCTTTTTTGAAAACAAAATCCTGCGTATTCAACTGACTGAGCAGCAGTTCCTTACCTTCCGTTCTGTTGGCGCGCAGGTAGCGCCCTACGGTTTCTGTAAAACTCAGGTTACCAAACAGCGGCGTATGCAATTCGTCCCAGGCAGAATCCAGTTTCTGTTGTTCGCGCTGGGTTTTGTTCAGCACGGTTTTGAACATTTCCGGGTCGTAGGTGGCCTTGCTTTTTGATTCCGCAGACATGCGCAGCATATCTGCCAGCATGAGTTTGTCGTTTTCCAGGTCGCGCAGCACGAAGGAACATTCTCCTACGCCCTTTTCCAGCAGGAATTTTTGTGCGCGCCGCAACGCGCCGATACTTTTGGATACGACGAGGCATTTTTTTCCATTGGACAAGGCATTCATCACAATGGCCGAAATCAGGTAGGTTTTTCCAGATCCGGAGGCGCCTTCCACCACGGTCAGGGCATTGCGTTGCACCGCACTCATGACCGAACGCTGGGAAGGGTCGAGCGGGAGCAGTGAAAACGAATGCCCCCAGTCCTTGCTGTCGGCGGGCAAATCGGGTGCTACGATCGGTGGTTGTGTCACAGTGGTGCGGGGCAGGGCAGGGAAGATACCTGCCACGGCCGACCAGCACAGACGGCCCTCCTCGATAAAGGATTGCGTTTCTTCGATCAGCGGAAATGGCTGGATGCTGAGCGGAAGTCCGTCTTCCGTGAGGTTGAGCAGCAGGCGGATACTGTCTGACAATTCACCGAACGTATTGGCTGTCAGTGTTTTGGAATCCACCAGCTGTTGAACTTTGGCCGATAGATCAGTGCCATACAAGGCATCCAGCAAGTGAAACAGCGGGTAATTGGGCATCACGCCGAGCGAGGTATTGCGCAGCACGTGCCAGAAATCAGCCTGTTGCTGATCGGGTTCCAGCGAAATTTGCCAGATAAACATCGGCGCCGCTACTTCCTGTCCGCCTACCCGTGCCAGCACAAACGGGTAACCGATACCCAGGTTTTTGGTGCCGAACACCTTTTCGCGGTTGCGGGCTTCGAAATACAGGTGACTAAGCCAATCGCCCGCCGGATGATTGGCTTGTATGACCAGGTCGAAAGAACGATTATCGATCAGTTCGTGTATGCACTGGATCGCAAAACTGTCGTTCAACGCGCACAGGTCGCTTCGAACCGGGGGTTGAGGCCGGGCATTGAGCCATTCGAGTGCGGCGCCGCTGTATGCAGCAGAAGTTGTGGCAACGGAGGCAGGAGTATTGGTTTCAGACATAAGGCTTTTCTTATCACGCGTACTTACAACGCAAAAGAACGCATTTTGGTGGAAGTGAGGCCGAAAATGAATACCAGAAAATTTTGCTTCACTGAATGCACTGAAATTTCAGGTGAAACACGCTACCTTTGCGGCGTGCCGGGCGACCAGCTCCTGCAAAACCTCCCCAGGGCAGAAATGCAGCAAGGATATGTGGTCGTAGCGGTGTGTTCGGCACTTTTTTTTCGACGGGCGAATAAGCGATTGTAGGAAGGAGCGATTTTTTTTCGCTTTATTTCAACACGGCTTATTCGCCCGTTTCCTTTTCCAACAACTCAACCGTTCACATACTGCTCTCCAACCCATGTTATTTTTTGTAGATACTGCCAACCTCGACCACATCAAGGAAGCCAGCGAACTGGGCATTCTCGACGGCGTGACCACCAATCCTTCGCTCATGGCCAAGGAAGGCATCTCGGGCGATAATGCTGTGCTGCAACACTACCAAAAAATCTGCGAAATCGTCGGCCCCGGCCACGATGTAAGTGCAGAAGTGATTTCCACTGATTATGCCGGCATGGTAAAAGAAGGAAAAAAACTGGCCGAACTGCACGAAAACATCGTGGTAAAGGTTCCTATGACGGTCGACGGCGTGAAAGCCATTTCCCATTTTTCGGAAATCGGCATCAGAACCAACTGCACGCTGGTGTTCTCTGCCGGTCAGGCCATCCTGGCTGCCAAAGCCGGCGCCACCTACCTCAGCCCTTTCATCGGCCGCATCGACGATATGTCGTGGGAAGGTATCGACCTGATCAAGGAAATTGTGGAAGTTTATACTACCCAGGGCTACGAAACGGCCATCCTGGCTGCCAGCATCCGCTCGCCGCTGCACATCGTTCAGTGCGCCAAAGCCGGCGCCGATGTGGTGACTTGCCCACTATCTGCCATCAAAGGTCTGTTCTACCACCCGCTGACAGACATCGGGCTGGAGAAGTTTTTGGCGGATCATAAGAAGAGCCAACTTTCTTAAAAGTCCTGAGTCTACAGTCCTGAGTCCTGAGTCTGTAGAGTAGACCGCGTTGCTTTTGGCTTCACAAAATTGGATGCCAAAAGCAACGCGGTCTACTCTACAGACTCAGGACTCAGGACTGTAGACTCAGGACTTATGACTCAGGACTGTCTTTGTCTTCCCCCAGCAATTCCTTCGCTTTATCACTCAGAAATCCGAGTGCGCCGCCTTCATGGGCGGCAATTTTTTCCTTGGCGGCTTGTGCTTCGGCGAGTTTGGCAGCGGCTTCGGCTTTTGCCTCGGCGGCCATGGCTTCGGCTTTTTCGCTCCACTCGGAGAGTTTTTCGGACGCAGCGTCCGTCAGTTCGCCTATTTTTTCGGAAGCGACGTCTTTGAGTTCGCCCAATTTTTCAGCAGCCTTTTCGGCAGCCTCTTTTGCATTGTCCTGGATGTTTTTGAGAAAATCTTCCACTTTGATAGAGGTGATAGAGCGTGAGAGAGTGAGAGTTGTGAGAGATCGTAGAGTCCACCACGTTCTCTTAAGCCTCAAAGATACGAATGACTTTTCCTTCTCACAACTCTCACATCTCTCACTCTCTCACATCTCTCACTCTCTCACTCTCTCACCCTCTCACGCTCTATTTTTGGCATAGTGTTTGAATTTACACCCCTGTTTTCAAATCATCCTTTAATCACGCCAGCGGTTTCTTGCGGGACATACTATGAGAGAAAGTGTCCCTTTTTCCGATGGTCTCATGAAAAGTTTTTATGATCGCAACACAAGTGCATGCCCCGGTGAGCCCTGCTCCGGCCGAGGGCGGAGTGGAATTGTACCGTAATTCACCGAATCCGTTTATTGAAATGACGCTGCTGTGGTTTCGGATGCCTGCACCTTCCAAGGTGGTTATCCGAATTTTCGACGCAGTAGGTTGCGAAATCAATGCCAAGTCGGGTTATTTTGAAGCAGGTGAGCAACATATGGTGTTGCACCGCGCCGACTTGCGCGAGCCAGGCATTTATACCTGCCGGCTCGAAACGCCGTTTGGAACGGCTACGAGGAAGGTGATGATGTATTGACTAAAGTCCTGAGTCGTAAGTCCTAAGTCCTAAGTCTGTAGAGTACACCTTTGTGCCCTTGGCTTCATATAGATTTGATGCTAATAGTAGCGCTGTCTACTCTACAGACTCAGGACTCAGGACTCAGGACTGACGACTTAGGACTGACGACTTAGGACTTAAAACATATCCACTCCACCGAAGTGAAATGCGCCTTCGATAGCCGCATTTTCGTCGCTGTCAGAACCGTGTACAGCGTTTTCTCCGATACTGGTTGCATATTTGGCGCGGATGGTGCCGGGCGCTGCCTGCGCCGGGTTGGTAGCGCCGATCAGGGTACGGAAATCTTCCACTGCATTATCTTTTTCAAGAATGGCTGCTACGATCGGGCCGCTGCTCATAAATTCGCAGAGTTCGCCATAGAAAGGGCGTTCTTTGTGTACGGCATAAAATTCGCCTGCTTTGGCAGGGCTGAGTTGAGTCAGTTTCATAGCAACGATACGGAAACCCGCTGCGTTGATCATTTGCAGAATGTTGCCAATGTTACCGGCGCGTACTGCGTCGGGCTTAATCATGGTGAATGTGCGATTGCCTGCCATGTTTGTGCTGTATAAAAATGAATAATGTGGTTTTTGAATTTTGAGGGCGCAAAGGTAGAGCAAGATTTTATTCCAAATAAGCGACTTAAAAAGGTTTTCTGAAAAATAATCTGTGGCGCGCCGTTCAATTCAGGCCGAACACCGTACTTTTGCCGGTCTTTTGCACCCGCAGAGGCGCAGACGCCTGCTTTACCCCTGCAAAAAAATCTTTGAACAGGCACTGCGCACAAATCTTTTGCACACGATGGAATTTCCTTCCGCGCTCAAACAACTGCTTCGCATACCTCAGAACGTCGCCATTCTGTCGCACCGCAACCCCGATGGCGATGCGATCGGCAGTTCGCTGGCCATGCGGCATTACCTCGAACAGTACGGCCACACGGTCCATGTGTTGTTCCCATCGGAGTTTCCGGAAGAATTTGATGCCTTGCCAGGCTCGGAAGATATTCTGCTGTGGGATATTCACACGGAGGAATGCAAAAATGTACTGGTCCGGAAAAACGTGTTCTTTTTTCTGGATTTCAACGGATACGGCCGCATCGATAAAATGGGCGACTTTATCAAAGACCTGCCCGGCACCCGTATCATGATCGACCACCACCTGTACCCCGATCCGATCGCCGATTATACGTATTCGGAACCGGAAGCCAGCAGTACCTGCGAACTGGTGTATCGTTTTATTCACGGACTGGGCGATACGATGAAAATAAACCCCATGATCGGGAAGTGTATTTACACCGGACTGATTACGGATACCGGCTCGTTCCGGCATGCTACCAACCCGATGGTGTTCCGCATTGCTGCCGATCTGGTAGAGCGCGGCCTCGACGATACTGCCGTGCAGGACATGATTTTTAACTCCCAAAAAGAGAAACACCTGCGGCTGCTCGGGCATTGCCTCACCCACCGCATGGAATACATGCCGGAGTACCATACCGCCCTGATCTGGCTTTCCAAAAAAGACTACGAGATTTTCAATATCCAGCGCGGCGACACCGAAGGCATTGTCAATTACCTGCTCAGTATCAGGGATGTGAAACTGGCAGCATTTATTCACAACCAGCCGACAGTGGTCAAACTCAGCCTGCGATCAAAAGGCGACCTCGATGTACAGGAAATTTGTAAAAAACACTTTAATGGCGGTGGGCATAAAAATGCTTCCGGCGCTTACTCGCACGACAGCCTGAAAGCGACGATTGATAAATTCAAAAGCCTGCTGCCTGAATACAAGGAACAACTGAATGCTAAAGGATAGTGTTTGGAGGCCTCACCCCCCGGCCCCCTCTCCAACGGAGAGGGGGTGACTTCCCGCTTGGCTTCTTGTTTGAAAAAGCCAAGGTTACTCGCTCCCCCTCTCCGTTGGAGGTGAGGTTAACCCATAAGTCAGGGGGATTTGAAAAAAGTTATAGTTCTTTGACAGACTGAAACCATCTAAAGTTGTTAAGCAATGATTTTAGAACCAATCATACGCGAACAGATGTCGCATTATCG
>Ga0209572_1000326_pt1 | contig 80913 bp, 72 predicted proteins | sample EBPBio232012_DNA_FD_185867 | JGI IMG/M metagenome (GOLD analysis project Ga0209572, IMG submission 185867) | Wastewater treatment Type I Accumulibacter community from EBPR Bioreactor in Madison, WI, USA - Reactor 1_1/23/2012_ DNA (SPAdes)... | ecosystem: Engineered > Bioreactor > EBPR >...
TTTTGGGGTCTGGAAAGGTATGCTGCACCGTCATAGAGGCTGCTCTAGAAGGCTAAAAACTAAAATGCTACGGAGTTTATTTGCTGGAGAACAGGGGTAGGTACCAACCATTTTTTTGGATTAGGCCTGTTTGGTCGGTTTTCCAGTCAAATGGCAGGCGAAGTGAGGTGTCGTGAATGGTAATAGCTGGCGTGCCTACCGGCTGTTCCTCGTTGTTTTCTTGCAGTGTTGCTACAATATCCCCGATGTAAAGGTAAATAAGGCGCTCGTCGTTATGTTTGCGCTTTGGAGTGGCCGTCAAGCCGTATACGTGCGGCGCGTTAAACTGTGAAATAACCGCTCGGAAGGTGCGTGCTGGAATATGGTGGCATTCATCGATAATAATCACCCCAAAAGTATCGGCCATAGCACTGATATCCTTTGCTCGAGCAAAGCTTTGTAGCAGCCCTACCGTGACGTAATCGCTCGGCTTTTTGTAGGCAGATGAGTATCGGCCGATCTGTTTTTTAGGCAGGCCCAGATGCTCTTGAATGTGCTGTACCCACTGGTCCATCAATTGCTTGCGGTGCGTCAAAATAAGTGCCGGTTTATCATGCTGAGCTATTAGCTCTAGTCCCATGATAGATTTACCGCTGCCTGGTGGCGCCACAATGACCCCCTCACCTGCCTCGAGCGCCGTTTCAACAACGGTCGCCTGCCCTTTGCGGAGCGTAATGGTACTTCTGAGACCTATAGGGACGAAGGTTGGGCACTGGTAAGTTACCTCATAGGGATAGTGCTCTTTATCTAAAAAAGCGGTTAATTGGTTCAGAAAGCCTTTAGGGAGCAATATATGGGGCGGCTCTTCTTCTAGTAGGTCAAAAAACTTTGGCGTATCGTACAGGGGCTTGCCAAGGCGCTCTTTAATAATATATTCGCTGTTTACAATAAATAGCTTGTCACGCAAAAATTGCTTTGCCTTTGGTGGCAGTTGCGCTTTTAGTATTGCCAACTTGTTGGCGACGGTAATTTCGATAGGCTTACGATCCATGCTACCTCTTCACTTATACAGTACTTCTAGGTGTAATGCCATAGGCTCTCCTCGTTAGCGCTTTTGTTGCGCTAGGGGCGGCAGTACGCTAGAATACGATTAGCATAAAAAGAATCACCCCTAGATATATGAACCCAAACCAAGACCCTACAACTCCGCCTACGCCCCCGCTCCAGCACCCTGAAGAGCCGCTGAATACTGTTCCGTTGCAGCCATTGGCTCCAAGGACAACTCAAACGCCCGGCACGCTGCCATCTGTTACTCAAGGTGCTACGGCACCAAGCCAAGCTCCAAGCTATGCTCACCCTGCACCGGACAAGCCGAAGCGAACGTATAATCCAAAGCGCTTTAAGCTGATACTAGGCATAGTGGTTGGTGTGTGTATTTTGGCAGTGGCAACAATGTTGGCTGTTGCTTTATTGCAGCCTACGGGCCAACAAAAAGTGACCCCTGAAACGCCCAAGCCAACCATTCCGGAAAAAACGGTTAGCGCAAAAACCGCCATCGACCATGTAAAAGAATACTTTAAGGGTGATCAAGTGGCAAGAACACCCATTAGTCTACCGGTACTTTCTACTAATAGCGATTTCTATACGGTGATCCCTGATACGGCTCCATTAGTTAGTGTTGCGGGTGAAGTGGCTCCGGATAAGTCAGAGGCGCAATTAAACTCTATCATCCACTCCCTCGAGGGTGATGGGTTTACGCAACGGGTATCTAGCAACGGAGCCAACCAAACGGCATATCTAGCCGATTTTACCCGTAAAGAAACATACTGCGAGGTAAGCGTTGCGAAACCCGCAGATACCAAGGCAAATCATTGGTTTGAGGCACGTTGCCTTGATATGGCTACCTATGTTGACTATGCTGCTGCTCAAAGGCCGTTAGTAAGCCAGTATACGCCGCTTACCGCTACAAGTGTGCAGTATGGTTTTGTCGGTAAGCCTGCTCCTGTGGCAAGCAAAACGGTTGGCTACAAGCTTGCCGAGCTAGAAGTGAGCATTGTTGTTGATAGCCGTATGACCTCTACGGGTAAGTTTGCTCAGTTCTATCAGACACCAGATGGCCTATGGCACTACTTTAAGGACCGTGATGCTTCGGCTGCGTTTGAGTGTGATCAGTATGCTACTGACGATCTGCGTGCAGCCTATGTTGGAGTTGCTTGCCGCAATAGCAAGAATGCGCTTGAAACAGTGCAACCGCCACGCGGCTCTTAGGCTGCAAGCTCAAGAGTGTCAAACTGTTGTTCAGTAGGAGTAGCCTCAGTGCTATCGCTTGTAACCTCAAGAATTGTCACCACTTCGGCAGCACTTACTGCACTTGCCGCCAATTCTTTGATTACACTAAGTCTTTCGACTTCTTGACGTAGCTCAGCTGTCTCTGCTGCTGCAATTTCGTTGGCCTTATCAGAGTCTTGCTCACAGCTAGGATATTTATACCCTAGCCAGAGCCTACCAGCCACAACTTCCATGGCACTCAAAAGCTTCTTGTGTGTATCGGCGTAATCAACCTCAGCAAAGAAAAGCCTATATTTTGCTCTAAGCTTAGCAAATACTGGTGCCTCTTCAGGGCCAAAGCTATTTGTATTGAATGACTGTGCCAATAATTCGTGTGCGTGTGCCATCGCTTTTGCTCTGTCTCCTTACACTTATAATTTCATTATAGCATAAGCTTTAAGTAAAGTCAATAGTAACAACATATTTCTACACAAAATAAAAACCACCCCATCTGTTAGGAGTGGTTTTTATAGCTAGGTATAGCTTAGGACTCTTGGTCGACGTCAGCTGATATCTCTTGTTCAATATCAGCTTCGATTGCTTGTTCGGCAACCAGCTCATCTTCGGCAGTCACCTCGTCAGACAGCGCATGTGCACCGGTACCAACAGGGATCTTGCGACCGATGATAACGTTTTCCTTAAGACCGTTCAAGTGGTCGGCGCGACCGCTAGTAGCGGCGTTAATCAGCACACGAGTCGTATCCTGGAAGGATGCGGCAGATAGCCAGCTATCGCTCCAAATAGACACCTTGGTAATACCAAGCAGCAACTGGGTATACTGTGCAGGCTCTTTACCTTCTGCTACTAACTGGGCGTTGGTATTTACTACACTTGCCTTTGACACAATGTCGCCCATCACAAAAGTGCTGTCACCTGGGTCTTCAACCTGTACGCGGCTAAACATCTGGCGCACAATGATCTCAAGGTGCTTATCGGCAACATCTTGACCCTGTGCGGCGTAAATACGCAGTACTTCGTTGATAATGTAGCGCTGCGTTGCCTCAGTGCCCTTTAGGCGCATTAAATCATGCAGATTCAATGAACCAATGGTTAGGCGGTCACCGGCCTCAACTTGGTCACCCTTCTGGGCAACAAGCTGCATTTGGCCAGGGACTTCATAACGCACCGGCGCGCTAGCACTGGCGGCAATTACTAGGGTGTCTTCAGCCACTTCTACTACACCGTCAAATGGCGCAACAAGTGGCTTTTTGCTGTCGTCAGCTTCAGCAAGTACATCACCTACCTTTACGCTAGAACCACTCTTCACGATAGCCCTGCGGCCTTCAAGTGGCAAGCGCTCTACATGGCCGGCAGCAGGCGTCACCTGTACAATGTACTTTTTGCCATCTTCCCAGATATCTACCGTACCAGCAACTTCTGTCATGTAGGCCTGGCCCTTAGGGTTGCGAGCCTCAAACAACTCTTCAACGCGTGGCAAACCTTGAGTAATGTCAGAACCACCAACACCAGAACTGTGGAAGGTGTTAAGCGTTAGCTGGGTACCCGGCTCACCCACTGATTGCGCGGCGATAACACCGACTGGTTCAGCTTCATGAACAAGCTCACCAGTTGACATATCAAGGCCGTAGCTCTTTTGTGGGATGCCGTTTAGGTTGTTTGTAGAAAGTACTGATTGAATCTTTACTTCCGTAACTTTGTCGTCGGCCTGGATAGAGTCGGCGATTTCGCGAGTAATCAATTGGTCAGCCTCAACGTGGCCAGGAACGGCAGCAGCGGTGTAGCGACCATAGAGGCGGTTACCAAAGTCGATCATCGTCATTTCTGACTCTGAGCGGTAAATGGTAAAGCCTTCGTCATCACCAGCTTCATCAACTACTGTAAAGACATCTTGGCTTACGTCCACCAGACGGCGGGTGAGGTATCCAGAGTCGGCGGTCTTAAGCGCGGTGTCAATTAGACCCTTGCGCGCACCTCGTGTTGCCACAAAGGCTTCAAGGCTACTTAGGCCCTTCTTGAAGTTTGAACGAACAGGCAGCTCGATTTCGCGGTTGGTCGCATCCACCTGGATACCAATCATAGCACTGGCAAACTTCACGTTAGTGATGTTACCGCGTGCACCAGAGTTCACCATGGTAGAAATGCTAGTGTCCATGCTTGAAAGCTGGCCCTTTAGGAAATCTTCAATCTTGCGGTCAACGGCTCGCCAGTTAGCAACGGTGAGGCTGTAACGTTCGTCTTCGGTGATCAACCCTTGGTCGTACTGATCAGAGATGACAGCGGTCTTTTCGTCGCCTTCGGTCACAAAGTTTGCGATTTCATCGAAGTTTAGGTAGTCCTGCATGCTCGTTGATACGGCGCTGGTTGTTGCAAAGCGGAATGCGAGACCTTTCATGCGGTCAGCGGTCTTTGCGGTTTCCTCGGCACCATACTTCTCAAAGATCTGCGCAAGAACTTTCTTAAGCTCCTTCTTATTTTGGACATTGTTATTGTATGGGAACCCTTCGGGCAGAATTTCGTTGAAGAATACGCGGCCCAGGGTGGTATTGCGGATTTTACCGCCGGCACGGATGCGGATTGGGCTTTGCAGCTGCAACTTACCCATGTCGTAGGCAAGCTCTGCATCGCGACTGTTCGCAAATACGGCTACAGTGTCGGTCTGCGCACCCGGCTTGTCGTAGGTGAGGTAGTAGTTACCAAGTACGATGTCCTGGTTGATGTTAAGTACTGGGCTACCATCAGCAGGCTTTAGTAGGTTGTTTACGGCGCTCATCAGCTCGCGGGCTTCCGCCTGTGCGTCGTCGCTTAGTGGCAAGTGAACAGCCATCTGGTCACCGTCGTAGTCGGCGTTAAAGCCTGAAGCTACAAGTGGGTGCAGCTGGATCGCCTTACCCTCTACTAGTACTGGCATAAATGCCTGGATGCTTAGGCGGTGAAGTGACGGTGCACGGTTAAGTAGTACGTACTTGCCTTCAATTACGGCATCAAGTGCGTCCCATACCACTGCTTCGCCAGCCTCAATCAGGCGGGTTGCACTACGGATGTTATGCGCATACTCGTTACGGATTAGCCAGCTAATAACGAATGGCTTGAATAGCTCTAACGCCATAGCTTTCGGCAGGCCACACTGATTAATCTTTAGTTTAGGGCCGACCACAATCACCGAACGGCCAGAGTAGTCAACACGCTTACCAAGCAAGTTCTGGCGGAAGCGACCTTGCTTACCCTTAAGCATATCACTGATGCTCTTTAGGCGTCGGCGGCCACCGGTTGCGTTAACGGCACGGCCGCCACGGGCAGCACTGTTATCAATCAGGCTGTCTACGGCTTCTTGCAGCATACGCATTTCGTTGCGGCGGATTACTTCGGGAGCGTTCAGGTCGATCAGCTTCTTTAGGCGGTTGTTACGGTTAATCACACGGCGGTAGAGGTCGTTAAGATCGCTGGTCGCAAAGCGGCCACCGGTTAACTGCACCATAGGACGTAGATCCGGAGGAATTACTGGCAACACTGTTAGGCAAAGACTATTCGGCTTAATGCCGGCAGCTTGCATGCCTTCGAGTACCTTTAGGCGCTTCAGAAGCTTCTTCTCACGCTGACCCTTAGCGCTTTCTACTTCTTCTTGTAGCTCGGCAATCAGCTTGTCTAGGTCTACTTCATCAAGCAGCGCCTTAAGGGCTGGGCCGCCCATTGCTACACTTACCAGCTCTTCGTACTCTTCTGGAAGGTTGCGGAAGTCGGTTTCAGATAGCAAAGCACCCTTTACGAGGCTCTCGAGCTGGCTCTTCTTTACATTGTAGTTACCGTCAAGCTCTTCAAGTTCACGAGTCTGCTCTTCGGCAAGTTTCTTAACATCGGCGCCTTCAGCTTCAGCTTCTTTTTCGAAGCGCATTTTAATGGCAAGGCGGCCAGCTTCGGTTTCGGCTTCAATATCAGCCAGTATTTGGTCGCGTTGCTCAACTTCTACATCCAAAATAACGTAGGTTGCAAAGTACGCAATACGCTCGAGATTACGTACGGTAATGCCCAACAACAAGCTCATTGCGCTTGGCGTACCACGCATAAACCAGATATGTGCTACAGGTGCGGCCAGGTTGATGTGGCCCATGCGCTCGCGGCGTACAATTGCCTTAGTAACAAGCTCACCATTCTTATCAACAGCAGCTTCACGTGAGCGAACGCCCTTTAGTTTTGAGTCGTGCGGATTGATATCTTTAACTGGGCCAAAGATACGCTCGCAGAACAAACCGTCGCGTTCTGGCTTCTGAGTACGATAGTTAATCGTCTCGGGCTTGGTAACTTCGCCGTGACTCCACTTCAGAATATCCTCTGGGCTGGCAACGGCAAGGCGTACCGCGTCAAAATCGGCGATACCGGTAGTAGGTACAACTCGTGACATATTACGCCTCCTCTCCTTCTTCATTAAATTCTTCTGCTACTTCGACGCTTAGTCCATCTTCGTCGAGGTCAATTTCATCTGCTTCATCAAGCACGATTTCTTCTTCGTCATCATCGTCGTTTACAATCACTGCCGGAACGGTCTTATCGGCTGGGCCAGCGCTTGCGATTACTTCTTCGGCATCAAGCGTTTCGGCCGTTTCGTCAACAAGGTCAACGCGCAGGCCAAGACCTTGCAGTTCCTTTACAAGCACGTTAAAGCTTTCTGGAAGCTTTGGCCCGGTGATAATATCATCCTTAATGATACTCTCGTAAGCCTTCGCGCGGCCGTATACGTCGTCTGATTTGATCGTCAACATTTCCTGGAGCGTTGCGGCAGCACCGTATGCTTCTAGTGCCCATACCTCCATTTCACCAAAGCGCTGGCCACCATTTTGGGCTTTACCGCCAAGCGGCTGCTGAGTCACCATAGTGTATGGACCGGTTGAGCGAGCGTGGATCTTATCAGATACCATGTGGTGTAGCTTAATCATGTGCATCACACCAACAGTGGTGCGCTCTTCAAACGCTTCGCCGCTGCGGCCGTCAAATAGCTGGCTCTTACCATCGGCAGCGTAGCCGGCTTTTTCGAGCTCTGCTTCGATAACGCCGTTTGGTACACCATTAAATGGCGGCGTTGCTACCTTATAGCCAAGGGCGCGGGCAGCCATACCAAGGTGCGTTTCAAACAACTGGCCTAGGTTCATACGTGAAGGCACACCGAGCGGGTTCAACACGATATCAACAGGGGTACCGTCAGCCATGTATGGCATGTCCTCTACTGGCAAAATGCGCGCTACAACACCCTTGTTACCGTGGCGGCCGGCAAGCTTGTCGCCAACACTGATCTTACGCAGTTGGGCTACAAAGATTTGGATTTGCATCAGTACACCGGCTTTTAGCTCATGACCGTTTTCGCGGCTAAAGATCTTTACGCCGACAACCTTACCACCACCGGCATTGTTCATGCGCTGTGAGGTGTCGCGAACATCCTTCGCTTTTTCACCAAAGATAGCGCGTAGTAGGCGCTCTTCGCTTGAAAGTTCTTGCTCGCCCTTTGGTGTAATTTTACCTACCAGCACATCACCGGCAGACACTTCACTACCTAGCTGTACGATACCGCTTTCGTCGAGGTGACGAAGTGAGTCTTCACTTACATTTGGAATGTCGCGGGTAACGATTTCTGGGCCCAGCTTGGTTTCACGAACTTCTACATTGTAGTCCTTGATATTGATACTGGTGAGTGTGTCGTCTTCTACAAGACGGCGGCTAAGTACTACCGCGTCGTCCATGTTGTAGCCGGCCCATGGCATAAAGGCTACTAGAAGGTCTTTACCAAGGGCGATTTCGCCGTCAGCAATAGACATACCTTCAATCAGTACGTCACCCTTCTTTACTTTGTCACCACGTGCTACGCGTACCTTTTGATTGATACAGCGGTCGTCGTTACTCTTTGCAAAGTGAATTGGTTCGTAGGTCTTTTTGCCGTCTTTGTACTGTACTTCCACGATGTCACCATCAGCACGGGCTACTTCGCCGTCGCCTTCAGCCACAACAAGCTGGCTTGAGTCGCGAGCAACCTGTGTTTCGATACCGGTACCAACGGTTGGTGCCTCTGGAGTAAGCAATGGAACGGCCTGCTTCTGCATGTTTGAGCCGGTAAGCGAGCGGTCAATACGGTTTTTCTCGATGAATGGAATTAGTGATGCTGGTGCACCAAGAATTTGCTTATGCGCGGCATCCATGTACGTGATTTCAGCAGTATCAACCGAACCTGGCTTCAAGAACTTGCGAGCACTTACGCGGTCAGCAACGAACTTGCCGTTCTTATCGAGCTCGGCACCAGCGTCAGCGATAACCTCAGTTACCTCTTGACTTGCATCTAGGTAAACGATTTCGTCGGTAACTTTGCCGCCACTCACTTTTAGGTATGGCGTTTCAATAAACCCGTATTCGTTAATACGTGCATACGTAGCAAGGTTAAGTACCAAGCCGATGTTTGCGCCTTCTGGCGTTTCCACACTACAAATACGGCCGTAGTGCGTTGGGTGCGCGTCACGCACGTCAAAGCCAGCGCGTTCGCGGCTAAGGCCACCAGGGCCCATTGAGCTTAGGCGGCGTTTGTGTGAAAGTTCAGACACAGGGTTAACTTCGTCAAGCAACTGGCTTAGCTGTGAGCTTGCAAAGAACTCGCGTACTGCAGCTACTACTGGGCGAGCGTTAATAAGCTGGCTTGGAGTAACGGTTGCAAGGTCGCTCATGCTCATGCGGTCCATGGCGTTGCGCTGCATGCGGAGCATACCTACGCGGAACTGGCGTGCCACAAGCTCACCCACTAGCTTAATGCGGCGGTTAGAAAGTGCGTCAATATCATCACCCGCTTCTTGCGTGTTGTTTAGGCGGATAAGCTCGCGAATGATAGCTACTAGGTCGTCAAGCTTAAATACACGGTTTTCAGTTGTGTTTGGCGTGTCTAGGCCAAGACGCTGGTTCATTTTGTAGCGGCCAACGCGGCTGTAATCAAAACGCTTGAAATCGTAGAACATGCGCTCAATCATTTGGCGAGCGTTATCTACGGTAGCTAGGTCGCCTGGTCGTAGGCGTCGGTATACCTCAATGAGGGCTTCGTTTACACCGTGGCTTGGGTCTTTTTCTAGGGTAGCATCAATGTACTTCGTGTCACCGGTATCAATATCTTTAAAGAGCTCTTTGATTTCTGATACCTTGCTATAGCCAAGTGCGCGTAGCAGCGTGGTAACGGCAATCTTGCGGCGGCGGTCAATTTTTACGTAAATAGCGCCGTTAGAAGCGGTTTCAAACTCTAGCCATGCGCCACGGCCAGGGATCAGCTTTGCGCTGTACAGGCTCTTGCCCACACCTTTTTCGGCGGTAAAGAACACGCCGGCACTGCGGATAAGCTGGCTTACCACAACGCGCTCGGTACCGTTAATGATAAAGGTTGCGCGGTCGGTCATCCATGGGTAGTCACCTAGGTAGATTTCCTGCTCTTTTACTTCGCCGGTTGTTTTGTTGGTGAGCTCCACGTTTACTAGCAGTGGTGCGTCAAACGTAAGGTTATTCTCTTTTGCGAATTGCTCGCTATTCTTCGGCTCTTGGAACTGGTAGTCCTTAAACGCTAGTGCTAGTTTTTGTCCGGTGTAATCCTCGATAGGATTCAGTTCCGCAAAAATCTCGCTTAAACCAGTTTCAATGAAATCTTTCCATGATTCCTTCTGGTGCGAGAGTAGGCTTGGAACCTCTAGTGCAGTGTCATCACTAGTAAAGAACACGCGCTTTACTGGTGAAGCAGCCGTAGTGTTTGCCTTTGGCATTCGGTATACTCCCTGGTTAGTGGTGATTGATAATGTTGTGGTAGCAGTAGGTTTATAGAGGTGGGTCGGACCCTATAAATGGTGCTACAAATAGCTTGGCGCACGAAGCTTTACTAAACGCAGGTTACATATACCAAAACGCCACGCCAGAGGCGCGGTACATAATCGACCCACGTTACACAATCTTCATTACCTACTAGTATAACGAGTCTTAGCTTAGAATGTCAAGTATTTTTTGCTACTCAATCGGCCCGCCGAACCCCCTCTGTCGTAGAGGAGGCCCGGACGGGCCGACTGACCATGCTACTTGGTTGCCTTGTTTGCTCCTTTGGCCTCTGTCTCGAGCCGCTTGTATAAACGGCTCACTACTACGAGGGCTCCGGTGGCCAGGAGCCAAGCCGCCACGGCGACTACGGCAGCTACAGCGGCAACGTTCATACCCGTGAAGGCCAGCATTGTCGTCGCCCCCGCTGCAATTGCGAGCGCGACCAGCCAGCATGTAACCGAGGCTGACTGCCACTTCTTGAAGAGGCCGTACTTGCTAGTAAAAGCCTCTCGATAAGCTGCCGGAACGTCTAGCACGGCATCCAGTGCGCTCCACGCGCACTTGAAGGATACCAAAGCCACCACCGCGCCCGCAAGGGCCACGATTGGGGAGACAACATGAAGGATCGACATGACACATACTTCTCTCTGTAGACGGTCAGTAGCCTTATTCTATCATAATTAGTACAAAAATGCAATAGCTACTTGGTCGCTGCAATCACTTCGTCAGCCACGCCATACTTTACAGCTTCTTCGGCACCCATCCAGAAATCACGCTCCATATCGGCTTTTATCTTACTGAGTTTTTGGCCGGTATTTTTGGCCATGATTTTACTGAGCGTCTCTTTAAGTGCTAGTGATTCGCGTAGGGTAATTTCTTGGTCGGTCACTTTACCTTGCGTGCCACTACTTGGCTGGTGAATCATCACACGGGCATTTGGTAGCACAAAGCGTTTACCCTTAGTACCGCTACTTAGTAAAAACGCGCCCATACTGGCCTGCAAGCCAATGCCAATCGTTTGCACATCCGGCTTTATATACTGCATAGTGTCGTAAATCGCCAGGCCGTCGTACACGGTGCCGCCTGGGCTGTTTATGTATAGCTGAATGTCTTTCGTAGGGTCTTCGTTAGCAAGGTGTAGTAGCTGAGCCACCACCACATTAGCAGTATGTTCGTTCACTTCTTCGCCTAAAAAGATAATGCGGTCTTCTAACAGGCGCGAATAGATATCGTACCCACGCTCGCCATCGCGGGTTTTTACAATCACATTTGGTACTAAATAGTTGCTCGGTTTCGTCATAGTACCCTTAGTATACCGCACTAAATTAGCACTCGTCAAGCGAGAGTGCTAGTTATCAATATCTTTTAGATAGCTTGCTAGCCACGCCATATTGCCTAGGTTATCGATAAATGAATGGTTGTGACCCGCTAGCACCAATTGATCGGCATTCAATCGCTCAGCTAACTTGTCGGCGTCTGCCGGCCGCAGTAGGCTACTCTGGCTACACGATACGGCCAGTGTTGGGATGCCCTCAAAGTGATTTTCGTCAAACTGACCGCCACAGGCAAGCATGTCGGTGTAGGTATCTAAAGCACCAAGCTGCGACGGTAAAGGGTGGGCCAACTTGCGATACCATGCCGGGTTAGTACGCCTATAGTCGGCTCGCGCCAGCGCGTCGTACACTAAGTGCGTGCCCAGTACCACTTTATTAGTTGGCCGGTTTGCTACAATTTCAGCAAGCGTGGCGTGTTTTATATCTAAGACGCCTCGTGCTTGCTGCACAAAATTAGCCTCTAGTACAGTTCCCATAGAATAGCCGAACAGCGATATACTCCCGAGTGTCGGGGCCACTTGCATAAGTGCCTCAGTTTGTATTCTGGCTACTTCATCCAAGTTGCCTCTGCGTACATCATGACGCAGCCCAGCCGATAGCCCACTACTGCCCGGGCCTATCCCGGGAGTTCCCAGTGTAATAATTCGTCCGCCAAAATATTTGGCCATCACGCCATGGCGCGCTCGTGCATCTGGCCTAGTTCCATACTCTGACCACGGCATAAACTGTACCATTGTGGCTTTGCTGGTCGGGTCTCCGTGTATGGTGACCTCTAGTTTGCCAAAGGTGTCGATATCCGCAATATGCACCTGCCCAAGGTCTGGGGGTGTAATATCGTGCATGGGTTCGGGACTGACAATCCGCTTCATCATTTCATTATACCATATTTTAGTATAAAATACAATAAGCGCCCCTGTTGGAGCGCCTATTGCAGTCTATAGGATACTATCTTTTAGCAGCAGTGTTTAGTTCTACCAGCTTATCTACCGTTTTTTCGGTAATCAAGCGGTTGGCAACTTCGCGCTGGACTTCCGGCTCGTCAAAACGCTTGGCCATATCAGGGTTGTTGGCGTACGATTGCTTGTACTGGTTGACGTGTGCTGCCAGTTCGTCGGCAGACGCTTCAATTTTTAGCTCTTTTGATAGCTCTGCGAGCACCAGGCCAGCCTTAATGCGGGTGTCGGCAGCTTCTTCGGCTTCGCCCTTTACCCATGCATCACGGTCGGCATAGCCTTTGCTTTCAAAATACTGCTCTAACGTCATACCCTGGTACATCAGGTTTTGCTGCAGGTCTTGCTCGATGCTCTTTATTTGGTCTTCGCGCAGTACGGCTGGTACGCTTACTTTGCTTTTATCTACCAGCTGCTTTACTAAGTCATCTTTTAGTTTGTCGCTTGCTTCACGTTCTTTCTGCGCAGTGATTTCGCGCTTGATATCCTCGCGTAGCTCGTCGGCCGTACTAAACGGACCCGCCTTAGCGGCAAACTCGTCATCTACCTTAGGCAGATCAACAGCATTTATCTTTTTAACGGTAACTTCAAATACGACTTTTTTACCCGCAAGATCTTTTGCATGATATTCCTTAGGGAATGTTAGCGCTACATCCTTCTTATCGCCGGCCTTTAGGCCTACTAGTGCTTCTTCAAAGCCAGGAATGAATGAGCCAGAACCGAGCGTCAACGGATAGTCGTTGCCAGCACCACCTTCGAATGCTTTGCCATCTTTTTTACCTACAAAGTCGATTACTGCTTCATCACCATCTTTGGCGGCGTCTTTAGTCTCTTTCTTTTGAGCAAAGCCCTTTTGCATGCGCTCAATTACTTCGTCGACATCGCTTTTCGCTACTTTCACTGCTGGCTTTTCAGCTTTCAGCTTCTTGTAGTCGCCCAAAGCAACACTAGGTAATACATCGCCTTCGGCAGTAAATTCCAAGACATCACCAGGAACAAATTTCTTTACTTCTACCTCTGGGCGCTCTAATGCTTGCAGGTTGTTGGCAATGAACGCCTCGGCTACACCCTTTGAAAGAGCATTCTCTAACGTTTCTTGGCCTAAAGCATTTGGGTCAACATTCTTTTTAACCACTTCAATTGGCACATGACCCTTGCGGAAGCCATTTACCTTTACGTCTTTAGATAGTTTTTTTAGGGCAACTTGCTCGGCCGCCTCTAATTCTTCGGCACCCAAGGTTACCGTCACGAGTACACGTGTGTCAGATATATTTTTTACAGTCGCTTTCATAGCAACTGATTGTAACAGATATAGACCTGTTTGTCATACTAACCCCTTATAGATCAGCGCACACGCCACTGCGCATACCATAGGTGTCGCGAGGCGCTACCGACCCTGGTGTGGTAGTGTAGCCGCATTTTGTTAATTCAGTATTAAACTTCGCCGTATCACTATCGCTTGGTGATTCCATCGCGTGGAACACCATTACTTTATCTTTGCCACTGACAGTGCGTTTATATACCATAATAGCCGCACTACTGCCACTCCCCAGGGTATAGAGGGTATTTTTAGGCAGATCCGCTGAAAAATTAGCCGGCAGGTAGCCGCTTGCCGCCAGCGTATCTTCGACAGTGCATCCGCTCGCACCATATGCACCCTTGGCAAACCAGCCGTTCACCCCATCGGCGCATTCACTACCACTTATAGCCCCTGTAGCTCCAGAACCTCCCTGGGGAAAATGCTCATACTTGGCAGCGAATAGTTGAATCGCGCTAGCTACTTTTACGCTCGCATCACGCAACTTGGTATCATTTGCTCGTTCTTGCACGCCTTCGTATAGTATGGCTACAATTGTGGCCAGAATCAGAATAACAGCCACTACAACCAGCAGCTCAACTATAGTAAAGCCGGCACGCAACTTTCGTATCATGTACCTATGATAGCATAAGCACTTTGGTTAATCGTCGGCCAAATCAAAATCATCGTCATCGCGGAAATGTCGCGCGCGGCGATCGGCAATAGTGCTAACAATTCGTTCAAAGCTTAGACGCTTTTCTTCGTTTGTGACGGTGTTCTTTAGGGGATAAACTTCGTTCGCAAGCTCTGCCTCACCCACAAATAGTAAGTATGGGATTGCTTTTTTGTCAGCTGTTTTTAACTGTTTATCAAGCTTTCTGGCCGTAAAATCAAGCTCTACATTCACTCCTTCTTTACGGAATTTTGCCGCCAGCTTTTCGGCCCCGCGCATTTGATCGCCAATCACTACCATGTAGATATCGGTGGTGCTTACCAGTTTCGGCACTAGTTTGTGAGTCTTCATAAATAGTTCGGTCATCGTAAGCCCGGGTGCTATACCGACAGCGCTTATGGGCTCACAGCCAAATAGCCCTACCAAGCCATCGTAACGTCCGCCGGCAAATAGTGACCGAGCGTTCTCGGGGTGTGTATCAAAAAATTCAAATACAGTGCCCGTGTAGTAATCCAGGCCGCGCATTAGCGTAATGTCAAACAGGGCATTTTTAACTCCGGCACGCTCTAGATGAGTAAATAGCTCTTGGATGTCTTTTACTACATTGCTTTCGCGAATTTGCTCTGGCAGGTCTGCCATAGTTCGAGCAGCAAGTAGTTGCGCTAGCCGCTGCAACCCAACCGCTGCGCGTTCTTGGCCAAAAATATCAATTGCTTGGTCGCGAAAGGCTTGTGGTGCTATTTTGTTTTTACGGTCAAATAGCCGGATCATCAACTGTGCTTGCACGCCATCGAGCTCTAAATACTGCGCCATCATAAAGTTAATGATGCGCCGGTTGTTAATGCGCACCGTAAACATATCATCACTCGCGCCTAGCTCTTTTAGTATCCTAGCCCCCATAGCAACAATTTCCGCCTCGGCCGCCGGGCCTTCAATGCCGAATAAGTCGCAGTTTAGCTGCCAAAACTCTCGCTCACGGCCGCGCTGTGGCCGCTCGTACCGCATAAACTGCGCTATGCTATACCAGCGTGCCGGCATGGCAACTTCTTGCTGGCGTGCCGCAATCATACGGCTAACGCTAGGGGTCATTTCGGGGCGGATGGCCACATGCCGGTCACCACGGTCGGTAAAGCTATACGTTTGCTCGTTCGCAAGCTCTTGGCCGCTTTTTGCTTCGTACACATCAAGAGGTTCTACTAGTGGAGCATCGTAGGCTTCATACCCATAGCTGCGCGCCACTTTGCGCCAGGTTGCGAATATATAGTCGCGCAAGCGCATATCTTCTGGATACCAGTCGCGCGTTCCTTTGTATGATTCTGTAGATAAAGAGCTCATTACGCCCCCTTACTTTCACCTGCAACGACCACCTTTTGGCCTGCAAAATTTCTTCCGAACGTCAGCATAGCATCGACTATACCTCCGTCCGTCATAAATTTTTCGGCACAAAATCTAGCCGTTTCGGCAAGAAAGAAGTGGGCGCAATAAGCTCTAGCCATATGATGTAATTTTTGCATAATTAGCCGCATTTTGCAAGCATAAGCGTTATAAAAGCTGCAAGTATTGGTGCCCTACGTTGATCTTAGGGGTAGTATGTATCAATATGGAGGGGTCTCGAATCACTCTTGCCCTAAATGGCGGCGTGTCCACTCATACATCACTATCCCTGCCGCTACACCCACGTTTAGGCTGCGGGTGCTCCCGTATTGCTCTATTTTTACAACGGCAGTTGTTGTGTCAAGCAGTTCTTTACGTATGCCAGGCCCCTCGGCTCCAAATAGTAGCACTGCGTTGCCTGGTAGATATGCCTGTTCTAACGGTAGCGAACCAGGCACATTATCCATAGCTATAACGGTTTTTCCTTGCATTGCCCCCATAAACGCTTTACCATCGACATAGTAATGCACGTGCAGGTACTTATCGGTCATCATAGCACCGCGCTTGTTCCATTGCTTACGGCCGATAATATGCACGTGGCGCACACCAAAAGCGTTGGCGCTGCGCACAATAGTACCCATATTAAAGTCCCGTTCCACGTTATCGACTGCAATCTCAAGACTGCTTCCATTGGCATCCAAATCAGCCACGATTTCATCGTGCGCTACACCCTTATACTTATCTACCACGTTTCGCGTGTCTTCCATAAGGGTATTTTATCACCAAAAATAATAAGGCTAAAAGATTACAACTGCGCCTATTGTTTTGCGGCCAGTAAACTGGTATACTTATACCTAATTAACAAGTCAGTTTTCTTGTGCGGATGCGGTGGCTGCGTGAAACGCGAATATTCGTAGACACGCACGCGTGGCATTCTAGCGAGTAGCCAACGCAAGGCCATTGCATGAGCGTACATTGTGCGCGGATGTGGTGGAATTGGTAGACACGTATGCCTTAGGAGCATATGCCTTACGGCGTGAAGGTTCAAGTCCTTTCATCCGCACCAGAGAGCTGATTTATAAAACACCAGGACGCTTACCTGGTGTTTTTTGTATGAGCCTAATATCCTAGCTTCATAAACCAAAACGGGCAAAATCAGCCGTGGCATGGGTGTCCTGTAGCTGACTTGCGAGAGTGCGGACGTCATTTACCTGCTTGACGCCAGGATTAAGCGTACCCAGCGGGTCGCATACTTTACGAACGGCAGTATACATTTCTACTACCTTTTCGTCTAGCTCGGCATAAATACTGCGAGCTTTCATGCGGCCTTCACCACCTTCTGCAAGCATAGTACCGCCATGCGCATATACTAGTTTTGTCAGTGCATCTACCAGCTTTAGTAGCTTTTGCTTGTCGGCAACTTTGCTTAGGGCAAACGATGGATACACCCCGTAGGTGTTAGTAATGACGTGACCAGCTAGCGGCAACGACGTGTGCTCGTGAATAGCAAGTTCTTCTATGGCTTCGGTGAATTTTTCTAACTGTGCAGTAGGAATATGGAATCCGCTAAATATACTATTGGCAGCAACACCGTTTTGGTCTGGCTGCAAGGTGTAGTGCACGACGTCTATTGCAGCGGCAATATCGTCTGGAGTTTTGCTATCTTCAAATGCAAGATGTACGTCCTCACTTTTTTCAAACATTTTCTTCACACGCTTGATGCCCTTGGTACGGTGGCGAGCATTAAACTCGTCAAACCCAATGATAACTACGGACTGTGCCATTGCTTTTTCTGATGCTTCACTATAAAACTTATAGGTTTTGCCAGCTTTGGCGGCTACTTCAAACAGCTCGGCATCAAAATACTCCAGGACAGCTGGCTTTAACATAGCTAGGTTATCGAGCGCGTCCCTGGCGGTGTTACTATTGGCAAATACAAGGGCTGCATAGTCTGTTTTACTACCCTTAAAGTCAGCTTTTAGGATCATTTCGCTAATAATTCCCAGCGTTCCTTGCGAGCCGACAAACAGCGGCGTAAGGTTAAAGCTGCCATCCTTGCGTTTTACATCGGCGATAGTGTTGTAACCGGTGGCATCATTTGCTGCCAGCTTGCCCAAGGTATCACCGTATTCGTCAATAATGCCATCAATGCCGCGATAAATGTCCCCTTCCATGCCCTGCAAGCCCTTTTTGCGATTTAACTCGCGCTTGGCAATACGGCCTGTCTGAATAACATCTCCGTTAGCAAGGACTACTTCTAGCTGGTCGATTGAGCTTTCGATTGCACCGTATTTACCGGCTAGTGGCCCAGTGACCGCACTAGCTATCGCACCACCAACGGTTCCATAGCCACGCGAGCCTTCTAGCGCAGGAATTGCCATACCGCTGAGGGCTAGGGCAGCTTGTACTGCCTCGATGCTTGCGCCAGGCTGCAAGCGTATGCGGCGCTGTTTCGAATCATACTCGAACACCTTGTTCATATGAGCCGTGGTTACTACTACGGCGCCTTTGCCGATGGCGGCTCCGGTGCTATCGGTACCGGCACCCCTTACAGTTAGTGGCAATACGTGCCCCTTCTCGGCAAGCTGCCAGCTGAACCTGGCTATTTTGCGTATATCATTTGTGGTGCGCGGATACACGACCAGTTCTGGCTTAATACTTAGTACACCCGCGTCACTAGCAAGCGCGGCACGCACATCGTCGCGCGTGACTACCTCGCCGCTAATGTGGCCGCGCAGATATGCAGCAACCTTATTCATAGCACTTTCCCCTCACTTCTTTCATTACCATCAGTATAGCATAAGAACAATCACCAACACACTACTTATTGCACCGCATTCGTGACTAAGGTATAGTGGAGGAGAATACGGATGTGGCGGCTCGAGTGAAACGTAAATAATCGTAGACGCGCTAGCGCGAGCAAAATATCGTGCTAGACTATAGCTTAAGCAAACGTATGTATACGCGGATGTGGCGGAATTGGTAGACGCGCTAGCTTCAGGTGCTAGTGCCAGCAATGGCGTAGAGGTTCAAGTCCTCTCATCCGCACCAGGGTTATTTATCAGACGGATATTTTTCCGTCTTTTTGCTTTATGCGTTACTTAATGGTATTATAAATATTATTATGGCAATCGATACGCTTTCTAAACCTATAGCCGATGTTCTCGCTTCTTTTCCTGATGGCCAGTTTGAGTCAAGCCTACATGAGGCGTTTCTGCAGGATACCCAAGATTTCTTTTTAGGTATCCGAGAGCAGCCTATCAAGTTAGATGATACTTTGTTGTGGCGGTTTAGTGATCCGAATGGCCTCTCAAGGAATATTGAAAAGCAACGTGAAACCGGTGTCTGGAAAACCGGCCTTTGGCAAGATGATCTTACTGTAGCGCACAGTCTTGGGCGCTGGGCGTCGCTCGGCTTTGCTCGTAATAGATACACCTTTACCGAAAGTTACGATGCATCTATACCGAAAAGATCATTCGTCACCAACACCATCGCCAAGCTAGGATTGCACACTGGTAGCGGGAATACAGCAGTAGAATTCTCTAGCCGTTTTATGGAGTGGCGCTCGCCTGGGGCAGATAGGCGACTAGGCGCTGGCGACCTACCAGAAGAAGTACTTGACGATTTGCGCGCAAGTGCTCAAATGCTTTCCGATACTATAGCGCGTTTACAAGGGCAACAATAAATTATGGCAGGCGAATTTACGATTCACCCCAAACCCACCAGGCTAGACAGTGTGTCACCAAATGCCAAAGCTTATGATGGGTGCTTACTGCGAGTACTCGAAGCTTATCGCCCTAACGATACTGAAGCAATTGATCGGCTCGATAGCACGCTTGTTGAGACACAGAAAAGTAGCGCAGGCGATGCGCTTGTGATGGCTTGCGGTAACTGTGCCCACACTCTCGTAAGTATTGGCGGCATCGTATATGGCGGCCCTAGCTGCCCCGCACTCCCCCGTAACGCAGGTTGATGCTCTTCCTGGGGCCAGATAACGAGAACCCGAGCTTTAAGCTTGGGTTTTTACTTTGGCGTCCACCTCCCACGAGACTAGAGCCTGCTTCCAAGAGAATGCCTGATTGAGCGAAGCTCAGCTCCAACCTACGCCGGAGCTGTTTATTCTTGAGGTTACTTCACTGATCCAATCAACAGTATCTCTTTCTGGCTACTATCAACACTTGTATTGAGGCTTCCGTCTGCGCTTCTAATTTCCAATTTGTATTGAGGATTACGCTCATTTGCTTCGTTTGATACTACGAAAGAGCCGTCTGGCAAGCCATCTAACAATCTATAGACTTCTGAACCGTCACTGACCAAAACTTTTTGCTGTTTCTTATCAGAGAATGAGTACTTAAATACCGACAAGAGAACATAATAACCAGAAGGGCTGTTGTCGGAAGTTGTAATTTTACCACTCGGACCGGTACTGTTATCAAAGTAAAATTCGTTATCATTTATCCAGTAGGCGCTCTCGCATTGAAAGTCGGCGTTGTCCACAATCTTGCCGCCAAGCTTTTTACCATCCAATTCGTAAATTGTGCAGCTATTATTTATGCCATAGTCAGAAGGTAATATGCTGATAATTGTATGTTTGCTGCTTGGTGAAGTTGATATGAAACCAATCTGTATGCCCTCGTCTTTCGGCAAGCCACTTACTTCGTTCACCTTATGGTTGTTTAAGTCATAGCTATAAAGTTTAGGAGATACACCATCATAAGGTGAGCTAGCAGCAAAGTAGAGTCTATTCGCCGATTGTCCTTCCAACCCATTAAAACTATAATTTCCCATATTTAGTTGTGTTTCTTTACCGCTGGTTACGCCATAAAGATACCAACTTGAGCCAAAACCGTTAAGTGGTGCTTCACAGTTTATACCGTCACAGTTACCATAGTTTGTTTCTTCTAATATAAGTTCCGTCTTATTCAGTCGCCAAGCAAAGGAAGCTACGCCACTTCTTGGCACCTCACGAACGATTGAACCATCACTTTTAATAATCTTTACTTCGCCTTTATCGCCAAATCGGTAGGCAACCATTTGCTTGTCGTCCGAAACTTGAGCCTTCAAAACAGTATCGGCACGACTGCGTGTATCTGATTCTGACACGTTCTGTTCAAACAATAGCTTTTTCTGTTTATTTAGCAGGGAGAAACTATTAACTTTCATTGAAAGACCATCAAAGTAGCCATACATAAGGGCTTCAGGTTTAACCGCTACAGACGTGCTGTCGCTGCCAAAAGCCGCTTGACTGATTCTCTGGTATGCAACCCATCCCAAAAATCCGAGCAAGCCTAGAACCGCAATAATAATCAGCAACTCAATGATGCTGAAACCTTTTTCATTTCTATTTAGTTCTATCATAAGCAGTATTCCTGTGCTGATTATATAGGATTTCTGATATTTTGAGCGACTTTCGTCTCAAGAATAAACGGCTCTCGTGAAGCCTCGAACCATCAGCACCTTAGCATAGCACTGTTGCCACAAGTATCAATAGTTATAGCCCAAGCGACACGAAAAAACCCAGGTGTTACCTGGGTATCTTTCAAAAGGTGCAAAGCGAACTAATTGTCCACTCGGCGGAAGGAGGTGAGTTGCGCGTTTCCATAACTACGATTGTCCACCACAACAATTCCAGTATTTGCGAGATTCGGCCCCTCACCTCTTCCTGGACTTGATAATACCATAAGCCCTTTAGGTTTGAGAAGACCTAATAATTTTTCAACTGTGGAAAACTGCGGATCATGGTATGGTGGATCGGCAAATATTATGTCATAATTTTCTGGCTTGGCAGTCTCTACCCAGTTATTTATAGATGTGCGTATAACTTCTGCTTCGTTTTCACAACCTAACAATGCAATATTTTTGGCTATTATTTTTTGCGCGACTTTGTCACGCTCTACGAATGTTACATGACCGGCGCCCCGGCTTAGTGCTTCTAGCCCTACCGAACCAGTTCCGGCAAACGCATCGAGTACACGCGCACCCTGGATTTCATGCCCTACCTTATTAAACATTGCGTTACGGATACGCTCGCCCATCGGCTTAGTGCGTGAATTGGAAAAATCCGGCGCGTCAATCTTGCGGCCACCATACTTACCCGCAATTACCCTAATTTGCGTCATTGCTTGCCTCTTTTAGTGCACTATACCACGCTAGCGTCACCGCCACGATAATCCGCGGCAGCAAATCATTGTTTGTTTCGCGTGCCAAGCGGCTTGTCCATCCAGTCCGCTTAAATTCTTCATACATATGCAATGATGCAACCTCGGTAACTAAACGCAAGTAAAGTGCTTCGAACCCATCTGCCCGTAATTCATCTAGGTCATGTTGTGACGGCAGCCCTGTTTTAAAGCTAAAGGGCTTAGTAGTGCTGGCCACACCCGCTTCAAACAGCGTATGAGTGGTCAATATACCTTTGGTGCCCCAGTAGTCCCAGTTATTTTTAATTATCGCACGGCGAGATTTGCCACCAACCAGGATTTTTTGTTTAACACTTTTACGCTCCATGTGGTCATTGCCCATTTCCGCCAGCTGCTCGGCGTAATCATCTTGGTGCGCCGGGGTGAGGCCATCAGTCACCGCGTGGGCCAGCCAAGCCGCTTCAAAACCGGCGCGTACCATATCATCAGCTTTTAGTGCTGCCACCAGGTTGTCGTGGTGGTCCTGGATATTGCCGATTAACGGACCCTCATCCGGTGCTGCCGGGTTGATAAAGTGCCATGGCTCGTCCTTACCGGGGCTCTTTAGCTTTACGCCATCCGGCCCACGCGAGCCTTCAAAATGCAGGATGTCGCGAATACCAGGGAACTTAGCAGGCGCGTCTAGCAGCTCATCAAGGTGACGGCGAGCAATACGATCAATTTTTTGATGCGTGCCGATTACATTGCCAGAACGTTTTTGCCTGGGAAGCGGACCGAATGAGTACATAGTTACTTGTAATTATAGCAGAGAGTAGTGCTAATTTAAGGTGGTAAGTCGCTGATAGTAACGCACGCGGTCGGTGAGGCCGGCGTAGCGGGTGATGTCTTCACTTTCAACAAACCATTTGGCCGTCTGTTGCGCCTGGGCGATTAGTTTAGTGTCGGCCAGCGTGGCAATTTGCAAATTTAAGGCGCCGCTTTGCATGCGGCCGTAGATTTCGCCCGGGCCGCGCAGCTGCATGTCTACCTCGGCCAGGTAAAAGCCGTCATCACTCTTTTCTACCTCGCGTAGGCGCTCACTCGGCTTATTATTACCGCTCATCATCAAGTAGCAGTAGCTTTGGTAGCCGCTACGGCCTACGCGGCCGCGTAGCTGGTGCAGCTGCGCCAAGCCAAAGCGGTCGGCGTTTTCTATCAGTATGCAGGTGGCGTTTGGCACGTCCACACCTACCTCTACCACCGTGGTGCTCACCAAAATATCGTATTTCTTATTTTTAAAATCCTGCATTACTTCATCTTTTTCTGCCGGTTTCATTTTGCCATGTAGTAGGCCAATGCTGCGGTGGCCAAATACACTGTTCTTTAGCCGCTTATATTCAGCCTGCACGCTTTTTACCTCATTATCGGGGTTTTCTTCTATCAGGCTACATATTACGTAAGCTTGGCGGCCAGCAGTGATTTCTTTATCAACGGCATCATAAATTTTGGCGGCCGATACCGGTGATACGATCTGCGTTTTAATCGGTAAGCGATTAGCCGGCCGCTCGTTCAGTACGCTTACGTCTAGCTCGCCATACACCGTTAGCGCTAGGCTGCGCGGGATTGGTGTGGCGGTCATAGCTAGTAAATGCGGCAATATGCCAGATTTATTTAGTAATTTTTGCCGCTGATCAACACCAAAGCGGTGCTGCTCGTCTATCACCACAAAGCCAAGGTTATGAAACGCAACTTTCTCTTGTATCAAGGCATGCGTGCCCACCACCACATCTACTTCGCCGCTGGCAATTTGTTCGTACAGTGTGGTGCGAGCCTTACCTTTTACGCTACTGGTTAATAGGCCTACCTTCACGCCAAATGGCGCTAGCAAGCTATCCAGCGTTTCGGCATGCTGCGTCGCCAATATTTCCGTAGGCGCCATCAGCGCTGTTTGGTAGCCATGGCTGGCTGCTTGGCGCGCCGCTAGGCCAGCGACCACGGTTTTACCGCTACCTACATCGCCCTGCAACAACCTATTCATGGGTGTGGCTTTTTCAAAATCTTGCAATATATCCCAAGCTGCACGTTTTTGCGCACCAGTCAAAGCAAAGGGCAATTGCGCCACAAACTGCTTTACTACCTCTACCTCGAACGGAATATGGTAGCCGGCAAGCTTTTGGTTTTCTTGCTTATTTAGCTGACTAGCAAGCAGTAATTCAAATAATTCTTCAAATGCTAGGCGCTCACGCGCTTTCGTTACATCCTCTAGTGTTTTCGGGAAGTGCATTGTACTCACGGCCTGGGCGCGCGGCATCAGTCCTTCGCGCGTAATAATACTTTCAGGCAAAGTTTCGGGCAATACGCTCATTAGCGGCCGCAACTCCTCGAGCACCTTACGCACCACTTGGCTTTTTAAGCCGTGGACAGCGTGATACGCCGGGAGTAACCTATCGGCCTGCACCGGCATCTCTTTAGCAACCTCGGCGCTGGGGTTGGTTAGTTGGTACTTGCCGTAATTATATTCAAACTCCCCGCTAAAGTAGAATTCGTCGCTACTGCCGCCCAATTGCTGCGTGCGGTATGGCTGGTTAAACCACACGGCGTTCAGCTTACCGGTATCATCAGCCAGTACCGCAGTGGTGAGCCGCAAGCCGCGCCGCACCGGGCGGGTAGTTATGCTTTCGCAGTGGGCCCGAATTGTCACTTTGCCGGGGCTAAGGTCGGCAATCCTACTAACATTGGTAAAATCCTCGTGCTTTCGCGGTAAAAACAGCAGTAAATCACCAACAGTACGTAAACCCGCCCGCGCTAATTGCTCGGCCGTTTTCGGCCCCACCCCCTTAATTTGGTCTAACGACGTCGCAAGATTCATCTACGCTATATTGTACTACGAAGCAGCGGCACGACGGCTGTACAAATACGCCGCTACGAGTGTCGCAAATGGTACCGCCAGTACCAGACCAAGGCTTGCCACGAGCGTACGTACCACCTCGGTAATAATGAATTCGCTATTAATCACCAAGAATAGCGAGCTAGCCTGATGAATAGTAGCAATAATAATTGGTAGCGAGGCACCGGCGTAAGCAAGTGCTAGTGTGTTTACCAAACTGGAGATATGCTCTGACCCTACCGACGATGCAGCCATGAACAACCGATGGCCAGATTGTTTTGGGTGCGCTTTATGAATTTCCTCTACTGTGGCTACTTGTGTGGTCACAACATCATCTAGTACGCCAAGCGTCGCTATTATCATGCCTCCGGCCACAAGCCCCTTCATATCAATTGATGGCACATCCGTAGATAACCAGTAGGTAATTTCGTCTGCTACTCCAGTGAGAGCCGTTGCCCAGGCGGCAAACCATGCCAATAATGCCGTAATAGTGAGAATGAGGTAAATACAAGCGATAGATATGTAGGTACGGCGGCGCCTGCCATGTGCTACCAGCACGGATACCGTAGCGATAATATATGCTCCCGTCAATGACACTATATATGCATTGTAACCGTGCATAATGAGGGGAATAATATACCAGCCAATCACCAGCACACTAAGCAGCAACCCTACAATACTGAGTAGCCCACGACGGCCGCCAATCAGTACGACCGCCAATATAAATAACGCCACCAATATAAACACGCCCGGGATACGCAGCGTATCTATATAATGAAGTCCTTGCTCAGCCGCAGGGGTATCATTTGCGGCGATAACTACATCGCCCGCCGCCAGGTTTGCTCTGTTTGCCGGGCTAATACCGTACAGCGACGCCTGCTGCCCTTTGGCCTCGCCATCTAATACTACACCAGTAGCTACGCCGTCACTCGATACACTAAGTAGCCGCACGCGCACGTTCGGTGCTTCATCACTTTTAGTAGACTGCTGCTCGGTATATCGCAAAGAGTTAGAAGGTGCATGGTAGGGAGTAAGGCTAGTAACAATAAGCAGCATTGCCAGCAGAACCACCGCTACCACCCCTACAAGTACCCAGTCTTTACGGCTTCGCGCAGCTACCAGATTTACAAATTTCGGCTTCACATTTGCAAATACGCGTCGCATAGTTATCGAACAAGCACGAAGCTATTCTTACCTTTTTTGACTAGAGTTACCTCTGTAATAATCTTGTCTTCGGTAATTTTTTGTCCATTCAGTGCTACGCCGCCGTTCGCAATCAGCCGACGCGCTTCGCCATTGCTTGCTGCAGCACCACTGGCAGTTAATACATCTATAACGCTACTGCCTAACGACATAGTTGGGATTTCAGCAGCTAAGGCACCCAGATCTTGGCTATTCAAGCTGGCAATAGCTTCGCCACCAAATAGCACGGCAGTCACCCGCTCCACCGATTCGCGGCGCTCTACGCCATGCACCAACTCGGTCACCTCGCGCGCCAAACGTTTTTGTAGTGCTCGCTCACCCGGGTTAGCGCGATGATCAGCAATCAAGCTTTCAATCGTGTCATGGTCAAGAAAAGTATAGATTTTTATCAAATCTTCAGCCGTTTCGTCGTTAGTATTCAGCCAAAACTGGTAAAACTTGTACGGGCTGGTTTGGGCCGCATCAAGCCACACTGCGTTGCCTTCGCTCTTGCCAAACTTCTTGCCAGTCTTTTTATCTATCACTAGCGGCACAGTTAGTACATGCGCATCAGTACCCTCTAGCTTCTTAATCATCTGCGCACCAGAAATCATATTGCCCCACTGGTCGCTACCACCAATTTGCAGCGTAGCGCCCTTTTCGCGGTACAGGTGCAAAAAGTCATACCCCTGGATAAGGCTGTAACTAAACTCAGCGTAACTAATGCCCACACCTCCTTCACCGATACGCGCTTTGATAAACTCACGGTCCAGTAGCTGCGTCATCGAAAAGTGCTTGCCGATGTCGCGTAGGAAGTTAAGGTAGCCAATATCTTTAAACCAATCGTAGTTGTCTACTACCTCAACCGCCTGGCCATCAAGTAACTGATGGTACTGCGCAGCAATACCCGCCTTATTGTGTGCAATTTCATCAAGCGTTTTTAGCTCGCGCTCAACATCTTGCTTAGGGTCGCCGATCATGCCGGTCGCGCCACCTACAAGTACAATTGGTTTATGACCGCCTGAAATTAAGTGCTTTACCAGCATCACAGCAGCCAGGTTGCCTATGTGCATACTGTCTGCACTGGGGTCTACGCCCAGATAGAACGTTCGAGGCTCTTTATCTAAGTCGGTAATATCGGCGAACGTGGCTTGATTCACAAATCCGCGCCACGCCAGCTCGTCTGACAACGCCATGAAACGCTCCTTTCTATAGTTTACTAGTGTTATGTTAGCATATAATAACTAGCGCAAGCAAAAAAATGGTGCTACAATAAGACGTAATATTGCTTATGGGAAAGTGGTAACGTGGTAAAAACGAAGAAACCGTCGCGCGGCGTCCGCGTGTATGCAAATATTGCGGCAAAACACCGCACTAAACGTGATGCCAAGGCGCGCAAAAAGGCCGAATATTTAGCAACATTGCCAAAGCACCCTGTAAAGCGGCTGCTCTACCGACTACATCCTAAACGAATGGCCAAGTTCTGGTTCTCTAAGCAAGGCCTGTTTACGCTACTAAAGGGAGCTGGCGTACTAGTGATCGTTATGGTGCTGCTGGGGCTTTCACTCGTAGCCTACTATCGCAAAGACCTTGCCCAAATTAATCCAAATACCCTGCAACAACGCGTTAAGTCTACCGTTACTAAATATTACGACCGTAACGACAAGTTACTATGGGAAGACAAAGGCTCCGGAGACTACACTCTTGTCGTTGACCCAAAGAAAATTTCGCCGTGCATGGGCCAGGCTACTATCGCTATTGAAGACAAAGACTTTTATAAGCACGGCGGCGTTAGCATTACTGGTACCTTACGAGCCGTTATTAGCAACTCACAAGGTAATGCTACCCAGGGCGGCTCTACCCTTACGCAACAGCTTATCAAGAAAGTGTTCTTTGAAGATGAAGCTACGCAGCGCGGACTATCTGGTATTCCACGTAAAATTAAGGAAATGATCCTTGCCACCGAGGTTGAGCGTATGTATACCAAAGATCAAATTCTCGGTATGTACCTCAACGAGTCGCCGTATGGTGGGCGCCGCAATGGAGTGGAATCAGCTGCTCAAACCTACTTTGGCAAGTCGTCAAGCGAGTTGTCATTGCCGGAATGTGCACTGCTTGCTGCCGTTCCGAACAACCCGACAATATATAACCCATACAATATTGACGGTCATGAGGCGCTAATTTCCCGCCAACATAAAGCACTCAACAACATGGTGGATATGGGCTATATCACCAAAGAACAGGCTGAAGAAGCCAAGAAAGCACCTATCCTTGATAGTATCAAACCGCTTGCCGATCAGCTGGAAGGGATAAAAGCGCCGCACTTTGTATTGATGGTACGAAATCAGCTTGAGCGCGAACTTGGCAAAACAGTTGTAGGCGAAGGTGGCCTCACTGTTAAAACAACGCTAGATTCAGACGTTCAAACCCAACTTGAGCAAAACATGAAAGACATGTTTGACGGTAAAATGACGAACGCAATGTGTGGCTGGGGCAATTGCGCCAACTATGCCGGCTTTACTAACGGTGCCGCCGCTATCGAGGATAATAAAACTGGACAGTTAATTGCGCTTGTAGGTAGCCGCGATTTCGACTACCAGGGCTTTGGACAAGACAACGCCGCTACCGGCTACATACAGCCAGGATCATCCATCAAACCACTCGTGTATGCGCAGCTATTCCAAAATCAAGGTGAGGGCAAGATGCAGTATGGTAGCGGCTCAGTGTTATCCGACTCTGAAACAACTTTTCCCGGTGGCTACAAGCCACAAAATGCTGATGGCAAATTTCGCCAGGGTATCACTTTACGCCAAAGTCTTGCTTTGTCTCGTAATATCCCTGCCATTAAAGCCATGGCAGTAAACGAAGCCAATAACGAAGGTAGTACCTGGAAGACTATCCGTAGCATGGGTGACACGAACTATTGCACTCAGGGGGCAGATGCCCAAGCCGGGCTTTCCAGCGCCATTGGTGGGTGCGGCACGCGCCTTGTAGACCACGTAAATGCAATCGCCAGCCTTGGCCGTATGGGCGTATATATGCCTCAATCCACTATCTTAAAAGTTACCAATAGTACCGGGCAAAAGCTGAAAGAATACAAAGCTTCAAGCAAGCAAGTTATCGACCCGCAGGCAGCCTATGTAGTGACAGATATTCTAGGTGACGGCCAAGCCCGCGCTGGCCTAGGTGGCCGCGATTACACACCTAAAATGAATGCGCTTGGCGCAAAAGTTGCCGCCAAGACAGGCACTTCTAACGGCCAGATTGGCTCTAAGATTGTGCCAAAAGATATTTGGACAGTAGGCTACACCCCATCCCTCAGTATGGCGGTGTGGCTGGGCAACCCAGATACGACGCCGCTTCGCCAAGGCAACTCACTTATTCCGGCGCTATTCTTTGATGAAACCATGGCGCAAGTAACTAAGCTGTATGCCGACCAAAATAAAATAAGCTACAAGGATTGGTTTGAAGCGCCGTCGGGTATTCAGCGAGTTGGTAAAGAGGTCTACCCATCATACTGGAACAAAAACTCCGGTGTAACTAATGCAAAGATGACCTTTGACCGAGTATCTAAGAAGAAAGCCAACGACTGTACGCCGCCAGCAGCCAAGATAGAAATTGGCGTATCTAAAACAATCGACCCTATAACCAAGAAAGAGACGATCGTTGCACCAGATGGTTACGACGCCACCAAACAAGACGATGCTCATGTCTGTGGTGAAGCACAACCTTCGGTAACAATTACCCAATCAGGTGGTAACCTCGTTGTAAGCTACAGCAAGGGTAAGTTTGCCCTCCAGACCGTACAGGTAGCGCAAGGTGGCACCGTTCTGGCTAGTAAATCTATCGATAATACCGGTAGTTGGACAATTCAAGCAGCCGACCTAGGAAGCGCCAGCAGTGGACAAGTAACCGTAACCCTAACGGACGCAGGCTACTACCAGTCAACCGACTCGGTAAACTACTCTGGGAGCTGAAGGGACGATACACCGCGCAATAGGCGCAGGCATCGCTAGCCTACAATACTACCCCTGCAGCTTATGCAGGGGTAGTATATAGTAAGGGATAATTAATCCTCTTGCTTATCTATGAGGTTCAGAAACGATGCTTCACGATCTTTTTGGGTCGGACGACGCGTTTGTTTAGAGTGTGGCTTTGGTGATTGCCCGACTTTATGAGTTTGTTCAGGTTGCTTCTGCGACTTTGGCATAGCAGAGTCTTGCTTGGTTGGTTTTGGTGCTTTATGTTGCGGACGGGCATGGTATACGGTAGTCGTTTTTGCTGTTTTTACCTCTTTCGCAGAGGCCGGCTCTTCGGTCTTTTTTGCTACTGGAACCGGTGCACTCTTCCCGTGTAGCGCACGCCCTGACGCATGCTGCTTGCGTGGGCTATGCTCAGCTTGCGGCTTTTTATCTACTCGCTTTGCAAACATCATTTTGCCTGCTGCGGTTTGTAGGCTGCGAACCACCTCTACTTGCACGGTTTGCCCTATCAGGCTGCTTGATTGCTCTACAACTACCATAGTTCCGTCGGGCAAATAGCCAACCCCTTGGTGATTGTCTTGCCCTTTTTGCGTAAGCTCAATAAGCATGCGCTCGCCCGGCAGATGGCTCATTCGTAAGCTCTGAGCAAGCTCGTTAATATTTAACACCTGTATGCCCTCTACTACGGCAACTTTATTCAGATTGTAATCAAGCGTACAAATCACTGCACTATGTTGCTTAGCAAGATTTAGTAAGCGTTCATCCACACCCTCCTCGGCTTTACTACCGTCTTGCAGTATCTCTACGTCTACGCCTTCCATTTTTTGCAGTTCGTTCACGACATCTAGGCCATTACGAGCTCTTGCACGCTTATCTGCATCGGCATTATCAGCCAAAAATTGCAGTTCGCCAATGACGCTACGCGGTATCACTAATGTGCCGCCAATGAATCCTGTGGCAGCAAGGCCCGTTATACGACCGTCCATAATTACCGATGTATCCACTAAAATAGCACGCGATTTTGATTTAATGCTTGTTTTAGGCAACTTTGCAAGCAAGTAGCTTACCTCGCCCAAGATAATTAGCGTCACAGCAAGTAACACCAAATCATTTGTTTCCATATGTTTTGTTCTTTCTACGACTTTAAGTAGTCGATTAGTGCGGTGCGAAGATCGCGTTCCGCCTTAATAAATGAATCCTTTTTGCCAGTTGTCGCTGGGGCTATAGCCTGCGTAAAACCAAGCTTTTTAGCTTCGGCGACACGCTTATCGACGTGCGAAGCTGAGCGTATTTCACCCCCCAGTCCTACTTCGCCAAAGACGACCAGCCCATCGTCTAACTTACGGCCCGCCGCAGCGCTGGCGATAGCCATGGCGATGGCTAAATCGGCAGCAGGATCAGCAAGTTTTAGCCCACCTACTACATTGATATAAATATCTTTGTCCGATAAATTCAGTTTGGTACGCTTTTCGAGCACCGCGATGAGTAGGTTAAGGCGATTCAGGTCGAATCCGCTTGCCGTCCTTTTAGGATACCCGAAACTGGTCGGATTGACAAGGGCTTGAATTTCTACCAGAATAGGCCTGTTACCTTCCAGAGTTGCCAGCACTACCGAACCATCTGCATTTTGGCGCTCGGCAAGCAAAGCTGCGGATGGATTGGTCACCACTTCTAAGCCCTTATCGCTCATTTCAAATATAGCCGCTTCACTAGTACTACCGTAACGGTTTTTTACCGCGCGTACTACTTTAAAGCCGCCATAGCGATCGCCTTCAAACTGCAATACCACATCTACCAAGTGTTCAAGCACCTTTGGGCCGGCTATCGAACCCTCCTTAGTCACATGACCAACCAGTATCACTGCGGCACCCGACTCTTTAGCGGCACGGATGATCACGTTTGAAGCATTAGTGATTTGGCTTACCGTCCCGGGTGCACTGGTAATCTCGTTCAGGCTAAGCGTCTGGATGCTATCGATGATCACTAGTTTATACTTACCACTCCTGATAGTCGCTGTAATATCATCAGCGCTGGTACTAGCAACAAATTGCAGGTCATCACCCGCTTCGGCACCAAGCCGCGAAGCACGCAGTTTTACTTGGCTAGCACTTTCTTCGCCGCTTGCGTATAGCACGGCGTGCTTGCTAGCGATGTGTGCGGCCAGCTGCAATAGTAGCGTACTCTTGCCGATGCCCGGCTGGCCCGCTAATAACATCACTCCAGCCGGCAGTATACCGCCACCAAGCACCGTATCCAGGTCGCCAATACCAGTTGACATGCGAGCAATCGATTCTTCGGCACTGATCGATCGCATACTCTGTGGCAGTAACACCTTGCCACTGGTTGCACCACGTGCAACTGCGGAATTGCCAGCTGCTACCGGAGCCTGCTCCACAAGGCTGTTCCATTCGCCGCAATTTTCGCATTTACCCGTCCATTTAGGGTAGCTCGCACCGCAGTGTTGGCAGACAAATTGCGTACGAGCGCGAGCCATTACAGTTTCCCCGGCGCTTCGACGCCATTGAGGCTTTCGTTTAATTGGTTGGCATGCACGGCTAGCGCATTCAGCCGGCTTATTTTCTCATTATATGCATCTACGCGTGCGTTTAGAGTGCTCTGCTGCCGGCTTAGTTCGCTTACACGGGCCATCAGTGCGTTGCGCGCAACGGTAAATTCACTTTGGGTACGAAAAGCGCCAGACTCAGCACGTGCATTAAAGCTCTGGATATCAGTATTTAGCTGCCCCAGCTCTACCTGATAGCTAGCCATGGCTGCCTTAATTGCTGGGCCTTCAGTGTCAATCTCTTTTTGCAAAGCATCAGCCTCGGTTGATAATTTGCTAAACACTTCCACATAATTTGCATTCAGCTTAACCACTGCCTGCCTATTAGTGAAGTAACGGGCGTAGTACTGCTCTAAATCACTAGGGAGGTCGGCTATGGTAGTGCCGATAATCGAATGGAGCTCGGTACCCGGCTGAGCGTGGGCATAGTAATCCATCAACTGCTTAATTTCGGGCTTATCCTTAATCTGCTGGTACACGCCGCGAATCATATCGTCTACTCTTTGGCGCTCAAAGTAGTTAAGTCTGTGATACGCCGCATGCATTGTTTCGTGCGCAGCAGTTACCTCTAAAGTACCGTCCAGCTCACTATTTTGGATATTATAAAGGTATATCCTATCCTTAAAATAGCAACCAAGTATGGCAGCGGTACGCTCGGTGCTCTGGCATGCCGCATTAAACTGCGCTTTATTATATATTTCGGGGTGAGTAGCATAAAAAATCTGCTGGCCGCGCGGCGTAAACGCTATGCGCTCTGCGGCACCTTCTACCTGCGATGATGGTGCAAACTGCGCAGTTCGCACCATGTCATAAACGTTGCTACCGTATAAAAACGCTCCTGTAGCCAATAGCAACACAACAAGTAGCGCAATTAAGCGCCCAAGCACATGTCGCTTCTTAGGCCGACTCGGTTCGTTGCTCAACAGTTAATTCCCCCTTATGTATACCTACCTCTAGTATAGCGCCTTTTTCGTACTTATTGGCCAAAACTCCTTCGGCAATTGCATGTTCTAGCTCATCCTCAATCGCACGGCGCAGTGGTCGAGCACCAAACTTGGCACTGTATCCCTTAGCAATCAGGTATTTCTTTGCCTCGGCACTTACTGTAATACCTAACCCCTTACGAACAAGCCGCTCGCGCAGTTCACCAATCAATAGGTCAAATATCTTACCTACCTCGGTATGGGTAAGTGCTCGGAAGGTGATAATGCCGTCAAATCGGTTTATCAGTTCCGGCCGCATAAACTTTTCTAGCGCCTCACGTGCGTAGCTGGCATTGCGTTCATGCGTATCTTGTAGCTCTTGGCTGCTTTGCTTGCGCGAACGGAAACCTAGCTCCGATTCCTTCATCATCTTATCGGCACCTAAGTTACTGGTGAGGATGATGATAGTGTTGCGGAAGCTCACTGCACGACCTTTGGCGTCAGTTAACGTGCCCTCCTCAAGTAACTGTAACAGCAACTGGAATACATCTGGGTGCGCTTTCTCAATCTCGTCAAATAGCACTACGCTGTATGGCTGGCGACGGACCTTATCGGTCAACTTGCCGCCGTCTTCGTAGCCCACATAGCCAGCTGGAGCACCTACCAAGCGGCTGGTGTTATGCTTTTCGGCAAATTCGCTCATGTCAATTTTAATCAACGCGTCTTGGTTGCCAAACACCTCGCGGGCTAGTACCTTGGCAAGCTCGGTTTTGCCTACCCCAGTCGGGCCCATGAATACAAAACTACCAATTGGCCGTTTATTGCTCGCTACGCCACTGCGGCTGCGACGGATAGCGCGCGCCACCTTGGCGACCGCTTCTTTTTGGCCGATGAGCTGACGCGCCAGGTGCTTTTCTAGGTGTTTTAGCAGCTTAGCTTCGCTGGATTGCACCTTCTCTACCGGAATATTGGTCATAGTGGCAATCGCATGCGAAATATCGTTATCAGTCAGCTGAATTGCGTTCTTACGCTCGCTCGCTTCCTTTTCGGCTTCCAGCTTCTCGGTGATCTGAGTAATACGCTGCTTATATAGTGCCGCACGCTCGTAATCTTCGTGCGCCACAGCATCTTCCATCTTGTCGTTCAGCGCTATTAGCTCCTTGGTTAGCTCGCGCTGGCGGCTTGGGCGGTGGCCCTGCTTCACGCGCACGCGGGCAGCCGCTTCGTCCACAACGTCAATGGCTTTATCGGGCATAAATCGGTCGCTTACATAGCGATCGCTCATAAACACCGCCGACTCAATCACCTCATCGGTAATGCTAACACCGTGGTGTTTTTCGTAGTAGCTTTTTAGGCCTTTTAGTATCGCAATCGTCTCTTTTACGGTTGGCTCTTTTACAATAATCGGCTGGAAGCGGCGCTCTAAGGCCGTATCCTTTTCGATATATTTGCGATACTCATCAAGCGTGGTGGCGCCAATCATATGCAGCTCACCGCGAGCAAGCGCGGGCTTTAGGATATTGGCGGCATCCATACTACCTTCGGCCGAACCAGCACCAACAAGCAAGTGTAGCTCGTCTATAAAGGCAATGATATTCCCCTGTTTTTTGATTTCGCTAATCACCTTTTTTAAGCGGTCCTCAAACTCACCACGGTATTTGGTACCGGCTATCATTGCCGCCATATCCAGCATTATCACCCGTTTATCCAGCAAGTGGTCGGGCACATCTTCATGCACAATACGTTGCGCCAGGCCCTCTACAATTGCAGTTTTACCGACGCCAGGCTCGCCAATTAGTACTGGGTTATTTTTAGTGCGACGGCTCAGAATAGTGATCATTCGTTCACACTCTTTATCGCGACCAATCATTGGGTCAAGCCCACCCTCGGCAGCTTTAGAGGTAAGGTCGATACCAAAAGTGCTTAGCGCGCCGCCACGCACCACACCGCGCTTTGGTTCGGTAGCTACGTCACCGTGCTCGTGGCGGTTGCGGTCAAAGTAGCTTTCCAGCTCGTCAATTACGTCTTCTACATCAACGCCCAGCTCACCACGCAGCAACGTAGTTGCCCGCGCATTACCCTGGCGCAGCACGCTATGCAAAATATGCTCGGTACCCAGGTAATCTTGGTTAAACTCTTTGGCCGTTTCCCACGCCATGCGTAGCGTTAATAGTGCCGTTTCGCTTAAGCCCACAGCACCAGTACTCACTACTACTTTAGCCGGTTTAATATCCAATGCTAATTCAGCCTGTTGCAGCGTAATACCGGCATCAGCCAATATCTTAGCACCAGTACTTGAGCCTTGCGCAAGTACGCCTAACAGTAGGTGCTCAGTACCTATATAGCTGCTGCCGTTACCACGTGCAATCGCGTCGGCATGTTGCACGCTCATGCGCGCGTTTGAAGTCAAATGTGTAATAAAATCTGCAAAATCGTCTGGCATAGTTGCCCTCCATTCGTGAGTTTGTAGCTCATCTTACCTTAGTATAGCATCCTAAATTAGCACTCGTCAAGCTAGAGTGCTAACACCTCATCAAATTACACCAACCACGCTATTGCTTGTATTTGCCGTGTTTAAGCGCATAATGGTTACAAACTAATTGGAGATGCTTGTATGATAGAGTTTGGCCCATCAGTCGGTCCTGTATACCAGACCGAAAACCATGAAGACGGAGTAGAGCTGTCGGATCTACACCGATTGCGCGACTTACTGAGCACAGAGATGCCTGATGCCGTAGAAATGGATGAAATGCTTGCCGCGATATGTGCTCACGGGGGCAGTGGCGTAGTTGAGGAGCTTGCCCAAGATGGTAGGTATTTGATGGGCGTTAACCGCCGCTACGATAACTATTGCGGGCCTGCGGGTTTATTGTACGCCAAGGGCGAAAAGCTAGGGCCAGATAGGCGTGCTCACATGCAATTAAATATGGGAATCTGGGTTGTGGCCGCCGGTGTACCAACCTATCATGGCATGGTGTACGCCGATGAGCGCGAGGAGCTACGCGACGCCCTACGAGAGCTTAGCCTTATAGATATGGACACAAAGGATGATGATTTTTTGGGCTTTGGTATACCAGTTGAGCGCACCACCGTCATAACGCCCATTCACCCCCAGCCAGGCGACATCGCTACGCCATTTGTTTATGGGCATCGCAAAGATATGCAATCAATTGATGCCCTGAACATGCCCCCTGAGCTTAAGGCCGAGATAATCAATCTAGTGCGAGCCGAGCATCAACTTGAACTGGCGCGTAACGGCATAACTCTGTAACCTGCCCCAAATACCAAAAATCCCCCGCCAATTCGGGGGATTTTGCTATGGCGAAATGTGCCGGGAGGCGTGGGCCGCAGACTACTCTTCGCCGCCCTGTTCTTCAATTGCGTTAAACAGGTTGTCTTCGATATTCTTGCGAGGCTTCTTTTCGGCCGGTTTTGCTTCCGCCGTTTCGATGTCTAGCTCGTAGCCCGTTAGGCGGCTAGCAAGGCGCACATTTTGGCCACCGCGGCCAATCGCGATACTCTGCTGGTCTTCAGTGACAAACACCTTGGCGCTTTTTGCTTCCTTATCAATTTCCACCTTCACCACCTCGGCTGGGCTAAGGGCGTTACGGATGTATGTATCGCTATTTTCGTCGAACGTAATGATATCGATCTTTTCTTGATCGCCAATTTCGTTCATAACAGCATTTACTCGCGTACCGTGGCCACCCACAAAGGTACCCACTGGGTCAACACCGGGCACAGTACTAGTAACAGCTAGTTTGGTTCGGCGACCAGCTTCGCGGGCAATACCCTTGATTTCTACCGCACCAGTTTCCATTTCAGGCACTTCTTGGCGGAACAGATATTCTACAAATGCTTCATTACCGCGACTAAGGATTAGCTGTGGACCACGGTTGTCGCGCTCAATGTCCTTTATAAACACTTTAATGCGCTGACCTACGCTATAAAACTCGCCCTGGATTTGCTCGCTAGCAGGGATAATGCCAGTGGCTTTGCCTAGCTCTACGCGTACGACACGTGGCTCTACACGCTGCACGATACCGGTTACTACGGTACCAATTTTGTCCTCAAACTCGGCTAGCACTACTTCGCGTTCAGCTTCGCGGAGGCGCTGCAACACTACCTGCTTGGCAGTTTGCGCTGCAACACGGCCAAAGCCAAGCACTTCGTGCTCTTCCTCGATGATGTCCTCGAGCTTGACATCTTTCTTTTCTTTGGCAGCATCTTCTAGGCTGATTTCGGTAAGGTCGTTTAGCACTTCCTCTACTACTTCGCGCTGTACAAATACCTTTGCGGTGCCGTCATTAATATTTAGCTCGGCGCGCACATTCTGGTCACGCTCACCGTTATCACGGCGCCATGCAGCAGCAATCGCCTGCTCAATCACGTCCATCACGGTTTCTTCTGGCAGGTTCTTCTCTTCGGCGATAGTACGCACGGCGAGCGTTAGCTGCTTGATATTTAGATCTTCCATGTAATTATTTCTCCTTTTCTACGAAAAACTCCGACCTGCCGGCCGGATCTAGTACTCTTACAGTATAGCAAGTCTATTTAGTGCGGTCAAGGCTTACATAATGTGGCTGACTCATTGTCCTGTAGCCACAACCTAAAGCGCTCTGCGATGCTTACCCTTAGATTCGGTAAATCATCTGCTGCAATCGCCCCCATACGCACCAACCGCCTTACAGTCCTTGGGTCAAATGGGTCGCGGATCTGATCGATAAAGGTGTAGCAGCCAAGACCAGTGACAAACACATTGCTGGCATTTGGGTCGCAGACAGCGCGCATGTTCCAAAACCCTATTTCGTCGGATAACTTGCATGCCGCGTGGAACGCTATATCTCGCGCCTGGTGCCTCTGTTCGTAACTACACGCCTGCCTACCTTTAGCAGCTTCTACAACATTTATCGCATAAGTATTGTCAGGCTCTGTCACCACGCCAAAATGCCGCACGGCTGATAGCTGCGGATGATCTTGCAACCTGCTATGCAGCCAGTTCATACCCATGGCCTGCGCCTGTGCACCCTTGCTAGCAATACCTCTAGCCGCGGTAAACTTTAGCCATACGCCAGTGCGTAGCATTGGGGCTGCCCACGAGCGGTCAGTGCACTGCATCTCGCCAAGAATCTGCTTTCCAGCGCCATCCTTAGCACCAGACAATTCGCCACCCCTCAGCATATGGTGCATCGCCCGCTCAGCCAACTCTAGTGATAACTCTATTTCGTCGCTAGGGCTAGATTGGTAACGGATTGTTTCTATGCCCGGCACGGTTATTAGCCGTTCTGGACCTTGTCTACGAATGCCCGTGGCCGAACGAAGAAGTGCCCGCCATACCTGTTAGGATTAGCTAGGTCGAGGTGGCTCCATTTGAACCTGCCACTGTCCGTATTGTGCGTCACCTCATCTTCTGTAGGTCCGTTTTTCATCACGTCATCTACATTCCATGAATGGGCGAACCTAATGATACTGCGACCAAAATTGCTACGGGCAGTCTCATAGACAACACCAACGTGCGAAACCATATCGGGCGAATCAGGCTTAGTAAAAGCAATCATATCGCCAGGAGCTGTATCTTCAGGGGCAACCACTGTATTATGCTCTGGACTGGTCATGCGGTTAGCACTTGTAATCCACCATAAGCCAGTTTTACCAAACACGCGCATTACCCACGATGCCGACACGTTGCCTGACTGCAGCATTTCTAGCTCTTCTGTAGTAAACTCGCGTATAGCCGCTTTACCCTTATCATTTTTCTCATCAGGAGTACGCGGAGACCAAGACTGTGGGCGTTGCGCGTGCAGCTTAAGTAGCTCTGTACCAGTGAAAAATAGATGATCACCATAGTCTTCACCAATTTTCTGGTGCAGTGCTATTTGCGTACGTACAGCCAGGTTAGAACAGTCTATCCCTATTCCCCTGCGTAGCATCGCCATTCGCAAGGCCATGACACTACGGATACCAGTGTCTTTTCCTCTCGCCGCATCCGCTACCAGTATTCGATCTAACTCGTCTTGTAGCTCCTCGGGGCTTGCCTTACCAGCCTCAAACGGTCTAAATATTTCACTATCGCCCGGTGTGTCATAAGCCGCCATGGCCGTAAAATCGTTAGCGGTTAGCCTATACGACCCTAGGGTGTCAAGCACTGTACTCCGAGCAATTGGGTTAAATTCATTCCGTATCATCTTTTTATTATACCAAATTACACAGCTTATGTCAATGCTGCGATTTCCTTGAGCCCTATTTTTTAGAACTTGTGACTTAAAAATAAAAAGCCCGGCCTACTAGCCGGATATAACTGTTAGTGACAACGTGTCGATTGTGACAGGTAGGCGCGAAAAGGATGCCCACCTGCCACAATCGTGGTGGTGAGAGGGTCCGGGGCCATCAGCCAAAGATGGCTAAAACGGCCCACCTGAGCCCCTCGGTCATGGCAATCCCCATGACCAAGACGGCCAGCAGCCCGCCCGACACGGCCCACCGTGCCCAGCCCCTGTAGTAGAGCATGGGCAGCACGATGTACCAGGCCAGACCCAAGACGGCTGCGGGAACCGCCAGGGCAACGCGATATTCGGACGGGGCAAAACATGCCCCGGTGGCCCATAGGCCGATGACAATCATGGGTCCCACCCACACCCAGATTGCCTTCTCCCCAAGTCGCCTCCCCCACGCCGAAACGTGGCCGGGACGACTGGCCGTAGCCGTGATGCTCATGAGGGTTGATCCTTTCATTGTTGGAATGTCCTGTAAAACGATAGTTGTCTATCGCCTTGCAGAACATCCCAACCGCCTACCTGTCAAGGTACTTAGCATATTGCCAAGTGTTTCTATTATAGCAAAATACTTAAGTTTTGTCAATAGCACCTCTGTTTGTTATACTATAAGGTAATGCAAAAAGCCCTCACCTTCACCATTACCAGCCGTTTAGATGGCACATTAGCTCGTGCTGGTGTGATAGAAACACCGCACGGCCGTATCGAAACCCCGGCATTTATCCCTGTTGGCACCAAGGCTACTCTAAAAGCGCTGACACCCGAGCAGCTAAAAGCTACAGGTGCGCAGGCGGTGCTAGCCAATGCCTACCACCTATTCCTCCGCCCTGGCGCGCATATTATAGATGAGGCTGGCGGTATCCACACATTCATGAACTGGAATGGACCAACATTTACCGATAGCGGCGGCTTCCAAGTGATGAGCCTAGGCGCGGGCTTTAAGAAAGTGATAGATATGACCGGCGATACGCCAGAGAGCGCCCCAAGCAAAAAAGAGAAACTAGCCTGGATTGATGATGACGGCGTACGGTTTAAATCGCATCTGGATGGCAGTATTTACAAATTCACACCCGAAATCTCTATGCAAATCCAGCACAGTATCGGTGCGGATATTACTTTTGCGTTTGACGAGCTAACCACCCTGCACCACGATTACAATTACCAGGTAGAATCGCTCGAAAAGCGCACTCACCCCTGGGCCGTGCGTAGCCTTGCCGAGCACCAACGCTTAAATAAAGAGCGTTCACACCGCCCGCCTCAAGCCCTGTTTGGTGTTATACAAGGCGCAAATTACGAAGATTTGCGGCGCAAAAGTGCCAAATTTTTAGGCGCGATGGATTTTGACGGCTATGGCCTAGGCGGTGCGCTAGAAAAAGATAAAATCGGCGAAATTGTCGGCTGGATGTGCCAAGAGCTGCCAGAGAATAAACCCCGCCACATGCTAGGCATCAGCGAGCCAGACGATATATTTGCGTGTATCGAAAACGGTGCCGACACCTTTGACTGTGTAAGCCCGGCCCGAGTGGGACGTAATGGCGCACTATACACCCGCCACGGCCGTGTAAATATTCGCCGCCGCGAATTTATGCGCGACTTTACGCCGTTCGATGAAACCTGCGACTGCTACACCTGCCAAAACTACACCCGTGCCTACCTACACCACCTGTTCCGCGCCGAAGAACTATTAGCTAACACCCTAGCGACCATACACAACGAGCGATTTATCGTGCGACTAGTAGATGACATCCGCGAAAGTATCAAAAATGGCACGTTCCACGAATTCAAGCAGCAGTTTTTAGCTGATTACTATAAGAAATAGCTACTATTTTGTCAGCGACACGGAAAGCGGCGTAAAGTCGGTCCTTTTATCGTAAGCATCTACACCTTCGACCTTCTTCAGCTTCTTGATAATGCGGTAGGTTACCGGCAACATCACTATTTCTACGCCCAGTTTAAATAGATAGCCGACTACGATATAGTTCAGCATATCCCAGCCGGTTAACACGCCAGCAAATGCTACCAGGCAAAATACCACAGTATCAAATAGCTGCCCTACAGCGCTTGAACCCACCAAGCGACGCCATAGGTGTTTGCCGCCATCACGCACCTTTAGTTTGGCAAGTACATACGAATTTAAGAACTCACCCACCAAAAACGCTGCAATACTTGCCAGCACTATCCGCGGGAAGAACCCTAGCACAGCATCAAAAGCGGCTTGCGATGTATAAGCATCTGGATACGGCAAATAGCGCACAATCGTGAAGATAAGTACGCCCACCAGCATGCCGCCAATTGCTGCCCAGATAGCGCGGCGTGCGTAACGGTAGCCATACACCTCTGTCAGTACATCACCAATAATGTATGCCAGCGGGAAGAGTATTGCGCCACCGTCTAAAATGAGTGGCCCTACTGCAATTAACTTGGTTGCCGCCAGGTTCGATATTAAAAGCGACAGTGCAGCCGCCGCCAAAAACAGATCGTAATATTTAAAACTCGCTTTTTTCATAAAAGTTATTGTAGCACAACATTCGGGAGCGTTTGATCGGGACACTTAGCAAGAACGGCTAGCATTGCCTGCTTTTCGGCCGGCACCACCCATAGCGCGTACTTAGCTTTTACAGCGATTTGCCGCGCTACATACTGGCAGCGGAATGATTTATTAGGTGGTAGCCAGGTAGCGGCGTCGCCATCACCCTTCTTTTGGTTGGCATCGCCATCGACCGCCAATAGTTCTAGCGGGTCGTTCGCCAACGCTATTCGTGCTTCGGGCGCTAATAACTGTGCGCCGGTTTGCCAGGCATTGCTTAGTGCTACAACATGGTCGATTTGCACTAGCGCACTAGTATTTGCACCCCTAGTAAATAAAATTGTGTTACCGGTATAGGGCTCATTTAATGTGCCCGAAAGCACCTTGCAAGTCTCGTCTACTTTAGCATCCGCCATATCCCGCGCTAATATACGGTTGCGTGTGTCGCAGCCAGCCACATTTGTCCAGCCGTTACCAAACTGCGTGCGAGCATAGCCGGTTTTTGGTGCTCTGCCCTTTACCGGCAGCGTTTCTAGTATGGCCGTTGCCAGCTCTTTATTGCTATTAGTAGCCACCGGTATTTCTACAGTTTGTTCTGAAGCAGCGGGCGGCTCCGAAGTAGCTGCCTGGGGCTTTTCGGTAAGAATAACCCACGCCAGTAGCGATACCAGCGCAACAGCCGCTATAAACACCCTCCGTGTTCTCATGTATACTAGTATACATATGCAACGACTCTACGAACAATTCCAGCCCAAACACTATACCCTCCACTGGGACCTTACCCATGCGGCCGAGCGCAAAGCTACCGGCAGCGTGCACATTGCGGGGGCGCAAATTTCGCCCGAGCATATTACACTACACGCTAAGGGTTTAACCTTTACTAAAGTGTTAGTGGATGGCCAGCCAGCCAAGTATTCGCTTGGGGCGGATGACGAGCTGGCTATCCAGCACGCCGGCGCTGGTGATGTAGCAGTGGAAATAGAGTTTAGCCTAGAGATTACCGATGCCATGCACGGTATTTACCCCTGCTACTACGAGCATAATGGCGAAAAGAAGGAATTATTTGCCACGCAGTTTGAAAGCCACCATGCCCGCGAGGCGTTCCCTTGTGTGGATGAGCCAGAGGCTAAGGCCACGTTTGACGTGTCGATTAGCACTAGTGACCCCGTTGTACTTTCTAATATGCCGGCCGCGTTTGAAGTGGAAGGCACAGTCAATTTTGCCACCACCCCACGCATGAGCCCGTACCTACTAGCCTTTGTTGCCGGCGATATGCACAAAAAATCTGCCAAAACCGATAGCGGTGTCGAGGTAAATATTTGGGCAACGCCAGCCCAGCGGGCCGAAGCACTTGATTTTGCGCTCGACCACGCCACAAAAGCAATCGAGTTTTTTAACGATTACTTTGGTGTTCCCTACCCACTGCCAAAATGCGACCACGTGGCCCTGCCCGACTTTTCAAGCGGCGCTATGGAAAACTGGGGCCTTATTACCTACCGTGAGGTGGCATTGCTGGCCGACCCGGCCACAACTACCGTTGCTAGTAAACAATACGTTGCTAGCGTTATCAGCCACGAACTCAGCCACCAGTGGTTCGGTAACCTGGTGACCATGAAATGGTGGAATAATCTGTGGCTCAACGAAAGCTTTGCCACCCTTATGTCGTACGTCGCCGACGATGCCATTCACCCCGACTGGAACGTATGGCTAGAGTTCGCGACAGAAGAAAACATCTTTGCCCTACGCCGCGATGCCATCGACGGCGTACAGGCAGTGCAGGTAGACGTACACCACCCGGGTGAAATCAGCTCGATATTCGATGGTGCCATTGTATATGCCAAGGGCGCACGCCTAATGCGCATGTGCCAAGATTTTATCGGCCACGATGCCTTCCGTAAGGGGCTTGCCAGCTACTTTAAGGAATTCGCCTACCAAAATACCGAGGAAGGTGACCTATGGCGCCACCTCTCGGAAGCCAGCGGCAAAGATATCTCCGGGCTCATGAACACCTGGATTTCGCAGAGTGGCTACCCAGTACTACATGTTACACCAGATGGTCTTAGCCAAGAGCAATTCTTTATTGGCCCGCACGAGCCAAGTACTAAGCTGTGGCCGATCCCACTAGGTGCCGAAAGCAGCGAGGACGTGCCGGCGCTACTAGAAACCCGCGAGCTTCGCCTGCCAATTGCCAGTGACGAACGCTTCAATATTCGTGATAGTGCGCACTTCATCACCCATTACACACCCAAGCACCTGGCCAATCTGCTTGCCAAGTTGCCAAGCTTTAACGAGCTAGGCCGTTTGCAGCTACTGCACGAGCAATCATTGTTAGCCCGTGGCGGTGTACTAGCCAGCGCCGAACTAATCCCACTGCTACAAAAATACCAGGGCGAAACATCCGACAGCGTGTGGGGCATTATGGCCGTGGCCTTTGGCGAGCTAAAAAAGTTTGTAGAGCTAGACACCGTCACTGAAGCCAAACTGCGCAGCTTTGCCCGCACACTGGGCACACCACTCTTCGCCAAGCTAGGCTGGGTGGTGGTAGATGGCGAGCCCGAAGCCGATACCAAACTGCGCTCGCTAATACTGAGCCTGATGATGTACGGCGAAGACGCCGATGTGATGGCCCACGCCCAAGAACTATTTGCCGGCGGGGTAGAAAACATCGACCCCGAAGTGCGCAGCCTGGTTATCAGCTCGATAGCCAAGCATGCTGACGGTACGGATGCTATACAGTCGCTAATTAACATCTACCGCGACACATCGTCGGCCGATTTACAAGGCGACATCTGCGCTGGGCTGACCTCGGTAACGCAGCCAGAGCAAATTGAGCTGCTACTAGCCCACTTTACCGACCCTAAAACAATCCGCCAGCAAGACCTTACCCACTGGTTTGTGTACCTTATCCGCAACCGCTACGCAAGGGTCGCTACATGGCAGTGGCTTACCGATAACTGGGTATGGGTAGAGCAAACCTACGATGGCGACAAAAGCTACGATTACTTCCCGCGCTACGCGGCATCGGCGCTCTCTACCCGCGAACAATTTGCTAGTTACAAAGCCTTTTTCGAGCCTAAAATGGCCGAACCCGCCCTTACGCGCACCATCGAGCTTGGCATCAAAGAGATTGAAGGCCGCCTAGAGCTACTAGAACGCGATGGCGATGCTGTACGAGCAAAACTACTCGATCTCTAGAATATCAGTGACACAGGGTACTTCACCAGTAGTGGCTACGGCCAACAGCCGTAGATCCACGTCACTCAGGGGATTATTGTGCGCATACAACCGAACGGCAAATTGCATTTGTTGGAGCTTTTTCGGTGTAATTGCGGCCAAGCCATCGCCCTCTTTATCGTTCTTGCGATGTTTTACCTCGCTAAAATAAATCACGTCGCCCTTTTGGCTAATAATATCTATTTCGCAGTACTTTGTTTTCCAGTTTCGCTCGATGATTTTGTGCCCTTGGCGTACCAGCTCATTTGCCGCCACCTCTTCACTAGCATTGCCTATATAGCGCGTTGTGACTATAGCTGTTTTCTTTTCTGTCATCGTTTTAGGTACATATCCATATTTCTGCAAGGGAGCAAAGCTCAGCCGGTGCTCTGGCGTAACTCCTAGCTTGTCTATAGCCGCACGATGTGCCGCTACCCCATAGCCGGCGTGGCTTTTAAAGCCGTAGCCAGGGTGTTTGCCATCTAGCTCGGCCATGTACCTATCACGAGCTACTTTAGCAATAATTGAGGCGGCTGACACACTCGGCACTAGCACATCGGCCTTTGGCAATGTGGTCACATAATCGCCTTTGCTGGTGCCCACTAAAAAGTTTACGGTGCCATCAATAATAATCTCGTGGTACGGCACCGTAATTTGCTCTACCGCCCGACGAGTCGCCAAGCGCAGTGCTTCGCTCATGCCAACCTCATCTAGCTCCTTAGCGCTTACCCAGCCCGTGGCCGCCGCCTGTGCCCTAGCAAGTATCTCAACCTCTAGTACCTCGCGTCGCTTCTTCGTTAATTTTTTGCTGTCATTCAGGCCTTCGATTTCGCAGCCCAACACCACAGCGCCCACTACCAGCGGCCCTGCCCATGGCCCACGGCCAGCTTCGTCTATGCCTAATATCATATACATTAGTGTAGCGCACATTGACTTTTTTATTACAATTTGCTATAATATAATTATCAGCGACATATCGAAAGGATGTGGCAAGGATGGCGACGTACGCCAAATGGGACTGCACTGCAACCGAACTGCTGGAGGCTGCACCAACTGCACGCTCCTACAGCGAGCGAATCAGCGCAGACGGGACCGTGCACGTTAGGTTGATCTTGCCGCGAAGTGGCAAGAAGTACCCGTTCCGGGCTGGAACAGTCACACGGACTGAGGCCTCTGAGGTGCTGACGGCGTTCGACCCCGACGGAACGATCCGTAAGGCCTCAAGAGACAAGTCGGCCGAGCCAACCTACTACCGGAAGGAGTAGTCGCCAGCCACCACCGCTGACCAGCTAGGGTGTGGGTCCACCGATGGCCCGCACCCTAGCCTTGCGCACTCCACCACATGTTGGTGGCTTTTTTGTTACACAAAAAACACCCCGATCATTCGGGGTGTTTTGGTGGTAAAAACTATACTACCTATTTGCTTTATGCGCGTCTTCTACAGCTTTTTGCTTTGCCTCAAGCTCTGCGTCAGCTGCTGCCTTTTCGGCGGCTTTGGCTTCGGCCTCTTTTTTAGCCTCTTCCTTTAGACGCGCAGCCTCTTCTTCGGCATGCTTGTCTACCACGCTGTTAACAGCTTCGCGGTCAAACTGTACTGCCGCAAGTCGAGCACTTTTACCACTACGAGAGCGTAGGAAGCTTAGGAAGTTGCGGCGAACCTTAGATCGGCGAACAATTTCTACTTTTTCTACCAGTGGGCTGTGTAGCAAAAAGCTTTTTTCTACACCCACACCGCTAGCAATCTTGCGAACGGTAATGCGGCTTGTGTGCTGGCCTTTATTGTCGGTGCGAATAACAACGCCTTCAAAAATCTGGATGCGCTCTTTGTTGCCTTCTTTAATTTTTTGGTGCACGCGTACGGTGTCACCGCTGCGTACGTCAACAACTTGAGCTTTTTTCTGCTCTTCGTTGACCTTTTGAATCAGTGCGAAACTCATAAATTACCTCTGTTTAGTGCCAAGTAGCATGTAGGCTGGCCACGTAGTTGTACGGCTACGGCTCCACACCAACGCTTAACCTAGCGTTTACTATATACAATCAGGTATCAACTATAGCATACTTTATATGATTTTAAAAGGGGTATAATGGATATATGGATTATAATCAACTTGCCCTAGAACTACACGAAAAGCATAAAGGTAAAATCACTACGCGCCTGCGCGATGAGTCCGAACTTGACCGCACAAAACTAAGTGCCTACTACACGCCCGGCGTGGCCGAAGTTAGCCGCGTGATTGCCGAAAACCCTAGCTTACTGCCTAAATACACCTGGACCAACAACTTAGTTGCCGTTATTTCCGACGGTTCGGCCGTACTTGGCCTTGGCGACATCGGCCCGCGCGGCAGCATGCCCGTAATGGAGGGTAAGGCGCTGCTGTTTAAACACTTTGCCGGTATTGATAGCGTGCCGATTACCCTTGATGTGCACACTGCCGATGAGATTGTGGCCACCGTAAAAGCCATCGCCCCGAGCTTTGGTGCAATCAACTTAGAAGATATCGCCGCACCGAAATGCTTTGAAGTGGAAGAACGCCTAAAAGAAGAGCTGGATATTCCGGTATTCCACGACGACCAGCACGGCACAGCCGTAGTGGTACTGGCAGGGCTGATAAACGCCATGAAAGTTACCGACAAGAACTTGGCTGACTGCAAAGTAGTGACGATTGGCGCGGGTGCTGCCGGCACTGCCATTATGAAGTTACTACACAAATATGGTGTCGGCTCGATTATTGCGGTAGATTCCAAAGGTATTATTGGTGATGCCCGCGATGATTTGAATGAAGAGAAGAAAGCCTTGCTACCCTTCCTGGATACCTCGCATAGTGGCACGCTAGACGACGCTGTTACCGGCGCAGATATATTTATTGGCGTATCAAAACCAGGGCTACTAAGCGAAGAAATGGTGCGTAAAATGGCCGAAAACCCAATTATCTTTGCCCTTTCTAACCCAACGCCAGAAATTATGCCGGATATTGCCCGGGCAGCCGGTGCCGCCGTAGTAGCAACCGGCCGCAGCGACTTCCCGAACCAAGTGAACAATGCTACGGCATTCCCGGGTATCTTCCGCGGTGCGCTGGATAACGGCGTAAAAAAGATTACCGATGAGCACAAAATTGCTGCTGCCGAAGTAATCGCTGACCTCGTTGACACTCCTTCGGCCGATGAGATTATCCCAAGCGTGTTTGACAAGCGCCTGGTACCCGAAATCGCCAAAGTAATCGTCTAGTTTTACTATGCTAACAGCAAAAAACCGGCTAACACTAGCCGGTTTTTACTTTTCTTAAATAACTCGCCCGACTTCGTCGAGGGTGGTCTCGCCGCGCAGGGCTGCCAGCACCCCAACTTGCTCTAAGGTCAGCATACCGCGCTCCCTGGCGGTCTTTTCGATTGCTTCTGGGTGCACTTCGGCAACATCACCACGAATAAACTTTTGGATTTCTTCATCTACCACCAGTTGTTCCATGATGATAATACGGCCTTTGTAGCCAAACGGTGCATCGTCGCTGGCCTTTGGTCGCCATAGCTTAAATGTATCAAGGTTTGGGTGTTCAATATCGTCAGGGATACTCTCTAGCACTCGGCGCACGTAATTACGCGTTGCTTCGTCCGGTTCGTACTCTTCTTTGGTCTCATCTACCAGGCGGCGCACCAAACGCTGAGCGATAATTAACCGCACTGCACTGCTAAAAATCGGGTTTACGCCTATCATATCAATCATACGGCTAAACGCCGTAGAGGTAGAATTAGCATGGAAGCTACTGAGCACCAAGTGCCCAGTAATTGACGCCTGAATAGCAGTACGCGCCGTATCAATATCACGAATCTCGCCCACCATCACCACATCCGGGTCAAGGCGCAGCACGCTACGCAATCCATCAGCAAACGCTTGCCCATGCGTGGTATCTATCGGTATTTGCGATATACCCGTAAGGCCGTATTCTATAGGGTCTTCCAGGGTAATCAGTTTACGGTCGGGCGTGTTAAGCGCATTTAGCATGCTATAAAGCGTGGTCGATTTACCGCTACCGGTTGGGCCAACCATCAGCACCAATCCGCGCGGGTGGCTAATAATCTCGTCGATTTCTTTGCGCTGGCGGTCAGGAATACCAAGCAGGTCAAGATTTAGCAGCGACTCATCAAAGTTGAATAGGCGCATTACGGCATCTTGGCCATACATGGTAGGCACTGTTTCTACACGCAGGTTTAGCAGGTGCGTGCCCTGCTCGGTAGTAATTTCTTTTTGCATATGGCCCGACTGCGATTCGTTCGAAGCGGTACTAATGCCGGCACGGCTTGCAAGTTCGCCCATAATAATGCGGTAACGGTCGCGCGCCAAGTGCGCTACAGGGTGCAATGCGCCGTCAACACGCAGGCGCACACGTATGTTGTCGCGCTCGTTTTCGATGTGGATATCGCTGGCACCTAGTTTATCAGCCTGGCGAATAATGTAATCAAACAGCTCTTCGGTAGATACGGTATTTAGGGTTTGGCTTACTTCGGCAATCGTGTCGCTATCACCTTCTTGGGCAATTTCGATATCGTTATACACCACTTTTTTAGGAGGGTCGTACCGCATCATTAGCGCACGGTAGCCACTTAGGCTAATTAGCGAAAACTGTATACTATCACCACGCTCGTTGTATTCACGGCGCATGCGCTCAATTACGGATTGCGGCGTACCGGTAGTAACGCCAAACTGAAAAGTATGCTCGTTATCGCCTTTTACTAGCGGTACCATTTTATCTTGGTGCATTTTTTCGATTGGCATAACATCAAGCGCCAACGGCAAATCATGCTCAAACTCGCGCGAATCAAGATACGGCAAGCCAAGCAGCGCCCCGCGCTGCTGCGTCGAGCTCTCATCTTGCTCGCGACGCCGCTGCTGTATTTCATCTTCGTTCATTACTTATTAGTGTAGCAAATTGGTTATGATTATTGTAGTAGCTGAGTATCTAGTTTTCTTTTTCAAAAAGGATTAAAACTCATGTTCTTTTATCTAAAAGAACCAAAAGCCTACTTTTGGCGCAAAAGTAGCAAAACTCTACTTTTTTGCGATAAAAGTAGAACAAAAGATCGCCCGCTACATTTAATGTTTCCTATTCTCGAAACATAACCTCCGCCCCTCATAGTCAAAAAACAACTCCCGTTGGTCGGCCCACAACAATATCTCTATTGTTGGTTGTGGGCAGAGTTTTTTGAATGACCCCATGAGGGAGTATGTACGGTCAGAAGTGTTTGTGTGGTAGCCTTTTGTAGCAACAAATCCTCCCTTTCGGAATAGCTCAAAAAAGTGTGTTTGGCATCAGTAATTAGGGTAATCATGCCGAACCGACCTTTAGGTCGTTCTTTTTTGATCGAAAGGGAGCGGGGTAACATAGTCGCAACATAGTACCGTATAACGTTCGGGCGGTCTTTTGCTTCTTTTATCGCAAAAAAGAAGGCTTTTTGCATCTTTTTCTAGAAAAAGATGTGGTCTTTTGCTACTTTTGCCAAAAGAAAAGTAGATTTGATTATAATAGAATGACATGCCCGAGATTATCCTTATCGCTCACAACATCCGCTCCACCCACAACGTAGGCAGCATTTTCCGTACCGCCGAAGGGTTTGGGGTAAGCAAAATCATTTTAAGCGGCTACACACCTTACCCTAAGGTCAAGAATGACGCCAGGTTGCCACATATATCAGATAAAGTTACTAGTCAAATCCACAAAACAGCGCTAGGGGCCGAGCATATCGTGCCATTTGAACAGCACGACACGCTAGATATGGGCACGCTACATCTAGCGGGATACCGCATTGTAGCACTAGAGCAAGCGCCTAGTAGTATCAATTTACGTGACTACAAAGCGCCCGATAAGATTGCACTATTACTAGGCGAAGAAGTCCATGGTATCACCCCTGATCTCTTATCAAAGGTTGATGACATTATTGAAATTCCCATGTGGGGACAAAAAGAATCGTTTAACGTATCAGTTGCTACAGGTATAGCACTGTATGCGTTGACTCAGCTATAGGATTTCGCTGTTTTCAGCTCATCAGCATAGAATATACATCTATGGATCCTCTTGAGAGAAAGGGTGGCCCGGGCGGGCCCGGAACCAGTGCAGACGCACGACCGGTTCCGGGCCCGTAGGCCGGCGACGACAGATCAGCTGCTGCTGCTCTTCGTCTCCTTCCGCCACCCCCACAGCCGCCCCACCACCACAAGGGCGATAGAGAGGGCCGTGGCCAGATAGTGGAAGCTATCCGGGATGAGCATGGCCCACTGATAGGCCACCTGACCCGGCTCCGCGGTCACCAGAGCGGCCGTCCACTGGGCATAGGCCCAGAGGATGAGCATGCCATTCAAGCATGCTACAGCCACCCCGGCCGCCGCCAGTACTACGCTGAAGCGCCGTCCGACGGCCGCCACGTAGGAGTAGACAATAGCGGCCAAGGCCAACACGGCCAGAGTACCCACACCAACAATAGCCGGAGTGTACATAAGACAGACCATCCTTCTCTCAATTGCCCGCAAATGCAGGCGCTGTCCGGTGGCGATACGACTCGCCGACGACCGAACATGAGTACATTATAGCAAATTTTAGACTTTTTGTCAATACCATTGCCTATTTTATGGCAACACACTCTTCGCCAAGCAGCTTGATAAGTTGCGTGGTAAGCTCTTCGTGAGCATCTACTCTAAATGGCAAACGGATGGCGTTGGCTTTGTTTTCACCTAGCATCATAATGATATTATTCTGGCCGGGATATAGGCCGCATACCTTTTTTAGCTCAAGCAGGCGATCATGATCATCGGGGTTTTGTACATGCACGTATACGGTTTTTAGCGTCTCTAGCGGCACATCTACGGCCGGTGCTGGTGTAGCTACAGTAGGGCGAGCAGCGGGAGCGGCTGCAGCGTCCTTTTTGAGGTACTTCTTACGAGTAACTGTGCCGCGTGTTGTTGGTGCTTGCATCTTGCGGCCATGGCTTTCATATTCGTTTAACTCGCGGTCGGTCACAACACTAATTTCGTCGGCCATCATCTTAGCCTCATCAGTCATATTACCATCGCGGTCGCGCGCGCTTATAGCACCCGTCACCTTTACCACTACATCTTGCTTTAGCTGGTCACTCACCTGCTCGTACACGCGCGGGAAGACGATCAGTTCACTTTCGCCGGTTTTATCTTCAATCCCCACAAAGGCCATTTTGGTACCGGATTTTGTAACAATAGTGCGTACCGTTGTTACCAGGCCGCCAATCGTTACTTTTTGGCCGTCAATCTTTGGTGTTGCGCTACTTAGTGGAATGGTTTGCTCTTCAAAAAATGCATCAAAGTTATCGAGCGGATGGGCGCTGATATATAGTCCCAGTAGCTCACGCTCCCACATTAGCTGCTCTTTATTGGTATATTTTACCGGCGCGGGCTTGATTTCGATAGATGGCATAAGCGTATCGCTGCCACCACCAAGCGCCGCAAATAGGTCGGTTTGGCCGCTCAGTGCCTCTTTTTGCAGCTTGCTGGCAAATGCCAAAATGTTATCCAGGTTATACAGTAGGTCTGAACGGTCACCCAGGCTATCAAACCCACCCGCCTTAATTAGCGCTTCCCATGCCTTACGGTTTACTTTGCTGGTACTTACGCGCTTAGCAAAGTCTTCTACGCTCTTGAACTTACCATCGGCATCGCGCGCCCGAATGATTTCTTCTACTGCAGCTACACCCACGCCCTTTACCGCCGCCATACCAAAGCGGATCTGTTTGGCAGCTGGCACCACAGCAAATTCCAGGTATGATTGGTTTATATCGGGACTAAGTACCTCTAGACCCATATGTTTGCATTCGGTGATCTCAATTGCTAGACGCTCAATATCATCTTGGTCGCTGGTCATCAATGCCGCCATAAAGGCATCTGGGTAATGTGCTTTTAAATAGGCCGTCCAGTAGGCGATCAGCGCGTAACATGCGGCGTGGCTCTTGTTAAAACAGTAGTTAGCAAACTCTTCCAGCTGTGCCCAAAACGTTTCGGCCTGCTCCTCTGTGGCACCTCCATGTTTAATAGCGCCTTCTACAAAGTCCACCTTTACCTTGCGCATTAGGTCGATCTTTTTCTTACCCACCGCTTTACGCAAGGTATCTGCTTGGCCGCCGGTAAAACCGCACCATTCCTTACTGATCTGCATAAACTGCTCTTGGTACACCAGGATTCCGTAGGTGTTTTCCAGCGAGCTCTTCATGCCTTCGTGTAGGTAGGTGATCTTTTCCTGGCCGTGTTTGCGCTTGATAAAGCTATCGATAAACTGCATCGGCCCCGGGCGGTACAGGGCAACCATCGCGATGATATCTTCGAACGTGGTCGGCTTTAGGCCTCGCAAATAGCGCTTCATGCCGGCGGATTCTAGCTGGAACACACCAGTAGTATCGCCGCGCTGAAACAGTTCGTAGGCTGGCACGTCATCGAGCGGCAGGCTGGATAGGTCAATTTCGTCTTTATACACCTTGCGGATAATACGCATGGCGTTATTGATGATGGTTAGGTTAGAAAGGCCCAAAAAGTCCATCTTTAGCAGGCCAAGCTCTTCTACCTCGCCCATTGGGAACTGCGTGGCCACCACGCCTTTTTGCGCCATTTCCAGCGGTAGGTACTTTACCAAATCATCTGGTGCAATCACCACGCCGCAGGCATGCACGCCATGGTTACGAATAGTGCCCTCTAGCTGCATAGCAAAGTCAAATACCTCTTTGGCAGTCGGATTATTTTCGTACTCGTTCTTAAGGTCGTGGTCTTGCACCACCGACTTAGATAGCGGGATATGCCGGCCTTGCTCTGGCGGTGGAATTAGCTTCGCTAGGCGGTCAGCCTCGCCATACGGTACTTCTAGCACGCGCGCCACGTCGCGCACAGCAGCGCGAGCCGCCATTTTACCAAAGGTGACGATGTTACTCACACGGTCCTGCCCGTACTTATTGGCACAGTACTCTATCACTTCGTCGCGGCGTGTATCCTGAATATCCACATCGATATCCGGCATAGAAATACGATCGGGGTTTAGGAAGCGCTCAAACAGCAAGCCGTACTTTAGCGGGTCAAGGTCGGTAATACGCAAAGCAAAGGCAATAATACTACCGGCTGCCGAGCCGCGCCCGGGCCCAAACACGATACCACGGTCCTTACCCCAGTTAATAAAGTCTTGCACGATTAAGAAGTAGCCTTCGTACCCCATCTTCTCCATCACGCCCAACTCGTCTTTGGCGCGCCCTTGCACATCGTTGGCAAGCAGCGGGATAATTTCATCAGGCGTTAGTGCCTCGGCTTCTTCTTTGCTTTTACCGTTGTAGCGCATATAAAGGCCCTGGTATACCAACTTATGCAACAAACTATGTTCGGTTTCGCCTTCTGGTGTAGGGTACTTTGGAATCAGAATACCGCCAAGATCCAGCTCTACCTCACAGCGATCAGCGATCGCCTTGGTGTTAGTAATCACTTCTGGGTGCGTCTTGCCCCAACGGCTGATAATATCGCGCGGGTCAGTGAGGTGTAGCTCAAAGTCTTTCAAGCTCATGCGCTTTTCTTCGCTCAAGAACGAACCGGTACCAACGCACAGCAAAATCTCGTGGGCATCTTGGTATTCGTGGGTTGGGTAGTGGCCGTCGCAGGTAACCACACACGGAATATCCAGTTCTTTCGATAGCTTGAACAATCCATCATTGATAATCTTCTGCTTGTCCCAGTGAGCCGGTGCTTCTGGGTGGCCATGATCTTGCAGCTCGAGGTAGTATCGGTCGCCAAATACCGATTTATACCAAGCGGCAGCCTCTTTTGCCTTTTCGTAGTCACCGTTCATTAGCGCATCGCCCACTTCGCCACCAGCGCAGGCGCTAAGTACTATCAAGCCTTCGTTATGCAATTCCAGTAGCTCATGGTCCATGCGTGGCTTGTAGTATTTACCCTCTAGCTCGGCCTTGCTGGCAAGTGCCATAAGGTTTTGGTAACCCGTGTTATTCATGGCTAGGATAATCAGGTGGTAGCGCACCTTATCTTTACTGGGGTCACGGTCAAAGCGCCCGCGGGCAGCAATATAGGCTTCAATTCCCAAAATTGGCTTTACCCCTTGGGCCTTAGCAGCCTTATAGTAGTCTAGAACGCCGCTCATGGTGCCATGGTCGGTAATAGCCGTTGCTTCCATGCCCATTTCTTTCACCATACTGGCTAGCTGGTCGATTTTGGTCAAACCATCTAAGAGAGAGTGATGAGTATGGTTGTGCAAATGCACAAAATCACTCGGCTTAAGAGCACCGTTTACAGTGGTAGTTTTATCTGCTGTTTCCCCCATATGCTACTACTAAGTATACCACTTATCCCTACTCTGGGTATGTAGTAAAATCCACCACTCGGGTACGCAGATGCTACTGTCGGCCGCGCTCCATTACATCGACAACTTGGTTTACAAAATCGGCCACACCGGGTATTAGCTGCCCGGTAAGGTTTAATAGCCACACAATCAACGCTACTACTACTGTTGCGCCCAGTATTGAGCCTAGGCCAAAAAATATCCCGCGGAAGAAGTTAAATTTATATATTGTAAAGCGGCTACGGTTAAAATCGTTAAACAACTGCTCTAGCATTGCTTCGCGTGCGCCGCGCTCGGTTTCGTCGTACACTTTGCGCTTTGTCTTCTTCCATAATTTTTTCATATAATATAATCCCTTAATCAAAATGACATACCAGTTATACCTAGTATGTCATTTTTAGTTCAGGCAAGCAAGATTACTTATCGAATTCTTTTTTAGCCGCTGCACCAGCACGCTTTGCGCGGTCAGCGTAGTCGTCGATGGTCTTTTTACCGTCTTTTACTACTTTTTCGCCAGCACCTTTTACTTCGTCGAACTTCTTTTCGGCGCCATCTTTTAGTTCACCAGCCTTGGCTTTAATGTCGGCGCGAGTTTCCTTGCCGCTCTTTGGTGCCGTTAGGATACCTGCTGCTACACCTGCGACTGCGCCAATTACTGCACCTAGTACAAATTTACCTTTTGACATATATGTCCTCCTTACTTCTTAAAATTCTTTATAAACGATGAAATAAATTTCGTCGCTGATTTAGCCGAGGTAAACATAGCAATATTGGATGCTACGCCCTCAAACTTTAGCGCGGTACGCTCTGCTGCGCCGGCAACTGCTTTGATTTGCGTGGTTACCTTTATGAGTAACACTAGCAGCACAATGCCGAGCACCAGGAATATCGCTAGGAACACCGATAGGATGATGACTAGTACTTGAGCCCATTCCATTAAGGTAGTTGCTCCTTTCGTTAGTTGGTGTACATACCTAGTGTACCACTATACGCTACTCTGATACAGCTTTTCGCACAGCATCAGCGTATTTTTCGTTAGCAAGCACATACTTTAGGTGCGCCAAAAAGTAGTTTTTCGGATCACCGGTTGTTACCCATTCGCCCTCGGTCGTTACCACTTGCACGTCGCCATCTGCCGCTAGCTTTGTAATGGCATCCACTGCCCATAGCTCATTATCTAGGCCTTCGGCGCCTGGTTTTAGTAGGTCAAATATCTCCGTCGTTACTAGGTAACGACCATACGACGCTAGCGTAGACGGCGCATTGCCCACGGCCGGCTTTTCTACAATATGATCTAGCTTGTCGCCATCTTTCAGCGATATGATGCCATACCTATCTACTTGATCAGCTGCCACTTCCTGCGCCATAATGATAGCTTTCGCATCAGGATGCTTGTCAAACGCCTCTACCAATGTCTTGGCGTCAGAAGTCCCGAATATAACATCATCGCTATACAGTACAATAAATGCTTCGTCATCGCCAAAGTAGTCTCGGGCACTAACAATGGGCGAGCCGTTACCGTATGGCAAGGTTGGGTCCTGTGTAATCACACGGATTTTAGGCAAATCCAGCACCTCTAACACCGTTTTATTGTAGCGATCGCCCTTGCCTTGGCTGATGAGTTGCTTACGGATATGGTTTACGGCGTTACCAAAGTAATCTTCGTAGATAGGTTTACCTTCGGCTGTAGCCACAATAATAATCTCGCGAATACCCGCCTCGGCGCACTCTTCTACCACCAATTGCATAATTGGCTTGTTACCAAATGGCAGCATCGCCTTTGGGATGGTTTTTGTAATCGGCAAGTAGCGGCTTGCAAACCCGGCATCGGTAATGATTGCTTTTGTTGGTCGTTTCATAGCGCCCTCCTTGCTATATGGTTTATAGTCGCTCGCGAATCAGTTTTTGGGCAAGTGCCGGATTGGCCTGGCCTTTAGATTTTTTCATAATCTGGCCGACTAAGTAGCCAATCGCTTTATCTTTACCCGCTTTGATGTCTGCGATACTTGTAGCACTTGCAGGGTCGGCCAGCACTTCATCAACAATGGTCGCAATTGCACCTTCGTCACTCACCTGTAGTAGGTTTTTGCCTTTGGCAATCATACGCGGGGCATCGCCGCTTACCAGCATTTCTTGTAATACAACTACGGCAGAGTTACTGCTAATTTCGCCGCCCACCGCCATTTCGGCCAGGTTAACTAAGTGCTCTGGTAGTAATTGCTTGCCTTCCCAGGTGTCGTCACCGGCACTTACCCGGCCCTGGATATCGATAATCAGCCAGTTTAAGATACGACGGCGAATCTCCCCCTCGGTACCAGCGGCAATTTGCACCAAAAAGTCACGCACCCATGGTTCGGTTATATTTAGCGCCGTTTCCGTCATTGCATAGTCTAGCCCGGCGGCTTTTAGAATAGCGCGCAGGTCGCTCGGCAGCATTGGCATGTCGGCTTGGATTTTTTCAATCTCTTCATCGCTTAGCACGATCGGCGGGATGTCGGCATCCGGCATGTAGCGGTAGTCTTGCGCATCCTCTTTAGAGCGCTGGCTAGTTGTAGTGCCTTTATCGTCGTTCCAGCCACGAGTTTCCTGCACCACTTGCTCACCCTTTTCTACCAACTCTACCTGGCGACGGAATTCGTACTCGGCAGCACGCTCAACACTGCGGAAGCTGTTCAGGTTTTTTACCTCGGCACGCTTACCAAGCTCGGTAGAGCCCTTTGGTGCTACCGATATATTCACGTCAAAGCGCATGTTGCCGTGGTACAGGTCGCCGTGCGTTACACCGGCATAGGTCATTAGGCGGTGTAGCTCGGTGGCGTAGGCGCGAGCTTCGGCCGGGCTATGCATATCTGGTTCGGATACGATTTCAATCAGCGGCGTACCGGCACGATTTAGGTCAACTAGCGAATAGTCACCGTAGTGAGTCAGCTTACCAGCGTCAGTTTCCATGTGGGCGTGGTGAATGCCTACTTGGTGCTCACTGCCGTCTTCTAGTACCGTAGCTACAGAGCCGGCCAGAATGATTGGCTGGTACATTTGGGTAATCTGGTAGCCGTTTGGCAAGTCCGGGTAAAAATAGTGTTTGCGGTCAAAGCGGCTAACGCGCGCAATTGGAGCGTTAAGCGCTTTGCCGGCACGGATTGCTAGGTCGACCGCGTGGCGATTTAATATCGGTAGCATGCCGGGTAGTCCAAAATCAATTGGGTGTACTTTGCTATTTGGCTCGGCATCACGTGCGTCGTTATCGGCCGGGCTAAACAGTTTTGTAGCGGTTGCTAACTGCACGTGGCATTCAATGCCAATCGTCATTTCATATTTATTCAAAATTTCATCAGTCATTATATCGCTCCCAAATCTTTCAAAGCTTGCTTAAACGCCGAGAGTGAGCGCAAGGTAATATCGTACGTCACGTTAGCATTTACCTCATGCGCCAGCTGGTTGCGGATTTTGTGAGCACCCCACACATGGTTAGCATTTTTCCATACCTTCCCAGCCGCCTTCATGCGCTCACCCATTGTTTGGCCCTTAAAACGACGGTCACGCAACGCTTGGTCAAGCAGCTTATCGGCATTCATAATAGCCAGCTGCCAGCTAGCACTATTATCACGGCGTACGCTGTTTTCAATTTCAAGCCACTTGGTTTGGTAGCGCTTTACGTTCAGCGCCGGCCCTTGCTTGCTCATAACCATTAGGTACACTACACCAACCACAGCAGCAATCAGTACGGCTACCAAAAAGAAAATGCCAGCCGGGTTGCTATCCACGATGCGCCTCCACTTGGCCGGCAAGCGCAATGACGCCCGCATCAAACTGTGCCGGGCCAATAATCTGGGCACCAATTGGTAGGCCTGCAGCACTTACACCCGCAGGCGCGCTAATTGCCGGTAGGCCAGCCAGGCTTGCCGGTACGGTCATTACGTCAGCCAGGTACATCTTTACCGGGTCATCAGCATTTTCGCCAATGCCAAAGGCCGGAGTAGGCGCTGTTGGAGTCAGTAAGTAGTCGTATTGAGCAAACAATTCGTTAAATTCATTAATAAGTACCGTGCGTGCTTTTTGTGCCTGCAAGTAGTAAGCGTCAAAAAAGCCGCTTGATAGCACATAGCTACCAATCATGATGCGCCGCTTGTTTTCGGTGACAAAACCCTCATCGCGGCTGCGGCCATATAGTTCGGCAAGTGCTTTTACACCTTCGGCACGCCGTCCATAGCGAATGCCATCATAGCGAGCGAGGTTACTTGAAAGCTCGGCCGGCACTACAATGTAATAAATAGCTAGCGCATATTTAATGCTTGGCATGCTTACTTTTTCTACCGTATGGCCAGCAGCACGCAGTGTATCGGCATAGGCCAGAATCGCCTCACGGACTTCCGGGTCCACGTCATCGGTCATGGTTTCTTTTACTAAGCCAATTTTTAGACCGGGCTTTACCTCAGTTGTTGGTGTAAAATAGTCCGGCAGTGTAGTCATATCTTTCGGGTCTTGCCCGGCTATCACACTTTCTACTAGCGCAATATCATCGGCAGTTTTAGCAAAGCAGCCCATCACATCGGTACTGCTGGCCATTGCCACTACGCCGTAGCGGCTACTCATGCCATAGGTCGGTTTAATGCCGAATACGCCGTTAAAGCTGGCTGGCTGGCGGATAGAGCCGCCCGTATCGCTACCTAGCGCAAACGGCACTACGTCGAGCGCCGTGATGACGGCCGAACCACCGCTCGAGCCGCCGGCAACCTTTGTTTTATCGATCGCATTATGCGTGACGCCAAATGCTGAATTTTCAGTAGAGCCGCCATGCGCAAAGGCATCTAGGTTAGATTTACCAATACATATTGCACCCTCGGCCTCCAGCCTTTCCACCACAGTTGCCTGGATTGGCGCATCAAAGTTCTCTAGTATTTTGCTGGCGGCGGTAGATGGTGCACCGAACGCTAGGTAATTATCTTTTACTACAAACGGCACGCCGGCAAGTTTACCCGTGTCTTCGCCATTTTTTACCTGGGCATCAATTTCATCGGCACGTTTTAAGGCGCGCTCTTCGGTCAAACTCAGCAGCGCGTGGTACTCTTCTACCTCGCGCGCCTTTGCCAAAGCCTCTTCGGCAAAGGCTCTGGCAGTTTTCTGCCCGCTCTTTACTTGTGCTACAAATTCGGCAATTTTCATCATTTATAGGACCTTTGGTACTTTCACGCTATGATCTGCCTGTTCGGGCGCAAGCTCTAATAGCCGTTCCCTCGTAACCTTTGCTTCTTGCACTTCATCATCACGCCATACGTTTTCTAGCCCAGTTACCTGGTAGGTTGGCTCTATACCTGTGGTATCTAGTTCGCCCAGCTGTGCTATGTAGCCTAAAATGTTTTCTAAATCGCCGCGAAGGTTTTCGACTTCGTCGTCCGAAAGTTGCAAATTACTTAACTGTGCGAGGTGTCGCACGTCGTCGGTGGTGATTGTGCTCATTGAGTATTAATTATACCACAGGAAGGTGTAGTCTATCATTGTCTCAGGTTACGCTTACGGTTATACTAGCTAAAGACATGGCACACCAGGTAAAGAAGAGGCTCGGCGTTACCCTGCACGGCAACAAGGCCGATTTTAGAGTATGGGCGCCATTTGCTAAAAGTGTAGCTATTAGTGGTACGTTTACGCCTAATGGGCCTATCAGCATGAAAAGCGAGACAGACGGCTACTGGGCAGTTACCATAAAAGAAGTAGAGCCTGGCCAGCAGTATAAATACCTGATAACCACCCAAGACGGGCGTACGTTAGAAAAGAATGATCCGCGTGCCCGCGCCATTACCAGCAGCGACAAAGGGTTTTCGGTTATCGTAGATGACGAGTTTGACTGGGGTGAAACTGCGTTCGAACTGCTACCATTTAACCAGCAAATTATTTATGAGCTCCACATCGGCACGTTTAACCGCCCCGACGCATCTACACCCGGCACATTTGATACTGCCATAGAGAAGCTAGATTACCTAAAAGAGCTAGGCGTTACTACTATAGAGCTGATGCCAGTTACCAGCATGGCCTACAGCAATGGCTGGGGTTATGCGCCAAACTACATATTTAGCGTAGAAAGTATGTTGGGCGGCCGCCATGGCCTCATGAGTTTTGTAAAAGCCTGCCACGAACGTGGCATCGCAGTACTACTAGATGTAGTGTACAACCATTTTTACGGCGATAGTGACCTTTGGCAGTTTGACGGCTGGAGCGAAAATAGCCGGGGCGGCATCTATTTTTATAATGATGAACGCGGAGACACACCGTGGGGCGGACGACCCGACTACGGCCGGCCCGAAGTGCGGCAATTTATACTCGATAATATTACCATGTGGCTAACCGAATACCGCCTAGACGGCCTGCGGGTAGATAGCACTATTTACATGCGCAATACCGAAGGCCACGATACCGACCCAGAACACGATATCCCCGAAGCCTGGCTGCTACTGCAAGATATTGTAGAATTGGCTCACAAAATTAACCCGGCAGCGCTGATGATAGCCGAAGATTGCGCGACTAACCCCTACATCACTCTGCCACGCAGCGAAGGCGGCTGCGGGTTTGATGCGCAGTGGGAGCTTGGCTTTCCGCACCAGCTGCGCGATGGCCTAGGGCTAACACCTAACTTGCCTGCATCTATATTTAATATGCGGTATGCACTAGAACACGATTATAGCTCACACGATGCCTTTGAAAAAGTAATTTTCAGCGATTCGCATGATACCGCCGCCAATGGCTCGGTACGCCTCAACGATGCTGCAACACCAAAGGATCCAACAAGCTTGCCTGCCCGCCAGATGTCACTACTTGCCGCCAGCATGATGCTAGCCGCACCAGGCATACCGATGCTACTACAGGGCGCGGAGTTTTTACAAGAAGGTGCCTTTAACGATTGGCAAGCGCTGGAGTGGCATAACGCCGAACGCTTTAATGGCTTTACGCTGGCCCATAAGCACCTTATAGCACTGCGCCGCAACCAATACAGCAACACTGCCGGCCTCTTGGGGCAGCATACCGCAATATTCCACCAAAATGACACCGACCGAGTTATCGGGTTTCACCGATGGGACAATGGCGGCGCGGGTGACGACGTCCTCATTATCGCGAACTTTAGTGATACCGCATTTAGCGAGTATCACCTAACGCTGCCATTACCCGGCACATGGCAAATACGGTTTAATAGCACCTGGAAAGGCTACGGCAACGATTTTCCAGAGGTTTCGCTCGGATCTATTACCACGGATGGCTCCAGAACTACAACTCTAGTACTACCACCGTTTGCCGTATATATCTTGTCGCAGAACTAGGCTACAGCCGCAGTTTGCAATTACATCTTGCTCTTAATCTCATTGATTACGTCGCGCAGCTCGGCGGCACGCTCGAATTCTAAGTTGGCGCTGGCTAAGTTCATTTGGCCGGTCAGGTCTTTCACTAGGCTAGCGTATTCATCTTTCGGAATCTTGTTTAGGTTCAGCTTTGGCTTATCATCCTCTTTTTGCGGGATAATCGCGCGCAAGCCCTCGTCAATCGCTTTATCAACACCGCGCGGCGTAATGCCGTGCTCGGTATTGTAGGCCTGCTGGATGTCGCGGCGGCGATTGGTTTCGTCAATTGCCCGGCGCATACTATCGGTAATTCTATCGGCATACATTATTACCCTACCTTCTACGTGGCGGGCGGCACGGCCGATAGTCTGTATAAGCGAGCTTTCGCTGCGCAAAAAGCCTTCTTTATCGGCATCTAATATTGCCACCAAGCTTACTTCTGGCAAGTCTAGCCCCTCACGTAGCAGGTTAATGCCTACTAGCACGTCGTATACGCCCATACGCAGGTCGCGCAGGATATCGCCGCGCTCTAGTGTGTCAATTTCGCTGTGGATGTATGCCGTTTTAATCCCTAATTCTACCAAATGATTGGATAAGTCTTCAGCCATACGCTTAGTCAGTGTCGTTACCAGTACGCGCTGATGCTTACCGGTTCGCTCACGGATTTCCGCAATCAAATCATCTACCTGCGTATCGACAGGTTTTACCTCGATCGGCGGGTCTAGTAGGCCGGTCGGGCGGATTACCTGTTGTGCGGGCTCCGGTGAACGTTCTAGTTCGTAATTACCAGGCGTGGCCGATACATACACCACTTGGTTGACATGGCGCTCAAATTCGTCAAAGCGCAGCGGGCGGTTATCGAGCGCACTCGGCAAGCGAAAGCCGTATTCTACCAGCACTTCCTTGCGAGCGCGGTCGCCATTATACATGCCACGCACCTGCGGTACTGTTACATGACTTTCGTCGATAAACAGTAAAAAGTCATCAGGGAAGTAGTCCAGAAGCGTAGCTGGCTGCTCGCCCGGTTCACGATTTGTTAAGTAGCGGCTGTAATTTTCGATACCTTTTACGAAGCCGGTTTCTTCCAGCATTTCTATATCGTATTTGGTGCGCTGGGCCAGGCGTTGGGCTTCGAGGTATTTATCGTGCTTTTCGTAATACGCCATGCGCTCTTCAAACTCTTTTTTAATGCCTACTACTGCCCGGGCGACCTTTTCTTTCGGGGTGACGTAGTGGCTGGATGGGAAGATATTCACGCTATCCGGCTCTGATAGTATCTCGCCCGTTAGCGGGTCAATTTGCGTAATACGGTCGACATCATCGCCAAAAAATTCTATACGGTAGGCGGTGTCGCTACCGGCCGGGAATACGTCTACTACATCGCCGCGCACGCGGAAGGTGCCACGGTGGAAGTCGATATCATTACGATTGTATTGAATATCAGTCAGCAGGCGCACAAACCTATCTTGTACGCGCCGCTCGCCGCGCTTCACTTTTATACTCATCTCGGCGTAATCATCCGGCGAGCCAATGCCGTAAATACAGCTGACACTAGCAACAATAATCACATCGCGGCGGGTTAGCAGCGAACTGGTAGCAGCGTGGCGCAAGCGGTCGATCTCTTCGTTAATTGCCGAATCTTTTTCAATATAGGTATCACTACTCGCGATATATGCCTCTGGCTGGTAGTAATCGAAGTAACTGACAAAATAGTGGACTTCGTTATCTGGGAAAAACGCTTTAAATTCACTGAACAGCTGGGCGGCCAGTGTTTTATTATGCGCTAATACCAATGTTGGCGCATTGCGCTTGGCAATGATATTCGCCATAGTAAAGGTTTTACCGCTACCCGTTACACCTAAGAGTGTCTGCTCTTTATCGCCCTTTTCAAGGCCATCAAGCAACTGAGCAATCGCACTCGGCTGATCACCCGTTGGCTGGTATTTACTCTTTAAAACGAATTTATTCACTACTACCAGTGTAACACGCGCTTAACAACACTACTTAATCATGCAGACTCTCGACAATTTGCCGAGCCGTCTTATATTCATCCAGCTGTAGCATGTCGCGCGCACTCATCTCGTCAATTATCTCACCGGTATCCGAGAACTGGCTATTCGGAGCAATCGTCACCCTGGCGGCCATCTGCTCTTTGCCATATGCATACTCTGTGCCATCAGCCATAAAGTACTGGTTTGCAAACACCACACAAGGGTCATCGCCTAGCTTCAAATCTTTAGTGGCGCCATTCGCCCACATGACATATGGCCAAACAGAGTAGCTATTACTGTCAAGCAGGGACTGCCCGGTTACCTCTACTAATTCCAGACCCTTTATCTTAGTTGGGTACCGATTAATCGCCGTGGTCTTATTGGGTGGACACGCCCCGTCTTGGTATGGCTCGCCAACCATCGCATAAATGCCAATTCTACCCGAAGGGCTAGTAATAGTGGTCATTTTAGCATCCGCAATCGAGTCTTTATTCGGCAGTGTAGTTTCAACCTTCCAGCCCTCTGGCAAATCGCCAAATATAAGCTTTATTTTTCCATACGATGCATCGACTTCGGTCGCCGCATTACTTGGCTTTTGCGACAATTTTTGCGAAGTTGTTTGCGCGTTCTTCTGATCGGAATTCGACTTAGCAATAAAGTTTTTCCAATACACATATCCCAGAGCGCCTAGTATTGCCACTACAAGGACGATAATTACTATCACGTGGGCACTACCACTGCTCTTATAATTGCGCATTTATACCTCCATTGCCTTGATATATCGTTTACTTTATTGATAAAAAGATCGCCTTGATATGCTTGGCATTGTCTGACGCCAGATAGTTCTTGGCCTCGGCTAAGGTACCAAAGTAAACCAGACCATCACTACCATACGGAGTGATATTAGTAACTAGCATTGGACTGTAACCCACTGATGTGAACTTAGCCAGAGGCGATGAGGTAGCATTCATAACATCACAATACGAGTTACCGGCTTTAATAGCGGCAACATCCTTGCCACGACCATCACCAATGCCTTGCCGGACTGCCCATTGGTTATTAGCGTATTTGTCGCGATATATATACTCCACATAGCTAAACCCAGGTAGGTTTTGTGACTTTTCGTAACCAAACCAATCCAGTACAGGACCATCGGGATCGCAAGCACCACCCATTCCGCCACCAACATACATCGCTATCTTTACTTTGATGGTTTTATCAGCCGTACTGACTACTGAACTTTGCGATGCCATACTCTCTTGAGTAATTGGCAGGTCGCCAATATTAGAACGCTCCTCAATCCAGCCTTTGGGATACTTGTAGGTCATGCCAGGTTGGAACACATCGTTTAATGTAACTGTTGTTAGCGCTTCTTCAGAGGTCTCCTGCTTTGACGTTTCTGTCAGCTTACTATTACCACTATCTTTTTTGCTTGTATCGGCTTTTTTAGCTATAAAACTATTGTAGAATAGTAGCCTAGCGCACCCAGCAGGGCCACTACCAATACCGCTATAATTACGACATGTGCGCTACCCTGTTGGTCTGTTCGCCTCATCGCCTTTTATCCACTTTCTGCCGTTAGCCGCGGCGATTGGTTACTTTTGGCTGGCCTGGTACTTTGGCCGGGTATTTTGTTGCATGGTCTAAAAAGTCTGCGTACTTTTTATCGAGTTCGGCTACCACTTTAGCTACCAGTCGCTTTGGGTCAGTATCAAATATCACATCTTTGCCACCCGGCGCTTCTATGTGTTTTAGCAGCGTTGCTGCGTAATCAGCTAAGCCTCCGCTGCCCAGCAATACGCCGCATACTTTGCGGCTCTCTAGCGCTGTTGCCAGCTCGTGCAAGCTGCCCATGCGCCCGCCTACGGTAATGACGGCATCGGCACTGCGCACTAGGTGGACATCGCGGCCCACATATTCCATGCCGGTAAAGTTGATGTAATCAAATTCTTCGGTCGGCAAACGGTAGGTTGCTACGTGCTCGCGGAAGCTGCTTGCCGGGCTAAAACCGACCGAGCTACCGCGCGTGGCTTTGACACTCTTAAAGCCTTGTGCAGCCGAATGGGGCAGGCCTACAGTGGCGCCGGTCAGTAATGTTTTGTTCGACTTAGCAATTTCGGCACCCAGTGCATAGGCTTGCTCGTGCGCACTTACCACCGTTTCACCGGCTGCCGCACCCGACACGCATATTTGGTATCTCACCCCTGGAACTCCTTTACTACATACTCAGCAGGTGCCGAAGCTAGGTAGCCCTTAATTTCATCGAGCGATAGCAGCCCTTTTTGCGCGCCAACATGCTGTACAACATTCATACTGTTAATTGGTGCCCACGCAAGCGCAGTTTCTAGTGGCTCGCCGGCCGCAATTGCCGCCACAAAAGTAGATGAAAATGCATCACCCGCGCCAGTACGCTCTACTGGTGGCGCCGGGTCTGGATAGTTAGGAATAGTCAACAAGCGGCCGTTCTGCGATGCGTACGAGCCATTAGGCCCATCGGTAATCACCACTGTTTCTGGCCCCAACTCATGCAAACCGTTCGCAAGATTAGTCACTGAATCGTACGGCAGGCCAGTTACATCCATTGCCTCTTCGCGGTTCATAAGAGCAATGTTACTCCTTGCATAAAGTGGTGCCATTTTTTCTAGCCCCCACTTAAACTGGAAGGTGCCCGGCTGCAGCGCAAACTTAACGTCCGGATTACGCTCTAGGTAGTTAAGCAGTCCTTCATGTAGCGGCCAAGAATCTTCACCAAGGTAGGCTAGGTAAATCCAGTCCGGCTTTGTTGCTGGGTCGCACCATTCATAGCGGTACTTCTCACTTTTTACCAGCATGGTACGGTCGGCCTTGTAGCACAGCACATACCAGTAGCTAGTAGCCTTATCTTGCTCAATAACCATAGACTCGGTAGAAACATGCTCTGCGTGCAGGTGCTCTAGGGCCTCTTGCCCAGTCGCATCACCACCAATCCATGCCATAAGCCCCGCCTGGTAGCCTAGACGCGCAATCGATACCGCAACATTTGGCGATGGACCAACCGATTTCACGATATCTACCTTTTCATATGGCGGCTTGCGGCCAAACGGCACAGCTAGCCACTCCATGTCACCTTCTTTAATAATTTTAGCCGTATCGTCACCCAGGGTAATGAATGCATCGGTAAAGATATCCCCGATACACAAAATGTTAGGCCCCTGCGGCTCATTTGCTGGCGTTGTTGCGGTTGGTTCCACGTGGTACTCCTCTAGATTGCATACATCAAGCTTTGCCTGATGCGCTAATTGATTAACTGCTTCTTTATCTTCGGCTACTCGATAGTACAGGTCAACGAGCGTTAATTGTACTCGACACTGCATATGGCGCACCGTACGCTGCTCGTAAGGAGCGGACTGGTTCTCTTTTATATCATCTAGGTTAAACGATATAATTTGCCCGTTATTATAAATCAGCCCAACATCGGCCGTATCTGCGAATAGCTTGGTATCGGTCGCACGAGCGTTCAAGGCCTTGTATAGTTCATGCTCGGTTGTATCGGCAGTATCAAGGCCAATTTCACGCATAACAGTATGAGCACGATGCGTAATATCTGCCATATAGGCAATATCTATACTTTTACGGCCTGTTACTGCTTCAAGCTGCTGAAGCGTTAGCGCAAACAGGGGCTCGTCTGATCCCAATAAATCTTTTAGAAACTTCGTCATTACTTATCCTCTTGCCTACGTACAGGTTTTTCGCTAATTGGCATGGTGTGAAGCTTTGCACCCTTATGCAGTATGCCGGCTTTGGCGCCAATTTTGGTTACCACGCTAGTACTGTTGGCACTGGCAAAGATAATCGAATCCTTTAGCGACTTCCCTTGTGCCCATTGACTTAAAAAGCCACTGGCAAACGCATCACCGGCACCGGTGCGATCGAGCACCGGTACGTCTTCGTACATGCCAGCGCGCACGATGGTTTTGCCGTCGGTCGCCACTACACCGTTTGGCCCATCGCTCACAATCGCCACCGGCACATAGTTTAGCGCATGCAGCACCAACTCTTCGGCGGTTTTACCCGCTACTAACTGCTGCATTTCCTCTACGTTTGTAATCAATACATCTACGCTATCGAGTAGCGCAATCAGCTTTTCTTTCTCGGCGAGCTCTGGCCCTGCCGGGTTCAACATCACTTTTGCGCCGTGCTTTTCGGCCGTATCAACAATTTGACGCAGCAGCGTTAACCCGCCGTTGCCAAGGCTCGATGGGTACACCCAGTCATATTCTTTAATGGCATCGAGGTTAAAATTATGCCGACCGCTTTTACCAAATGCGACGCCGCGATGATTCAAGATGGTGCGCTCGCCATTCGTTGCAATCAAGATTACTGAATAACCCGATTGGTATGAATCGTCTTGAATGACGTGGCTAGTGTCAATACCTTCGTTGTCTAGCTCGTATAGGATCGACTGGCTAGCCGGGTCAGTACCCAAGCCCCACATATAGGCCGCCTCACAGCCCTGCCGCGCTAAGGTAACCGCCACATTGGTAGCATTACCACCGGTTGCAAAGGTAACGTCCTCTACCTCCATTTTTAGGCCAAGCGGCAGGTGTGTGTACATTTTTTTACCCTGCTTGTGCGGGTCAAATTCGTCGCTACGCAAAAACACATCCTGCACACCTTTGCCAATTGCAAGGATTTTCGGTGCGGCCATTTACACCACGGCCTTTCCGGCGCTACCAAATGCGTTGATTTTTTCTTCTACCACTGCCTGGACTGCTTCGTACACCTGCGGCATCAACTTCACAACCGCATATTCGTCTGGGTTTTCGCGCAATACCTTTTCTAGACTTTCACGGAACACTACGCGCATATCGGTATTAATGTTGATTTTGCTTACGCCGCCATGCGCCGCACTTTCAAAGTAGTGTAGCGGCGTGCCACTGCCACCGTGTAAGCTGATTTGACAATCAATTGCACCGCGAATACGCGTCAGCAAGTCAAGGTCAAGCTCTTTCGGCACATCGTACTTACCATGCAGGTTACCCACTGCCGCAGCGAAGGTGTCAATGCCCGTAGCATCCACAAACGCCTTAGCGCCTTCTGGCGTGCTAAACGTCTTTTTGATTTCTTCGTAATTAATGCCTTCGTGGTGCACGTTGCTACCACCTGCAAAGTAGTGTGGTTCACTCTCTACCAATGCACCAGTAAACTTCGCGTATTCTACCACTTCCTTGGTTTTAGCGATAATTTCATCGGTGCTTGCATCGTGGTTGGCCTGGCTGATATCAATATGAATAAACTCGTAGCCAGCATCAATCGCGCGCCTACACGATTCGACAGTTGGGCTGTGATCAAGGTTTAGATATACCTCAATTCCGTACTCTTCGCGGTAATTGTCTACCAGGTCACGCACATTTTCTAGCCCAAGCGCGTCTACCTCGCCCTGGCTTACCTCAATCAGCACCGGGCTGTTGAGCTTTTGCGCAGCACGGCAAATCGCAATCAGCGTTTCTTGGTTATCAATGTTAAATGCACCTACCGCAAAGCCTTGCTGGCGGCTGCGTTGCATCAAATGCCGCGCCCGCGTTGTCCTATCACGAATTTCCCTAATTGTAAGCCCCATTGTAGCCCCCTAGTAATATGTAGTTAGTATGCTTAGCTACCAGTATAGCACTAGCGGTATACGGTGTACACCTATTGACTTTTCATTATGATTATGCTACAATGAGATTGTAAGTCCTTACACCCAAACAAGCTGAGGTGCAAGGATTGCACCTCGGAAAGGAAGTCCTCATGCCACTCGAGAGCTTTGAGCTCACCGGTGCCCCGGCCCTGGTGGCCATCATCCTCTGCTTCCTACTCCCAGCCGCGTACTGCGGCTGGCTCAGCTGGGAGACAGGCCGGCCGGATCCAGTCCAGCCGCGGTCACGCCGGAGGAGGAAGCTGCAAGTGCGCAGCTTCTAACACCCTTCTAAGCCCGGCCCACCTTGAAAGCGGAACGCCGAATCGACTCAATATGAGCGATTCAGCTTGAGCCCTTTCGGTGGGCCGTTTTCAATTGGCTAAAACCCAGGCCTGTACTGTGGTACAGTGCGTACCCATGCCGCTACTTCAGGCAGCATTTTTTCGCTAGTAAGGTTAAAGTGGTCAAGCAGTTCTGCCGGTGCACCCGATTCGCCGTAGCGATCACGCATACCAAGACGTTTTAGTGGTACTGGCAATTGCTCAGCAAGTAGCTCGGCAATTACGCTACCAAAGCCAGCAGCGATCTGCGCTTCTTCGGTCGTTACTACACGGCCCGTTTTGCGAACGCTTTCTAGAATCGTCGCTTCATCAAGTGGCTTAATAGTCGGTACATGCACCACCTCAGCCGAAATGCCTTCAGTTTCTAGCTCACGCGCCAACATTAGCAACTGGTAGGTCATCGTACCGGTCCCCGCTAGGGTTACGTCCGTGCCCTGGCGTAGTACATAGGCTTTACCAATTTCAAACGGTGAACTCTCGGTAGTAAATACCGGGGTCTTTTCGCGGGCTAAGCGTAGGTATGCAGGGCGCTTGTCATCGGCAGCCAAGGCTAACGTTGCCTTTTCAGCCTCGATACTATCGCCAGGCGCAACCACTACCATGTGCGGCAATACACGCATCAGGGCAATGTCTTCGAGCATTTGGTGCGTCGCGCCATCCGGCCCTACACTGATGCCAGCATGGCTACCAACGACTTTTACCGGCTGCTCATTTAGGCAGATAGTGGTACGAATTTGCTCCCAGTTGCGGCCCGGGCTAAATGCCGCGTAGCTACTAGCAAACGGAATTTTACCGGCACGCGCCATACCACTAGCTACCGTTACGAGGTTCTGCTCGGCCACACCGATTTCCACAAAGCGCTTAGGAAAAGCCTCGGCAAACTTACTCATTTGAGTACTATCGGTAAGGTCTGCACACAGCGCCACGACTCTTTCATCACGTTCGCCTGCAAGCTTTAGGCCACGACCAAAGCCGGCACGAATAGGCTCTTGTTTCACGTCATCTGCCGCGTAATGCGGGTTTAGTGCAAAATCACTCATTTTTGCGCTCTCCTTTTCATTGATTTCGCGTCAATAGTCAGCAAAGCAAACATCGGCAAGCTCCATATGATGACATCTGCTACCACTGCGGTTGGATGTATATCAACTGTCTTCTCAGCGGTTGTGTCAAATGGAATGGTTTGCTCGTAATACCCAAAAGGCAGCCCGCGACGGACATATCCCGAAGCAAGGTCCTGGCACCCACTACACGACGGGCCGGGATCATCTTTTTCTACCACAAAAGCATATGTCAGTGCTGTCAGGATAGACCCCAGGAACAATGCCAGAAGTACGCGCCGCAGCATCTTATTCATGTTCGCCACGTATTTTCCCGCCTAATGTGCGTAGTTCCTTTAGCGCAACCTTAGCCTGGTCACTATTTGGCGCTATACCATGCCAGTGGTAATCATATTCCATAAAATCTACACCCTTACCAGGTATTGTATGTGCAATGACAACGCTTGGGCGATTGGTCACCGCTTTAGCCATGCCTACAGCATCCTGAATACTCTCAACGTTGTGGCCGTCAATCTCTTGCACATGCCAGCCAAAGCTTTCCCACTTGCCGCGCAGATCTTCAAGTGGCATTACATCTTCAGTATTGCCGTCAATCTGGATATTATTGCGGTCGATAAATACGATCAGCTGACTAAGCTTGTACTTGCCAGCAAACATGGCGGCTTCCCATATATTGCCTTCATTCAGCTCGCCGTCGCCGGTAACCACGTATACGAAACGGTGTAGCTGGTTATCAATATACTGCAACACGTGTGCTACACCGGCAGCTTGGCTAAGGCCGCTCCCTAGTGGGCCGCTTGTGTTCTCAAGCCCCGGCAATTTAGTGCGCTCCGGGTGACCCTGCAATCGACTGCCAAATTTACGTAGGGTTTGCAACTCTGCAACAGGGAAATACCCGCGCTCGGCCATTACGGCATATTGCACTGGTACACAGTGGCCATTGCTGAGGAAAAAGTAATCTCGATCAGCCCATTCCGGCTCTTCGGGCCGTACATTCATGCTGTCAAAATACAGTGTGGTGATAATTTCGGCCAAATCCAGCGGCCCGGCACTGTGCCCACTGCCCGCTGCTACCAGCATTTGTATAATGTCCTTACGAACTTCGTTGGCTTTTTGTTCCAACTGTGTAATTGTTAGTTGCCCACTCATATTACTACTAGTTTACCATAAGCGCTATTAAATTACGCTATGCTTATTCAGCTCATCTACCAGCTGCTTGTACGCTGCCGCAGCATCTTGCTGTTTATTTATTGCGCCACCGCAATTTATAACGTCTACACCACCTTGGCTAAGGCTAAACACGTTTTCGACATTGGCGCCACCATCCCAGCCTACCTCTACGTTTGGCTGAATGTTGCGGATAAGCCGTACCTTTTCTAGCTGCATAAGGCTGGCCGTACCACCGTAATGGCCCAAGTCACCACTAAACACCAGCACATGATCGGCCGTTTGTAGGTACGCTTGCACTGTACTTGGCACCGTAGTTTTAAGTAACGCTACCCCGGCTTTTATACCCGATGCTTTTAGCTTTTGGATAGTTGGCGTTAGGTCTTCGGCGACTTCGGCATGGAATATTACTGTGCTGGGCTTCATTTGTATGAGCGCATCAACATACTGGCTAGGTGCGGCCACCATAGCATGAATATCTACCTGCCACTCTTGCGGCCACCATAGCTGATTTATACCCACGGTAAAGGTAGGAGCGAATTCACCATCAGTTAAATCGATATGCACGCGCTTGGCAAACGGCTGCAAGCGCTCCACTGTGCCCTTGTAATCATCGGGCGTTTCGCACAGGATAGTCGGGACAATCTCGCTCATTTATATATCATCCAGTTCGGCATTACGGCGAATATAGCGCGGTGCGCCGGCAAAAGGCGTGGCGATCCACTCGTCGACTATTTCTTTCCAGATTTCTAAGTCGTCGTTTGGCGCATCTACCACGCGAGCAGGTAGACACAATACGTTACTATTGTTGTCGTTGCGGCACTCGTGGGCTTCAAACTTGTCCCATATTACCGCAGCACGTATGCCGCGGAATCGGTTGGCCGCCATAGCCATACCTTGGCCGCCAGTGCATATCAGAATGGCGCGCGGGTCGTTCTTTTCGTCCTCACCCAGCACCTTTATAGCTGCCATTTGCGCAAACTGCGGAAAGTCATCGTTAGGATCAAGCGTTTTGCCGCCTACATCTTCCCACTCTATACCACGCTTCGATAAATACGCTTCTATTTTTTCTTTTAGGTAGAACCCGCCATGGTCGGCGCCAAGGAATATTTTCATAGTATTATTGTACCATAAGCGGTATACGGCCTATAATAAAAACTGCCCTTGGTTATCTAGAGCAGTATTTTATTTGTGATTCTAGCGGTTACTAGCCAACGTTTTTAACAGCGCGGCCAGCGTCGGCCACTAGTTCAACTAAGCGGTTAGAGTAGCCCCATTCGTTGTCATACCAAGCAACCACTTTTAGCAAGTTACCACCCACAACGTTGGTTAGTGGCAGGTCTACAATACAGCTATGGCTGTTACCCTTAAAGTCGGTTGATACCAGTTCTTCTTCGGTAACATCCAAAATACCTTGGTAGAATGGCTTAGCGGCAGCTTCTTTAAACACCTGCTTTACTTCGTCGATAGTGACATCTTTTTTAAGCACCACTGAGAAGTCGCTCATGCTCACCACCGGGGTTGGTACGCGCACACTAAGGCCGCCGAAGTGGTCTTTAAGCGCTGGTAGCGCCTTAGCTGCAGCAATAGATGCACCGGTAGTGGTAGGGACAATGTTTTCGGCGGCGGCACGCGCTTCGCGAAGGTCCTTTGCAGGAGCGTCTTGCAGGCGCTGGCTAGCAGTGTAGCTGTGTACAGTGGTCATCATGGCTTTTTCGATGCCAAAGGCGCTCTCTAGCACTGCCATCACAGGGGTAATGCAGTTAGTAGTACAGCTAGCGTTACTGATAACCGGCGTGCTGTCAGCAATCTTATCTTCGTTGACGCCTAGAACAATAGTATCCGCACCGTCGCCTTTGGCAGGAGCCGAGATAACTACTTTTTTAGCGCCGGCATCAATATGCGCGCTGGCCTTGGCTGGGTCAACAAAAAAGCCGGTGCTTTCAATCACCACATCCACATCGTTATCGCGCCATGGCAACGCGCTTGGCTCTTTTTCGGCGAACACGTTAATGTGTTTGCCGTTTACAACGATACCCGTGTCATCGTGACCAACCTCGTGCGCATAGGTGCCGTAGCTGCTATCGTGCTTTAGCAAGTGCGCCAGCGTTTTGGTATCAGTTAGGTCGTTAATGGCGACGATTTCCACGTCATCGCGGTCGAATGCGATTTTAAAAGCGTTACGGCCAATACGGCCAAACCCATTGATTGCTACTCGTGTAGAACTCATTTCACCCTCTTTTAGCATTAGCTGTTTACCTACTACTATACACCCCCTAGTGCACTAGTGGTATATTGACTTTTTATACTACTTATGGTAAAATGGAAATATAGAGTAGGCGTAAACCTGCTATACTTACATACATGAACAAGCGTGAGCTGCTAAGGTTAGCGGAGAAGTATTACGACTCGGCCCAAATCGAGCAGCTTACCCACGCCATAGACTACGCTACCGAAAAGCACGAAGGCCAACTACGCAAGAGTGGCGAACCCTACATCATTCACCCGTTGGCAGTAGCGGCGTTTATTGTGGAATGGGGCATGGATATTGACTCGGTGTTGGCCGGAGTGCTACATGACACCGTAGAAGATACCGATGCCACCCTAGAGGAAATAAAAGAGCTGTTTGGCCGCGACGTTGCCTTTTTGGTAGATGGTGTTACCAAGGTTAGTCAGGCCCGCAGCGGCATGCGCGACCTAGAAAGCTATCTACCCTCTACTCGCGACAACCTCACCAAGCTGCTGATTGCCGTTGGCCAAGACGTGCGCGTTATTATCATTAAGCTGGCCGACCGATTACATAACATGCAAACCTTGCAGTTTAAAAGCGAGGCCAAGCAAAAAAAGATCGCCCGCGAAACAATTGAGGTGTTTGCGCCACTGGCCGACCGTCTAAACATGGGCCGGGTGCGCGTGGAGCTAGAAGAGCTGAGTTTTCGCTACCTTAGCCCCAGCGAGTTTGAGCGCACCAAAACCCTTATGGACAGCCGCTTAAAAAAGAGTGAACGCAAGCTAAAAGGCGTGCGTAACGAAGTAGACAAGCACTTAACAACCGAAAGTATTCCTCACCAAATTGACGGCCGGGTAAAAAGTATTTACAGCTTGTATAAAAAGATGCGGCGCGTGCCTAATATTGATGACATCTACGACTTAATGGCCCTACGTGTGATTGTAGATGATGTAGCAACCTGCTATCTGGTGCTAGGCGAATTGCATGGCATGTACGAGCCAATGGTCGACCGTATAAAAGATTACATAGCCAAGCCAAAACCAAACGGCTACCAATCGCTCCACACCACTATTATTACCAAAACCGGCCAAGCCGTGGAATTTCAAGTCCGCACCCACGAAATGCACGAATACGCCGAGCGCGGACTAGCCGCCAGCTTTCACTACAACGAGCAAAAGCTTACCGAGGCCTACATCAGTGGTACCATTGCCGACTTGCCTACCGACCTGCACTGGATCCGCCACCTGCAATCTGCCGCCGCACAAATAAAAGAAGGGAAAGATTTTAACGAAGATGACCTAAAGGTGGATCTATTTGGCGACCGCATATTTGTGTACTCGCCAAAAGGTGACATTTACGACTTGCCCGAAGGCTCCTACCCGCTTGACTATGCTTACCGCGTACACTCCGACCTTGCCGCCAAGGCCAGCGGATTTTTGGTTAACGGCAAAATGGAGCCGTTTAGCTATCAGCTGCAACACGGCGACGTGGTAGAAATACTCACCAGTAAAAGCGCCAAGCCAAAGCCCCATTGGCAACAGCACATGATAACCGGCCATGCCCGCCTAAAGCTCCGTGCCCAGCTACGAAAAACCGGCCTGCTGGGCCAGCTTTCCAATGCTGCAGCTATCATACACCGCAAACGCCGTGAACCTCGTAAAAAATAACTCCGCTTGATAGGAGGTTACTTTTTACTATATCAGACACCTTGTGGAGGTTGCGGCGACACGGTAGCCGTGGCTGGCGCCAGGTCCGGTGCCGGCACAAAAGTATTCAACCCGGCAGCTACAGGCCCAATATAATTAATATTCTTGCTAAATCCCATCATAGGTAGACCAACGATGGGCAAAAACCCTACTGATATGCCGACCATTGTTGACCTGCCGTACGATTTCGCAAAATCGATAGCAGCCACAAGCGATAACCACACCTGCAAGATGGGTACGAATAGTATCGGTAGCACCCACCACACCGGTCGGCCGGCTATTTGTAGCACAACAATTTGGTTATACACCGGCACGATTGCGGCCCAACCCGGCCTGCCCGCCTTCGCGAACAACCTCCATAGACTAACCGTGAGTAGGATGATAAAAACTACAAAATAGGCTATGATGGCCAAAAAAGTAATACTCAAGATACTAGCTACAGCATCGTGGAGAAATACCCCAATCATGTAGCCGTAATCATAGTCATATATACTATTCATCTTGTGAGCGACTATCGATTGGTGTATCGAGCGATACATTCTTTAATAATCGCTTTGGCCTCTTCGGCGTCACCCCAGCCCTTTACAATAGTACTGCCTGGCTTTTTAAGGTCTTTGTAGTGTGTAAAGTGGTGTTCTACCTTAGCTTTCCACTGTGGAATGTCGTCTAGACTGGTAATACAGTCATCGTCGCGGTTGTCAGCCGGCGCCACCACAATTTTATCGTCCACTTCGCCGTCGTCTTCAAACTTCAATACGCCAATCACCTTCACCTCTAGCCATACACCGGTCGCCAGTGGCTCTGGGCAAATGATCAGCGTGTCTAGCTCGTCGCCGTCTTCATCCAGCGTCTGCGGAATGAACCCGTAGTTGCATGGTTTTGCAAAAATCGCCGGCTCTACGCGGTCAAGCATAAAGCTTGCCGTGTCGCGGTGCCACTCTACCTTTAGGCGCGAACCTTCAGGAATTTCTACTACGGTATTCACTAGGCCCCCGTCAACATCGCCCGGCGTTAGTACTTGATTAAAATCAGCCATGTATTATTCTCCTTTTAGCTATCTCATTATATCTAGTGTAGCAGTTTTGATATACTATAAACAACATGTCATTACTCCACCCGCCAAAGCTACTGACGGCCGATGAATACGCGCACGACCTTGCGCGCACTATTGCAGGTGCCAAATCCGAAATCGCGCTCACCGTCACTATGCTACGCGATGACGATTCACGCAGCCACGCCATCGTAGAGGCATTATGCGATGCCGCCGACCGTGACGTAGCGATTTCGGTGTGCGTAGATACTTTTACCTACCTAGAGCCAAAAGAATTTTTACTATTTTCACCTAAAAAGCAGCCTGCCCGCACTGTCCGCGCCTTGCAACTAGTACGCAAGCTAAAACACCACGGCATTCAGTTCCGCTGGCTGGGCCGCAAGGCTAGCGCCATCATTTATGGCCGCACCCACAGCAAGTGGGCGGTAGTAGACAACGTAGTGTATAGCTTTGGTGGTGTAAATATAGACAACGAAAGCCTAGAGTGCGTCGACTACATGCTACGCTTTACTGATGCCAAGCTCGCCCTGGCAATTATTAACGAGCACGTACGCGTACGCCGTGCCGACCAGGGTGGCGGCGCTTTCCGCAGCCACAGCTACACGCTAGACGGCCACACCACCGTGCTATTTGATGGTGGGTTTGTGGGCAACTCTATTATTTACCGCCGTGCCTGCAGCCTAGCGCGCGATGCAAAAAAGATTCTGTTTGTATCGCAGTACTGCCCGACCGGCCGCCTGGCTACCTACTTGCGCAAAAAGGATGTAAAACTGTACTTTAACAGTGGCAAAAATGCTTCGCTGGTAAACCGTGTTTTAATTGCCGTCGGACGCTTTACGGCAAAGCACGATACATTATATACTCGCGAGCTTTACCTGCATGCCAAGTTTATTGTGTTTACCATGCCAGATGGCCACAAGGTTGCTCTATCGGGGTCGCATAACTTTATGTACGGCTCGGGGCTAGTCGGTACGCGCGAAATTGCCATCGAAACAACTGATACGCACATTATTCGCCAGCTTGAGCGCTTCTATAGGGACCACATCGCCTAATGCTGATTATTGGCCACCGCGGTGCTGCCAGGCTTGCTACCGAAAACACACCAGCTAGCCTGCAGGCCGGTATGGATGCCGGTGCCGATATACTAGAATTTGATGTGCGTATAACGCGCGATGGCAAACCGGTTATCATACATGACCCTACGCTGCAGCGCACGCACAACCTAAAAAACACGGTCGCCAGCCTAACGCTCGCCGAACTGCAGGCTCTCACCCCCACACAGCCCATACCGACTCTTGGCCAGGTGCTTGATCGATTTTACGGTAAAATCTTACTAAATATTGAGCTAAAAAGCCGCGGCTCGGGCGAAAAAACCATTCAGCTACTTAAAAAGCGCTACATTACAAAGGCAAGTGATTGGGATAATATCCTTATTTCGTCGTCTAGCGCAGCTGAGCTAGTGCGTATTCGCCGCTTGGCGCCACATGCCAACCTGGCGTTGTTGCACAAGCAAAACCCGTTTGTATTTATCGCCTATCAGCGCTTTCTTAACTTTACCGCTGTTGGGTTCCACAGGTTACACCTCAATCCGCTTGCCACCGAAATTGCCCGGCGGGCTGGGCTGTTCGTTTACACCTACACGGTTAACCGCCCCGATGCCTTAGCGCACCTGACCGCCCAAGGCTTAGACGGCATTGTTACCAACTACCCAAATAAATTCATTGCCAAACTGAACGACCGTCAGCAGTCGTAAGCAGTAGCCCCTAAACGAAAGCACCCCCGGTACCGCCAGCAAGCTGGCAAGTACCGGGGGTCCGATCGAGAGCCAAGATTTCACGGGGCCGGCGGGGGTTCCAGCCCAAAAGCGCCAAAGCGCTCGTGCACCTCCTCATGGCTGTACTGCTCGTGCAATTGGCGCACGAGGGCTGCGTAGCCCTCACAGGCTACTACTTCCCCACGACCGCACATGCCGAGTGCGCCTCTGAGCGTTTGCTCATACCGCGCGCGTAACCCGGATGGGCTCGTGATGCGCGGCGAATACACATCGGCGTCCTCCATGATTGCTGCAACCATTGCCTTCAGTCGAATTACCGGATGAGCATCCCCCACCTGCTCACGCAGCTCGGCAGAACGCTGTTCCGCTTTGGCGTGGCGGTAGCGAGCCGCGGCGATGTCTAGTGCCACAGTCTTTGGGGTCGCCCCAATGGCCTCATCACCCGGGTAGGCGACGGCAAGCACGGCCTTACTGCTGGCAGCTTCCCGCACCGCCGTCGCCCATTTCTGGACGAGCTTGCGCTGGACACGGCGACGGTAGTATACCTCCAAAGAAGCGGAAGCGTACCCCACAATAGCCGCTGCGGCCAGCATAGTCAGACCAATGACAACGTATTTCACAATCCGTCCTATCTCTCGATCGGTGTCTTGAAACCCCACGGTTAGGGGTATCACAGTACCATTATAGCATACTTTAGCTATAAAAGCAAGTTATGGGCTTGCTAGCCCCGCTTGTCGGCATCGGCTTAATCCAAAATTTTGGTTGTTTTTTACCCCAATCCATAGCGCTTTTGCTTGGTAAAACCAAGGTTTATCTGTAGTCTTAGCATGATGAGTAAAAAAATGCCCCCACTGTTCACATACAAAAGGAATCTACTACGGTAAGCGCCTTGGCAAGCAG